>Ga0126381_100009844_pt1 | contig 10738 bp, 11 predicted proteins | sample PanSoiMetPlot_28_FD_96465 | JGI IMG/M metagenome (GOLD analysis project Ga0126381, IMG submission 96465) | Tropical forest soil microbial communities from Panama - MetaG Plot_28 | ecosystem: Environmental > Terrestrial > Soil > Tropical forest > Bulk soil | place: Panama | collected 2016-02-17
CTTTAAAATGGGCAGCTGGTTGAGGTCGAATCCACTTTTCTGGATGTTATCTTTACATGGCGCGCTGGAAACGATTTTGGGAAAGAACTTGCCCATCTCCGCCAGCATGGGCAGCATGCGCACTTTGTCGAGAAAGCCCTGTGGTGATTTCACATCCATAAACTGACGGATGCGGGCCGAAACATCTTCTAGCGAGTCCACTTCGAGCGCCATGCGCATGCGCCGCTCCGAGCCGAACTGATTGATAAGCACGGGAATGGTCGACCCTTTCGGATTCTCAAAGAGCACGGCCGGCCCGCCTAGCTTTCCGCCTTTGTCGCGGCTCTTTGAGATCCGGTCCGTGATCTCGGCAATCTCCAGCACTGGATCAACTTCGATTTTGATTCTTTTCAGCTCGCCCGCCCGTTCGAGCGCGCCGATCCAATCGCGAAGATCTCTATAGGCCAAGAAGCCTCCCGGTTTGGTAGAAACGCTCGATTATAAAGGTTGAGCCGGGCAGCGAAAGACAGGTTGTGCCGAGGTGCGAGGAGCAAGCTCGCATTCTAGCTTGGCTGGGCGGTTGCAAGGGCCTCGAGTTGGCGCAGATGATTGATATCGTGCCCGGCCGCGGTTTCAACCAGTGTACGCAGGATCATGCTACCACGCTCCGGGTGAATGACCGGCCTCAACATTTGTGCGGGGGTGAGCGAGCATATCAAGGCAAGGTTCCACTCACGCAACGCTCTGTAAGTTCTGAGCGCTTGCTGGGCGCTGTACACGGCGTAGGCGTTCGCCCATTTGTCCTGATCAAAAGGTTGTACCACGTGATTTTCTTCACCAAGGGCCTGGCGATAGCGAAAAGCAAAAGCCAGCTCGGTATCGGCTAAATGAACGAGAATCTCGCGCCCACTCCACTTCTCCGGGCGCGGTTTATGGTTAAGGCGCGATTCACCAACCACGGCAGCGATTTCCTCCAGCCGTGAGGGTGTTGCGGACAGCACTTGGATCGGATCTTGTCCGGCGAGAAACGAAGCGTAGGGATTCATGTAACCCAAGGTATTCGGCGCTGATGGAACTGTCAATTTCACTCCGGCTGGTGGGTTTTGTTAGGCCCCGTTTGTGCGTTCGGGAGCGACTAAGTTGCGTTCCGGTGAAGGTTAGCCAGGTGCTCGATCACTTACCATTCTCTCCCGGCTCAAACGCCTTCCGCGCGCGTCGTCATAAACCTTAAATTGTCTTATAGCCGAAAAACAGCTCGGTGTCGGTAGCGTTTTTTCTGGCCTGCTCCAACTGCGGAGAGATCTTCTGCGCCATGGCTTCGGCGGCTTGCGCCTCCTCAAGACGGCCCGCATGACGCAACGCGTCGGCCAGTAGAAGAAAGCCGATATCGGTAGGCTTGACCTTCATAGCCTCATTTAACCGGGCGACGGCCTCGGAAAAGTCGCCGTTGCGAGCCGCCAGCATCGCGCTGCCAACAAGGGCGGGCACATCATTGGGGTTTTTTTGAAGCGCATTCTCATAGCTCTGACTGGCCTGCTGGTAGTTTCCCATCTGCACATACCCGGAGCCCGCTTGACTCCAGGCGGCTGCGCGCAGCTTGGGATCGCTTGTATGTGCGAAGACTTTCTGGAACTCATCGATTGCACCCTGAATGTGGCCGTTGCGTTGTTCGTACAGTCCTATCTTGATGAGCTGATCGGCAGGATAAGCATGGAATTGTTCGGAGGCACGCAACTCCCGGATCTCATCATCCGATTTTCCTTCCTTAGCCAGTGTCATGGCTAGGTTGGCGTGAGCCAGATAATTGCGATCGGTGACACGCAGCGTGTAATTCCACAAGGTCTCACCGTCCTGTCAATGCGCGAGCTGGCGGTAAGTAAGAAGTCCAAGACCCAGCAGCAGGCAGGAATTGATACCCACGCTTGGCGGATGTGCTTGGCCCCGACGGTCTCCGCCATGAGCCACACCAGCAAGAGAAAAAGGCCAATTGTGGGAATATAGGCAAAACGGTCTGCCGTGGCCTGTTCGCCTACTTGGACGATTCCGATCATCGGGACAAGGGTTCCCAGGAACCATGACCAGCCCACCAGCAGATGCGGTTCGTTGCGCCGCCAGATTGCCATTGCCGTCAGGAGCAAAAGCAAGGCCAAAGCCACACAATCTGCATCAGCGGAGGCGTACCGGTATGGGCTAGTTTAGTATTATGCTGATTCGCTTTGAGGAGCAAAATGGCAGAACCAACCTATGAAGAATTGAAAGCTCGGCTGGCAGAACTCGAGAAACAGCAGGGGACGCGCCGCACCGGTAGCCTGGAATTCAGGGTGGGAGAAAAAGGCGGTGTCAGTGTCTACGGACTGGGCCGCTTTCCGGTAACCCTCTATTATGAGCAGTGGATTCGGCTACTCGATTTAGCCGACAAATTGCGGGAGTTTCTCGAGGAGAACAAGTCGAAGCTGAAGCTGAAGGGATAGTGAGCGGATTCCGCGGCTTTAGAACTTCAGCGTGCGCCAGGTTAAGTTAAAATTAGAACAAGGCCAACTGCTCTTGCCTTGGGCGACCTGGTACTTCTCCTGTCCAATGCGAATCCTTCTTAATCCCATATTTTTCACGTAAGCGCGTAAGCAGGAGCGAGATGCGCTGGCGGTAAGCCTTGGGCAGGAAGGCCCGGTACTTGAATCGCCGCTCGTAATCTGCCAGTAAATGGGGGAAATGCTCCTTCAGAAATGGCATAAACACTGTCGCCGAACAGGGCTTCAGAAACAGCGGGTTGGCATAGATGTGCACGGCATTGACTTCGGAGGCAGCACGCACCAAGGCCTCCAGTTGATGAGGGGAATCAGTTATCCCCGGCAGCACGGGCGCGCAGATCACGCCGGCGTGGATCCCTGCCTGGCGCAATTTTCCGAGGGCTTGAAGCCGCAGATCAGGGCGTGGAGCCCTGGGTTCGAGAATTCGCGCCAGATCGGGATCAATGGTGGTTACGGTAAAGCTCACAGATAGCCGATTCCGACGGGAGATCTCAGCCAGGACCTCGAGATCGCGTTCAACCAGCGCGGACTTGGTCACAATTCCCAAGACCAAACCGCAATGCCGCGCAAATTCCTCTAAAATCGTGCGGGTAACCTCAAGTCTACGCTCGATGGGTTGATAGGGATCGGTGGCCGTGCCGATCGCTATGTCTTCTCCGGGCTTGACGACGTGAAGTTCCTGCCGCAAAAGCTCGGCGGCATGCTGCTTTACGTAAATCTTCTGTTCAAACTCGACGCCATCACGCAGCTCCATAAATTCATGGGTATATCGGGCGTAGCAGTATTTACAGGCGAATTCGCAGCCGCGGTATGGGTTGATTGTCCAGGTGAAAGGCATACGCGTGCCGGTGCAACGATTCAAAATCGAGCGCACCGCGAGGGTTAAGTATTCGACCTGATGTCCCTGTCGAACGCGTTCGCCCTGAGATGCAAGCCGGGCAATACCAACCAAAGGCTGACCAGAATCAGGAAATAGAGTGAGGGAGGCCATTGTATGTTCGCCTTTTTTTCGCCAATTATAGCATAGTGCCAACTCCCCGATTGCCTATGTCCCTGAACTGAAAGCCGAGATGATTACCTTCGTTCCGAGGTGACGGTCCGGGCCAAATTCCGTATAGAATCGCCTCAAAGTCGAACATAGACCAAGTGTTTCCAGCCGCGATACTGGCTAGGTCATCTGGCGCACAGGAGCGGATCAGGCGACGATTGCATTAGAGAAAAAGGCGACGGATTCCGTGCGGGTCGGTCAAAGTAGGCCACCTGGAATCTCGCGCATCTTGCTTGCTCTGATGGCGGCACTAAGCGCTGCCCCTTATGCCTTCTCGCATGCTGCTGGGTAGCGGTACCCCAAACGATGGCGCCGTATTTGCCTGGGTGGGTGGGGCGATGAATCACGGGCTCGCACCTTATCGGGACGTTTGGGACCACAAGGGTCCACTGCTTTATTATTTGCAGTTTGCTGGCGTTCGACTCTTTCCCACTTCCACTTTTGGTATCGGATTGCTCGAGTCTCTGGCGCTGTTTGCGGCCTTCTTCTTGTTGTACACGATCCTAAACCTCCTTTGTTCTCGTCGGGTGATTGTGGAGATTTCTGTCGCCTGTCTGTTCTTTGTTGCCCATTTTGCCGAGGGCGGGAACCTTTGCGAAAGCTGGGCGTTGCTTCCGCTGGCGACGGCACATTATGCGAGTTGGCGATGTTCGCACCGAGCGTCGTTGCGGTGTTGCGCCTCGATTTTAGGAGCCAGCTTTCGTGCATAATTTGCCTTCGGCCCAATATGGCAGTATTCCCGGTAATGGCGGTGGTCATCTTGCTATGGCGAAATTTCAAAGAAGATGGGCTCCCAGAGATGAAACATTTGCACTAGAACCTCTGGAGGATCCTGCAGGTCTGCATCCATCATGGCGACAGCGTCTCCATCGGCATGTTCTAAGCCGGCACTGACCGCGATCTGATGCCCTAAGTTACGCGCCAGATCGATAACTTTTACCCTCCGATCGGTGCGATACGTTTCCGCAAGCAATTGATAGGTGCGGTCGGTTGATCTGTTGTTTACGTACACAATCTGGTAATTGGGCACGGACTCCGACAACACTCGCGTAAGCGTAGCGTGGCAATCGTCTACGACCTGCTCTTCGTTGCAGCAAGGCACAACCATCGAAAGGCGACATTTGTTCAAGGCACGCTCCCCCGAGCCGGGACAGACATGACAGGGCCCTGGTCGATCATAGGAAACCACATGGGGAAGAAAACCTTGAACGTTGCTTTGGTGAAACGATAACCAACTGGTTTAGCTCTCACTAATTCAAAAAGTGCCAGAGTTGACTCTCTAGGAGCAGTGGCTTCGGTGGACGCTCAAATCAAACGGCATTTGCCTCGACAGAGCAACGACGATAACTTTGAGCACTGAATCTGGCGCCTCGAAGCTAGGCTTGTGGCGCTGAAGTTGTTATCCATCTCTACCTGTCCCAAGCGACTGGACCGGCGGGTGATCGCAAATGAAACACAAAAAACCGCTCTGCACGGGATTCACCAAAAGCAAAAGGCAGGGGCCCGCCGACCGCTGCGCTATAAAAACCCGAGGCTTTGGAAAATCGCATGGCGGTTACAACGTCATGGTACGGGATCTCGAGTAGTTCCTGAGAGGCAATATAGTCTTTCTTGACGGGGAAGGTCTCAATGTTATTGGCAGGAATAACGAGGAGATCATTTGCATTCAGGACGCTGCGATCAAAATCGACCGGATGGGCTCCCAGGGCCTGCATATAGTATTGGAAGCCCCAATGGCCTTGAAACCATACGGTCGTCTTTTTTGCCTGTTCCCTTTTGCAGATGATCTCCGCCGCATGGCGTTGAGTGTCGGCCCAATTCGCGTCAGCTTTCGCCACCCAAAGAGCCATAAACCCCGACACGCCAAGTGCCAGGGCTAACTTCATCCTCAACCGGCGCCGCGGCTGGGTGGCGATTTGTTCTACTTGGCGGGCGAGTAGGATTCCTACTGCAGGAATCATTGGCAGCAGCGAACGGGCATTTATAGTCCAATTCACAAATACGGAAAAAACAAATGTTCCGAGCACCCAGGAAAGGAGAAACATGGAGCCTGCGTTCCTCTCTTGCCAACTTTGCCTGATAGCGAGCGCGAGAATGCTGATTCCGCCTCCAATAGCAAGCGCCAGCTGTATGGCCAACGAAAGCCAGTGCCGCGCCAGGGTGAAATGAATGTAGCCCGCCAGGGCAGAGCTTCCTAGGCTGAGGTAACCTCGGGTCAGTGAAACTCCCGCGACGAGACTCAAAAACCCGCCCGCCACGATCCACCTTCTTCTGAAAGTGAGCGGAGCCATAACCAGAGCGGGAAGAATCGAACCGCCGGTGAAGCTGAGGCCGATTAGCAAATTGGTCATGAGGGGCGCGGCCATGGTGATCCCCCGCTGCGCTTTCGAAAATGCCGCCGCTCCGCTTAAAAGTCCTTGTCCGTAGCATGCCCTGGTATACAGCTGGTAGCCGATAAGAATTGCAATTGGGAGCAGAAGTACCATCAGATGTTTTCCCAGCCGGTGGCGCCGCAGGATGGAATACAGCGGCAGGACTAGCAGCAAAGCAACGCCGAAATATTTTGTGAGGGCACAGGCAGCGATCAGCAAAGCCGATATCACCAACAACAGCCACTTCGATGCATCCGAACCTTCGATCCAAAGCGCTGCCGCCCACACAAATAAAGCAACCATCATGGTGTCACACATCACGCTTGTTGCCGACACGAGGAGCCCTGGGCTGGCCAGCGTAGCCACGCCTGCCACCCAGGCCAGAGGTGTGAATCGGCGTGCGAGACGGTATGTTCCCGTGACCAGTGCGATCGCAGGAATAAGGAACCCGAGATGCAGCGCGAGTTCCGACCACCCTGCGATTTTCGCAATCAAGGCTAAGAAATACGAAGCCAAGGGGGGGTTCTTGGTAATCTCCCACATCGGCTCTTCTGCTGTGTTCCAAATGAGCTTGAACCCGTAAGGATCGAATGGATGCAGGGAAACTTGCTTCGCGGTCCAAACGAATAGCGGGTCGTCAACATTGAAGGCCTTCCGCGAAAAGGGCAGCAAACACAATACCACGGCTGCGGAGAAGACGAGATAGGGACGAAGACTCGATGCAGACGAGTTTTCAAAATCCGGGAATTCCGACGATGCCAAGGTGACCGGCTCGGTCCTCGTCGTGGTATGTGCCGGAGCGAGATTCATAGGCGAACAGAGTTCACAGCACCTCTCGGATCATAGCCGGGCATCAGCTTGGGAGTGGCGAGACGATTATCGCAGTAGCCGATGAGTTAATCGAGGTTACTTCAGTCAGGAGCGACCAAGATACTTGGATTCGAGAACAGGACAAGCCACTTATCCACGGGCTCAGCTCATTGCTGCAATCATGTGATCAGCGAACTGAGAGGTCCCGGCCGTGCCACCCACGTCGCGGGTGAGCTTATCACGGTGGCGATAAACATTTTCCAAGGCGTTGTGGATTTTCAATGCCGCCTCGGATTCCCCAACATGGCGCAGCATCAGTAGCGCTGAACGCAACAGCGCCGTGGGGTTTGCCAAATTCTTGCCGGCAATATCGGGCGCAGAGCCGTGGACGGCTTCAAAGATCGCGCAGTAGTCGCCCAGGTTGGCGCTGGGAACCAGCCCCAGCCCTCCGACCAAGCCCGCGCAGAGGTCGGAAATGATGTCGCCGTAAAGGTTTTCCATCACCAGAACATCATATTGATAGGGATTCATGACCAACTGCATGCAGGTGTTGTCGACAATGTGCTCGCCGTAGGTGATTTCTGGATATTCTTTGGCCACGTTGCGCGAGCAGCGCAGAAATAGCCCATCGGAAAGCTTCATTATGTTGGCTTTGTGGACGGCATGGACCTTCTTGCGTTGGTTTTTCCGGGCATATTCGAAGGCAAAGCGGGCAATGCGAGTACACGCCTTTTCGGTCATGATCTTCAGACTCTCGACCACTCCCGGCACCACCTCGTGCTCTAATCCCGAGTAGAGGCCCTCCGTGTTCTCACGAATAATGACCAGATCGATATCTGGATATCGGGTGGGAATGTGCGGTAGATTGCGCACTGGGCGAAAGTTGGCGTAGAGATCGAATTGCTTGCGCAACTGCACGTTGATGCTGGCAAAGCCCCCGCCCACAGGGGTAGTGATAGGCCCTTTGAGCGCCACGCGCGTGCGCTCAATCGATTCGGTCAATGCTTTGGGTATGTATTCGCGGTACTTTTCGAAGGCTTCGGCGCCGGCCAGCACCGTTTCCCATTCGAACTCGACTCCGGAGGCGGTGAGAATACGGACGACCGCATCCATCACCTCCGGTCCAATTCCGTCTCCAGGGATTAATGTGATTTTGTGAATCATTTCGCAGTGTACGCTGAGACCTGGGTTGCGCTCGGCCATCGGTGACGACTCCTGCTCTGGGTCCGAGGAGTCGGAAAGGGACGAGCGTCACATGGGCTTGGCCGCTCCTTTGCTCTGTGGCTCTGGATTCTCTTTGGTCTTGAGCAGGTCTTTCAGCTCGGTCATGAACTCCTGGACGTCCTTGAAGTCCAAGTACACCGAAGCGAACCGCACGTAGGCGACCTTGTCATAGCGCCGCAAACGGTTCATGATGAGTTCACCAACCTCGCTGGTTTTGCGCTCCCGTTCAGGAGATTCGATCACGAACGCCTCAGCCTCATTGACAATTTGCTCTAGTTTACTAATAGGCACGGGGCGCTTTTCGCAGGCCCGGAGCAGCCCATTCAGAACCTTCTGACGATCGAATTTCTCCCGCCGGCCATCTTTTTTCACCACCATGTAGGGAATTTCATCGATCCGCTCGTAGGTGGTAAAGCGCTTTTCGCACTTCAAGCACTCGCGTCGCCGGCGTATGGAGTCGGCTTCCTTACTCTCGCGCGAATCCACCACCTTGTCGTTAGCAAAGCCGCAAAAAGGACACTTCATGGCGAAAGGGGACCGAGTGCATTGTAGCAGTTACAATCCAGGCTCTCGGGAGACGCAATTCGAAACCCAAGGCAGCATTCGCCCCTAAGTAGACGTTCCATCCTCGACACACTGGCGAGTGACTGCGAGCAGTGTGTCAAGATCGCTTCGGTCGGTTTGGCTAGCTCCTACATAGATATATTGGACGAGTCCGGTTCGATTGACTACCAGGGTTGCAGTGTGGGCAATCCGGAAGGCATCGCGGTCGAGCGCGTTATAGAGACCGTACGCCTTGGTCACGGAGCGGTCCTCATCTAAGAGGAAGGGAAAGGAAACTGGGTGTTCGGCCAGGTATTTTGCAGGCCGCCAAAGGCCGTGTCTTTTTTCTGCGGCGATGTAGATTAGCTGCGCACCGAGCTCGTCGAGAGTCTTCTTGTGTAGCTCAAACTGAGCCATCCGCTTGCGGCAATTCCCTCACCAAGTTCCACGCAGAAATTCAATGATCAGCGGGCCGCGGCTGAGAAAATTGGGCAACGAGAAGGCGCCTTCGCTATTGCCTGCGGGAAGCGTGAATGCCGGGGCGGCGGAGCCGACCACCAGTGTTTGGGTGCGGTTTTTCACCGACTACTCACGGTATTGCCGGACTGCATCATTTATAATCGCTCGTTTTCCCAAGCAAACATAACATGTCAAAAGCGTATACTGTCGGGCCGCTCTGCGGGAGATATTTCATTTTCGGGCAATCAACGCCGAGCTGTACTCCCCGGGGTGCGCGCCGACATTTCAGACCACGAAAGGCATTCATCCATGAGCAACATTTCTGAAATTCGGGGGCGTCAAGTGCTCGACTCCCGCGGCAATCCAACCGTTGAAGCCGAACTTTGGCTTGCGGATGGATCCGTGGGACGAGCCATTGTGCCGAGCGGCGCCTCGACCGGTGAGCATGAGGCGGTCGAACTTCGAGACGGTGATAAGCAGAACTACCTGGGCAAGAGCGTGCTGAAGGCGGTCGAGAATGTAAACGGCGAGATCGCGGAAGCTTTGGTGGATTTCGATGCCGCCGACCAGCGTGCGCTTGATTGGAGGATGATCGAACTGGATGGAACGGAAAACAAGGGACGCCTAGGCGCGAATGCAATTCTAGCGGTATCGATGGCGGCGGCGCGGGCTGCGGCTGAATCCTTCGAGCTTCCACTCTACCGATATCTGGGGGGAGCGGGAGCGAATACTTTGCCTACACCCATGATGAACATCCTGAATGGAGGGGCGCACGCCGACAACAATGTCGATTTTCAGGAGTTCATGGTCATGCCGGTGGGCGCGCCCTCCTTTTCCGAGGCTTTGCGATGGGGGGTGGAAGTCTTTCATACCTTGAAGAGCGTGCTGAAGAAGCGAGGCTATAACACGGCGGTAGGTGACGAGGGCGGCTTTGCACCCTCGGTCAAATCTAATGTTGAGGCCATCGAGGTGGTCCTCGAAGCCATTCAACAGGCGGGCTTCAAGCCTGGAGAGCAGATCGCCATTGCTCTTGACCCGGCGGCCAGCGAGTTCTATTCCGATGGCAAATACGTTTTCAAGAAATCCGATAAGTCGTCCAAGACCTCGGAAGAAATGGTGGGCTACTGGGCGAAGTGGGCGCACGACTACCCCATTGTTTCGCTGGAAGATGGATTGGCGGAAGACGACTGGGAAGGCTGGGCGCTCTTGACCAAGGAACTGGGAGGAAAGATTCAGCTGGTGGGCGATGACCTTTTCGTTACCAACGTCGAGCGCCTGCAGCAAGGAATCGACGAGCATGTCGCGAACTCAATCTTGATCAAGGTCAATCAGATTGGCACCGTAAGTGAAACCCTGGACGCCATTGATCTGGCTCGTCGCCACCGCTACACGTCAGTGATTTCGCACCGCTCCGGGGAAACTGAGGATACTTTCATCGCCGATTTGGCTGTGGCAACAGCAGCCGGACAGATCAAGACCGGTTCCGCTTCCCGCACCGACCGGATCGCCAAATACAATCAACTACTGCGCATCGAAGAGGAATTGGGCGGAGGCGCAGCATTTTTGGGCCTGAAAGCTTTGAACTACAACCCGCGTTGAGCAAGATGCTTGTCGCAAACCAAGAACCGGAGCCCGGCGCGGCGCCTCACCCTCTCCCCTAGAATTCCAGGAGCTAGAAGCATTGTCTCGACCTAAACCAGTTGTGCTGATTGTCCTCGACGGCTGGGGTTACCGAGCCGAAACCAGCGGCAATGCCATCGCCTTGGCCCGCAAGC
>Ga0126381_100009845_pt1 | contig 10738 bp, 5 predicted proteins | sample PanSoiMetPlot_28_FD_96465 | JGI IMG/M metagenome (GOLD analysis project Ga0126381, IMG submission 96465) | Tropical forest soil microbial communities from Panama - MetaG Plot_28 | ecosystem: Environmental > Terrestrial > Soil > Tropical forest > Bulk soil | place: Panama | collected 2016-02-17
GGTCCTTGGCGAGGCAGCGCTCGACGATCCAACGAACCGGAGCAGGAACCTGGGAATTGACGGTAGAGATCGGCGCGGGCTCCTCGTTCAGGATCGCGCCGAGCGTATCGACGGCCGTCTTCCTCTGAAACGCCCGCTTCCCCGTCGCGAGCTCGTACAGGATCGATCCCAGCGAAAACTGATCCGATCGGAAGTCGATCGCTTCGCCGCTCGCCTGCTCCGGAGACATGTAACCCACCGTGCCGAGGATGACGCCCGGGCTCGTGCCGGTAACGGTCGGAAGGTGCGAGCCCTCGTCGCTGCCCGAGACCGGGCTGCTCAGTTTCGCCAGCCCGAAGTCCAGGATCTTGACGAGCCCGTCCTTCGTCACCATCACGTTCTCGGGCTTCAGGTCCCGGTGCACGATCCCGGCCTCGTGAGCCTTCGCCAGCCCTTCGGCGATCTGCGCTCCGACGGCCAGCAACCTCTTGACCGGCATCGCTCCGTTGACCAGAAGCTTGCGGAGAGTCTCTCCGTCCACACGCTCCATCGCGATGTAAGAGACGCCGGCCTCCAGGCCGATCTCGTAGATCGTGACGATGTTCGGGTGATTCAGCGCCGAGGCGGACCGAGCTTCCTTCTCGAACCGCTTCAGCCTCGACGTATCCCCCGCCAGCGCTTCCGGCAAGACCTTGATCGCGACCTCGCGCGCGAGCCGCACGTCCCGCGCACGATAGACCTCCCCCATCCCGCCTGCTCCCAGAGGCGACAGGATCTCGTAGGGGCCGAGCTTCGAGCCGGCACTCAGTGTCACGGGAAGCCTGCTAAGTGTGGATCCAATCCTGCCGGCACCGTTACGGAGATTCGAAAGCGCCAACACCGAATTCCAGAAGCGCTACCGCGAGCCGGGTTTCCGGATGGTGCCGGGAAGACGCCCGTACTTCTTCAGGTGGCGGCGGATCCTGGCAAGGGACCATCTGATCTACTCAGTCCAATCGACGAGGTAAATATCGGAGGTTCGCCGCCAATAACTGTGGACCCAGTTCTTTCCGTTCGGGGTTACGAGGACGGTGCTCATCGATGCCCCGACCGGGTCGGGGAGCTTGAAATCGCGAAACGGTGTGTGCTTGCCGGACTGCCAGTCGAGGATCGCGACGGAAAACGAGTCCTCTCCGGAGCTTTGGACGAAGAGCGATCGCGAATCGGAAGTCCAGCCGACCGGCATCTCGTCCCCATTGAGGCCCGTGATCGGCAAGGCTACCGGCGCCACGCCTTCCTCCAGGGGGTAGAGGCGAACGCTCCCCTCACCGAAAGCGAATGCAAGCTTTCCGTCGGGCGACACGTACCGAACCGGGGCCCCGCCGAGCTCGACGCCCTCTGGACTGATCGCGCGAGGCGTTCCTCCCTCTCCCACGCCCATGACGAACAGGCGGGGTTTGTGATCCCGTTCCGTACCGCAGAAGAGAATGCTTTTCCCATCCGGCAGGAAACTTCCACCAACGAAACTTTCGAACCCTGGCGTCTTCAGCACTCTCTCGTCGCCTGCTCCAGTCGGCATTAAGACGAGCTCTGGCGGCGGCCCCGCGCGCAGGACGAGCGCCAGGGCTCCATCCGGAGACAGGGATAGCCCCCTCCCTTTTCCGAGAGCCACGGCCGGCGAGCCGTCAGTCTTTCGAGAATAAACGGTGTCGTGGAGTTGCTCGTTCAGCAGAAGCGTCTTGCCGTCGGACGACAAATCCGCGGCAAAAGAAGAATTCAGCCACGACAACGAACGGTCCTCCTTATCCGTTGACGCCTGACAGCGAATCTCGCCTCGGTTTTCGATGCGTTCGAGTAAGAGACGCCCGTCGGGAGCGACGTCATCGAGCTGAAATTCCCCTGGGAAGCGGGCAATCAGCCGCCGTCGCCGAGCGGAGTCCACCGCCCAAAGCGTGTGCAGGTTTTCGAGAAACCACAGCTCTTTGCCGCCCCGGGCCCATCCAAACTCCGAGCTGTCGACCCCGAGCCTCTCCGTCTTCAGCGACTTCAGGTCGAGAAACACGACGTCCGCCTTCGCGTGGATCAGCTGGCCAAATATCTCGCGGAAGGCGATTCGGCCCCCATCCGGAGACACATGGAGGTTGTCGATCAGGTTTACGGATTCGTAGAGGACATGCCCGATTGGAAGCTCCAAGCGGTATTTTCCTTCGCTGCGCCGGATGATCGCCAGGCTCTTCCCGTCGGGAGCCCAATCGGCCGAGCGGGCATGACTCACCAGGTCTCTCAGAGCACCGCCTCCGAGCGGTGCCGTAGCGAGGACGCCGTGGTCGACAGCCAACTCCCCCAGCGCAGAGACCGAAAGGACGAATCCTTCGATCCCGAGGCGACGCGACTCGATACTGCCGGGGATCGTCGTGAACAGCTCGTTCGAATCGTTATAGACGACGGTCCCTCCCGGCGCGAACCGTGCGGCGCCGTAAAACGCGCGATGGAACGTGAGCCGCTGGAAACGGGGAACCGGCGCGGACTTCTGGTGCCGCCCGGCAAGCAGGACGATCGCGGCTGCGAGCCCCATGAGCAGGCCGAGGTTCGCAAGGAAAACCGCGCGGCGGCGCCGCCACCCGACGGCCGCCGCCGGGCTCGAACCGGATCCGATCGTCTCGGGCAGGCGATCGCGCACCGTAGATAACTCTTTGGCAAGATCCCGCGTCGTTCCGTAGCGCTCGTCCGCGTCCTTGGCCAGGCATCGTTCGATGAGCCAGCGCAGGGGCGGCGGTACCATGGGGTTGATCGAGGAGACCGGCTCCGGCTCTTCGCGGATGATGGCCGACAGAATTTCAGCGCCGGTCTGTTTAAGGAACGCGCGCTTGCCCGTCGCCATTTCGTAGAGGATCGAGCCGAGCGAGAACTGGTCAGATCGAAAGTCGACCTGCTCGCCGCTCGCCTGCTCGGGGGACATGTATCCGGCCGTTCCGACTACCATCCCCGGGCTCGTACCCGTCATCGTCGGCAGGTGGGACTCGCCCTCGCCCGACTCCACACGCGTAAGCTTCGCCAGGCCGAAGTCCAGGATCTTGACCAGACCGTCCTTCGTCACCATGACGTTCTCCGGCTTCAGATCCCGGTGGACGATCCCCGCCTCGTGGGCTCGAGCCAGGCCGTCGGCGATTTGCGTACCCGCGGCTAGAAGCTTCTTGACCGGTAGTGCGCCGCCCACCAGGAGCTTGCGGAGCGTCTCGCCCTCGACCCTCTCCATCGCGATGTACGAGACCCCGCTCTCCGACCCGATGTCGTAGATCGTGACGATGTTGGGGTGATTGAGTGCCGAGGCCGAGCGGGCCTCCTTCTCGAACCGCTTCAGGCGCGACGCGTCACTCGCCAGCCCCGCCGGCAGCACCTTGATCGCCACCTCCCGCGCTAGCCGCATATCTCGCGCCCGGTACACCTCTCCCATCCCGCCCGCGCCCAAAGGCGCCAGGATCTCGTAGGGACCCAGTCGACTGCCCGCGGCCAGCGTCATCGGAACTGCTGGCGAGATGGTATCGCTTGCGGGGTCGATGGCCGACAAGGGGTCAGCCCTAGAAGGAAACTTTGACGGCCGCTCGAAAGACGCGCGGGCTCGAGCGATCCATGACATCGCCGTACGTCGGATTGGTCTGCGCCTGATTAGGATCGTAGATCGTCGCCGGATAGCCCGCCGGCTCCTTGATCGACCAAGCGTCGTCCCGGAAAATCGCGATCTGCTTGTTGAAGACGTTGAAGAGATAGGCCTGGAGTGTCACAGTTACAGGCCCGATCGCGATCGGGTAGGAGAGCGAGAGGTTCGCCCCCCAGAGCGTCGGAAGGCGCCCGTCCGACCCGCGCGGATCGAGGAAGACCTGGTAGAGGTTCCCGTTCAAGTAGCCGAGCCGGTTGAGCGGCGCTCCCGAATCGGCAAAGAACTGAAGGCCGACCGAGAGACGCAAGGGCGATACCCAATATCCGTCGAAGCGGAAGCGGTTTGGCCTGTCGAGGGCGAGAATCCCATAGGCGTTATGCGATAGCTGGGGATAGTCGAAGTCGAGATTGATTCCCGGCCAGGTCTGCCCGAGGGTGCCCTGATTGACGCCCCCGTCGTAGTTGCCGCGCAGGGACGAATAGACGTAGCTCGCCTGAAGCCAGAGGCCCGTGCCCACGGACTTGCGCGCGAGGACCTCGATGCCGCGGTAGATCCGGCTGACGTGAGGTGTCGCGGGACCCGGGTCGATCCCGCACTGGTTGTAGGGAGGGTCGAGGCCATTGCAGGTCGGGATGTGCCCGCTCGCGATCGGTTCGCTGGAGCCCGGGTTCATGAGACCGCACCCGTTGAAGTCGTTTTCGGGGGCGTTGTAATCGAGATCGCAGCGGTCTTCCACGACATTGCGGAGCGAACGATAGGTTCCCTTCAAGCCGACCGTGAGGGTCGGGCCAAGGAGCCGCTCGACGCCGACCGTGAACTCGTCCTGGTACCAACCCCGCGCGCCGGGATCCACGGGAGTGATGGAATCTCCGCAGCACCCCGGCCGAGACGGGTGATTGATCACGTTTGGATCCGGCGTCGTGTCGACGGGGTTGAAGTTGTACGTCTTGAAAAACCACTGGTAGCCGAACGACCGTGACGCGGCCGCGGTGGGAAACGCGTACGAGAACCGCCCGGCGAAGGCGTAGATCTTGGTCTGGCCGTTTCGCCACGGATCCCAGACGACCCCAACGCGAGGCTCCCACTGGCTGAAATTCAGGACTGTCTGGCCGTTGTAGATCTGTGTCTTTTCGCCATCCCATCGCAGACCGAGGTTTACGGTCAGGTTGGTCGCGGGCCTCCAGGAGTCCTGAAGGTAGACGCCGTAATCCAGAACCCGGGCCTCAGTCGCGGCTCCCGAAACTGGTGTCGGATCGTCTGGTCCCGCCCCGAAGAATTGATGCACATAGTAACGCTGTCCGAACTCGTTGCGAATCTGAACCAGCTGGCCTCCGGTGTAGGACTGTAACGTCTTCGTTCGGCCATCCTGATAGTCGCCGCCAAGCTTCACCTCGTGATCGGCGGCATAGAGCGAGGCGCCCGCGGCGAATTGCCGGCGCTCCGACGTGCCCGGCGTGTAGGCGAAGTTGGAGATGCTGCCGAACCCTCCCGTGACCGAGTTGGGCTCGAGCGGGTACGAGCGGATCGTGCACGGATCGTCGGGAGTGCCGCCGCTGCAGGTCTGGTCCTCGTAGCGAATACCTCCGGGCGCCGTCAGATCGTTCTGGTCCTTGTGGTAGGAACCCTGGACAGTCGCGATCACCTTTCCGCCGAAGATCTCGGAGGCTCGAATGCCGAAGTCGGTCCCGCCCTGGAAGCGCTCGGAGTACCACGTGGACGGCTCGAGGCTCACCGGCGGCGTCACCAGGCCCACGCCCAGGCCCTGACGGGGATCCGCCCCCGCCGCGCCGGAGCTCGTCGTCGGGTCGGCGAAGACGGTGGCGACGACCGTTGTCGAGCTTCCCGGGTTCCAGGTCAGCTTTCCGGAGTAGAGGTTGTCTGCCGCGTCGAGGGGGAAGCGCGCGTCCGTCGAAACGTTTCCACCGGATTGCAGCCGTGACACTTCGCTGTTGATCGTCACCCGGTTGTACGCACCGAAGAACCAGAGGCGGTCCGCCAGCAGATACCCACCCAGGTCGACGCCGTAGTCGAAGCGCTCTCCGTCGACCACGCGCATGCTTGCGATGCCCGTGTCCCCAGGCCTGAACTGCTTCTCCGCGGCGGTACCCGTCGAGTCGAAGTAGACGAAGCCGTCTCCGTGATACTCGTTTCCACCCGACTTGGTGATCACGTTGACCACTCCGCCGAGCGCCCGTCCGTACTCGGCTTGGTATCCACCTGTCTTGACCTCGACCTCCTGGACGAACTCGTTGTTGATGGCCTTCCCCTGAACACCTTTCATGACGTTGGTCGTGTTCACGCCGTCGATGATCCACTGGTTCTCGGCCGAGGTTGCGCCGTAGATGGAAAGGGTCAGGGAGCGCCCCTCCGTGGCGCCGCGGTCGGTGGCGACGCCAGGGTTGGCCATCACGATGTCCGCGTAGTTGCGGGCGGTGGGGAGCTGGGCGATGACTTTGCTCGTGTAGTTCGTCCCCGTCGTAGTCGAGGTGCTGTCGATCAACGGCGCTTCACCGTGGACGACGATCTGTTCCTCGGTAGCCAGCTTCATTGCAATGTCCACCATCGCCGTCGCGTCGAGCGAGACCGTCGCTCCCACTTCCGCCGTCCGAAAACCCGGCAGCGCCGTGCGAACCCGGTACGGCCCCGGTGGCAGAGCCGGGAAGCGATATCCCCCATCGGATTGCGTCACGGCGGATCGGGTCCCCTGGAGGCTCGGGCTCGTCGCTTCGACGGTGACGCCCGGAAGACCGTTGCCGTCGGGGTCCACGATCCTCCCGACGATCGACCCCGTGGTTTGGCCGAAGCCCATAGCTTCACCGACCGCGAGCAGCACAAACGCTGCCGCTGCCAGACGGGAGCCCCTCCGGCTTCCGCGAATAGCCCACCCCCGTCGTTTCGACCGGAAAACCGACTGTCGAGCTGTACAGAGCGCGGTGAACCTGTTTCCGGGAGAAAAGCGACTATGGGCAAATTCTGTGGCGAGCCCCGGCGAAAGGTCAAGAGATACGCAAAAAGGCCGGGAAAAGGCCGGAACTCGCCCGGATTTTCGCCGGAACGCGGAAAAGCCGGAGAGTCCCCGGGCAACCCCGACGACTTCATGACCACCGAAACCTCACGCTCGCGTGCGGAGGTGAGTCATGAAGACGAAAGCGACGTTCTTACGGCTTCTGACCGTGGTGCTCCTCGTTAGTCGCTGCAGCGGAAAAGATACGATCACGGGCCCTCAGGCGACGCCCACCCCGTCGGCCGCTCCGACACCGACGCCGGTCGGAGCGCCCCTTCAGCTCGCCGGCGCGTGGTCCGGAACGCTCACGGTGCACGCCCAGAAATATTCGGGGCAGTCGCCCTGCACTGGTTCCGTCAGCGGAACACTGTCGCAAAGCGGAGCGAACGTCTCGGCCACGCTGACGTCAGAATGCTCGCGAAGCGTTCGATTCGACGGCGTCATGACCGGGGCGACGATCGCCGGGACGTTCGCCACAGACACGCAGTCGAGGGTCCGATTCTCGGGGCAGGTCTCGCAGACCCGAATCGCGATCCAGACGGTGCCGGACGATGACGTCCGGGCCTTCGTGAGCATCGCGCTCTCGCGGTGACCGGGTGCTAGCGCGCCAGTTCCAGCACCGCCTGCCGCGTTCCCGCGACGACTTTCGCCATGCGCTCGTAGTCCAGGGTCGCGGGCGTGTCGTGCTCCGTGTGGTACCGCGGGTTGCGGTAGAACGCCGTGTCCGTGATCATCACGGCGCGGTCGCCGCGGCGCCAGAAGGTCGAGTGGTCGGACAGGTCCACGCCGTGCACCCAGCGGGGCGCGTCGATCGAATAGACGGGCAGGTCGCTCGCCGACAGCATCGCTCTCTTGACGCTCCGCACGATGCCCGGGCGGCCGAGGCTGCCGACGACGGCGATGAAGTCTCCCTTCGAGGGATAGAAGAGGTGGAGGACGCGGAACGGAAGCTTCTGACTGCCCGGCTCGTCCGTGAAGCATCCCACCATCTCGAGGCAGATCATGCCTCGCACCGCGCGGTGGCTCTCGTCGAGCGAGCGCGCGTAGACCTCGCTCCCCATGTCCGGCGTCGCGAAGTAGGGCGCTTCCTCGTTGGCGAAGGCGACGAGCTCGACGCGCCGCGTGAGGGAAACCCCGGACAGGAGGTCGGCGAGCTCCAGCAGGGATGCCACGCCGCTCGCGTTGTCGTCGGCGCCGGGCATCTCGCCGGCGACGTCGTAGTGCGCGCCGACCACGACGACGTCCTTCGTCGGCGGTCCGAATCCGGCGACGACGTTGACGTAGTGCGCGCTGATCGAGTCGAACGGCTGCTCCAGGACGGCCGCCCCGGCGTGGCGCATCTCCCCGGCGATCCAGAGCGCCGCCCGCGCCATGACCTGCGGGTGACCTCCGTCGCGAGGAACGTAGTCCTCGACGAGGGTCCGGACGCGCCGCTCCAGCCTCGACGGGTCGGGAGCCGGACCCGCGTCGGCGGCCTTCTTCACGAAGGGGATGGGCTGGGTCAGCCAGAACGACGCCGCGACGAGGACGAGGACGGCCGCCGCGATCCAGGTTACCGTGCGCACCTCGATGCCGGTCGGCTGGCGGTCTACAGGACGTCGGCCGATTCGAGGGCGTGCGCGAAGGCCGAGCGCCAGAGTGAGGCGAGAGCCGCGACCGGCTCGTCCAAGAGGGTCTTGCCCGCCACCGCGATCGCGAGACGGTCGCCGCCGACGCGGCCCGCGACGGCGATCGGGACGCCGTGCTTCTCGGCCGCCGAGCGGACCGCGCTCTCCTGCTCGGGCGCAAAGGTCACGACGGAGCGGCCGGTCGTCTCGCCGAACAGAACCGCCGAGGGACGGACGGCGGAATCCAACGACACCGACGCGCCGACGCCGCCCTGCATGGTGCACTCGGCCAGAGCGACGGCGATGCCTCCGTCCGAGACGTCGTGGGCGGAGGAGAGCCGCCGCTCTTCCGCCAGCGTCGCCAGGAGATCCACGAGACGCTTCTCCGCCTCGAGGTCCACCTCGGGGCACGGGCCCTCGTCGCGGCCGCGGATCGTCCGGAGAAACTCCGAGGCGCCGAGCTCGTCGCTCGTCTCGCCGAGGATCGCGACGAGGTCGCCCGCACGCCGGAACGCGACGCGGACGTGCGTCGTCACGTCCTCCATCAATCCCACCATGCCGACGGTCGGCGTCGGCGGGATCGCGCGCCCATCGGTCTCGTTGTAGAGCGAGACGTTGCCCGACACGACCGGCACGTCGAGGGCGCGGCAGGCGTCGGCGATCCCGCGCACCGCCGCCTCGAACTGGGCCATGACCTCGGGCTTCTCGGGATTGCCGAAGTTCAGGCAGTCGGTGATCGCGAGGGGCCGCGCTCCGGTCGCGGCGATCGAGCGCGCCGCCTCGGCGACCGCGATCGCGCCCCCGCGGTACGGGTCGACACTGCAGAAGAAGGGGTTGACGTCGCTCTTGAGCGCGACACCCTTGTTCGTGCCCTTGACGCGCATGACTGCGGCGTCGCCGCCCGGCCGCTGCACCGTGTTGGTCTGGACCATGTGGTCGTACTGCGTCCAGATCCAGGACTTCTCGGCGACGTTCGGCGAGGCGAGCAGGCGCTTCAGGCAGTCGCCGTAGTCCGAGGGCTCTTTCTCGTCCCGCCACAGGAACGGACCCGAAGGAGGCGTCAGCACCGCGCGCGGCCGGTCGTAGCAGGGCGCACGGTCGGACAGCGGCGCCGCCGGCAAGTCGGCGACGATCTTGCCCTCGAAGAAGAGGACGACGCGCCCCGAGTCCGTCACCGTGCCGATCTCCACCGCGTCGAGCTCCCACTTGCGGAAGATCCGGTACACCTCGTCGAGCCGGTCGCGCCGCGCGACGAGGAGCATGCGCTCCTGGGATTCCGAAAGCATGATCTCGTACGGCGTCATCCCGGTCTCGCGGACCGGAACCTTCGAGAGGTCGAGCTCGACGCCGCTGCCCGCGCGTCCCGCCATCTCGAAGGACGAGGACGTGAGGCCCGCGGCGCCCATGTCCTGGATCCCGATGACGGCATCCGTCTGGAAGAGCTCGAGGCACGCCTCCATCAGGAGCTTCTCGGTGAAGGGATCGCCGACCTGGACGGTCGGACGCTTCTGGCTTGCCTCGTCGGCGGCGAACTCCTCCGACGCCATCGTCGCGCCGTGGATGCCGTCGCGGCCCGTCTTCGAGCCCACGTAGACGACGGGATTGCCGATACCCTCGGCGCGGCCGAGGAAGATGCGGTCGCTCCGTACGAGACCGACGTTCATGACGTTGACGAGGATGTTCCCGTCGTAGCCGCGATGGAACGTCGTCTCGCCGCCGAGCGTCGGGATGCCGATGCAGTTGCCGTAGCCGGCGATTCCCCGGACGACTCCGTCGACGAGGTGCTTCATCCGCGGAGCGTCGAGGCGGCCGAAGCGCAGGGAGTTCAGCGACGCCATCGGCCGCGCGCCCATCGTGAAGACGTCGCGGAGGATCCCGCCCACGCCGGTCGCCGCGCCCTGGTAGGGCTCGATGAACGACGGATGGTTGTGGGACTCCATCTTGAACGCCACCGCGAGCCCGTCGCCGATGTCCACGACGCCGGCATTCTCGCCGGGTCCCTGGATCACGCGCGGTCCGGTCGTCGGGAACTTCCGCAGATGCACGCGCGAGGACTTGTACGAGCAGTGCTCGCTCCACATCGCCGAGAAGATCCCGAGCTCGACGAGGTTCGGTTCGCGGCCCAGGATCTCGAGGATCCGCGAGTACTCCTCGTCCGAGAGGTTGTGCTCCTTGATGAGCTCCTCGGTGATCATCGGGCTGGTCTTTTCTGAAGCGCCGCGCGTCATCGCGCGGCCGAGAGCGCGGCCACCGCCGACTCGAACATCCGGATCCCCATGGCGTTGCCAAGGAGCGCTTCGGAGGAGCGGTCCGGGTGCGGCATGAGGCCGACGACGTTGCCGTCACGGTTGCAGATGCCGGCGATGTTGCGGGCAGCGCCGTTCGGGTTCGCCTTATCCGTGACGCGGCCGTCCGTCTCGCAGTAGCGGAAGACGACCCGGCCCTCGCGTTCGAGGGCATCCAGCACGTCCGGCGGCGCCGTGTAGTTGCCCTCCATGTGCCCGATGGGCA
>Ga0126381_100009846_pt1 | contig 10737 bp, 8 predicted proteins | sample PanSoiMetPlot_28_FD_96465 | JGI IMG/M metagenome (GOLD analysis project Ga0126381, IMG submission 96465) | Tropical forest soil microbial communities from Panama - MetaG Plot_28 | ecosystem: Environmental > Terrestrial > Soil > Tropical forest > Bulk soil | place: Panama | collected 2016-02-17
CCCAACCCTTTCGGGCGCCGGGGAGGATTGCTTCAGGGGTCTTTTATTTAGAGGTTAGTCTCGCTTTGGTGGGAGTTGCCTCCCCGGCTTAATTCCAATATTAGTAGATTTCGAATTCGAATGCAACAGAAATCTGTATTTTTGTGGGCCGTAACGAACGTAAACCGGAACTCATTGATTTACTTTAACTTCCACGCCCGTAAGTTGCTCCAGGAGCTTTATGGTGGAGCAAAAATCGTCATCGCCATGCCCGGCGGAGATGGCAGCCTGGAAAAGTTGATGAGTAAGGGCGGTAAGCGGAAGGGGCACATCGAGCTCCCTGCCGGACTCGAGCATGAGGCCTATGTCCTTGTGCATCCACTTGGTAGAGAAGTTCGCGCCGAAATCTCGGCGGAGGACGAAGGGAGCCTTATAGGAGATGAGACCGCTCTTGGCGGCGGAATTATCAAGGATGTCGAGCATGAGCCTGGGATCGACACCGCCTTTACTGGCCAGCACCATTCCTTCGTTAAAGGCCATTATGATATTGGAAAGAATAAGGTTCTGGGTCAGCTTAGCCTGTAGGCCCATACCCGGTCCACCACAAAAGTAGAGCTTCTTGCCCATTGGCTCGAAGTACGACTTGACGCGCTCGAAGACGGCTTTGTCGCCGCCGATCATAAACGTTAGCGTTCCGCCGTTCGCACCTGGAGTCGATCCGGTGCAGGGAGCATCGAGAAAATCCACACCCTTCGCCTTGAGTGCCTGCCCGATCTGCCGGCTTTCGGAGGGGCTAACGGTGCTGGCGTCGGCGACGACACTGCCGGGACGGAGCCCTTCTATGAGCCCATTCTTTCCCAGGATGACGCTCCGGGCCATTTCCGTGGTGCCAACGCAAAGGAAAATGCAGTCGGCGTTTTCGCCAACTTCCTTTGGAGTTTCACAAAAGCGACCCTTCTCTTCAGAAGCAAGCTGCCGCGCCTTGTCGGAGGTGTGCGACCAGAGCGCGACGTCGTGGCCAGCGCGAAGGAGGTTCCGCGCCATCGGATAACCCATCAGGCCGAGACCTAAGAAGCCAAGTTTTGCCATAGAGTTAGGATTTTACCGCGGGCGAGCTACTCGATTACGCAGCAAAGCTTGGAATCGATGATCCGAACGCGGATTAGAGGCTCTCCTTCAGCCCCAAGACGCGAATCATCCGGCGCAGCGAGTTCGGGTGAATATTCAGCTTCGCGGCGGCGGCGTTGTGATCACCATTCGATTCGCGCCAGGCGGCGAGAATCAACTCGCGCTTGGTGTGGGTGATGGAGGTCGCGAGTGTCCCCTGAGCGGGTCGGGTGGACGGATCTACGATTGCCTCGGGGAGATCTTCAGGCATCAACATTTCGGATTGGCCGAGCACAACGGCGCGCTCGATGGCGTTTTCGAGCTCGCGCACGTTGCCCGGCCATCCGTACGCCGTGAGGCTGCGTTCGGCTTCGGGTGAAATGCCGGTGACGCGGCGGCGGCAGCGAGCGCCGGCGCGCTCGAGGAAATAGCGGGCCAGCAGGAGCACGTCACTCGAGCGCTCCCGTAAAGGTGGCACGCGCAGGGCGACCACGTTCAGGCGATGATAAAGATCCTCGCGGAAAGCGGCGCGGCGCACTTCGGCGGCAAGATCGCGATTGGTGGCTGCAATCACACGCACGTCGAGGCTGAGCGTCTTGGTGCCGCCCACGCGCTCGAACTCGCGCTGCTGAAGCACGCGCAGAAACTTGGCCTGGAGAGAAAGCGCGAGTTCGCCGATCTCATCGAGGAACACGGTGCCACCCTCGGCGACCTCCAGCTTGCCTTTCTTCTGTGCGACCGCGCCGGTGAAAGCGCCCTTTTCGTAGCCGAACAGCTCGCTTTCGAGCAGTGTGTCAGTAAGAGCGGCGCAGTTGATGGCGAGGAACGGCTTGGCGGCACGCGAGCTAAGGCGGTGGAGAGCGCGAGCAACGAGTTCTTTACCGGTGCCGCTTTCGCCGAGAACGAGGACGGAGGAATCTCGCGGAGCCACGCGGGCGATCATCTGGACGAGCTTTTGTACGGCCGGGCTCTCGCCCACAATACCGGCCTGTCCGGGATCGATGTGGGCGCGCAGAAGCGCGTTTTCGGCACGCAGCATCTCGACATCGCGGACGTTTTCAAGTGCGGAGGACGCAAGCGTGGCAATGGCGCTGAGGGTTTCTCGGTGGCGCGCGAGATTACCGAGTTCCTCTTCGGGGAACCAAACAGCCAGCAATCCGGCGTTTTCTCCGCGAACCGAAAGCGGCACGGCGGCACAGTCCTGGGGGATGTCATCATCGCAGGCTCCCAGGACAACGCTTCCGCCGGAGCACGGCACCAGGTCGCCGATCAGCCGGACGATCTGCTCTTCCCAGATGGCGCGCTGCGCTTCGCCGTCGGAGCGGACGAGGGCGCGAAATAGGAACAGGAGGGCGCAAGCCTGGAGGAGCGTATCCTCGGGCGAGCGCAATTGCGGCTGAGGCTGCATGACAGGTGGTCAGTTTAGCAGGTTGAGCGTATCACGAACCCGCCGGTTCACCGGCATGAACCGCACGGTTCATGAACGGCCTGCTTCCGAGGTGTCGTTGCCGCGTTTTCAATGACATACGTTTTGGCGCATGGGCTGCCTTATATTCCGCCGTGATCGGGACCCAACGACAGGGCGGCCCGACGGAGGGTAAGACGATGAAAAGCTCAACGATGACGATGATGATCGCAGCGGCCGCTCTCACGGTCGCGGCAGGCAGTGCTTCCGCACAGAGTTTCAAAGCGGAGATCCCGTTGACGTTCAAGGCCGGCAATGCAGTGATGGTCCCCGGCAGCTACGCAGTGAATGTGAGCGGCGACGGCAAGCTGATCCAGATCCGCAACGCGGAAACACAAAAGAGTGTGGTGATGCTGTCGGTGCCCGGAGGCGATGTGCCGAAGGCGTGGCGTGCGACCGACAAGCCAGTGATCTCGTTCGCCTGCGTCGAGGGGAGTTGCAGTCTTAGCCGAATGTGGAACGGCAAGGATTCGTCCGATTACCGGTTCCCCGCTCCAAGGAATGCGCATGGCGAGAGGGTTGCCGAATTGGTGGTGACGCTCGAAAAGGCTGAGTAGGTCGTGTTCACTACGCGGGCGTTTCCCCAAGAAGGGCGCTGCTACGGCAGCGCCCTTTCTGTTTTGTGGGCGGGTTCATTCGACCGTGAATGTCTGTTTCGTGTCGTAGGCCTGGTTCCCAACGGAGTCCTTCACCTGCATCTGGATGGTGTAAACTCCGTGGCGGATATTTTTGTCGAGCGTGACGCCAAACTCGCCGGGGATGTAGCGCTTCGGGTAGAACGATTCCGTCTGCTCGACGGCAGGCTCGGGCTGGCTCCAGAGCACTTTCCCGTCAGCGTTGAGGAATGATGTCTGGTAGCTCACGTCGATCTTGTTGTTCGGCCCATAGGTGTAACCGGTGATGTCCATCTTTACCCAGACTCCGTCACCAGGATGGTAAACCGGTTGGGCCATAGGCTGGGGATCAGTTTCGCCGCGATAGAAGCGGAAGTTGCGGACGGTAAGCTTGTCGCTGGACTCGACCGCATGGCCGCGTACTTCGAAAGGCACGTCGAGTTGTGCGGCGGCGTGCGTGAGGAGGTCTTCTGCCTTTACGGTGATTTTGTATGAACCGGGAGGGGCAAGCGGCGGGATGGAGACCTCGGTCTGGATTTTGGGCATCCATTCCTTATCTTGCGAACTGAGCGTATCGGTGAACTCGTTCTTGTAGACGGGATCGAGCGCGACGCCCTTGGGATCGAAGGCCTGCAGAGAGTATGCAACGTGAATCTTGGAATCGGCCGAACGGGTGTAGTTGGCGATGCGGCAGGTAAAGTACAGCGTCTCACCGGGGACATAGCTGAAGCCGGGCGGATCGGGCGCGCCGCCTTCGCTCTGGCTGAGTATGGGACGCACGATCTGAAGATCGGCTGCAAACGCGAGAGCGGGTAAAAGTAAGACGTAGAGGAAACGCATGAAACTGGACCTCTATGTATGATTTTAAATCCGTGCGACGACAGGAGGAAATGTGTAGCGCCGGAATTCCGCAGGATCGACAGTTTCACGAGATTTTCAGATTTGCGAATTACCATAGAGTCTCGGTTCCGGAATGCGGATTCTTGTCGTCGAGGATGAACGCCGGATGGCTGAATTGCTCCGGCAGGGCTTATCGGAAGACGGTCACATCGTGACGATCGCGCGGGACGGCTTCGGCGGGCTGGCACTGGCCGAAACCGGCGGCTTTGACCTGCTAATCCTGGACGTAATGCTTCCCGGCCGCACCGGCCTTGACATAGCCCGGCAGCTTCGGTCCGCCGGCGATTCGACGCCCATCCTCCTGCTCACGGCACGGGACGCCCCTCGCGACGTGGTCAACGGTCTCGACCTCGGCGCGGACGACTACATGACCAAGCCGTTCTCTTTCGAAATTCTGCTGGCCCGCGTCCGCGCCCTCGGCCGGAGAGGTCCGCTTGCACAGACGATCGTGCTCCAGCAGGCCGGTATTTCGCTGGATCCCGGTACGCGAGAAGTGCGGCGCGGCTCCAGAAAGATCGATCTCACCCGGACCGAATATGCGATCCTCGAACTGCTGATGCGCAACGCAGATCGCGTCTCGACGCGGGAAGCTCTGATCGAACGCGTCTGGGGTGCGGATTCAAACATCGAGAACAATACACTCGACGCGTTTGTCCGGCTGCTTCGCGGAAAAATTGAAGCGGCGGGTGAGCCACGCGTGATCCGGACCATTCGCGGCATCGGCTATTGTCTGCGGCTAGAGGAGGAATGATGCGGCTTTCGATCCGCCAGCGGCTCACGGCCTGGTATGCCGCAGCGCTCCTGTTTGGACTTTCTGTTTTCGCCTTTAGCATGTGGATTTCCCTGCGGCAGCGCCTGATCGCCGGCGTCGATGCCCGGCTCGCGCAGCGCATTCAGGGTCTACAGGCAGCGGTCGGTAACGAAGCCAATATCCGCGATCGTACCCAGCTCCTGCGGGAACTCGACGAGTTTCTGCGCGAAGCGCCAGACTCCAGCCTGGTGCAGTTGCGCGATCCTTCCGGAGCAATCCTCTTGCCCGTAGCGGGTCAGCCGATTCTTCGCCCAGCTTCCGGGCGTCCCATGCCGTATACAGAAGTGGTGTCCGGCCGCCAACTGCGGGCGGCCACAACGCGCCTTGAAACGGCAGGCTCTGTTTTCGATGCGCAGGTCGCGATTCCGCTCGACGAGACGCTCGGAGTCCTCCGGAGCTTTCGCGAGCTGCTCCTGTTCCTGATCCCTGTCGTCCTGACTGTGTCCTGCGTCGGCGGTTACTGGCTCAGTTCCCGCGCGCTGCGGCCCGTGGACGAGATTACTACGGTAGCGCGGTCGATTGGAGTCCAGAACCTGTCGCAACGGGTGAAGGTGCCCCAGACGGGCGACGAAATCGAGCGGATGGCGCAAACCTGGAACGAAGTTCTCGACCGCCTGGAGACTTCCGTGAAGCGCATCCGCCAGTTCACATCAGACGCTTCCCACGAGTTGCGGACACCGCTCGCGCTGATCCGCGCTACGGCGGAGTTGGCTCTCCGACGGGACCGCGACCCCGAGGGCTATCGCACCTCACTTCGTCAAATCGAGCAGGACGCTGCCCGTATGACGGAGCTCACCGAATCACTCCTTACTCTCGCCCGCGCGGATTCCGAGGCCCTGGAAATGACCCTCCGCCCCACCGATCTCAACGAGCTTGCGCAGTCGGTGGTGGAACAAAGTGGGGCGGCGGCCGCCGACGCGGGCATTGCGCTGCAAGCCATCACTCCGGAGCAGCTCCTGCAGGTGCGCGCCGACGCATCCGGAATCCGCCGTGTTCTGCTGATCCTGGTAGATAATGCGCTGAAGCACACCCCTGCCGGAGGAAGTGTCCGTGTTTCAGTGGCGGATCACGACCGCGGAGTGGCTCTCAGCGTCGAGGACACCGGCGAGGGCATTGCTGCCGAGGCGTTGCCGCACATCTTCGAGCGTTTCTATCGCGCCGATCCCGCGCGCGGCAGCTCCGGCTTCGGCCTTGGTTTGTCGATTGCCCAGGCCATCGCACACGGTCATGGGACCACCATCGAAGTAGCCAGCCAGTCCGGCTCCGGATCTCGTTTTTACATCGTACTCGGGAAGGCATGAGCCTTTCAGGGAATTTTCAGGTCCGCTTGCTACGATTTGCCTTCTGGAGGTTCCAATGAGACGAATGAAGTTGGTGACGGTCGTGCTCGCGCTATCGGTGCCGGCGGTGATAGCCGCAGGCCTGCAATTGAAAGATCTTCCACCAGCGGTACAGAAGACGGTGCAGGAGACTCTGAAGGGCGGTCAAATCCGCAACATTTCCAAGGAAGTCGAAAAAGGCGTCACTCAATACGAAGTTGAGACGATGCTCAACGGTAAGCACCGCGATTTTGAAGTGGACTCCAAGGGCAAGCTGCTGGTCGTGGAGGAAGAGACCGATATCGCGACGATTCCGGCCGCGGCCAAAGCCGCGATCGAGAAAAAGGCCGCAGGCGGGAAGATCGGTATGGTGGAGCTCTTCATGCGCGGCGGTGAAACGTTGTACGAGGCCGGCTACACGTCCAAAGTCGGCAAGAAACATGAGGTGCTGGTGAGGGCAGACGGGACGGAAACCAAAGACTAATGATGACGATTGGGAAGTTCATCGCAGTGGCTGTTTTTGGGTTCTTCGGGGGCATCATGCCGGCGTGGCCCCAGACAGGCCAGGGGACGTTGCGGGGTCAGGTAACCGATCCAGCCGGCGCCAGTATTCCCGGAGCGGTGGTGAGTGCGAATAATGGAAATGGGACAGCCCGCTCCGCAACTGCTGATGTCCGGGGCGAGTACGTTCTGGCGAATCTTCCGGCCGGCCCCTACACGGTGCGCGTCTTGGCCAAGGGCTTCGCAGCGGTTGAGCGGCCGGATGTTGTGGTAGGTTCGGGAGCCACGCAGACGCTCAATTTCCCACTGACACTCGCCTCAGACAAACAAAGCGTAACCGTCAGCGATTCCAGTCAGTCGGTCCACGTGGAAGTCGATCCCACGGCGAATGCCGATGCGCTCGTAATGCGCGGCTCAGACCTGGATGCGCTCTCCGACGATCCCGACGACCTGGCGGCAGATCTGGCCGCGCTGGCCGGCCCCGGCGCCGGGCCCAACGGCGGCCAGATTTACATCGACGGCTTTACCGGCGGACGGTTGCCGGCCAAGTCTTCCATACGCGAAATCCGCGTCAACCAGAATCCCTTCTCCGCGCAGTACGACCGCATCGGCATGGGCCGTGTCGAGGTTTTCACGAAACCAGGCAGCGACGATTTTCATGGCGAAATCCAGACTCATGACGGCAGCGACATTTTCAACGCCCGCAATCCATTCACTCCCGTGAAGCCGACGTGGCAGCGTCTCGGTCTCGAAGGCGAGGTCAGTGGCCCGATCGGCAAGAAAACATCTTTCTTTGCGGACTTCGAGGTCCGTAAGTGGACGGAAAACTCCTTTGTTAACGCACTGACGCTCGATAACAATCTTCAGCTGCTCCCCATCGCGCAGGCGGTTCTCACGCCACGCCGCGATACCGAAGAGAACCTGAAATTCGATCGTCAGCTGTCCACGAACCAGACGCTGACCCTCCGCTATACCTTCGCCCGGACCGCCATCGACAACCAGGGCGCAAGCGGCTTCTCTCTTGCGAGCCGCACTTACAACTACCGTGACGGCGAAGACACGGTGCAGTTCGCCGAAACCGGCGTCTATGGCGCGCATACCGTGAACGAAACGCGGGTGCGTTACTCCCGACTGCGCACCAGCCAGCATGGCAATGCCGACGTCCCGACTACAGTTGTTATGGATGCCTTCACCGGCGGCGGCCCGCCGTTGACGCTGTCTTTCACCAACCAGGACCGGATCGAAGTGCAGAACATGACCACTGTCACTCACGGGGTGCACCTGTTCCGGTTGGGCGGTCGCTTGCGGGGAGTGGATTTGAGGGATCAGGACACGACGAACTACACCGGCACCTTCACCTTCACCTCCCTCGACAGCTACCGCACGACACTAATGGGCCAGCAGGCCGGCTGGTCCGCTCACCAGATCCGGGCGGCCGGCGGCGGCGCCAGTCAATTCTCCGTTGCGGCCGGCAACCCACTGGCCAGTCTCAGACAGTACGACTTAGGCTTCTTCGCGCTGGATGATTGGCGCGCGCGGCCCAACGTTACCGTGAGCCTGGGCCTGCGCTATGAAGCGCAGACCCGGATCGACGACCACCACGATATCGCCCCGCGCCTGGGTATTGCGTGGGGGCTTGCGCCAAATGGCAAGACACCGAAAACGGTGATTCGGGCCGGCGTCGGCCTCTTCTACGACCGCGTGAGCGAAACCCTGTCACTGGATGCGCTCCGCCGCGACGGCATTCATCAGCAGCAGTTCATCCTGGACACACCCGATTTCTACCCCTCCGTTCCGTCGTTCGGTGAGTTGCTCAACAACCGCGTGCCACAGTCAATTCGTGAGATGGACGGCCACATCCAGGCGCCATATATGGCCCAGGCAGGTATTGGCGTAGAGAGGCAACTTCCCAGGAATCTAGTTCTGGCGGTCAATTACCTGCATTCGCGAGGTTGGCACAACCTGCGATCGCGCGTCATCACGCCCATTGGGAGCGTTGCGCCTCCCGACGTGGAAGGCATCTACCTCTATGAGGGAACCGGCAACTTCAAGCAGGATCAGCTCGTGACCAGCCTGAACGCCCGCGTGAACCCGAGGATTTCGTTCAATAGCTCCTACACTTTAGGCAAGGCAAACAGCGACACGGATGGGGCCACAACCTTTCCCGCCGACTCATACAATCTCCGGCCGGAGTGGGGGCGCGCCGGATTCGATATACGTCATCGTGTTCAGTTCAGCGGCTCGTTCGCTTTCCCTTGGGGCTTGCGGCTTAGCCCGATGCTGGTTGCAACTTCGACACGTCCGTTTAACATCACGATAGGCCGCGACCTGAATGGCGATACCATCTTCACGGATCGCCCCGCCTTTGCTACCGACCTTAGTCGTCCTTCCGTCGTCCGAACTGCCTTTGGCGCTTTCGATCTCGCACCGATGCCCGGCCAGACGATCATCCCGCGGAACTATGGTGTCGGCCCCGGCCTAGTATCTCTGAATCTCCGCCTGGCCAAGACTTTCAAGCTGGGCAAGGAAGTCAAGGGGAAGCGCGATCCGATGGAGCTTACTTTCACGGCGCTGTCTCGGAACCTGTTGAACCACCCGAATCTCGCCCTTCCCGACGGGAATTTGAGCTCCCTATACTTCGGTGAATCGACCGCTCTAGTCAGCGGAGGCGGCGGCAATAGCGCCAGCGGCAACCGTCGCATCGAGCTCCAGTGCCGGCTCGCCTTTTAAAGAGAAATCTGGGTAAGAGAATTGACGTCTGAACTGGAATTAATCCGACGCCAATAGCTCGCGCAGGTATCGCGCGGTGTGCGATTCCTGCGACTGCGCAACCGTTTCCGGGGTGCCGGCCACAACCACTCGTCCGCCGCGTTCGCCGCCTTCGGGACCGAGATCGATGATCCAATCGGCGGCGCGGATGACATCGAGGTTATGCTCGATGACGACGAGGCTGCCGCCGTTTTCGATCAGGCGCTGGAAAGCGTTAAGCAGTTTGGCGATGTCGTCGAAGTGAAGGCCGGTGGTGGGCTCGTCGAAGATGAACAGCGTACCCTCACAGCTTGCGAGCGCAAGGTGCGCCGCCAGCTTGACGCGCTGCGCTTCGCCGCCTGAGAGCGTGGTCGCCGACTGGCCGAGGCGCAGGTACCCGAGGCCTACATCGTCGAGCACGCGAAGGCGCTGCACCAGGCGCGGCGTCGCGTGAAAGAACTCGATGGCTTCGCGAACCGTGAGCTGCAGGACTTCGTAGATGTTGAGGCCGTTGTAGCGGATTTCGAGAATGCCGCTCTTGTAGCGCGTGCCTTTGCACTCCTCGCAGATGAGCTCAACATCGGCGAGGAACTGCATCTCGACGGTCACCGTACCATCACCCTGGCAGGTCTCGCAACGGCCGCCGGGAATGTTGAATGAGAAGTGCCCGGCCGTGTAGCCGCGCTTCTCGGCATCGCGCGTGGAGGCGAACAGGCCGCGGATGATGTCGAAAGCCTTAATGTAGGTCACCGGGTTGGATCGCGGCGTGCGGCCGATGGGCGACTGATCGATCATCACGGTACTAGCGATGCGTTCGGCGCCCTCGACCCGTTTGCAGGAGATGCGCGAGATGGGGTTTTCGAGTGCTTCGGCCGCGTTGTCGAATTGGGGATCGTGGTCGGATTCGCGCGCTTTGTGCAGTGCTTCGAGCGAGCGGAAGACCACGTCATGCACGAGCGTCGACTTGCCGGAGCCGGAAACACCCGTGACAACGACGAGCATGCCGAGCGGAATCTCCACGTCGATGTTCTTGAGATTGTGGATGCGTGCGCCGGAGATGCGCAGAACGCGTTTGCGATCGACGGCACGGCGGTCTCGCGGCGCGGCCACATGCAGTTCGCCGCGCAAGTAACGTGCGGTCAGCGAGCCGTTGCCGTTGGCAGTGAGGCGGTCGAGCGAGCCGGCGAAGACCACGTTACCGCCGAGTTCGCCGGCGCCGGGTCCAAGGTCGATAATGTGGTCGGCGGCGCGCATCACGTCGGGATCGTGCTCCACCACGACAATCGTGTTGCC
>Ga0126381_100009847_pt1 | contig 10737 bp, 5 predicted proteins | sample PanSoiMetPlot_28_FD_96465 | JGI IMG/M metagenome (GOLD analysis project Ga0126381, IMG submission 96465) | Tropical forest soil microbial communities from Panama - MetaG Plot_28 | ecosystem: Environmental > Terrestrial > Soil > Tropical forest > Bulk soil | place: Panama | collected 2016-02-17
CTCATTCTTCAGGGTGAGAGGTCCGGTGATAATGGCGATTTGTGTGTGTCCTCGGGATAACAGGTGGGAAACACCCATTTCGGCCGCGGAGCGATCGTCCACCGACACAGAATCCACTTCAATTCCCTCGGGCAATCGGTCGAGGTACACGACAGGCGGACCGCCTGCGAAAGAAGCAAGACTTTCGTTGGCTCCCTTGCTTGCTCCGGCTGCGACCAGCAAGATGCCTTCGACACGCTGAGAGCGGAGCAGAGTCATCATGTCGACTTCGCGCGCGTGATTGTGCTCAGAATCGAGGACAATCAAAAAATATCCTCGTTCGCGAGCGGCGGATTCGGCACCGCGAACAATCTTCGGGAAGAACGGAATGGTGATGTCCGGCACAACCATGCCCAGCGTCCGCGTGCGATTGGTCTTTAAACTTCGGGCAATAAGATTGGGCTGGTAGTTAAGGGCTCGAACCGCGTTGAGCACTCTTTGCCTGTTGCGCTCACTTACCCGGGTGGAACCGCTGATGACATTGGAGACCGTTCCCGCGGAGACCCCCGCGAGTTTGGCCAGTTCTTTCTGAGTCGCCATGCCCCAATACTGTACAACCCGCTGCCAATTTTTCGGCGATTGAAAATTCTGAAGGTCCGGGGTGTGTTAAACAAAATCTTGACAACATTCGAGAGCTTTGCGTATGCTTCCGTCGCGCTGGAATTGAGACGTCTCACCGGGGCGCCGCCTATCGCAGCGGAGCCGGCGCGATGGCGGGAACACAAAAGGCCATGCCAATGCTGTGTCGCTGGATGCTTGGCAAAGTGAATTCGAGGGTCCGATTCTGACAAAAATAAATTCAAGGGGAGGGACAAGCCATGGTGCACACGTTTCGAATCGTTCGTCTCATCGGATTGCTAATGTACGCTCCCTTGTTCTTGATTTGTTTGGGTGCTCAGGGTTGGGCGCAAGTATCAACAGCTGCGACTATCAGAGGTGAGGTCACGGATGCCAGCGGTAGCGCGATAGCCAATGCCTCGATTGTCGTTTTCAATAAACAGACCCAAGTCGAAACCCACAGTGCAAGTAACGATAGTGGTGGCTTTGTCGTCCCGGGGCTGAACCCTGGAATCTACGACGTCACCATCACACAACAGGGATTTCAAACATACAAGGAAACACAAGTCGTGGTGAGTTCCGCACAAGTGGCCACCGTCAATGCTGTCTTAAAAGTTGGCCAAGTAACGGAGTCAGTCAACGTCGAGGCCAGTGACGCTCGAGTTCAGACGAGCACGTCGGAAGTCGCTAGCCAAGTCACGGGAACTCAGGCGTCTACGCTTCCTTTGAACGGGCGCAACTACCAGGCCCTCTCCTTCCTGATGCCTGGCGTTACTAATTTATCTCCCGACACTGCGCTCAACCAAGGTGGGTTCCTCACCCAAAACACGATCTCCGTAAACGGGCTGGGGGTATCGGGAACACAGTACTATCTTGACGGAATCTGGAACATGAACACGGGTAGTATGAACCAAACTACGATCACGCCCAACCCGGACACCATTGAGGAAGTCAAGGTTCTGCAGAACAACTTCGGCTCGCAGTACGGACTGAATGGCCCGAATGTGCTGCTTTTGCAGACAAAATCGGGTGCCAGCGCCTTCCACGGGACTGCTTACGAATATCTTCGCAATGACGCATTGGATGCCCGCAATTACTTCAGCCGGACCAAAAACACCCTCAAGCAGAATATTTTCGGATATACCGTCGGCGGCCCAATCTTTATCCCGGGACACTACAACACCGACCGGCAGAAAACATTCTTCTTCTGGAGCCAACAATGGACGGTCCAACATATCGGCAATATTGTTCGCGGACCGGATGCGACTCAGGACGAGAGGAATGGGACGTTCTCGAGCCCAATTACGGACCCTCTGACAGGTCAGCCCTTCCCCCAGACTTCTCCGGGAATTTATCAAATACCTCCGAATAGGCTTAACGCTCAGTCGGTTTTGTTTCTCAATGCGGTGGCGCCCCTGCCCAATGATCCGGCGGGTGGGTTTTTGAATTACATCAACCAAACCCCAACCATTAACAATACGCGCGACGACGAAATTAAGATCGACCATAGTTTCACGCCTAGGTTACGGCTTATGGCCGAGTATCTAGACTCGCGTCAGACGAACAACCAGGCTACTCAGACCTTCGCTATTAGCACGCTTTTCAGCACCACCACTCAGCCAATCACCACCCCCAACCAGTTGGCTCAGCTCCGGCTCACCCAGGTCATTTCGCGTGACTTGGTTAACACCACGAGCATCAGTATGAACAACTATATTGTAAATTTGGACGTGAAAGGCCTCGTGAATCGGAGTGACATCCCCAACTTCCAATCGGTTCTCCCGTTTAATGGACTTCTGTCAGGGCGGCTTCCCCAGATCGGTTTCTCAGGCGGCTGGCCTAGTTTGGGCGTCAGTTTTATTTTGCCCCTCCACCATGCATCGGACTTGGAGGATACTTTTTCGGACGACGTGAGTTGGTTGCGCGGAAACCACCTCCTGCAAGCTGGAGTGCAGTATCTTCGCGGAACCAAGAGGCAAAATGGTTTTGCCGCAACTGCCGGACAGTGGATGTTCAGTGGCCAATTTACAGGAAACCCCATGGCGGACTTCCTAATCGGAGATGCAGCCCAATTTAGCCAGAACAGTACTGAGGTACGCTCGGTTCAGCACTATCCCATTTTTTCGCCGTACTTTCAGGATCAGTGGAAAGTTAACCGGCGGCTCACTTTGACTCTTGGGCTGCGATATCTCTGGTCACCCATTCCAACCTTCAAGAATCCCGTTACTAATTTGATACCTAGCCGCTTTAACCCAGCCAATGCTCCAATTGTTAATCCTGATGGGACGATAACCGCGACACCGACTTACGATCCAGTAAACGGGCTCGTCACCGGCGGAGTTACGCCCGGTTTTCCTGCGAACTACAGCAACGCGCACAATAACAATTGGAATCCCACTTTCGGCTTCGCCTACGATGTGCTCGGTGACGGGAAAACGAGCGTCCGTGGCGGTTTTGGAATAACTCACTACAACTTCTTTTACGCCTCTTGTTCAAGCCAATGCCCGCTGAACTACCCAGCCACGGTGCCTATTACCCTGATTACTCCCAGCTTTCCCGATCCGCTCGGGGCAACAGTGGCGCCCTCCACAGTTCCTCCTGTCCATATCCAGGACCTGAACTTTAAAGAGGCCCAGATAAGTACCTATAGCCTATCCCTAGAGCACGAGTTTGCGGGGGGGTGGATCGCTTCGATTGCGGGAGCGGGCGACGTTTTCCTGCACGGTACAGTCAACGCCGATGCGAACCAACCGCGCCCAGAGGGCGGTTTCGATTTCAATCCCATAATTAACACGGGGGCAGTGTCCCGATACGCGTTTAATGAGCCTTTCCCTGGTTACGGGCAACTGCAAGACGTCATAAGCCCGGCAAAGATAACGTGGAATGCGCTCATGCTCAACTTGCGACACTACGTCGGCCATAACTTTTTTCTCTCCGCCGCGTATACCTGGCAGAAAGGCTTCAGTCCCACGCGAGACACTATGCAGACCTCCAGTTATGGGGGGGTACAGGACTTCTACCACGTAAATAACGACGACGGTCCCGCTCTTGTGACTCCATACCACGTGTTTGCGTTCAGTACATACTGGAGTTTGCCGTGGTTGGCTCACGAGGAGGGGTTGAAGCATGTGTTACTCGCAGGCTGGCAACTCTCCGACGTCACCACGATCCAAGGGGGCTTTCCGATGGATACCTCGCTAGGCACCGCGACACCGGGTTTGGCGACTCGCCCAAACCGTGTCGCGGGTCAAAGCGTCTCAGGTCCGAAGACAGTGTCAGAGTGGTTTAATACCAGCGCGTTTACCGCGCCTGCCGCAGGATTCTTTGGGAACGCCACTCCAGGTTCGATCACTGGCCCGGGCACCATCTCCTTTGACATGGCCTTTTACAAAGATTTCAAGATCGGAGAGCGTCAGAAGTTCCAATTTAGGAGTGAGTTTTTCAACATCTTTAATCACACCAACTTTGCGAACGTTGCAACTTCTTTCGGGACGCCAAACTTTGGACAGGTTACCAGCGCCCGCGACCCTCGGATCATTGAATTTGCCCTGCGGTTCGAATTCTGACTGCATGTAGCCGAATGTCCGCTATTTGTAACCTGTGCAGTATAAAAACGATTCATGCGTTTATGTACTGCAGGAATTTTTGAGTACTACATGCTTCTAAACTACTATGCGGGAATGAGCCGCAGCCATTTTGCAAAACCCGAATATGGCCATGGCGCTCTGATGGGTGAAGGTGTGAGGTTCGGCCCCGACTGCCGCGAGTCAGGTTGCACGCACTCCGCGGCCGTGTGGTTGATGTTCTTCCGCGCTTGTACAGGCCTCCTCGTTCTTCTAGTTCCGCTCGCCTCGTTCGCTCAGAGCTCTTGCGCTGAGAATTCGAGGATTCGAAAGCTAATCCAGGAAGGAAGGGATATTCGTCGCTCCTACGATGAGCGGAAACGCGACTTCGAGAAAGCGCTTGGTTCGTGCCGACAAGACAAGCTCGCCTACCAGGACCTATCCGCTTTGCTGCGCCAGCATCAGGACTTGACTGGGGCACTTGAATGGATTCAGCGTGGCGTGAAGGCGGTCCCCAATGACCCCGACCTTATCGGGGACTTGGCTGTGCTCTTTCTCTCTGTGGGTAAACCGCAGGAGGCGGTGCAGGCACTCACCGGACTTCAATCTACGGCCAGGGTCGAGTTTTACCGAGGCCTAGCTTATCGGGCTCTTCGCGATGACCTTGCTGCTGAGCAGTCATTTTCCCGGGCCTTCGAAATGGGATACGAAGACCCATACGTACTTTATGCCCTGATCGAGCAGGAGCACGTTTTGGGGGACCAAGAGGCTGGGCTACGTCACTTCACTGTTTTTTCCGAGCGCTTTCCCGACTCTCCCTGGTTACACCTTCTCCTGGGCAATGCCTACTTATCCCGCCACGATGTCACGAATGCTGAGACAGAATACCGACAGGCCGAACAACGCGATGCCGATCTCCCCTCGCTTCACTATGCCCTGGGACGCTTGGCCTTTGACAGAGCCGATTACGCGACGGCCCTGGCAGATTTTCGCAAAGAAATTGAACTGAACCCCGGTTTTGGAGAAGCATACCTCTATCTCGGAGCGACACTGCAGAGGGAGGGAGAAACCGCTGACGCGCTTCCGTTCTTTGCGAAGGCTGCGGAACGTGATCCCAATTTTGCCCTGACTTATACTCAACTGGCATCCGCCCAGATCAAGCTCGAACAATTTCAGGCCGCATTGAAAACGCTCCGAATAGCCAAAGCGCATTTCCCAAATGACGCTGCCTTCCCTGCGCAGCTATCACTTGTTCTGGATCGTTTGGGTCACCACCAGGAAGCGAAAGACGAGTCAGTCATTGCGGAACGATTAGGCCGACGTGGTAATCCTCAACTTTATGATGCCTCCCATCTTGACCTCTCCCCGCTTGCAGAGGGACAGGGGGCAGCTGTGCCCACGACTGGAACGGCCGGTGCTGATCCCTCCTCTTCGAGCGACTCTAAGGGAATCCCGCAAGTTTCTTCCTTGAACGGCGAAGCGGGGGTAGAGCGTTCAGTCGTTGGGACGCATCTTGCCGCCGAGCTGGACCCTTTAAGAAGCTGCCTCGCACGAGCCGACAGGAAATGCGCCATCGAAGCCTTTTCGAAACTACAGGGTTCTAAGTTCAAAGACGATCCTGAGTACCTCGACCTTTCCGCACAGGTGATGACCCTGGAACGCAAAACGACGGAGGCTCTTGCCGCCGTCGATCGCGCCGTCAAAATGGAGCCGACGCGGGCGGATTACCTCATGACACAGGGATTAATCTACCAGAGATCTCACGATCAAATTGATGCTATCCAATCTTTCCTCAAAGCCGCTAAGTTGCGGCCCGGATGGGTTGAGCCGGCGTATTCTCTGGGCATGAGCTTCTTTATTCTGGGAAACGAAGACAATAACATCGAGTACTACGATCGTGGGGCACGACATTTCCAAGTGGTTCTCGAGCTAGATCCCAATTGTCACAAAGCTGAGTTCATGCTTGGCGTTATCGAGGCACTCGAAGACCGTCTGGAGAAAGGCAAAGAACACATCGAGCGCGCCCTGAGAATGAGCCCTCGAAACGCCTATTACCATCTCCATTATGGAATTCTGTTGAATCGCGCGGGAGACGGTGAAGGCGCGTTGCGGGAGATGAAACTCGCTGAGTCGCTCGATCATTTCAACCCTTTGACCTATTTAAACATGGGTCTCCTGGAAGCCAGACTGCAAAACTATGAGGAAGCGAGGAAGCGACTCGAAACCGCGGTTCAACTCGACTCAAATTTGTCCAGTGCTTATTACAGCCTCATACGGGTCTATCGTCATCTCGGACTTTCGGAGCTGTCCCAGGCGGCGTATGAAAAGTTTCAACTCGCCAAAGGGCGCGAGCAGCAGCAGGAGGAAGCCGATCCCGTAGGGGCTGCGTTGTCGCCCTCGGATTTACATACCCGTGATTCTTTACCAGAATAGGATTCGCGTGACGTAACCACCGAGGGTGGCGGAGGTCGGGAAACAGGGCTCGTTTACGAGGGCTTAAAACGTGGGCAATCAAACTCAGGAATTCGACGTCTGCATTGTGGGCTCTGGCGCCGCCGGTGGCTTTATGGCCAAAGAACTGTGTGAGGGTGGCGCCAAGGTCATCATGCTCGAGGGTGGGAAGGAGGTGCGTCCCGACGAGCTCATCTCGCATAAGTGGCCTTACGAACTTCCCTTCGCCAATCTGCGCCAGGAGAAACAGGCCTACTTCTATCAAGGCGACGTGGCTACATCCATCCGCTATGACGCGCAGGCCGGCATCTACGTTGATCGGGCGCGGGTGCTGGGTGGCAGGACGATGCACTGGAACGCCGTCACCCTTCGTTACGCTCCGTCCGATTTCCGCGAATGGACGCTTGCCGGCGTCGAGGACGATTGGCCGCTCACCTACGAGGAGCTCGCCCCTTACTATGAGCGCGTGGAGCAGGTCATCGGCGTCTGCGGCAACGATGACGGGCTTGAAATCCTGCCGGGTGGAAAGCACTACCTGCCGCCGCTGCCGTGGCGGTGCAGCGAGCACATCCTCAAGCGCGCCACGGATGCTTTGAATATCAACCTCATTTCGGTGCGCAAGGCCGTTTTGACCAAGCCCTATGATGAACGCCCACAGTGTCACCATTGCGGACACTGCATGGACGGCTGCGACGTCTCTGCGATCTTCTCATCGCCGGGCTGCACGCTACCCAAAGCCGCCGCCACTGGCAACTTCACGCTGCGGCAGAACGCGCTGGCGCGCGAAATCCTGGTGGACCGCGAAGGCCTGGCGCGCGCCGTTTCCTTCGTCGACACCAACACGGGAAAGACGGAAGAGACCAAGGCGCATATTGTCGTGGTGTGCTGCGCCACCGTGGAATCAGCGCGGTTGCTGCTGAACTCGGTTTCTCCTCAACACCCCGCCGGGTTGGGAAACTCCAGCGGCGTGGTGGGCCATTACCTGCACGGCCATATCAATAATTCGGCGCAAGTCTACCTGAAGGAACTCCAAGGAACGAAGCCCGTCAACCAGGACGGCGCCACCGATCACGTTTACATTCCGCGATTCGATTATCGCGATTCACATCGAGGTTACGCGGGCGGGTATGCATTTCAGGTGAATTACGATTCCTACATGTTTCCGCGCCAGGCGATGTTAATGAAGGGTTACGGCGCGGGGTTCAAACGCCAGGTGCGGACGATGCAACCGGGCTACATGATTCTGGGAGGCTATGGCAAATCGATGGCGGTCAAGCAGAACTACGTTTCCGTCGACAAGAACCAGGTGGATGCGCATGGTATCCCCATTCCCGTGATCCATTTCCAGTTCGTCGAGAACGACATGCTGGTCTGGCAGGGGATGAACAAGGGTCTTCAGCAGATTGTTTCCGAACTCTCCGGGGATGTTTTTCGTGATAATGGTGGCCCCTCAGGACTCGCCAGCCACGAGGTGGGAACCATCCGCATGGGGAAAGATCCCAAGACTTCCGCTTTGAACAGCTTTTGCCAATCGCACGAGGTGAAGAATCTCTTTGTAACCGATGGGAGTTGTTTTACAACCTCGAGCGAGAAGAATCCGACGCTGACCATCATGGCGCTGTCCATGCGCGCGGCGGAATATATCATTAAGCAGCGCAGGCTAGGAATCGTCTAAAGGCTAGAAATCGTGAGAAGAACGCCTACGTTCTGACTTCTATTCCTGGGCGTCTAAATTATGAAACGACGAACAGTTCTTAAAATTATTGCGTTGAGCGCGCTTTCGACACATTTGGACGCTTGGGGCGCGATGTTTGCTAGGTCCTCCGATAAACGAGCGGCGTGGGCGTGGGCGGCAGGAGATTACAAACTGCAGTTTTTCACGCCGGAAGAAAACGACCTGCTGGATCGAGTGATGGAGTTGATCATCCCCGCCGACGGCCATTCGGGCGGTGCCCATGCCGCGAACGTGAGCCTGTTCGCAGACCGGATAGTCTCCACGGGGAGCGATGTCGCGAACGTGGACCTGTTCGTGAACCAGGCAGTTTCCAGCGATTCTCAGAAATCCGAGTGGCGCAAAGGATTGCAGCTGTTCCAGCAAGAGGCCGCGAAATCTTCCATCGCCGAGGTACTGGCGCGCGCGTCAACGGGCGAGGCAAAACCCCAGACTGACCTCGAGCGATTTTTCGTTACCCTGAAGCAAATGACGTTGGCCGGGTACTACTCCTCCGAAATCGGCATCCATCAAGACTTGGAGTATCAAGGCAACACGTACCTCTACGAATTCCCGGAATGCACGCAGCATTAGGCATCGCGCGTAGAGTGACTTGCGCGGGTCGAAGAGTGGCCAGTAACAAGCCTGTGACAATCAAATCACTCTTCGGGCTCAAGATTTGGGCACGTTGAGTAGGGGAGAACCCGATGCTTCGGTTTGCGAGGTTAGCTCTTTCTTTGTCGGTTCTGGTGCTCGGAGGTTGGACATTCTCGGCGTTAGGGGATGACCTGCTGCCGATTCCCGATCGCCTGGTTGTATTGACCTTCGACGACGGCACGAAATCTGACATCGCCTACGTCGCGCCTCTCCTCAAGCGCTACGGTTTTGGAGCCTCTTTTTATGTGACCGAGGGTCTGCGTGAAATCAAGCGCGACGATGACAACCTGACTTGGGGCGAAATTCGCCAACTCAACGATCTGGGATTTGAGGTGGGAAATCATACGGTAAACCACCCAGATCTCACCAAGCTGACGAAGGAACAAATTCTCGCTGAGTTAGAGGGTATTGAGCGGCGATTCAAGCAAAATGGGATCCCGTCGCCCAAGACATTTTCCTATCCACTGTTTCATGACAATGTTGCGGCTGCCGAAGTTCTCCTGCAAAAAGGCTACTGGTTTGCGCGCAGGGGGGTGACTCCGGAATTTCCCGATGGGGACAACGGGGCCCGAGGTCCTGCGTACGATCCTGCGAAACACTATCCTCTGCTTATCCCGATTACTGGCTACGCCGGACCGAAGTGGGGTCTCCTAGATCTGGTTTGGGCAGTGGACCAGGCCAAGAACGGAAAGATTGCCGTCCTCAATTTCCATGGTGTTCCTTACCCGCGTGCCCCTTGGGTGAGTGTCGAGCCCAAGGTTTTTAATGAATACATGAAGTACTTGCGCGATCAGAAGTGCACTGTGATCTCGATGCGTGACTTGGTCAAGTACGTGAAACCCGCGCCCCTGACCAAAATTCCTCTTCGGCGAGAACAAGGCGGTTTTTCTTGGGGACCATCTTAAGCTCTCGATCCAAGCGGCAAAGTCCAGTGACTCGAGGCGCAACGACGGTATCCGGCAGATGAGAGTTTTTGTGACCTTCAGGGAGGCAATGATGCGAAGGAGACTTTGGTTGCTTACGGTCACCGTGAGTCTAGCGCTCATCCCGTTGCAAAGGGTGCTCAAGGTTCACGCGCAGAGCTCAACCACAGCGGCCTTGACGGGACGAGTCACCTCGCAAGAAGAAGGAGCGATGGAGGGGGTGGTGGTCAGCGCTAAGAAGGACGGCTCGACGATCACTGTGAGCGTAGTAAGCAATAAGCAAGGTGTTTACAGCTTTCGCACGAATCGATTGGAGCCGGGTCATTACTCTCTGAAGATCCGCGCGGTTGGCTACGATCTCGATGGCGCGGGGACGGCAGATGTCTTGGAGCATAAGACGACTACAGCCGATCTCAAACTGCGCAAGACGAAAGACCTCGTGCCTCAGCTTACCAATGCAGAATGGATGATGAGCGTGCCCGGTACGGATGAGCAGAAGGCTAACCTGCTAAACTGCGTAGGCTGCCACACTCTGGAACGCACCGTAAGGTCCACCCACAGCGCGGATGGATTCACCCAGGTGATCTGGCGGATGAATGGCTACGCCCAGGTCAGCCAGCCGATCAAGCCCCAGCGAAGAGTAGATCCCAATTGGGCGGGAAAACCGGAACAATACCGGAAGCTCGCCGATTATCTGGCTACCATTAATCTAAGCACGGTCTCCGTGTGGGAGTATCCATTGAAGACCCTGCCTCGCCCGACGGGCCGGGCGACGCAGGTCATCGTCACGGAATATGACTTGCCGCGTCCCACCATCGAGCCGCACGACGTGATC
>Ga0126381_100009848_pt1 | contig 10736 bp, 12 predicted proteins | sample PanSoiMetPlot_28_FD_96465 | JGI IMG/M metagenome (GOLD analysis project Ga0126381, IMG submission 96465) | Tropical forest soil microbial communities from Panama - MetaG Plot_28 | ecosystem: Environmental > Terrestrial > Soil > Tropical forest > Bulk soil | place: Panama | collected 2016-02-17
GACGGGCCAGGACACGGCCAAGCAGAAGGGGCAAGAACTTGCGAAATGGCATCATAAGCTCCTCCGTTCCCCTCGGAACGCAAGCGGGTTGAGCGTCTAAGGACCGGTCTCCTGACTTGCGCCATTACCTGAGCCTCCAACGATGGGGCCGTCGAAGTCCTCAACCAGCGACCTTCCCGGAGCCCTTGCTCCAGTGGTCTTCGCTGTTCTCCTGGCTCGACGCGCGGGCCACCAACGGCAGGTCTTCGTCGTTGGGTGGTTGACGTATGCCGATCCAAGGGCGCTCACAGTTGCGGGGCAGTGGCGGATTTTCACCGCCTTCCCGAGCATCCTGACGAATTTAATTGAGGCCGGCAGCTTCTCGCGAGGCTGCGGCCAAATGTGATTACTTGGGATCAATATATCAGCGTTCGCTCGTCTGGTGCCTACAGTTCCATTCCGACCGTGGCTTTGCTTAAACCACTACCAAACCACCTTTGTCTCCCAGCCGGCCTCCACGATTTGGATTCGCGCTGCGGCGTGTGGATGGGGCTCGAGTGTCGGCTCGCCCACGCTTTGCCAAATGGCCAGCGGGTCAGCGGCAGGTTGATGTCTGTCTTTCGTTTCCTCTTCGTTCGGCTCGAAATCGATCATCCCCGCATAGACGCGACGAAATAAGCGAGATTTATCGAGGAGATCAAAGTAAACAGGGTTGTAATACACGACGTAAGCCTTGGATTTGGCGCTCAGCAGCCACTTCTCGAGATTTCGCACAACGCCCTTCATGATCTTCCGGTAAAAGGGGTGAAAAAGATAAATTACGAGCGGGCCATCGGGGACGGTCGTCGCCGATGCATCTCCCTCAATGACCTCTATTGGCGTACGGTCCTGAAATCGGCGACGCATGATTTCGGCGTTGGTCCGGGCGGCGGCTGCCAGGACAGGGGCCAGTTCAACCCCAACTATCCGCCGAAAGGGGAATTCGCTCGCCACTGCGAGAGCCCGTCCCTTTCCACAGCCCAGGTCTAAGAATGTGAGACCGCGATGATCCGGCAGCATGGGGAGCGCCTTGCGGATGACCTCCGGCCGAGATCCGACGTAGGCGGTGCAGAAGACGTCTGAGGTTTTCCCCGACTGCAATTTCTCAAATCCGATAAAACCACCTGTCTCGATACCGTAGTGACGATCGATGGGGTGCACCAGAGGGGCTACCTCATCGTCTTTTGAATCGATGGGGGTCAACTTGTTGCGCAGAGAGCGGGCTTTGTTACGTAAAACTCGGAAGGACATCGCCGGAGGAAATACGAAAAGCATCCGATACAGCTTCTGAGCAAGGCTTGTTGACTGTGTACGGCCCACATTCCTCCCGAAGACCTTATCAACCTTGCTAGGGCTTAGGGTGCCCCACATCTCGAAAGAGATGTGGGAAACGGCACCGCATTTCGACTACTACTTCTCGATAACCCCGCATGCGATGCGATCGCCGGAATTACCCGAGGGGTCCGTCATCAGGTCGTCGGCCTTTGCGTGAATCACCAGGGATGTCCCGCCTTCGTGGAAGAGCGAATCAGCCCCTTCGCCCAGCGTGGCTCCTCTGGCGATGAAACTCGCACTGCCCTTTCCGCTGCTGTCCACGACGAGATTGGGCAGGTCGCCGACATGCGGACGAGGTTCCTGGGTGCTATGGATGCCGTGATGCGCATTGGTCGGGTTGAAGTGCCCGCCCGCCGACTTGAAATCCGGCCCTTCGCACTTACCCACAGTGTGAATGTGGATGCCATGCTCGCCGGCGGTAAGTTGTGAGACCTTGACGGCAATCCTGACCCCGCTGGCAGTCGGCGTGATCGTTGCCGTACCGATCTTTGCACCCTGCGCGTTCACAATATCTGCATGTGCAGATTGCGCAGTTGCAGTCATTGGAAGAGCAGCGAGAAACGACCCGAGCCCGGCAACTACCAGAAACATTCGAATGCGCATTGCATCTCCTCCTGAAATGGTGTCTGAATTCTAGGACCGGCCCGGATCATAACACACCGCCTTGGTCCACAACAGCGCAACCGAGGATCGGTGACCCTCGCGGGTTGAATTTCATACCGCAACTCAGGTCGTTGCAGTAAACTGCTGCGCATGAAAAGTCAGCTTCCCTTCCGATTCGTCCTTGGCATTCTCTGTTTTCTGCCGGCCGTGTTCCTTCCCATCTCCGCGCAAGCGCAGGACTGGGCCAAGGCTCGTCTCGAAGCCTCGCCGCGCCACCGCGAATACGTCACCCTCAAGCACGATAACCGCGCGGTCCAGGCGCTCGTCGTCTACCCCGAGGTAAAGAGCAAGGTCCCCGTCGTCATCCTGATTCACGAGATCTTCGGTCTCAGCGACTGGGCCAAGTCGATGAGCGACGAACTCGCCGGCGAGGGATTTATCGTCATTGCGCCAGACCTCCTCAGCGGCCACGGTCCCAACGGAGGAGGCTCCGCCGAGATCCCCAGCCAGGACGACCGCGTCAAAGCCGTCTCGGCCCTCGATCCAGCGGAAGTGCTCGCCGATCTCGACGCTGCCGCGGATTACGGCAAGAAACTCCCGGCCGCCAATGGTCAGATTGCCGTCGCCGGATTCTGCTGGGGCGGTGCAAAGTCCTTCGCCTTCGCCGCCCACCGCAAGGACCTTAGCGCTGCATTCGTCTTCTACGGCACCGGACCGTTGGATGTCTCCACCATTAGCGCGCCCGTCTATGGATTCTATGCCGGTGAGGACGCGCGCGTAGGCGCCACGGTTCCCGCGACAAAAGATGCCATGAAAGCCGCCGGCAAATTCTACGATCCGGTAACCTACGACGGCGCGGGCCACGGATTCATGCGCGCCGGTGAAGACCCAGGCAACAAGAATCCAGCCAACACCACTGCCCGAGAGCAAGCCTTCGCCCGCCTCGTGAAACTGCTGAAAGAGATGAAACCCGCGCATGCCGCTAATCGGGCGAAAACAGGTGAGTTGGCGCGGACGTCAGCAGGTCGCGAACCCTCCTGCCACGGCGCCGTAACAGTTCCCGCGACTTAGATCGAGTTCCAGTCAGTGCAATCCCGATCATGGCAACACCAAACCCAATCCTCGCCGGCCGAGGGCCATCTGCCTTGCCCCGCTAGTCATCTAAACAGTTAAGTTTTGGAGGCAAAGCGCACTCGGGACAAGGAGGTGCGGGCATGTTCATCTCGAATAGACGTCTAGCGGTGGTCATCACCACGGTGGTGGTTTTCTGTGGCATCCACACTGCCAGGGCACAAACTCACTCTTCGAATGATCGCATCGATCTTCTTTTCCAACACAGACAGAGTCGTGTGGACCTGGCCATCGATCTGGATTTTCAGACACAATTTCCGACTGGGTCATGCAGCCAGCAGAGGCCTGAACCGCCGATCAAGTGCGACTGCACCGATGGCCAGGGCCATATCTCTCCGAGGCAAGCCGAGTGCTATAGCTGCTGGAACCCTTCAGACGGACAGAAATGCGGAGGACCGTATTGCCAGTCCTGCACCGAGGTCTGTAGTGCAGGTAATGCCGGTCCATCGCGTGGCCCGAACGGCTGCCTTCAATCACCCCACTAGCAGACGAAGCTGACTTTCCGACCTCCACTTAGGTTTATGGGGCTTCGCACACGGGGCTATTTCACACAGTGGCGACGCTTTATCGGCAGCGAGCTATCGGTGGACCAGTCGATGCGCGGAGGTGAAGAGCTGCGCCTCCTCGGGCGTCTCTATCAACCGAACTGCGGCAAGACACTCGACAAGGACTCGTTTGGCGTGAACGACGCCCTGATCGGTTGGACCATACGCCTCTTCTAATTCCCTAACTGCTTCATAGACAGAGGTGAGAAGCTGGGCAGTGGAAGGAGTCATCACACTCTCCAATCTGTCTTCATGTCGGGGCCGACGTGTCATTCGATGCCCGGCAAGTTGTGGAGGGTTGTCCTAAGCTCTTTCCCGCCCTATGCATCCCGTGTGGGCATGGCCGGGGCGACCTCGTGGCGGTCTGGTGACCCCGGGAAGATTCGAACTTCCGACACGCAGTTTAGGAAACTGCTGCTCTATCCACCTGAGCTACGGGGCCACTTTAGAATGAAGCATTTACAACCGTGACCGTCATCACGCACTCACTATAACTCACCGATGTACACTTCCTGTGTTTCGCCCGATGTGAGCGAGCGGAACGGGAAAGGCGCGGACGTGAAAGCCAAGAGACCACGGTATCAACAGGGTAGCATCCGCAAGGTTTCGAGAGCGAAGGGCTATGCGTGGGAGGTTCGATTCTCGGATTGGAAAAACGGCAAGAGGCACCAACGCACATTGACCTTTGACGCTGCCGAATACCCGAGCAAAAAAGAAGTCCGGCGAGCCATTGAGCTGGATGTTTCCCAGGTCAATGCCAGCACCGGCGCTGCCAAGGGAGACGCAAAATTTATGGATGTTTGCGCCCTCTACCGCAAAGAACATTTGCCCACGCTTGAGCACTCCACGCGGTACACCAATTCCTATTTGCTTGATGACTACATAGAGGCCCACTTCGGGCACACGTCAATTCGAGATGTGAAGCCACTTGAAATTGACCGCTGGATTAAGAGTCTGAATCTTGCCGCAACAACGAAGGCATCCATTCGATCTGTAATGAGCGTGTGTTTTAATCTCGCGGCGCTATATGAATACATCCCTCCAATGCAGCGGAATCCCATGAGCCTGATTAAGCTGAAGGGTGTCAGTAAACGACAAAAGAAAATCCCCGAGATTACCTTCACTCAGTTCAAAGCAATTCTCGCCAAACTGCCGGAGCCACTCAGCGTGATGGTGCTTCTTGCCGGTGCCTACGGCCTCCGCGTTTCTGAGCTGCTTGCTCTGAAGTGGGAAGACATTGACGCTCAACGGAAGACAATCTCAATCGTGCGCAAATTCACGCGGGGCAAACTCGGGAAGACAAAGACCGCATCATCTGAAGCACCGTTGCCCTTGTCGGACGAGATTCTCAAAGTGCTCGTGATGTGGAAGCCGAAGACAGACAACAGTGAGTGGCTCTTCCCCTCCCCACGCACGGGCGGCCCACGTAGCGCATCGATGCTGCTACAGAAGGGCCTTAAGCCCGTTGCTAAGGACCTTGGAATTGAGAACATCGGATTCCATACGCTGAGGCACGCTTGCCGCTCTTGGCTCAATTCGGGCGGTACGGACCTTGGCACTCAGAAGGATCTATTACGTCATGCCGACATCAGCACCACAGCTAACATTTACGGACATGCGCTCACGGAGGACATGAGGAAGGCGCATGAACAGCTAGTGGGCAAGTTGCTCCAATGATCCTTGCATCCATTCCTGGAGCCGTTGGCGCGAGAATCGCCAAAGGCTCCCAACTTTCTTGGCCGGGACCTCACCGCGTATCGCCATCTTTTGCAGCGTACGCGGATGGCACCGGAGAAACTCTGCGGCCTCTTTGATTGTCAAAACGTCAGTGTGTTCCATCCGTGCCTCCAAGCAGCTACAAAGAGTGCAAGCAAATTCAAGCAAGTTCAATTGAATTCACTATTTTTCGATGATTGTTCGTTTGTGTAAATTTGGGGGCGGCGGAGGGCTTCAGCGGCACCCCTTTTGAGATTTGACCCCACCCCTACCCCAGGGAATCTTTCGCCGGTTTGTGTTGATGTCCGGTCTACCCTCCAGCACTGCACAGAGGTGAAGTCACAGGGGCGAGGGAGTCAGGAGTCCTAGTGTCCCCTTTCACGTCATTTTTCGTTAAGTGGTTGATAAATATATACATATACATATACATTCATTAATCACGCCATGTATAAAACACGGAGGGGCTCTATATGACTCCTGACTCCACCCCTCTCCCCGGCTATTCACCTTGGCAACGATGCGGACAGAACGGCAACACGGGACCGATAGTTCCGGCCCTTTTCTACACGGATCTCACCGGCACCAACCAAAGCATTGAACGCACCATCCCAAACTGCCGCATCGTAGCGGCGTGCATTGGTGAATCGCATCAGGTCCACTACAGTCATGCGGCGGCGGCGTTGCATGGTCCTCCTGATGTTCGCCTCACACTGTGCGCCGGGTGTCTCATTTTCCGATCTCTTGCTCAGTGTCCGGGACTCATTCTGTCTTGGTTGAGTCGCAACCGTGTGTAGGAAAGCAAAACGGCCAACCACGGTGACAAGAAAAAAGCCAGACTCACCGGCCTTGTCTAATCGCGCTTGCAAGTATGCAGCGGATTCGTTCTCTCCAATCTCAAGAACAAGGTTTCTCACAATCATGGCAATCCTCCCTTTATTCACGTAGAGGGTTCAGCAATCGCGCTACCAAGGCCCGTAGGCGCGTCGCTGCGTTAGCTCTAGTGGGGTAGCAGCATGGGTTTTTGTTTAGCGGTTCATCTTCCGCAATGTGTTCTCAAAATGCCGCAAACTGAAAAAGTCCCGGCCCTGTTCGTCCTCTCCCCGTGACGAACGAACGGAGCCGGGTTTTGCATACGGACAATGGAGATATCAGTTACCGTGTGTGGCAAGAAATGATGCGGGGACCACACACGGCCCGACTGACGGCGGTTATGACCCTCCCCCGCGAAGCTGGTTAGGTGTGACTGATGCTGATTTGCTGGATTGCTTCAGAGCGGCGGACACGTCCATCCACTCGCTTGTATCCCAACAGGACAGTCTGTCCGGCAGTGGCAAGGGGTTGATCAAGGATCTTGATGAATGTTCCTGACCCACCACGGTCACCAATTACGTAACCGTCTTGGAACGAGCCAAACAAGATGGGCTGTACGCCCGCTGTTGTGCTCGTGGGGATGCTCGGCATTGAAGATGAAAAGACCACGGGGTAGCCGTGCAAGAGGTTGCGTCCGTTCTCGCGTGTCCAAACCTGTGCGAACAGATTGGACTGGAGCTGTGCCTTCCTGATAGCCGCTCCGGTTGCACGGCTCATCAAGAAATACGCACCGTTGTGATACTGGGCTTTCAGCGTGCCAATCACGTCCAGCGTGCTTTGCAGCAAGTACGCTCCCGTGCTTTCCCACGCAACCGCAGAGCCGGTGCCGGTGCCAACATTGCCAATCAAGCCCTGCGGCTGACTGGTGCCGGTGCCGGTGACAAAGAAGCCGTCCTCCGCAATGTCAATTGCATTGATGAGGTCACGGGCACCGAATTCCTGGAACGTTGCTACGTCCTGGAGCAGCTCCCAAGAAACGGTGTGCGTCAAGCCCACCATCCACGCACTAAGTGTGAATTGTGCGAGTGACGGGTTGCTCTCACTGAATTGGTTTGACGCGGCACCACTCTCAGCCTTGATTCCCGCAGTGCCAAAGGTGGACTGTGAGGGGATCTTGATGTCGGTGTTGGTTGGGATGACCTTTGCCACACTGCGGACACCCAAGTCCGGCACGGCCAACGGGACAATCAGCGGGTCTGTTGGCACGGAGACAGCGTAGCCGCCCGCCGCGCTACTTCCTTCATAGAGAGCCGCAGACATTCCGGGCAGTGAGGGCAAAGCAAAGCCGCCAAACAGAGGGTCAAAGCCCTCACTGAGTGCGCTTCCCGCTTGCTTGCCGCCCGAACGGACAAAGGCAAGGAATGACTCAGTGTAGTCAGTGGACATCTGTTTCTGACCACGCTGAGCAGCTCCGGGGTTGGGACGCCCGGCATCCATAAGCATAGCCGGGTTAAACTTCCCGTCTGGTCCGGAGAACACTTTAAAGATGGTGTTCTGCTCTTTCTTGGCCCTAATTTCAGACTCAAGCCGGACAACGCGTCCGCTCTTGGCGTTATATGCCGTGCTCTCTTCACGTGTGAGTTCACGGCCTTCCGCCTCAGCTCTGGCGGTAATGGCCTCGCACTCAAGACGGAGTGCGCTCGTTTCCTGCAAAAGTTCCTGGAGTTTCATCTTGAATCCCTCTAACTGCTGTGCCGGAGTGAGTAGGTAATCACTACCAGCGGCACGCCTCACAACCGAAGTACCATCGGGTGCCAGCGTTACGACACAGGGCTTTCTCCCTGTGCGGCAATTAGGCTTGGTGCGGCACTCCCCGTTGCCACACGTTCACAGCCACATCTCGCACGCCTCCAGAACACCTACTGTGCCCGCTATCGTGCATGGACCGGACCATTCCATCCGGCTAGCCAAACTTGTGTCGAATTGTGCAAATGCAAGGCGAGATTCAGACGCGCGGTTAATTCACGCGGTTATCAGGAAGCGAGTAGAGACGCTTCAACTCTACGATCTCAATAGCTTCTCTCTGCTCAGCGAAACAAAGAACAAAGATGTGCTCCAAGAACGCTCGGGCTATGGCGTCAACAACTGAAGGCTCCAACGGCTCTTTGAATGCGCACACGGACTTTGCCCCGGAGAGGCCAACAACACCCACACCCCGCAACTGCCTCCGGGCAAACTCTTCCGGGCTGATTTGCTCTTCAGGCGGAAGGGGGTGCGGGCGCAATGGCATCAGGTGAATGTCATCATTCTCGGGTGATAGGAGAATGTAGACGGCAATCTGAGACTCTACCCCAACCTGGACGGCCTGTTCAAAGTAGGACGGTGATGATTGCATAACGTACCTTTCTCTCTTCAACACGCATACAGTAGCACGGGATTTTCTCAGTGAATTGCTTGTGAAAGGGCGCGAATTTAGGGCCACAACTAAAACAGTTTGTTAACCTGTGGAAACTAGCACAATTAACACAGAAAAAAGTCTTGACTAACATTCCGCCCTTTCTGCTTGGCCTAAATCTCGACGGTTGGGCCTGCTTGTTAACTTCCTCTACACTTCTTCTGTTACCGCCAGTCAGTACGATTGTCACCCCCCCTTCTACTTCTGCTGTTATCGCGACATTTCCTCGAAGGCAAACGCCACTTAGCAACGCCACAGAAGAATTATTTCGTCAAGTGATCAGGAACACACGGGTCACTTAGGGTAACTCAGGGCACATGACTTGCGCGAGGTGGCATCCTTAGTTGCCGCCGTAAGGTGGAGTTAGTTTGGGGAACTGCGGTTGACATAGGCAATAAGTACGCGCAAGATGACGTTTCCCTGGAGGCCAACAAGGGAGGACTCATGTATTGCCGCTTCAATATCCATCGAGAGTTGAAAGAGGCAGCGCGGGAGCGGAGAGCCGTGGTTGACGTGGGTGTGCTGCTCCACCTTGCCTTAGCGGATTACCCACGGATACAACGGGCCGTTGACCGGGCACTCGGAACCAAAATGCACCGTGACTAGGCATTGCAGTTTCGCCTTTTGTTCGCCTATACTGAAATGCGTGTGGAACCTGCCAGAATCCCGGCAATGTGACTTCATCGTGCGCTGTAAGGGATGCGGTGAGAACATCCCGGCACCGGTCCAGACGATGCCGGACACGTGGATTGTTGCTGACTGTCCGTTGTGTGGTGAGCGCCGGGCTTACCTACCGCCAGACATCTTCCGAGGCCGTCTTTCTCCCTTGCTCACTCGCAAGCCGGTCTCAGAGAGGCACGTGCGCTGATGGGCGAGATGCGAAGAGCAATTGCGCGGGAAGAGGCGGAGCGGCGGAAGGAAGACCGCTTCGCTTCAACGCTGGTTATTGCCGCATCCATCATTGCCGCTGTGAGACTGGCAAGGGATGACATCTCTAGGCCGTCTCCGCGTGTGCAATCTGTGATTGTGGACAGCGTGGTGCTCGCTCGGGCGATTCTGGATAGAGTGCTGCGTTAGGTGACCTGGACGCGTAACGTCCGGTTTGCCGACAAACCGGACACAACCTCATCCCCCAGCCTGACACAATTTCATCTGCCTGAAGCTATCGCGAACAATCACGATTGCGCAGACAACGATTGCAACGAGCAAATACAAGGAAAGGAAGAAATCTGAGAGATTTGGAAATAGAGCCCTCCCGATGAAGTCCCAGGGATATTGGAGTATCGACACGCCAATGCCAAGGGGAAAAACCAACTTCAAACGAGGAGAGTATCCCTTGAGACGAAAAAGGGTTCGCCCCAGAAAAACTAGAAGTGCAACTCCCGCGCCGATTATCAGAGTGAATAAAACGAACTCCATACATAATCCTGCGAACGCTTCATTCCAGCGTCCGATCTGGTCTTTATCCACGTCGTGGAATATGTAGACCGAGATGGCACCACCAAATAAAGCTGCGCAGAAAACGCCCAGCATAAAGAGAAGAATTGCCCGCCACATGTCCGTATGGAAGACAAGTATATCGAGTAGTGCGCCGATTTAACGGCTAACGACAGCCCCCGGTTCTGGACGTATGACCGGGTAACCGGAAGTTATGGCGAAAAGTTGGCGAATCGCCCGCGTAAGTTCCGGCTTACCGACAATCCGCCCGGAACGGCTGCGCGATAATGCACAATCAGAACATCGACAGGGCGATTCCATGATCGACTCAGCGTTCTACCTCCACTTCACAGAAGGCTTTGAAGACGAGAAGCCTCGATTCTGTGTGTCAAAGGGGAGAGTGGAACTTGGCAGTTCGGGTGAGTTTGGCCTACTTGTGTCCGTGAGTCCACCGCTGAGCGGGAGTCGATACACAAGCTATGATCCCCAAATCGATTTGCTTGTCCTCAGCGCACGTATGGGTCGAACCTTCCCAATAACTGAGTGGCCATTTTATGTACGCGTGTTTGTGCCAACTGTTCCTCATCCAGAACTGCATCAACGGTTTCAGAAAGATGATCTGAACATGATTGCTATCGGAGCACTCCAGCAGAGTGTCTGAGGCAAAACTTCCGGTTTGCCGACAA
>Ga0126381_100009849_pt1 | contig 10736 bp, 5 predicted proteins | sample PanSoiMetPlot_28_FD_96465 | JGI IMG/M metagenome (GOLD analysis project Ga0126381, IMG submission 96465) | Tropical forest soil microbial communities from Panama - MetaG Plot_28 | ecosystem: Environmental > Terrestrial > Soil > Tropical forest > Bulk soil | place: Panama | collected 2016-02-17
CCAAACTGCGGGATAGAAGAGAAGAACGGCGAGGAGGAGAAAGCGCCAACCCTGGACGCCGAGATAGTGGTGGAGCGCGATTCCGATCAGGAGAGCCGCCGCCGATCCGACGGTGCCCGGAGCGAAGGGAGATCGGCCGCAGCCGAACCAGGTGGCAAGGGCGAAAGCAAGGCGAGTGGGCATCGGGTTATGAGCCGCCGCTGAAGGCCTTTGCGGTGCCAGGCGGACCCACCAACAGTATACGCGGCCATGCCGTACACAAAGGTGGACGGCAGTGGGCCGCACTCGACTCACACGCCGCTGGGTGTTCCCCCCCGACAGTAACGCATTGCAAACTTTTCCCGGCGAACTCCGTCTAATCCTGCCAGCTGGGGTACTTGCGCAAAATAGTCTTCACGTAACGAGTGTTAATTGGCTAACTGGACGTGTGTCCTAAAGAGCCCTGGAGTAACTGAGTTCGTTATTTGGAGGCGAAATGCGAAAAGCCAGATTAGTAGTTCTCACGTTCTTCGGAGTTACCCTGCTCGCCTTTGGGCAAGCCAGCGACGGAAATCTGGTCGGCACCATATCGGACCCTAGTGGAGCGGCAGTCCCCATGGCAACTGTCACGATCAAAAATCTCGCGACGGGTGTTGAGATCGCGACCAAAACCGCCGAAACCGGCGAGTACCGTTTCAACAACCTCCCCGTCGGCCAGTATCAGCTTAACGCTCAAGCACCCGGCTTCACGAGCGCCGCCGTCGGAAACCTTACTGTCGAGCTGAACAAGACCGCCACCGTAAACCTGAGTCTCTCGTTAGGCACGGTATCGGCGGCCGTCGAGGTCGCAGCCGCGGCTGCCACGCTCGATACCACCACGGCCCAGGTCGGCGCTACATTCGAGCGTCTTGCCGCTATCGAGATTCCAAGCTCGGCACTGCCTCTCGGCGTGCTGAATCTGTCTCTTCTCGAGGCCGGCGTTTCCAATCCCGGCGGCATCGGGTTGGGGGATGGCCCATCGGTCGGCGGCCAGCGCCCGCGTAATAACAGCTTCAACATCGAAGGCGTGAACGACGATCGCCGCGATGTCACCGGCCACAACATCGCCGTTCCGAATGAGGCCGTTGCCCAGTTCTCTATGCTCCAGAACCAGTTCTCGGCCGAATTCGGCGATAGTACCGGCGGCCAGTTCAACACCGCCGTCAAGAGCGGCGGCAACCAGATTCACGGCTCGGCCTTTGAATACTTCCAGAACCGAAACCTTAATGCGAACGATAACCTGAACGCCCTCAGCGGCATCCTGTCTCCGCCACGGTACGATCAGAACACCATCGGCGGTTCGATCGGCGGTCCGATCAGGCACAACAAGCTCTTCTACTATGGGCTTTATCAGTACAATCCCACCGGACAGGCGCCGGCCTCTTCGCAGGGAGCCATTTACTCGCCGACGGCAGACGGGTACGCGCAGCTTGCGAGCATCCCCCAAGTCTCCCAGACCAATCTCAACGTGCTCAAGACCTATCTGCCGGCGGCGCCAACCGCAAGTACGACCACGCCCGTTTGTCCGGGCCTGCCCGGATCGAGCTGCACCAAGACGACGCCCGGCGCTTTCAATATCCCCATCGGCATCTATCCGGTGACGCTCCCGAGTTACTTGAATATCAAGACCTTTGTGGTGAGCGTCGATTACAATCTCTCCGCCGCGGACCAGATGCGCGGCCGCTATATAGATGACCGCCACAGTGGCTTCGACCCCAGCACCCTGCCCGAATTGCCGTCGTTCTTCCAGCAGCGCGCCACCAGTTCGAAGCTGTTGGCGTTCTCCGAATTCCATACTTTCTCGCCGGCCTGGGTAAACGAGTTCCGGCTCGGGTATCAGCGCTACAACGACGACATCCCGTCCGGCAATTACAAATTTCCGGGTCTCGACGCGTTTCCCAATGTCGTTATCGCCAACGACCTGAACGTACAGCTCGGACCTTTCAGCAATTCGCCGCAGTCCACCATCATCAACACCTACCAGTTGATCGATAACCTGAACTGGAATCACGGACGCCACACCGTGAAGGTCGGATGGGAAGGCCGAAAGTACATCGACGGCACGCTAGCCGTGCAGCGCGTCCGCGGCGATTACGATTACAAGACGCTTGGCCAGTTCATCCTCGATTACACGCCAGACCAGTTGGCGGAGCGCAACGTCGGCGTGGCGCCTTACTCCGGCAACGCCATCAACACCTCGGCATTCGTCAATGACAGCTTCCGCTGGAAGCCAAATTTCACGGTCAACGTGGGCCTGCGCTGGCAGTACGACGGAATTCCGCACGATGACAAGCAGTGGGCCCTCAACGCGATCGCCAGCGCGCCCGGACTGCTCGATTTCCGCGCTCCCACGGCACAGATGAATGCGTTCGCGCCGCGCATCGGTCTGGCATACTCTCCTGGCACGAGCGGCCGCACCTCCATTCGCGCCGGTTTCGGCATGGCGTATGACAAAGTCTTCGAAAACCTCGGTACCAATGACCGCCCTCCGGAGATCTCGACTACTGTGGATGCCCCCAGCCTCGGTGGTGCGACTCCGGGTTATCTGGCCAACGGAGCCATCCCGGCAAGAGCCTCCGCCGGACCCGCCTGTACGGATACGCTAAGCTGCCGCGCCATCACGTCGGGTTACATCTTCGATGAACAGTTGCCCTATGCGTTGACCTGGAACTTCGGCGTACAGCACGTCTTCCACCAGGACTACACGTTCGAAGCGCGCTATCTCGGCACCAAGGGGGTGCATCTGTTCTCCCAGGACCGTCTGAACCGCATCGACAAAGTAACGCCAGACCACTACATTCCCACTTATCTTTCGACGCCCTCGGCCGCCGCTCTTTCCAGTCTGAAGTATACGTTGGGCGACATTCAGGCTTTCAGCAGTTTCGATCCCGCATACCTGGCCGCTGGATTTACCTCGAGTATCGTGGCATTTCCGAGCCGTGGAAACTCCGAATATCACGGTCTCGCCCTGGAACTCACCCGCCGTTTCTCCCGCAACCTGTTGTTCAAGGCCGCTTACACTTGGAGCCACAACATCGACGACAGCACTGCCGATCTTTTCTCTACGCTGCTATCGCCGCGCCGCCCGCAGGACTTCCAGAATATGGCTGGGGAGAAGGCTGCGTCGTTTCTGGACCGGCGGCATCGCCTTACTTACACGTGGGTGTATGAGTTGCCCACCTTCTCCAGGTCTGGGAATCCCGTGCTGCGGCAAGCCCTCGGCGGGTATCTCTTCAGCGGAACGTATACGTATGAGTCGCCGCAATACGCCACTGTTCAGAGCGGAATCGATTCCAACTTGAATGGCGACTCAGCTGGCGACCGCACGATCATCAACCCGGCGGGCAATGCCAATTCGGGTAGCGATGTAACCGCTCTGGCGCGCGATGGCAGCGTCGTCTCCTCTTCCACTACCTGTACGGTCGGCGGGCAGGCAATCACAGGCGCGAACTGCACGGTGGCTTATGTGGCGGTGAACCCCAATGCCCGCTACATCATTGCCGGTTCCGGTGCTTTGGCCAACGGCGGCCGAAACACCATGGCGCTGCGCCCCATCAACAATTGGGATATCCAGTTGAAAAAGGAATTTCGATTCACCGAGAGCATGAAATTCCAGATTGCGGCGCAAGCCTTCAACCTGTTCAACCATCCGCAGTACGTCTCGGGATATCTGAATAGCGTGCAGTTCCACAACAGCAATACCACGAACTTGAACCTGATACCCAATAGCCCCATTTTCGGACAGCCGGATCAGGTGTTCAGCAGTAACCCGCGTACGATGCAGCTTACCGCTCGCTTCGAATTCTAGATGCGAACCGGGGCCGTCAGCCTCCCCACGGCCCCGGTTTCCGCTTTCTACTTAGGCGCCCACGGATCGTACGTCCCTACGTACCAAATGTGTCCTTCCTGATCGAGGCACGCGAACCCGCGGCCTCCGTATGCTTTGTCCTCGATCTCGCCCACAATCTCCGCACCGGCAGCTTTGGCTCTCGCGTAAATCTCGTCTGGATTCTTCACAATCAGGGACACGCTGCACGTCTGAGATCCGCCCAGATCCGCCGGCACTTTCATGTATCGATTGGCGCCGTTGTCGTTGGCCGTGCCGAGCATGATCATACCTCCGCCCAGCGTCAGTTCAGCGTGCATGATGGTGTTGTCCGGACCCGGATACACCGCGTGCTTCTCGAACCCGAAGACCTGGCAGAGCCACTCGATGGCCTCCGGTGCGTTGCGGTAGTGCACGCCTGGTACCGCGGTGCTACGTGTATTTGTCTGTTCAGGCATGCACATAGATTCGCAAAAAGGGACTGGGACTGTCTTGTAAGAAAGGGAAACGCCGTCAATCAATTACGGCGTGATTCAGGAAGGGCCGTTCGCTCTCCCGCCATACCCCGGGCGCCACTCCCGCAAATTCGCGGAATTCGTGCGCCATATGCGACTGATCGTAATATCCGCCATCGAGAGCTACTTGCGCCCAATCTATCGGCGCCCCGGCCGCGATTCTGCGCACCACCTGTTGAAACCGATGCAGTCGGCAGTATAGCTTCGGTGTAAGCCCCACCTGTTCGCGAAAGAGCGTTCCCAGGCGCCGGCGGCTCAACCCCGTTTGGCGCGCCACTTCCATGACGCTTGCCGCGGTCGCGTTTCGGGCGAACTCCCTGAGTGCATAGCGTACCGAGCTATGCGGCTCCGGAATGCGTGCGATGCGCCGTTCCAGTTCCGCTTCGAGGGCTCGGAGCCTCGGCACCAGGTCGGGAGCATCCAGCAGGCGGCCACGCAGTGCGGCACTCGGAGACTTCCAGACATCTTCCAGGGCTACATCTCGATTGGAAAACTCGTCGGCCGGAGGATCGAAGAGGGCCAGCGTACCGCCAGGCCGGAACACAACGCCCATTACGCTGCGCAGGCTGGCCGTTTCCAGAATTCTGGATGTCGTGCTGAGCCCGACGATGGTCGCCGAGGCCGCCGGTGCCAGATCGATGATAAGCTGAATCCGGCCATTGGGCAGCACTCGTTCCCGCCGATGCGCTGCACCATACCCCTCGAAATACCAGAGCTTCTCGACATAATTTGCCAGTCTGATGCCCGGTCGAGATTCCAGGTACATGGGTATATCAAACCACGGCCGGTGGGGAGCCTGGGCCCGATTGGCCGTGGCGGCCTTCCGAGCAGAGAATTCGGATATAATTCGGGCTAACCCGGAACCACGGACGTTTCGAGATGGATTTTTCGCGCCTTTCCAATCGCTCGATACAGGCGAGCGCAATTCTCGGAGTAGTTGGAATTGCGGCTTTGGCCACGGTTTGGTACGTTGCGTTACGGGTGCCTCCTGTCCCGGCGCGCCCGCTGCGCATCGGCTTCGAAGCCAACCCCCCCGTCCAGATTCGGACCGAAAACGGATACTCCGGGCTCGCCGTCGAGACCGTGAGTGAAGCCGCTAAGCGTGCAGGCATCCAGCTTCAGTGGGTCGAAACAGGGACGAGTTCCGAGGAAGCTCTCCGCACCGGCCTGGTCGACCTGTGGCCCCTGATGGTTGATCTGCCGGACCGACGGAAGTACATCCATTTCGCCCGGCCGTGGATGCACAGCGGTAACATACTGCTGCTCCGGCAGGACTCCCCGACACCTGATCGCCGTTTTAGCGGCCAGATCGCGGTTTTCGACATTCCGCTACACATTCGGCTCGTACGGGAACGGTTCCCCGAAGCGCACCTGGCGATCCGTGCGACCATCGGCGATCTTTTGACGCAGGTTTGTACGGGCGGCGCAGACGCAGCTTTTATGGAAGCTCGCGTGGGTCTCACCGAAATGCGAAACAAGCCACCAGAGTGTGCATCAGTTAGCCTCCGTATTCATCCCATGCGCGATCTGGTCTTTGGAGCGGGAGTCGCGTCCACTTTCCCCGCCGCGTCCGCGGCTGATCGGATTCAGCGCGAGATTGAACATATGTTCCAGGACGGAACACAGTCCACACTGATCGCAAAGTATTCGTATTTCGGACTGGACGATACCTGGGCTTCCGATGAACTTATGAGGGCCGAGGAGCGCCGGAGATGGTTGGCCGGCATCGCTGGTGGGCTGGCAGTCGCAATTGCTGTGGCGCTTTGGATGGCCCGGTTACTCCAGCAGCGCAAACGCGCCGAAACGCGGCTGCGGGAGAGTGAGGAACGCTTTCGGACTCTCGCCAATACCGCGCCGGTAATGATCGTCGCATCCGGCCCGACCGGAAATGCTACGTTTTTCAACACCACATGGCTCGAGTTTACGGGGCGTAAAGAGGTATGTGAGCTTGGCAGCGGCTGGATCGAAGGCGTACATCCCGATGACCGGGAGCGCACGCTCACCGCCTACTTGCGGTCGTTTCGAGAAATGAAGAACTGCCGGCTCGAATATCGCCTGAGGAGGGCCGATGGAGAATATCGATATGTGACTTGCAGCGGCGTTCCACGCTTCGAGCCGGATGGCACATTCGCCGGCTACATTGCGAGTTGCATCGATCTTACGGATATCAAGACCGCACAGGAGGAGGCGAGCGCCCGGCACAATCTGGAAAGCGTGGGAACACTGGCCGGAGGCATCGCGCATGACTTCAACAATCTCTTAGGCGCGGTGCTCGCCCAGGCTGATCTGGCGTTGGCCGAGATCGCGGGCGGCGCGTTTCCCGAAGAGGAGCTAAGCGGAATTCGGGCGGTGGCCATCCGAGGTTCGGAGATCGTTCGCCAATTGATGGTCTATGCCGGCAAGGAGAGCGAAACCGTCGAACTGGTGGACCTCTCGAAAATCATCAGGGAAATGACTGAGCTGCTCAAGGTTTCCGTATCCAAGAACGCCGTGCTCGAGACCCATCTCGGTGAGCATCTTCCGGCTGTCCGGGCCAATAGTACCCAACTTCGCCGGATTGTGATGAATCTCATTACTAATGCCTCCGAAGCGATAGGTGAACATGATGGCCTGATTCGTATAACTCTGAGCCGCGTAAGGATAGACGAGGAGTTCCCATCCCAGCAAGGCGTGCGGCCGGGCCACTACCTGGAACTGAAGGTTTTTGACACCGGTTGCGGCATGCCGCCCGAAACGCAGGCCCGAGTGTTCGAGCCATTCTTCAGCACGAAATCCGCGGGCCGCGGCCTGGGTCTGGCGGTGGTTCACGGCATCGTCCGCGGTCTGGGCGGGACAATCCGTGTCGTTAGCCAACTCTCCGGGGGCACGACGTTTCATGTTCTCCTGCCGTGTTCCGAAGCCGCTGCGGCGGAAGCCGCTGCCAAATCGGCCGCGGAGGAATCGTCAGGCGCACCTCAGAAATTCACCATACTGATTGTGGAAGATGAAGATTCACTGCGGCGGGCGGTGGTCAAGACATTGCTCAAAACAGGCTCCACGGTGCTGGAAGCCGCCAATGGCTCCGCCGCCATCGATCTTCTCCGTGCAGACCATTCCGGGATCGATGTCATGTTGCTGGATATGACGATCCCCGGCGCTTCCAGCCAGGAAGTCATTGCCGAAGCGGCGCAATCACGGCCCGAAATCCGAGTTATTCTCACCAGCGCGTACAGTCAGGACATGATCGCGCCTTCCATGAACAGCATTCAGGTCCGCGGCTTTATTCGGAAACCGTATGAGCTGCGGAATCTCGTGCAGACGCTGCGGAATGCCTGATGCCCGCGCTCATTTGATGTAGGGGTCCATGTTCTCCGAGCAGCAGGGCTTTTGCACCGGCTTGCGGATCATCACTTCGGTCCGCGTGTGGTGCGTATCGTAGAGCTGCAGTAGCAGTCTGCCGTCCCGCGCCACGTTAGGTTCGCGCGGCGGTTTGTAGCCGCGGTCCACCACCGTTTTATATACGGTCTCCATGTCCAAAGTACCGACGCAGATGTGATGCCATACGCCCAGTTGTTCTGGCGTGGGAGGGCCGTCGTGCACCACCATGTACTCGATCCAGTTATCGCCATCGGGCGTCAGCAGCGAAATCCAATCCAACCGATCGTCGCGCGGGCCGCCCTGCCAGAGGAAGCGAAAGCCCAGGATGTCCTTGTAGAACTTGTCCTCGGCCTCAGGGCTGTTCACATGGATGCCGGCGTGCAGGATGTGGTCCGAAATGCGCCGGCCGGAAAGGCCTTTGCCGGTGTATTTCGATTGCAGTGAACCCTTGACGTATTCAACGAACTCGATGCTGTGACCCTCCGGGTCCTTTACCACGAAGCTGTAATTGCCGTCGGCGTCTTTCGCTACTTGTGCCGGAACGCTGACGCCCTTGGATACAAGATAGTCGCGCAGCTTGCGCGCGTCCGCAGTCTCAAAGCCGATCTGGACCAGCTTGTCGTCCGATTCCTTTTCCAGCGTCGGAACGAGTTCAATGTACTGATGATCGTTCACTTTGAACGCCGCAACGTCTGCCGCGCCGGTTATCGCGCGCTTATGCCGGAAGACTTCGTCATACCCGAGGACCCCGGAATAGAACTTGCGAGCCTCATCCGGGCTGTCGGTCTTCACCACGAAATTGGCGATGTTGGTGATGGGCGGACGGTCGCCAAGGCCTGCGGCGCTCAAGGTCAGGATGGCGGAAGCGCCGGCGAACAGCCTGAAAAACATGCGCATCGGAATGATCCTCCTCGCAGGTCAAACATAACACATAGTCGAGCGATAGCCCGATTCTGTACGGCGCGGCGTCGCATCGCGTAACCTTTTCGCGGGCCAACAGTATAAACACCTGTGCTCACAGACTTGCGCGACGCGTTGCGCCAACTACGGAAAACACCGGGTGTCACCATCACCGCTGTAATTACCCTCACCCTGGGAATCGGAGCCACCACCGCCATTTTTACGCTTGTGCACCAAGTCATGCTGAAGTCCTTGCCGGTGGCGAGGCCCGAGGAGTTGTGGAGGATCGGCGATAAGGTCCGCTGCTGCAACTGGGGCGGATACACACAGGGCGATGACGGAGATTTCGCCCTGTTCTCATGGGAGGCCTACAAGAACTTTCGTGCGCATACACCCGAGTTCGTGGATTTGGCCGCGCTGCAGGCGGGCAATGCGCCGCTCGGCGTCCGCCGGGAGGGTTCGCAGGCGCCGGCGGATACCCGCAATGGCGAGTATGTCTCCGGCAATTTTTTCCGGACTCTCGGCGTGCAGCCCTGGATCGGCCGGTTCATGACCGATGGGGACGATGTGGAGGGTGCGCCATCGGTCGCCGTCATGAGTTTTCGTGTCTGGCACGAGAAGTACGGCGCCGACCGCTCGGTAGTCGGTGCAACATACCAGATCAATGGCCATCCGTTCACGGTGATCGGCATCGCGCCGCCTGGATTTTATGGCGCCAAGCTGGCCGGATGGGGAATGCCGGATCTTTGGCTGCCGCTGACCACTGAACTGCTGATCGACGGAGATACGGCGCGCCTGAAGCGGCCGAACGGCAACTTTCTGGATCTGATCGGGAGGGTTCGTGCGGGGGTGAACCCGAAGTCGCTTGAAGCCAAACTGAAAGTCGAATTTCACGATTGGCTGGCCAGCCATGTGCCCGATATGGAGCCCGGCGAAAAGCAGCTCTGGCAGCAGCAGACCTTGCGCCTCATTCCTGGAGGCGCGGGCGTGGCGGCCATGCGCGATCAATATGAGGATGGGCTGAAGCTGCTGCTCATCGCGGCCGGGTGTGTGCTGCTCGTCGCCTGCGCGAACCTGGCGAACCTGATGCTGGCGCGCGGCTTGAAGGACCGCGCGCAAACCTCGATCCGCGTCGCCCTGGGCGCTTCGCGGGGGCGCCTGGTGCGCAAGGTGCTCGTCGAATCGCTGCTGCTGGCCGTCGTCGGAGGCATTCTGGGCATCGCAGTTGCTTATGCAGGGACCAAGCTCATCGTATATCTGGCCTTCCAAATTGGCGGGCCCAACAACTACGTTCCCATCGAGGCGGCGCCGTCCTGGCCCATCCTGCTGTTCACGTTCGGCATTTCGGTGATCACGGGAGTCGTTTTCGGGATCGCTCCCGCGTGGATGACGTCGCGGACTGACCCCGCGGATGCGTTACGGGGCCTGGGCCGCACGATCGGCGCAAGCCGCTCGTGGGCGCAGAAGTCCCTGGTGATCGCGCAAATCGCAGTTTCCGTCGTATTGCTGTCCTCTGCGGCCCTATTAGGCCGCAGCCTGCGAAATCTCGAGCACCAGAACTTCGGCTTCGAAACGCAGGACCGGTACATCGCGTGGATCAATCCCATGCTCAGCAACTACAAGCCGGAGCAGATGGAGCCGCTGTTCCGGCGCGTCGACGAGGCGTTGCTTCGCCTTCCGGGAATGCGGATGGTCGCACCCTCGCTCTATGCGCCCATGACGGGCGATAGCTGGAACGATGGCGTCCGCATAGAGGGCCGTCCGGAGCCGCCCGCCAAGGAAGACACCGGCGCGGGCTGGGCACGAGTGATGCCCCGGTTCTTCGAGGCGATTGGCGCCAAGATCATGCTCGGGCGGCCGATCACCGAGCGGGACACCGATGCGACTCGCAAGGTAGCGGTGGTCAATCAGGCTTTCGCACGCAGGTTCTTCAAGAACCAGAATCCGATCGGCCAGCACTTCGGCCCCGATAAGATTAAGTACTCCTCTACATACGAAATTGTCGGAGTTACGAATGACATCCGATACATGACTTATCAGTACAAGAAACCGGTGCGGCCCATGTTTTGGCTATCCGAAGCGCAGACCGTACAGTACGACGATCCGGCTTTCAGGAGCGG
>Ga0126381_100009850_pt1 | contig 10735 bp, 10 predicted proteins | sample PanSoiMetPlot_28_FD_96465 | JGI IMG/M metagenome (GOLD analysis project Ga0126381, IMG submission 96465) | Tropical forest soil microbial communities from Panama - MetaG Plot_28 | ecosystem: Environmental > Terrestrial > Soil > Tropical forest > Bulk soil | place: Panama | collected 2016-02-17
CCCGCAGCGGAACCCGAACGCTTGAACGGTCTGCACGCTCAGATCGACCAGCCCGCGCACGGCCTTCTTATTGTGATCGGGCGGGATGTGCAGGCCAGTCTCCTGGAACGAGGGCTCAGCCGTCGGCCAGTTCTGGGACACGCTGGAGAACACGCACTCGCCGTCCTGCAAAACCAGATCGACGTCGAACTCCACGCCGTCGAGGTACTGCTCCAGGAGGAGATCGCTGCCGGCGCGAAACATCGCATCTTGCTCAGGGGTCACGACGGCGCGGACGAGCTTGTACACACCTGGCAGCGACTCGAAGTCGTCGATCCTGACGCATCCCACCGCGCTCGCGCCAAACTCCGGCTTGACTACGGCGGGAAACCCTATGTCGGCGCCGGCGGCAAATAGCTCATCCAAGGAGCGGACCCGCTGAGCCTTCGGTGTGGGCAGCCCCAGCTGCGCGGACAGCTCCCGGGTGCGCACCTTGCTGCGCGCGGCATCGACCGCCTCAGGCGGGTTGCCCGGCAGCCCCAGCGCCTTGGCTACGCGCGCCGCCGCACACACGGAATCCTCCCAGAACGTAAGGACGCCATCCGCGCGAACGCCGGAACGCTTCAAGGCGGCGAGGATTGCTTGCGCGTCGACATCCGGGTCACCGATGATGGGCGCGGACACCCATTTCGTCCCGGCGATTTCGTCTGCGAGCGACTGCGACCAGTGCCCCGCCTCGTCGACGATCACCAGGCGTGCGCCAATGGCGGCGATCCGCTCGTAGCAGCGGCGCTTACCCTCATAACCGGCCCCAACCACGACCACCGTGGGCCCGTCGGTCGTCACGTCTGCGCCCACCGTGGATCGTCCACCACCATCGTCTCGCCCGGCGGGACCCGCACTCCGGGCGCGGTGCTGCTGAGGTCGAGCGCGGGCTGCAGGCTGGGTGCCGCCTCCAGGGCGTCGAGCAGCGCCCGGCCTTCGACCCGGAGCAGCGTCGTGTCCGTCTCGGTGGTGACGGTGGCGTTGCGAGGGGCGTGGTCGAGCAGGCCGCGCTCGCCGAAGCTGTCGCCCGGCCCGAGGTGCACGACGGCCTTTCCGTCCCGGTGCACCACGACGCGGCCGTCCACGACAGCGTAGAAGGCATGCGCCGGAGCGCCCTGGACGACGACGTCGATCCCGGGCGGCAGCGGGCAGAACTGCGCGGCCGCGGCGAGCTGCTCAAGGACGATCTGCGGCACTCCCACCGTGACCGGAAGGCCCTCGAGCACCTTCACCCGCGAGGCGAGCGCGTCGGCGCGCCGCGCACTGAGCGCATCGAGTCCCCGCAGGCCCAGACGGCCCGCCAGCGTGACCGCCAGGGCGACGCCGCCGAGGATCAGCAGGCTGGCCCGCAACGAGGTGGACGCCACGAGAACCGACGCCAGGACCGCACCGGCGATCATCGCGGCCACCGATGCGGCGTCGAAGATCCCGATCACCCGCCCGAGCGCTTCGCGGGGAGCGATCCGTGCCAATACCGTCTCGCTGACCACCTCGCACGAGACCAGGGCGGCGTTTCCGATCACGGTTACCGCCAGGGCGATCGTCAGCGCGTTCACGCCGGCGTAGGCGATCTGGGTGACGCAGGCCAGCGAACCGGCGACGATCACAATCAGAGATACCCGTCTGCTGGTGGTCAGGCGGCCGTTGACGAGCGCGCTCACCAATCCGCCGACGCCCGCGGCGGTCAGCAGAACTCCGTAACCGCCGCTGCCGAGCCCGAGCGACTGCCGGGCATACACAACCAACTGCACGGTCTGGGCTCCGTAGGTGAATTCCACCATCGCGACGATCACGATCAGCCACAGTGCGTACGCGGTCGTACGCACCGTCTGCAGCCCTCCTGCCAGCTGGGCAACCCCGGGGGTGCGGCCCCCGGCCGGAGCCGCGTCAGAACGCATGGTAGAGATCAGCAGCGCGGAGACGGCAAATGTCGCGCCGTTCGCCAGGAATGCGACCCAGGCGGGAGCCACGGCGAGCAAGATGGCTCCGATCGCCGGGCCGATGAGGACACCGAGATCCTGGACCGTGTGGAGGAGCGCGTTGGCCGGGCCGAGCCGGGCCTCACCAACCAGGCGCGGGAGGAGCGCCATGGCAGCCGGTTTCTCCGCGCTCCCGGCGGCCGATGCCAGGGCGGTAAGCGCGATGATCAGCGCCACCGGGCCAGCGCTGGCGACCGTCGCGGCGATGGCGGCCATCAACACTATGCGCAGGGCATCACCGGCCAGCAGTACGGTGCGCCGCGGGTAGCGGTCGGCGATCGCCCCCCCGAACGGGCCGAGCAGCACGTACGGCAGAAGTCGGCAGATGGTCGCGGCACCCACCCAGACCGCCGAGTGGGTCGCGCTATACACGTATCCGAGCAGCGCGGCGTTGTACAGCCAGTTACCGATTTCTGAAGCGGCGCTGGCTCCTATCAGCGCGCGGGCGGCCGGGATAGCCAGGACATCTCGATACGTCCGGGCCGTCGTCTCACCCATCGCGGGCGGGCGGGGATTCCCCGGGGCCGGTTGCCGTCACCACGAAGGCCCGGCCCTGCGGTTTTGCGCAGCCGAGGATAGCCGCGCGGTCCATCAGTGGCTGGCAGCGCGGACAATCGGCGATGTTGCGGGCTTCCGCGCCGCCCGCTTCAGCACCACAACGCGGACACGTGACCCCCACGAGGCATTTATACCTCTGGCCAGGCGCATCCAGCTACGTCAGCAGGGTCATCCAAGGCGTTGATCGACAGTCTGGGCAACAGCATGATCATCTCGTTCTACCGGGGACAACTCGGTCCCAGTCAGGTGTGGGCGCGTATGGCAATGAGCATGCGGCGCAGGGTGAATACGGGAAGCCGGGCACGCGCGGCCCGGACTGGTGCTTGTGCGGCTGGCGCCTACCGCGTCATACCGGTCCTCGCGGTGCATGTTGGCGACTCGGGCGCGGCGCCGTTCTGGACCGAGCAGGCCTGCCAGCGGCTACGTCGGCAGGTGAGTGACCAAGTGAGGACCAAAGTCCCCTACCACTATCAGCCCCTCACGTGTACACAGGCTTTGCTAAGAGCACCGGGAGATCATGCAGAAACAAATCCCCGGACGGGCTCCTGGCAGCCGCCAGCGCCGTGAGCTGGAGGCAGAAACAACTGCGGCCGATCAGGCCGGGGGGAAGGCAGATGTCAACGACGCAGCAGATCGACGTGCGCGATATGGCGATTGTCCACCGCATGTTCCGCAACGGGTACGACGAAGCCGCACGGCTGGTCCGCGCCGCACCGGCGCCGTCAGCCGGGCGGGTCACGTTCTTGGCCGACCACATCGATTTCGCCCTCACGGCGCTGCACCACCATCACGAGGGCGAAGACGAACTGCTCTACCCCAAGCTGATCGAGAGGGTGCCCGAGCAAGCCCCGATGACCGAGCAGGTTGAACACGAGCACCTGCTCATCAAGACGGCGCTGGACGAAGCGTCGGCCGCGTGCGCGGCCTGGCGCCGGCGGCCTTCCGCCGAGACCGGCGAGGCGCTGGCGGCCTCGCTCGACCACCTCAACGAGGTCGTCCAGCCCCACCTCGACGACGAGGAGCAGAAGGTTGTCCCGCTCGCCGCGGTCACGCTCACCCAGCAGGAGTGGGACGCTATGGGCAAGCACGCGGTGGCGTGGATCCCCCGCAACAAGCGGGGTATTGCCTTCGGGATGCTGCTGGAGCCGCTCGGGGAAGCCGACCGCGCCTACATGATGCGCGTCCTGCCGGCCCCGGTCCGGATGCTCTACCCGGTCATGATCGAGCGGCCCTATAAGAAGTACGCGGCCACCCTGCGTGACGGGAGCTGACCCAAAGATCGCGATCCAAGTTCCGGGAGGCACCTGTCAGCGAATGACGGCGCCGGCGGAAAGCAGGGTGGCGGCGGCGAGGGACGCCCACAGGGCGGTGGGGCCGTGGGCGGCGAGGGCGGCGATCACTGCGGGCGAGACAGCCAGGCCGAGACCGGTGGACAACTGGAACCGCGCCAGGGCACGGCCCAGCACCTGCTCCGGAGCGATGGCCGCGACCAGGGCTGTCGAGCTGCCGGCGTAGATGATCTCGCCCAGGGTGCAGAGCACTGACACGCCGAAGATGGCCGGGGCGGCCCAGCCGTGGCCGAGCTCAACGCCGCCCAGGAAACCCAGGTAGGAGACGCTGAGCACGACCCCCGAGATGGCCAGGACGGCACGGCGCGGGAAACGGGACATCCAGACCGTCATCGGCACCTGGAACGCAACCACGAGCACCGTGTTGGCCACGAAGACCGCCGCCGCCCATGCGGGGGACGCGTGCAACTGCGTTACCAGCACCAGCGGGAGCGCGATTTCGGGGACGTTGAGGCAGAACACGTAGATGACGTTCGCGGCGAGGAGCAGGCGCATCGACTGAGCGGAAGCGGCGGGCCGGCGCGGACCCGGGCCAATGCCCCGGAAGCGGCCGGTTTGCGGGCTGACCTGGATGCGGACGGACCAGGCCAGAGCGGCGGAGGCCAGGTAACTCACTCCGGTACCGGCCGCCAGCGCGTGCAAGGCCGGGGTGCCTGCGGTGAGGCTGGCGGTGGCGAGCAGCGCGCCGAGGCCGAGGCCGGCGTTGCGTACCGACCGGCCGGCCGCCAGCGCGGCGTCGCGCTGCCGACCATGGGAGACGGTGGATACCAGAGCGGCGTGCGCCACCGGGAACGCCTGGTTGCCGAGGCCGAGGAACAGCGTGGCGGCCGCGAACAGCCACACGGTGCGCGGGCTGCCCGCCGGCGCGGCTAGTAGCAGCGCCGCGCCGATGACGCGGACCAGCATGGAGGCCGCCACCGCGGTGCTCCGCGCGCCCCGGTCCAGCCAGCGGCCCACCGCGGGCGTGCCGCCGAGCCCCGCGACCACCCCCGCCGTCATGGTCAGACCGGTGGTCAGGGTCGGCAACCGCAGCACGTCGATGCCATACAGCAGCAGGAACGGCCGCAGCAGGCCAGTGCCGAGTGCGTCCACGGCGACAGCGACAGCGTATCGCGGGCCACCCGAGGCGCGGACGAGACCGTGGAAGCGGGCAATCCGTGTCTGCGATGCCAGGGCGGGTGTCGCGGCGGGAGGGATGGTCGTGCTCATGAGGCCAGCGTGCGATCAAGTGGCCGGTACCGACGCGCGAGTTGACGGGAACCGTCAACCGAGACCTGGACGGGGTGTCCTGCCAGGGATAATGGAGGCGTGACGCTGCGCATCGACATCACCGGCCTGCCGGCCGAGCGGGTGTCGTTCGCCGCCTCGCCGCTGGCCGAGCTGAGCGCGATGCTGCACGCGCTGGCCGCGACCGGCCATCACCCGCACCTGACCGCCTGGGCCGCAGGTGTGCGCGCGGGGCTGCGGCCGGAACTGGCCGAGCGCCTGCAGGAGGCCGAGTTCCTCTGGCGGTCCTCACGCGCGGACTTCCTGCTGCCCGCGCAGCCGCGCCAGACGTTGACAGAGGAACTGGACGATGTCGACCAGATCGCGGACGAGGCGTACGTGACCTCCGCGCTCGTCACCACCTGCGGCAGCAACCGGGTCCATTTCGGCGGCCCCTCCCCCCTCACCGACGTCGCCGCCCGCGACCGCGCCCTAGACCAGGCGCAGGCACGCGGCACTCTCCAGGAGGCGTTCGCCGAGCGGCTGCTGGCCGACCCGGCGGCGGTGCGGGCCAGGGTGCGCCAGACGCTGGAGCAGTGCGCGCCGGCATTCTTCGCCGCAGCGTGGCCCGGCGTCGCCGCGCGGATCGCCGCGGATCTGCAGGTGAAGAACGATCTGAGAGACCTCCGGGGCCTCGGCGCTGCGCTGGAGGCTGTCTCCGGCGCCGTCGCGCTCGCGCCCGAAGGCGACCGCATCGTCGTGGACAAGCTCCAGGACAACGCGACCAGCGCCAGAGGGACGGGGGTGACCTTCATCCCGACCGTCTTCGGCAGCCCGCACCTCGTGGCGGTCCACGCCCCGGGCTGGCAGCCGGTGCTCCAGTATCCGGCCGTCCAGCCCAGCGCCCCCGAGCCGGTGCCGCTGGACGCGGTCCAGCGCAGGCTCGACGCCCTCGCACATCCGGTCCGGCTCCGGCTCGTGCGCACTCTCGCCCGCAGCCCGCACACCACCAGCGAACTGGCGCACGCCTGGGACCTGACCCCCCCAGAGGTCTCCCGCCACCTCGCGGTATTGCGCCGCGCCGGGCTGCTCACGACCGAGCGCCGCGGCCGCTACGTGCACTACGCCGCGGACCTCCCGGCACTGACCGCGCTCGGGGCGGACCTCCTAGCCGCAGTAATGAGGTGAGAGCAAGGACGCACCCGCGCGATCCCGGTCCCGGTGATCGTCCCGGGGCGCATGGATCGCCCTGGTGCCCGCCGGGGCAGCCTGGCTGTAGATTGCGGTCATGGTGCCGGTGAGTCATGTGCTGGGGTTCGCGGCGCTGGCGGCGGTGCTGATCGCGATCCCCGGCCCGAGTGTGCTGTTCACCGTCAGCCGGGCGCTGACACTGGGCCGCAGGCCGGCGTTGTTCACGGTGGCGGGGAACGAGCTAGGCGGATGCGTACAGGTGGCCGCCGTGGCCTTCGGCGCTGGTGCCCTGGTGGAGCGGTCGGCGGAGATCTTCACGGTGGTGAAGTTTGCCGGAGCCGCCTACCTGGCCTACCTCGGCGTGCAGGCGATCCGGCACCGGCACTCGATGGCCGCCGCGCTGGAGGCCCAGATCACCCCGGTAGGCCCGCTACGGGCGGTGCGCGATGGGTTCGCGGTCGGGGTGACCAACCCCAAGAGCATCGTGTTCTTCGTAGTCACCCTGCCGGAGTTCATCGACCGCGCTCCCGGGCACCTGCCGGCGCAGGCGCAGATGGTCATCGTCGGCCTGCTGTTCCCGGTGATCGCGCTTGTGCTGGACAGCGCCTGGGCGGCCACCGCGGGCACGGTCCGCCAGTGGTTCACGCGTTCACCGCGGCGGCTGGCGCTGGTCGGCGGAGCGGGGGGCCTGGCTATGATCGGGCTCGGCGTCAGCTTCGCCGCGACCGGCCGCAAAGACTAACGCCCGTCAGCCCCTCAAGCCCGCAAACGCCGCCGCGATCGGCCGGAACCGTCGCGACGTCGAGCCGCCAGGCCGGATGGCGGCCGGCGCGGGATACTGAACTGTGTCCACTCCCGCGCTGGAGAGCGCCAAGACCCTGGGACTTCCCCACCGCGTGATCCGGCATGGCCCGGTGCGCAGCCTGGCCGAGGCGGCCCGGGCACGCGGCGTGGCGCCCGCCGATGTGGTCAAAACGCTGGTGGTGCGCCGAGGAGAGGATGACTTCCTGTTCGTGCTCGTGCCCGGCGACCGCGCCATCTCCTGGCCGAAGCTGCGGCGGCTGCTGGGCGTGAGCCGCCTGTCCATGCCCGATGCCGAAGTGGCCAGGCAGGCGACCGGATACAAGCGCGGCACGATCACGCCGTTCGGATCGGCCAGGCCCTGGCCGGTGATCGCCGATGAGCGCGTGCGCGGCCGCGAGATCACCCTCGGCGCGGGCGAGCACGGTCTGGCCCTGGCAGCGGACGCCGACGTGATCTTGCGGACGCTCGACGCGTCGGTGGCGGACATCTCCGCCCCAGAGCCCGCTGCCTGAGCCACTGCGCCCATCGTTACCCACCTGGTTAGATAGCGGAGACCGCCATCTGGTCCGCTGACGGGCGATCGCCCGGGCAGCTGGCACCGGTCAATGGCCTTCCCGGACGGGGAAGATGGCCCCCGGGACCAGGCCGTGCGCCATGCGGTGCACGGCGTGAGCGGCCACCGCGTCCGGCGCGTCGACCAGCGCGAAGATCTTGCCGCGCCGCTCGTCAACCCAGTACCGGAGGTAGCGCACGCCGAACTCGGGCTGCACCAGCAGGTCCGCGGCGTGGGCCTCGGCGGCCTCCTCCATGGAGACCGGGCCGGGCAGGTCGTGTACATCGATGAACAGTGACATCGTTGCCTTCCTTCTTCTTATACCGGGCTGGGACCGTCGCGCGGGCCGGCTTGCGCCGGCGATCACGCCGGGCACGACGGCTTCGACCACTGCGTGATCGATCGTCTGGCTGGCCTGCCGAGCCATCCCCTCATCCCGAAAGATCAGTTATCAAGGTCCTGATAACATAACAGGGCCCGATTAACATATCAAGGTTTTTCTATCCGCCTGGCCCGAGGAGGAGGGGTCTGCGCGCAGGATGAGCGGGGCGGTGATGTGCGCGGAAGACGGATCGCGATCGTGGCGGCGGCCGCGGCATTGCGGTGAGCCAGCGGTGAGCGCGCCAGGGTGAACGCCGAGCCCAGGGTTTCGGCGAGGCGGCCTGGCGAGGCGGCGTCGCTAGCCGGTGTCCTGATGCTCGCGCTGCTCGGCCGTGAGCGATGCGAGGACGCGGCCGAAGTGCTCCATCACGCCGCGGTGCAGCAGTCCGGCGTAGCTGACTCTCGCCACTCCCAGCGCGGCAAGTTCAGCGAGCGAGGGGGCCGGCGGGATGCGGAGCACGTTGACCGGGCCCGGACAGGCCGAAACGAAGGCCGCCAGCGCACCAGTCTCCCAGAGCCCGATCGGGTACACGCAGTCGGCGCCGGCGTCGAGGTATGCCCGCGCGCGGCGCAGACCCTCCGGCACCAGGCCGGCCTGATCACTCCCGTCCGATCCCTGGATCGCAGAGGCCAGGAAGACATCGATCCGCGCGTTGATCACCAGCCGGTAGTCCTGATCGGATGCGGCCTGGCGCACGTCACGCAGCCATGCCGCCTGCCGGGCGGGATCGCGCAGCGTCTGGGCCGCGTGGTTGGTGTCCTCGAGGTTGCAGCCCGCCGCGCCCATGCCCCTCAGCTCGGCGACAAGCTCCGCGGCCGTCATCGCGTAGCCTGCCTCCGCGTCCACCGTCACCGGGACGCCGACGCTGCGGGTGATCCGTGCCGCCGCGGCGAGCATCTCGGCCCTGGGCGCCCCCTGGTGGTCTTCGTAGCCAAGCGTGGCGGCCACGCCAGCGCTGGTGGTGGCCACGGCAGGAAACCCGGCGGCGGCGATCGCCCTCGCCGTGGCCGCGTCCCACGCGTTCGGCAGCACCAGCGGGACGCCGGGGCGGTGCAGCGACCGCAGCAGGTCACACCTGATCCCGAGACCGTTTGCTGCGGTCATCACCCGCTCACCTCCCAGGACTCGGAAGCGGGCAGCAAAGCTTTGTCAACATAACAGGGCCCGATTATCATCGCAAGGTCCTGATAAGCTCCCGGGCATGACCGTGCCGCTCATCGGGGAGCGCTACCGCGGTGCCGAGGGCCACGTAGGCTACCTGCTGGTCCAGGCGTGGCACACGATGCGCGCCGCCCTTGACGCCGCCTTGCGGCCGCATGACCTGACCGCTCCCCAATACGCTGCGCTCAGCGTGCTCGCGCGTGATCCCGGCTTGTCCGGCGCCGACCTCGCACGAGCCTGCAACATCACCCCCCAGGCGATAAACGAGGTGCTGGCCACCCTGGAGCGTAAGCACATGGTCGAACGCCGCCCGCATCCCACCCACGGGCGCATCCTCCAGGCGACCCTCACCGACGAAGGCCAGCGGCGGCTGCAGGCAGCGAACCCCGCCGTCCGGGCCCTCGAGGCGGCCATCGAGGAGGGTTTTACCGCAGAACAGATCGCCACCGTCAAGACCTGGCTCGTCGAAGCCGCGAAACGGCTGTAGGCGTCCCGCGCCGATCTCACGGATATTCCCACCGGTTGCCGGTGAGGCAGCGGTTACGGCGCGGCCTGATCCTGGGCGAAAGAGCCGGCCTTGCGCCACGGGAGGCTCGACGGCGAAGGAGGCGACATTGACCACGAACCGCCCAGACCAGCTCGGCGGAGCCGGGGATGGTGAACCAGGCACCGTGAGCAGTGACGTGTGCGATCCGACGGTCGCCCAGATAGAGCACATCGCGCTGGCGACCAACGATGTTGAGCGCCTGTACAGCTTCTACCGGCAGCTAGGGGCGGCGGCCTCGCCGCCTTCCGTAGACCCCGGCACTGGTCTTCGCACGTGCGTGCTGGATTTCTGCGGCGTCCGCCTGGAGTTGGCTGAGCGGCCGGGCCGTCGCGAAGATGCGGCGGGTGAGGTGCGGGCGGCGGGGCTGATGCACCTCGGCTTCGCACTCGGATCCGCCGATGCCGTCGACGAGTTCAGCCGCGTCATCGCCAGGGCCGGCCATCGGGTGCTCGAGAGGCCGCACCGCGCCGGCGAGCTGGGCCGGTACGAGAGCGTCATCCTGGACCCCGACGGCAACCGGGTCAAGCTCACCGTCTGAGCGGTCCGGCGATGCCGGGAGCGCGCCCGGCGCCATTCTAGAATCGCCTCGTGGGAGCGCAGCGGGCTCCGCTGGTGGAGCGCGAGCTCGAACTCGGGACGGTGGAGCGGTTACTTGCCGGCGCCGATGCGGGCTCAGGCGGGGCGGTGGTCTTCGAAGGGCCAGCGGGGATCGGCAAGTCGAGTTTGCTCGCAGCCGCCAGGACCGCAGCGGCGGCCAAGATGCGGGTTCTGTCGGCACGGGGCGGTGAGCTGGAGCGCGAGTTGCCGTTCGGGATCGTCCGGCAGCTGCTGGAACCGGTGGTAGTGGCCTGTGCCCCGCGGGAGCGCAATGCCTTGCTGGCCGGGGCGGCGGCGCTGGCGAAGCCTGTCCTTTTCGCGGCCGATCCGGAGGCCGGCGCCGAGCCGTCGTTCTCCGTTTTGCACGGGCTCTACTGGATGACG
>Ga0126381_100009851_pt1 | contig 10734 bp, 10 predicted proteins | sample PanSoiMetPlot_28_FD_96465 | JGI IMG/M metagenome (GOLD analysis project Ga0126381, IMG submission 96465) | Tropical forest soil microbial communities from Panama - MetaG Plot_28 | ecosystem: Environmental > Terrestrial > Soil > Tropical forest > Bulk soil | place: Panama | collected 2016-02-17
CTCGCTCTCCGCTGCCGCGGGATCGAGCGTCGCCGCCGGCGAGGAAATTGCCGTCGTCGATCCCGGCGACGAGCAGGTCTGGGAAGCCCTGCGCGCGCTGTACGTCATCGGCCGCGCCGAGGACCTACCCGCAATTCGCCCCTACGAGCGCGAATCGCGCGACATCCCCGACCGCATCCGCGAGCAAGCCCTCCTCGCCGAACAAGCCATCCACTCCCGCGCCTCAGCCCAGCCCTAGGTCTTCCATCGCATCGCGCAAAACAGATCCGCGAGGAGCAGGCCGTTAAACCGCTCGAGGATGGACCAAGGGACGCGGCTGCGCGCAAACTTGATACCCACAAAGAAGCGGTGATTCCCAACCTTTTGGCAGTAGACCACCTCGCCCCGTATAGGCGTTCCCTCCTTGGTAGGAATAATCTCTGCCTGCTCGCCAAGCCGCCACTCGCATGTCGTGCGCACGCGGACGCCGTGCGGACTGATATTGTCGGTGATGGTTCTTTCCGCCTCCTCCCCGTTGGCGCGCGCGATGGGCACGAGTTTCACTTCCATCATAATCGGGAGCCTTCTTTCTTCTCGGCCAGTAAGGTGGCTATCCGGTTTCATCCTCTGCGTGCTCCTTGTGAAGGAACTTTAGCTGCTAAACAGGCACGGATGGGGCTGGAGCACGTTGCACAAAAGCTTGGGCTGGACGCTTGACGGTGGTGAGCAGACGGCTGATTTTCCTGCCGATGTTATTCCGCAATTCTTGTGGCTTTCTTTAGAGGACTTTTTCGGGCCGCGACCTAAAGTAAATGTCATCCCCTGAAATGACAATCCAGTGAATACCCTAGGGCCGTTTCGGGAATAGGTAGTAGTCTTAGTACCTTCACAAATCGTCGTTATCCGGACCTTCTGGCGGGCGCTTGTCGTTCAGGAAATACGTCGCGTCCCACGGCGCAGCGATGAATTGGAAGGGCCCCGGAGTTCGCGTGAGGTCAAAGCAATCCGAGAGGTCGTCGGCCGGAGTATCCGCGTACCCTAGGGTCGGGACTTGGAAAACCTCTTCAATGAACTTGAGGATGCTCCCAAAATCGTGCGCCACATGCGACACATAGGCGGGCTTCGCGAACGGTGACACCACAAGCAGCGGGACGCGGAAACCGTATTCATACGAATTCGTGATTTTCGGCACCACGTGGTCATACCACCCGCCCCAGTCGTCCCAGGTAATAAGGATCGCTGTGCTCGACCAGTACTGGCTATTCCCTACAGCGTTCACAATCGACGCGACCCACGCCGGGCCGGAGCCGTCGTTTGACGACGCATGATCCGAAGCCGCCGCCGTGGGAATCACCCAGCTCACCTCGGCCAGTTGCCCGTTCGTGATATCCGTCAAGATCTGCGTCGACGGCGTGATTACGTTGTTGGTCCAGTCCTGACCCATGCGCAGGTGCTCGATCGCGTTCGGCCCGGTCCAGATCGACCCCGGCGTCGGCGTGTAGTATTTCCAGGTAATGTTCTTCGCATCCAGTTCGTCCACGAGCGTGGCATGCTCGAAACACGGATACTGCGATGAATTCTCCGCGCCCGTAGGATCGATCAGCAGCACAAACTCACCCGCGGGGGCCGTGCAACCCACGACTGCACCCGCCGTGGGCACGTGTGGATTCTCCGACGCAAACAGGTTGCTTGTTGCCGTCGGCGCCGAAGTGCCGGAGATAATGAATTGGTGCGCCGGGAAGCTCGGTCCCTGATTCGTCTGGAACATGCGGTCGCCAAACGCGTACGTTTGCGCCAACTGGAAATACGGCGCCACTTCCGATGGATTGACGTACATGAACTGCGGGTTCGGCGGCGGACACCCCACGGCGCCCGCCTGGCAGCCCACGCCCACGAGGTCGGCGCCGTCCATTTTTCCGGCGTCATACATTTTCACAAACGCCGCATGCGCGTGGCTCAGGTCATAGTTATTCGCCAGCGTGATGGGTTGCAAAGTGATGGTTTGCCCGAGCGAGTTGACGCCGGTGCTGGCGATGTCCGCGTTTGGCAGCCCGTGGAAAAGATTGTCCGGCGTGCGATTTTCCTGAAAGATCACTACCACGTGCTGAATTTTCTGCCCAAATGGCGACGGCGGCGGTAGCGGTGGTGGTGGCGCGACGGCTGGTCCTCCTCCGCCGCATCCGCCGGAGTTTACTAGCAATCCGGCGACAAGCAGGCACGCCGCAGCCGGAAAAACCAGAATTGGACTCCGAAGCCGCATGATCGCTTGAACTCCCTCTTGGATTTGTAAGGCTTGCCCATAACCAACCCCGCCATACGCGTTTAGTTGCACCAACGCAGCCTCGCCCGTTGCGGTCTTGCCAGCACGCAATCCCCGGTTCGACGCAGCCGGCCGAACATAGTGTCCCCGTTCTTGTGCAGCGGCGACTTCTGCCTTCGGGCATTCTTTCTCCCTTCGCCACTCATGACCTACGACCTTCGACTGCTGTTCTCCCCCGCGCGGACGGCTGGACGGAAACTGCCCTTTGGGACAGGTGGCAGGGGCTACTCTCGGGGCTACGCTGCGGATTACAGCCCTATTCATGAGATCCCGTTTGGGAGGCGTGATGCGCAGCCCGAGGATTTTGCTTGCCCCGACAGGTTTGCTTGTGTTGCTGGCGCTGGCTCTTCTTGCGTGGCCTCTGACGGCACGCGCGCAACAATCGCCTCCCGACCCAACCGCTCAGCAAGCCTCCCCGGCCCTACTGCAAGCGGGCAGCGCGCCACCCTCGCTCGCCGCGCCAAGGACCCCGCCGCCGTTAACCCCCGAAGAGGTAATCGAAAAGATTATGGCGCAGGAGCAGGCCGAGGTGGGCCTGGTTCGCCAGTACTCGCCGCTGGTAGAGACCTACATCCAGTATCTCCGGCCGGATAAGCAGCTCGGGGCAGCGCCCGCCGGCGACAAGTATTATCTTGGCCGCGCCGGGCTGTTCAAAGGAGTCGAACTCGAGCCGCTCGACCGCGACCAGGGCATAAAACACAAGCTGCTCGGAAGCTGGGGAGAGTTCTTCAACTCAGCGTTTCTCCCGCGCGGTTTCCTGCAGATGATTTACCTGGACGTGAACGGCTTCGACCGCTCGCACTACCGGCTGGAGTACGTGCGCCGCGAGTTTTTGGGCGAGGTGCGGTGCCTGGTCTTTGACGTCGATCCGGCAAACAGGAAAGAGAAAGGACGCTTCGTCGGACGCATCTGGGTGGAGGATCAGGATTTTCACATCGTGCGCTTCAACGGCGCGTATGGCGGGGCGTCGCTGACCAGCAACTACTTCAATTTCGACAGCTGGCGCACGAACGTCGGGAAAAACCTCTGGCTCCCGTCGTTCATCTACAGCGAAGAAGGCAGCGTGCGCGACAAGCGGTCCGTGAACCTGGGATACAAAGCATTTCGCGCGCAGACGCGGCTATGGGGCTACGACCTGGGACACGCCCGGCAGGAACAAGAGTTGAGCAAGGTGCTCATCGAGTCCTCGGCGGGAATCCACGATCAGGCTGAAAACCAGAGTGATTATTCGCCGCTCGAGGCGGGGCGATCCTGGGACCATCAGGCGGAAGACAACGTAACGGACCGGCTGGAGCGGCTGGGCCTGCTGGCGCCCTACGGCGAAGTGGACAAAGTGCTGGAGACGGTGGTCAACAATTTAGAGGTCACTAATGATCTCGACATTCAGCCCGAAGTGCGCTGCCGCGTGCTGATGACCTCAACGCTCGAGTCGTTCACTCTGGGCCACAGCATCGTGCTGAGCCGCGGGTTGATTGACGTGCTTCCGGACGAAGCCAGCCTCGCGGCCATCCTGGCGCACGAATTGGGCCACGTGGTCCTGGGACACCGCATCGACTCGCAATATGCGTTCTTCAGCCGGATGCGCTTCGACGACAAGGACACGTTCAAGCACTTTGATTTTGCGCGCACCCCGGAAGAGGAAGAAGCGGCGCGACAAAAAGGGACCGAGCTACTGAAGAATTCGCCCTACAAGGATAAGGCCCCGAGCGCACAATTGTTCTTGGAAGCGGTCCGGGACCGCGCGAGGGAAATCCCGAACCTGATCAGTCCACACCTGGGCGACCGCATTTCGGCCAGCCAGACGGCGGCATCGGCGGTGTCCGCTGCGCCCGCATCGCGCGACAAATCTTCTGCGGGCGATAAGCCAGCAACACCGCCCGAGGAGAAGCCGGTGGCCAACGCGATCGTGGCGCTGCCGCTCGGCGGACGCATCAAGGTTGATCCGTGGAACGATCAGTTGCACCTGCTGAAGTCCAAACCGGTAGGAACGGTGGCCGAAGGGGAAAACACCCCGTTCCAGATCACCCCGTTCATGCTTTACCTGACACGCGTCGGGAATTCACAGTCAGCCCCTGCCGCCATCAGCGCAGACGCCGCAGCGCAGATGGACGCTCCGCCAAAACCGCAGATCCGGCAAGATGCGCAGCCTGGCTTGCCGACCCCGGACCCGCAGCAAAAGCCCTGATGGTGGGGGACTTGTCGGCGGTATCGAGCGTTCGTACGGATAATACGCGGGCCCTGTTTCCGCCTCGTACGACAAGCTCCGAACCGGCGCGCTCCAGGAGCTTGGCGACCTAATACGGACAACATTCTCCTGGGATGCGGTTTACGAAGAAACGGCTACGTCAGCGGGGTGCCAGCAAGGGACGGTTCATTCGGCCGAAAGCGTCAGTAGGCCATGGGGCCGACTTCTTTCTCGACTTCCGCCGTATCCACCATGACAATGGCATCCCACGGGCAGCCATCGAGGAAGCAACCATCCGGGCCCTTGCTGAGGCACTTCTTGCAGCCGATGCAGAGAATCGGATCGATCTGAATGCGTCCGAACGGCGGATGATCCTCGTCAGGAACCCAGAACATGCAGTCTTCGACGGGACAGTATTCGACGCAGGCGGGCGAGCCTGCGCAACCCGTACAGCATTCGGTGATGACCGCGAGTTCCTTCGGCTTTTTCTTGCGCGCGGTGGCAATGCCCTTCGAACGCGGCTCGTGCTTCACTTCGTCAGGGACCATCCCGGGCGCTTTCACTTCGGTCGGAGGTGCCATATACGGTGGATTATACCTGGATTTTGCGGATTGCACAGTAGTACGCGAGGAAAATCGCAAGCAGTCGCGCCGCGGCAGTTGTTCGAATTGAGCCTTAAATTTGATTCATGCGCTCGGTGATCTGTAGTAAAGAGAAAGAGCCCGCATTTTCAGCGTGAAGGTAGACCGGTGTAGCAGCTCTCGAGCCGGCGTTGTACGAGAGGTGGTAGGGATGAGAAGAATACTCGTTTCGGCTGCTTGCTTGTTCTGCGTCGGCGCCTCACTGCTTTTGGCCGCCGGGGCGCAAGGGCCACCGAGGGATGCAAGGTTACAGGCAACGATTACGATTGATGCTTCCAAGCCCGCAAGCTACAAAATTCCGCACACGATCTTTGGAACGTTCTTAGAGCCGATTGGCAATTCGATTTACGGCGGATTGTGGGAGGAACTTCTCGAGAACCCGAGCTTTGAAGACAATCTCTGGGATGCCGGGATGATCCAAAAGATGCTCAAGGAGGAGCCGCAACTGGCAGGGGCTTCAGCGCTGGGGCTGCCGCTTCCCTGGGAGCCGCTCGATGCGATCGAGGGGAACCGTTACGAGCCGCGATGGAATGATGCGGCCAATTCTTACCGTTCGCTGTACTTGATGGGCTTGCCGGACAAGCAAGTGGGAGTACGGCAAAAGGTTTTTCTTCCGGTTCATCGAATGTTGAAATATGTCGGGAGCTTGTACGCAAAACAGGAAAGCGGGCCCTCGGAAATCGAGGTTTCTCTCCGGAGGCGCGATCACCCGGAAGAGTTGTTTGCCCTTAGCAGAATTCGGCTTAGCGGAGATGATTGGAAGCGATATGAATTTCGTCTCAACGTGGAGGCCGGAAAGATCGCGCCGCTCGAACCGGCGGATTTTGTAATTGCAGTCGGAAACGAAAGCCGAGTGCTGGTGGATCAAGCCTCGCTGATGCCCGCGGACAACGTGGACGGGATGGATCCGGAGATCATCCGGATGGCCAAAGCCATGAGGACGCCGATTCTTCGTTTTGGCGGGAACTTCACGTCGGCCTACCACTGGCGCGACGGCATCGGGCCCCGCGACAAACGCGTGAGCATGCTGAATATCGCGTGGGGCATCCCGGAGTACAACTCCTTCGGGACGGACGAGTTCCTGCGGTTTTGCCAACTGATCGGAGCGCGGCCGCAGATCGCGCTCAACCTGGGGAGCGGAACAACCGAGGAGGCAGCGGGGTGGGTGAAATATGTCAACGAACATTGGGGCGAGCACACCGGCGGACTGCTGTGGGAACTGGGGAACGAGTTGTGGGGGACATTCCAGGTAGGCTATCCGACAAGGCAACGAGTGGCTGAGCGAACCAAGTCGTTCAGCGACGCCGTGCGCAAGGTGGATTCGAGGGCGAAAAGGATTGCGACGGGAGGGGATGAGGACTCCTACCGCGACTGGAATGAGACTCAACTAACAAATGCAGAGGCCTTTGATTACCTTTCGACGCATTTCGTCGTCACGGACGACAGGATGCAACGGCAAAATCCGACGGCGGATTTCGTCGCACAAGCGGATTTCGCGCTGCCGCTCGGGTTGGAACGAAAACTTCGCGAAATGCACGAGCAAATCCAGGAAAACCAGCGAGCACGCGACAGGGTGAAAACGGCATTCACCGAATGGCTGTTTTGGGCGCGCCAGGGGGACGCACCGCGCTACGACAATATGGGTGGCGCGATTTGCACCGCAGGGTTCCTGAATATGCTGTTGCGCGTGGCGGATATCGTGCCGATCGCGGACATGACGGGAATTTTGGAGTTTGGCGGGATTTGGAAAAAGCGCGGGCGCGTGTTTGGCGCGCCATCGTACTGGGCGTTTCGAATGTATTCGAATGCAGATGTTAGCCAGGTGGTGGAGGCGCGAACCCAAGTGGGAAAATATAACATAGAGCAAGGGTCGGTACGGCTGCCGGACATTCCGGACGTTCCCTACCTTGACGTGGTAGCAGCGCGCAACGAGCCGGGCGACAAGTTGACGCTTTTTTGCGTGAATCGCCACCTGACAGAGGATGTCGCGGCTCGAATTTCCGTCGCCGGGTTTACCCCAGGACCAGAAGCATCTGCCCAAACACTCTTTACTGCCAGCATTTATGACAAAAACGACGAGGCCAATTCTGAAGCCGTGATTCCGAGAGAGAGATCGGTGAGATTGCAAGGCACAGAACTGGAATTTACGTTTCGGCATGCGAGCGTGACGATCATGGAACTGTCCAGGAGGAACTAGACTGGTCCCTTCGGAGAGAGTTCGGCTGCTTTGTCCAGGGCACCCACGGCTTTCTCGGGATTTCCTGCGGCCAGTTCGGTGATGCCCAAACACATCAGCGCTTCGGAATTCTGCAGGTGGTAACCCGGGGAAATTAAGGAGCAGTGAACCATTCCAGAACTCGAGGCTAGCGGAACGGGCGATCGGTGTTGACGAAGCCAAAAAGCTTTTAAAAACCCAAAAAGCATCAAAGCGTTCCTGTCCTGGTGCCGCGAAAATCGCTCAGACTGACTGATCTGGATTCGCTGGCTTGCCGGGGATAGCCTCGTTCGTTGGAACTGAGGAATGGCACCCAAGCGCTTTGAATCGGTGCGCGCCAGCTCAACGGCTCAGCGGCAGTCTTTAAGAAACCCTTCGAGGGGCAGAATGGAAGCATGCTTCATTCATGATGTATACTACGGCGAGCATGGTACCGCTTCAGGCATCTCGCGGGTGCGAGGGGTGCAGAACATAAGCATTTGCAGGTAGTTTTTCCTCTGAGGAGTGAAATTCGAGGAGGTTGAGGCGTGCGCGCGTGCAAAATCGGATTCTTCGCAATCCTGACTTTGTCGTTAGCAGTATCGGTAGTCGCCTACTCGCTTGGGAGTGCTCGGCAGAGTTCGCCGCAGACGCCGGCGGCCCAATCGCCTCCGCCGGCTGCCACCGAATCTGCCCAACCGCAGCCTGCTGCTTCTGCTCCCCGGCGGGCGAGCGCGCAGCGGCAAACGCCGTGCTGGCGTCAGGCCGGCATTGCACCCGAATTGGTGAACCAGCGATGGCACATCGAAGATAATGCCAAAGGAAAGATTGGTGTGGTGTGCGCGGATCCTGCACTGACCGCGGAAAAGAAGCGAGAGAAGATCCAAGAGATCAACGCACAGACCGAGCAGGAGATCGCCAAGATCATCCCGGCGAAGCAGCTCGAGGCATTCAAGGCCTGCCAAGCCGAACGGGATCAAGAAAAAGCTAAACACCCGGGAGCGAAGGCGCAGAAGGAGCTAGGCCCTTGTGGGGGCGTCATGCCTGGAGAGCCGGGCATGCCTCAGCACCCTCACGAGCATCAACCTGGCAATCCTCCGAATCAATGATGCAAGGTCCCAGCTAAGCACCCCCTCGGCGAGGTGGCTCTCAGGAGCCGGTTCAACGCTTTCGCGTCGAGCAAGCAAAGACCAGACAAGGCGCGGGCCGGCGAGGGTTGTACGACTGCCGCGCGCCGCCAACTTTGCGCTCTAGCATATCTTCATCCCGACATTTGCGAGGAAATGGAATTATTTGTTTCGACGGTTTGACCGTAGCTCGGGCCAGACCAAGATGCGCACTGCCATGACCGCGGTTTAAGGGCGCAGCCCCATGACTCTGAGCAGAGTCTTCTGCAGCTTCACGAGCTCATTCTGGCGCTCATGCTCTTCCTTTGTGCGGTCATTCAGCGCTTCTTTCAAAAGCGTCAAATTGCGCCGAAGCTCCAGCTGAGCCAGGACTAGGCGACTAAGAGCTGCCAGTGCCGACCGTTGATCGGGACCAAGCTCACGCGGGGTCCGGTCGATCACGCAAATAGTACCCAGGGCATAGCCCTCATCGTTAATCAAAGGAGCGCCTGCGTAAAACCGGATGTTTGGTTCCGATAGAACCAGTGGATTATTTCGGAATCTTTCGTCTTTCAGGGTATCTGGTACAACGAACACATCGGGTTGCTGAATGGCCGTAGCGCAAAAGGCGACTTCGCGAGGAGTTTCCGAAACAGAGAGCCCCAATTTCGACTTGAACCATTGCCGATCTTCATCAACAAGCGAGATCAGCGCAATCGGCGTTTTGCAAATGAAAGACGCCAGCAAAACGAGGTCATCGAAGGCCTGTTCAGGCTCGGTGTCGAGGATAGCGTATTTCTGCAGAGCCGCAACCCGAGCGGGTTCGTTCTTGATCGGCATGGGAGGCATAAGGAATCTCCGCAGGCCTGCCGCATTTTTGTGCGATATCTCTTTTGGGGGCCGGTCCGCTAACAACGTACACCCTTTTAGGGTCCATCGCAAAGCTCTGTTCCTGCTTCTTGGCCATAGAACCATACCGCGAGGTCCTTACTGTTATCGAAATGAACACCGTTTGACATTTCATCCGCTGTGAATAAAATACCGCACACTTCCACACGGTGCATCGGCTGCATTCGAATCCTCTAACCAGTGGTTGACTCGGCTGGTTTCGGCAGCGGGTGGAAGTCGGAGCCCCGGTTTCTGGCTGCAAGTCTTACGACTTAAGAACCATGCAAAGCAAGGAGAGAGTACAATGCGCCGGCCATTGTTCTTCATTGCTGTATTTTGTTTCGCTGCGGGTTTTGTGCGCGCACAGGACGCGCCCGCTCCGGACGAGAAGGAGCAAATCAAAGCCCTGCTGGCCAGGGTCGAGCTGCTTGAAAAACAAGTGGCGGAGCTGAAGGCCACTCAGGTGGCATCGGCCGCGTCGGCTGGGCCGTCCTCTTCCGCGACGGCCAAGCCAGCCCCTTCCCCGGAACCACCGGCGAGACAGGCCGCGCCCATGCCAGAGCACGGAGGGCAAATCCCGCCGGAGGTGCGGCAATTGGAAACACACTATCCCTCGCTGCAGATTCGCGGCTTTGCCGACGCTGATTTTTCTGCCACGGACCAGCCGGGGACCACCAGTGGTTTCAACCTTGGCCAGTTTGACTTGCACATCGCCTCAGCACTCTCGCAAAAAATCAGCTATTTCGCGGAAATCACTGTAAACGCGCACCCACAGGACTACACCATAGAAATGGAGCGAACCTTCATCCGCTATGATTACAACGACTTCTTCAAAATATCGTTCGGCCGGTTTCACACGCCTGTAGGCTATTGGAACACCGCGTTCCATCATGGCGCGTGGCTGCAAACGACCGTTGACCGGCCGTTCATGGTCAAGGTGGGGGGAACCTTTACTCCGTTGCACTTGGTGGGAGCGCTGGCGGAGGGCAACATTCCCTCGGGTAGCCTCGGCTTAGGCTACAACGTGGGCATCGGGAATGGCCGTGGCGCGAATATCGCGCGCCCCGGAGACGCGGGAGACATCAATAACAATCGCGCTTGGGTCGCGAAGTTGTTTGCCAGGCCCGGGAAGAGCTACGGGGTGGAACTGGGAGCTTCGGTCTATCGCGACAAGATCACTCTCCCCACTTCGGAGTTCCGCGAATGGATCTCCAACGCGTACTTGGTCTGGACCAAGGGCGCTCCCGAATTCCTCGCGGAGTTCGACAACGTCAACCACCGCAACATCGCGACGAATGCCGTGGCCAACAGCGACGCCATGTATGCCCAGTTCGGCTATCGGTTGCCGTGGTTTGAAAGGACCCTGAAACCGTATTACCGTTTCGAGTACACGCACATGCCCCTTAGCGAGCAAGTGTTTA
>Ga0126381_100009852_pt1 | contig 10734 bp, 12 predicted proteins | sample PanSoiMetPlot_28_FD_96465 | JGI IMG/M metagenome (GOLD analysis project Ga0126381, IMG submission 96465) | Tropical forest soil microbial communities from Panama - MetaG Plot_28 | ecosystem: Environmental > Terrestrial > Soil > Tropical forest > Bulk soil | place: Panama | collected 2016-02-17
AGGACCTGCTGATCACCGCGCTGCGCAACCTCCTGGAGAACGCCGTCGCCTACAGCCCGGACAAGACCCGGGTGGACGTGTCGGTCAGGCTGGCGCGGAGGGACGCAGTCGAGATCAGCGTGGCCGATCAGGGCATCGGGATACCCGAGCGGGACCTGGAGCGCATTTTCGAGCGGTTCTACCGCGTCGACCCCGCGCGGTCGCGTGCCACCGGCGGCACTGGCCTGGGCCTGGCCATCGTCAAGCACGTCACCGCGGCCCACGGGGGGAAGGTGACCGTGGTCAGCACGGAGGGAGCCGGGTCCACCTTTACCCTCAGGCTCCCGCTGCGCTCTGATGCCGTCACCGTCAGGGGCGGCACCGTACCAGCGATGGCGCGATCCGCCAGGAGGAAAGTGAAGTGACGCGAGTACTGGTGGTCGAGGACGAGGACTCGTTCAGCGACGCGATCTCTTACATGCTCCGCAAGGAGGGCTTCGAGGTCGCGGTCTGCCCGACGGGGCCCGATGCCCTCGAGACGTTCGACCGCAGCGGGGCGGACCTGGTGCTCCTGGACCTCATGCTGCCCGGGCTGCCGGGCAGCGAGGTGTGCCGGACGCTGCGAGAGCGCTCCAACGTCCCGGTGATCATGCTGACCGCCAAGGACAGCGAGATCGACAAGGTCGTCGGCCTCGAGCTGGGCGCGGACGACTATGTCACCAAGCCGTTCTCGTCCCGGGAGCTGGTCGCCCGGATGCGCGCCGTGCTCCGGCGTCGCGGCGACTCGGACGAGCCGGCCTCGTCGATCATGGAGTCGGGGCCGGTGCGGATGGACGTCGACCGTCACGTGGTCACGGTCCGGGGCGAGCAGGTGCAACTGCCGCTCAAGGAGTTCGAGCTGCTCGAGGTCCTGCTGCGCAACGCCGGGCGGGTGCTGACCCGCATGCAGCTCATTGACCGCGTCTGGGGCGCTGACTACGTCGGGGACACCAAGACCCTCGACGTCCACGTCAAGCGGCTGCGGGCCAAGGTCGAGGCTGACCCGGCGAGCCCGGCGCACATCCTCACCGTGCGCGGGCTCGGGTACAAGTTCGAGCCCTCCGCCTGAGGCGCCGCCGCGGCGGCGGGCCGGCGGGCTACGGCGACGGGCTGGGACTGGGCGGCGGCGGCGGCGAGAACGTCGAGTAGTACTGCGCCTGCGGCATCACCGGGAGCACCAGGGTGACCGCCCCGGCCTTCTGGAAGATCATCACCAGCCGGACGGTCGAGCCGCCGGTCAACGACCGGGTCAGGTCCTGCATGACGACCTCGGGCGCGGGGCCGGTCAGCCGGACGGACCGCTGGCTCGGCAGGGGGACGGCGCCGCCGGGCAGCGCAACCGACCGGGCCGTGCCCGGCGCGGAGACGCTCAGCAGCTTGTCCGAGGCGCCCGCGTTGGTCAGGGCGAAGAACACGCCCGCGGAGCTGCCGACCGGGATAATCTCGCCGAGCGGGGCGCCGAGCACGAAGGCGTTCGCGATCGCGATGTCGTCGTGCATGGCGGCGGTGCCGTCCGTCGGCTGGTGCCACTGCTGGGTCGGGGCGTTGTACCCGGCCTCGCACCCGGCGAGCGCGGGGATCAGCGCGGCAATCGCCAGGATGACCAGGCGGCGCGGCCTGGCGATCCCGAGGCTGCTCCGGATCACGGCGTGCTCTCCTCGTCTTCGTCGATCCAGGCACCGGACGTCGCAAAGCGTAGCCGCCGCGATGGCCGGGGCCGTCGCCGGCCCGGGCCTGCGGCCGGCCTGAGGGGGTTAGCGCACGACGGGCGCGGCCGAGCCGAGGTTCCCCAGCCCGGTCTCGAGCTGCTTCAGTTGCACCGGCTGATCCAGGGCGTGCACGACCGAGGTCACCATGCCATCGGGGAGCACGAGGATCGCGGTCAGCCCGGAAAGCCCGTAGGTGCGGCCGAGAACATCGCGGGTGTCTTCCGCGACCCGGGCCGGGCTCTGCCCGGCCCGGGTGGCCAGCTGAGACACCTGCTTGATGACCGCCGTGGTCCCGACCAGGTAGACGGCCACGTGCGCCTGGGCCGCGCGGGCACCGATCTGCCGCAGCAGGAGTACGCACTTACAGTCCGGCGGGACCAGGGTCAGCAGGGCGGCCTTGGCGGTCGTGATCGCCTGCAGCGGGACCGCCTTGCCGCCGATGGCGAGCTGCCCGGACGGCAGCGGCCCGCCGATCATCCCGGCGGCCGGCTGGCTGGTCGTGGGCTGCTGCGGCGCCGCGGACTTCGTGGCCGCGTGGCCGGGCAGCTCCGGCATGCCGGTCTGGTCCGCGGCGAACATGATCAGCAAGGTGCTGGTGACCAGGGCCAGGATGAGGCAGCCGGCCAGCAGCGGCAGCACCATGCCGTCCCGGGCCAGCGGGCCGCGCAGCCGGCTGACACGTTCCCGCCGCCGCAACGCGCGCAGCTCCCGCTGGTAAGCCTGCACGTCGCGATCGAGTTCCCGCGCGTCATCGGGGATCTCGATGTCGACGGGCGGGAGACCGAAGTCGTCCCGGTCCGGGTCGCTGTTCACCCGCACCCTCCGGCATGAGTGGCACCTTTCTCTCAGTATGGGCCCCCGGCGTGCTGCTGTAACCGCCTGGCAGGAGGTCCTGCAAACATTTGTCGTCGCCCCGCGGCCGGCCAGGACAGTTGCCGGTGCCGCGGGGTCACGCGGGGGTGGCCATGCAGGTCACGCGGGGTGGCGGGGCAGGTCACGCGAGCCCGGCCGGCCAGGTCAGACAGGGGCGGCCGTTCAGCTCACGCGAGCCCGGCTGGCCAGGTCAGACAGGGCAGCCAGCTCGGTCGCGCGGGAACGGTCACCGCGCGCCGGCGGGCTGGCCCGGAGGGTCAGCGCAGGGCGCCACGGCCCGCCCAGCCGGGGCGCGCCGCCCGGCGCCCGGCGCGGCGCCGCCGCGCAGTTTGCAATTTTGTGGGTCGTGAATTGCGCCATTGACCTGCGTGTTTGCTGTCCCGGAGGGCTAATCGACCCTGTCCGGCGTGGTAACATAGTCTCAGCGGAAGGGGTATGTCCACATGTCTTTCAAGGTCGGCGACACCGTCGTCTACCCCCATCATGGGGCTGCTCGGATCGAGGAGATCGAGACCCGCACGATCAAGGGCGAGGACAAGACCTACCTCGTGCTCAAGGTCGACAAGGGTGACCTGACTGTGCGTGTCCCTGCGGATAATGCCGAGCTTGTAGGCGTCAGGGACGTGGTCGGGCAGGAAGGGCTGGAGCGGGTGTTCGAGGTGCTGCGCGCCCCGTACACCGAGGAGCCGACCAACTGGTCTCGGCGGTACAAGGCCAACCTGGAGAAACTCGCCTCGGGCGACGTGAACAAGGTAGCCGAGGTGGTCAGGGACCTGTGGCGCAGGGACCGGGAGCGTGGCCTTTCCGCGGGAGAGAAGCGCATGCTCGCCAAGGCGCGGCAGATTCTGGTCAGCGAACTTGCCCTGGCCGAGAAGACCAACGAGGACAAGGCCGAGGCCCTGCTCGACGAGATTCTCGCGTCCTGACCTTCGCCTGCCGCCGAGCCGGAGAGCGTCAAGTGCACGGGCAATCCCGGCGGGATAAGCGTGGTTCCGCAAGCGGTTCGCGCGTTCCCTGATCGTCATGCCAGGCGTATTTCCTCAGGTCGGCGTGGGAACGGACGTCCACCCATTTGGTGACGGCAGGCCGCTGTATCTCGCGGGCCTTCTCTGGCCGGGCGAGCCCGGGCTGGCCGGCCATTCCGACGGCGATGTCGCGGCCCACGCGATCTGCGACGCCCTGCTCGCCGCGGCCGGGCTCGGTGACCTGGGCGCTCATTTCGGCACCTCCCGGCCGCGCTGGGCGGGCGCCAGGAGCACCGAGCTGCTGACCGAGACCGCGCGGCTGCTGGCGGACGCGGGCTTCGTGGTGGGTAACGTATCGGTCCAGGTCATTGGCAATCGTCCCCGGATCGCGTCCCGCCGGGACGAGGCGCAGCAGGCGCTGTCCGACGCGCTGGGCGGGGCCCGAGTGAGCGTGTCAGGGACGACGACCGACGGGCTCGGCCTGACCGGCCGGGGCGAGGGCATCGCCGCCATCGCGACCGCCCTGGTGATGCCCGGGTCCGCGGCGGGATGAGGAGCGCCTGATGGCCAGCGTGATCGCTTTCGATGTGAACGAGACGCTGCTGGACCTGCGGGCGCTCGATGCGCCGTTCGAGGCGCTGCTGGGAAGCGCGGCGCTACGGCCGCAATGGTTCGCGCAGATGCTCCAGCTGGCCTTCGTCGGCGGACTCACCGGCCGGTATACCGACTTCACGACCGCGCAGCGGGGAGCCCTGGCCATGCTCGCCGAGCGGGAGGGCGTGCCGCTGAGCGCCGGCGAGATCGACGGCCTGGTGGCCCGGATGAGCTCCCTGCCGCCGCACCCCGAGGTGCCGGGAGCACTGGCCAGGCTGTCGGGAACGGGCCTGCGGATGGTCGCCCTGACCAACTCCGTCCAGGCCGTCGCCGACGCCCAGCTGGCCAGCGCCGGCCTCGCCGGATACTTCCACGCGGTGATCTCGGCGGACACGGTACGGCAGCTCAAGCCGGGGCCGCGGCCCTACCAGGCGGCCGCCCGGACCTGCGGCGTGGGCGTCGGGCAGGTGCGGCTGGTGGCCGCGCATTCCTGGGACATCAGCGGGGCGCTCAGCGCCGGATGCCAGGCCGCCTTCGTAGCGCGCCCGGGGATGGTGCTGAGCCCCCTCGGCGATCAGCCCGACATCATCGGTGCCGACCTGGCGGCGGTCATCGAGCAGATCGTCGCCGCCGACGGACCGGGGCAGGGATAGAGCGCAGGAGGATCGTCATGGCTATCGCGACACGCTCTGTGCACTACGACGATCAGGAGACCGTCCTGACCGGCGTCCTCGCCTGGGATGATGCCGCGCCTGGCCCGCTACCCGGGCTGCTGCTGGCGCACGGCGGAGCCGGCCTCGATGATCACGCCAAAGGACAGGCCCGCCGGTACGCCGGTCACGGTTACGCCGTGCTCGCCGCTGACATGTTCGGGGAGGGCGTCGCCGGTAACCGTGAGCGCGTCATGGCCTGCCTGACGGGATTGCGAGACGACCCCCCGAGCCTGGCGCGGCGGGCCCAGGCCGGGCTGGCGGCGCTGGCCGGCTGCCCGGAGACTGACGGCCGGCTGGCCGCGGTCGGCTTCTGCTTCGGCGGGCTCGCGGTGCTCACCCTGGCCCGCTCGGGGGCCGACCTGCTGGGCGTGGTCAGCATGCACGGCAGCCTGGCCACGGCCATGCCCGCGCAGCCCGGCACGCTGAAGGCGAAGGTACTGGCCTGCCACGGCGCGCTGGACCCGCACGTGCCGCTGGCGGACGTCACGAGGTTCGCGGAGGAGATGGGCCGCGCCCAGGCCGACTGGCAGCTGATCATGTACGGCGGCGCGGTGCACGGCTTCACCCATGAGCACGCGGTCCCGGGCGCCATCCCCGGGGTCGCCTACGATGCGCTCGCCGACCAGCGGTCGTTCCTGGCCGCCCGGACCTTTCTCGCTCAGGCCCTGGGATCGGGCCCGACCTCCTGATCCAGCCAGTGCTGCAGCGGCGCAGCGGCGCGCAGCACGCCCGCCACGCGGTCCTTGGCTTCCGCCGTGTACAGCCATGGCCCCGCCGGCCAGTGCCGCCAGCAGATCAGGCCCTTGCAGCGCAGCAGCTCGATCCGGGGATGGTCGGCGGGGTACCCGCGCGGAGCACTCTTGAGCGTCTGCCCGCCCCCGACCTCCAGCCCTTCGGCCCGCAGCCGCTCCGCCACCGCGGCCAGCCGCGCGCCGCCGGCCTGGTCGCTGACCGCCCGGCGGTACCGCTCCAGCTGGCCGGGGGTCATCATGTAGTAGCCCAGCGCGGCCGTCAGCCCGTCCGCGGCGAACCTCACGTACCCGCCGCGGTCCAGGGTCGCGTAGATCTCGGTCTTGTACGGAGACTGGCCGGCCCGGAACCGCATATCCCGGTAGGGCCGCGAGATCCGCCCCGGACCGAACTCCCCGCTCAGCTCGCCGAGCAGCTGGGCCATGGGCTCGCGCACCGACGCCTCATAGAACGCCTTGCGGGCGCTCCAGTACCCCTTGCTGTTGTCGGCCTGAAGACCCTGGAAGAACTCCACAGCCTCCGCAGACCATCCGGAGAACCCCACGCCCCGAGCCTACGGGCAGCCCGCACCCCGTGACCGCCGGCTGCGGCAGCCGGCGCGCGCCGGGTAGCCGGCATAGGCTGGGCCCGGCTGCGTGCCCGGCGCGCCATGACGAACCGGAGGAATGCGGCGGTGGCCTTCGCCAATACCGAGATGGCCGAGTTCTGGTCGCAGATCGCGCCGACGTGGCTCGAGCTCGAAGACCGGATGGAAGAGACCGGCGCCCTGCCCGGTGAGCTGGCCATGGATCGCCTGGACCTGCGGCCCGGGCAGCGCGTGGTCGACCTGGGGTGCGGCGGGGGCCGGACGACGCTGGAGCTGGCTTCCCGGGTCGGGCCCGGCGGCGGGGTGGTCGGGGTGGACATCTCGGCCGGGATGCTGACCCGGGCCCGGGAGCGGGCGGCACAGGCCGGAGCGGGGAACGTCGAGTTCGTGCACGCCGATGTCCAGGTGCACGACCTGGGCGAGGCCCGGTTCGATGCGGCCTACTCACGCTTCGGCGTGATGTTCTTCGCCGACCTGGTGGCCGCGTTCGCCAACGTCCGCAGGTCCCTGCGGCCGGGGGCCGTGCTGTCCTTCGTCTGCTGGCAGGGCCTGTCCGACAACGAGTGGATGCTGATCCCGGGCGCGGCCGTGGCGTCGGTCCTCGGGGCGGTGCCGCCGGTGCCCGACCCCGAGGAGCCCGGCCCGTTCTCGCTCTCCGATCCCGGCCGGGTCCGCGCCGTGCTGGACGCGGCCGGGTTCGGTTCGGTCGTCGTCACCCCCCACGCCGACCAGATCGTGATCAGTGAGGACCGGATACCCGAGGTCGCCTCGACCAGGCTCCGGACCGGCCGGGTCCGCGTGATGCTCCAGGACGCCGACGAGCGGACCCGGGAGCGCGCGCTCGCCGCGATCGAGGAGGCCATGCGCGCCCGGCTCCAGGACGGCCAGGTCCGCTACTCCCGGGGCGTGCTCCTGGTCACCGGCCGCGCCTGAACCTCGCCGGACCGCAGCGGCCAGCGGCCGGCTCGCCTACGCTGCCTGCGTGGGATCACGAGGGACAGCCCAGGGAAGGCCCGGGGGACAGCCGGAGCGGGCGGCCGGCGCGCAGGAGAAGGTGAGTTCGGAGATGCGGGCAGCGCTGGAGGGCACCGTCGCGTTAGTGACGGGTGCTTCGAGCGGTGTCGGCGCGGCCACGGCCGTCGCGCTGGCGGATCACGGAGCGGCCGTGGCCCTGGCGGCGCGCCGCCGGGGCCCGGAGGCGCCGCCGGCGGTCAGGCCGAGGTGACCTGTTCGTAGACCGTGACGCGGTCAAGGTTCCAGGCCCGCTCGTCGTCGCGGGCGTAGTTGCGCGGGCCCTGCGCGGCGGCGGTGGCGGCGTCCTCGGAGGCGAAGACGACCACGCCCAGGCCCTCGCTCCGGTCGGCGCTGCGCAGCCACTGGCCGCTGACGAAGCCCGGCTGCTGCCTGACCCACCGGACGACGTCCTCGTAGAAGTGGCGGGCCACCTCCTCGGGGCGTGCGGGATCGGTTGACATCTGTACCACCAGCGCGTGCATGCGCTCCTCCTCAGGTCGGAAGGCTGGGTCCCGGCGCGGGCGCGCCGTGGCCTGCCGCGCCGTGGCAGGCGCGATCTTCCTCACGGTAAGAGCGGCGCCTGGCGCGGGCCTATCCCAGCTTCCTGGGATTTCTGGCTGGTCACCGGGCCCGGTTAACCTGCGGGCATGGGCAGCGCCGCCGCCTACGCCCGAGCCAGCGACCGCATCGCTCTGCTCTGCCGCGGCGATGCCGACGCGCGGACACTCCGGCTGGAGGCGCTGGCCGCGATCCGGCGGGCGGTCGGGTTCGACGCCTACGCCTGGCTGATCACCGACCCGGAGACCTCGGTCGGGTCCGCGCCGCTGGCCGATGTCCCGTGCCTGCCGCAGCTGCCGCAGGCGATCCGGCTGAAATACCTGACCGCCGTCAACCGGTGGACCAGGCTGCCCTGCGGCGCGGTCTCGCTGTCCGCGGCGACCGGGGGCGAGCTGTCCCGGAGCCTGATGTGGCGGGAGCTGCTATGCCGGTACCAGGTCAGCGACCTGGCCTCGTCGGTGTACCGGGACCGCTTTGGCTGCTGGGGATTCCTGGACCTGTGGCGCACTCGCGGATCACCGCGATTCCCGGCCCCGGATATCGAGTTCCTCGGCCGCATCGCCGGGCCGCTCACCGCGGCACTGCGGCGCAGCCAGGCCAGGACCTTTGCCCCCGCCACCGCCGCCGGGCCGATGCCCGCCGGCCCGGTCGTGCTGCTGCTGTCGCCGGCCCTGGACGTGCGGGCGCAGACCCCGCAGACCCAGCGGTACCTGCGGGTCCTCGTCCCGCGCGACGACGAAGACCAGGCTCCTGTCCCGGCTGGCGCGTACAACGTCGCCGCCCAGTTGCTCGCCGCCGAGGCCGGCGTGGATGACCATCCGGCGCTGGCCCGCGTTCACCTGGCCAGCGGCCGGTGGCTGACCCTGCGCGCGGCCAGGATGGACACCGGCCGGCCCGCCCGCGAGCGCGACATCGCCGTCAGCATCGAGCCTGCCGCGCCCGGCGACCGGGTGTCGGTGTTCGCCCGGGCCTGCGGCCTGACCCCGCGGGAGACCGAACTGCTGCACCACCTGGTCACCGGGGCCGGCACCCGGGACGTTGCCCGGCACATGGTCGTCTCCGAGCTCACCGTCCAGGATCACCTCAAATCGATCTTCGTCAAGACCGCCACCCGCAACCGGCGCACCCTGCTCGTCCGTGCCCTCGGCACCTGACCGGCCTGGCGCGCAGGCGGCCACCCCTCGCCACGCCGAAATTCCAAAAGCAACTTGTACACCACACGTCACAACTTCCCCGCTTCAATACGTCGATGACGGTTCCGGAACGGGATACGGGCAATGATGGGATCAGGACCGGCCTTTGTCCGCTTCCGGGGCGGTGCGAGGCGCAGCCGATCAGTGGAGGCACGGCGTGCCCATCGGTGAGACCCTGGCAGAAGCGCGCCACCAGGCTGGTCTCACGGTGGCCGAGGTCAGTGAGCAGACCCGCATCAGGCCCACGATCATCAGGGCGATCGAGGACGACGACTACACCTCGTGCGGCGGCGATTTCTACGCCCGGGGCAACATCCGCGACATCGCCAGGGTCGTCGGGATCGACGCCGAGCCGCTGATCCGCGAGTATGACGCCGTCCACCGGGCGCCGGGCACGTACGCGACGGTGAGCCTGGACGAGCTGCTCACCGCGTCGCAGGGTGTCTCGCGGCGGCGCGAGCCGCGCTCCTCCGCGGCGCGGGGGCCGGTGGCGGCGGCCGGCGCGGCCCTGGGGCGCTGGCTGGCGGGGGCGGCTGACCTCGTAGTGGTGGCCGTGACCACCGTGCGGCTCTGGCTGAGCCGGTCCGCGGCCGGCCGGGCGGCGGCGTCGGCGCCTTCCACGGCACGGCGCCGCCTGAACTGGGTCGTGCTGCTGGGCGTGGCGCTGATGGTGGCGCTCGGCTTCGGCGTCTGGCGTTTCCTGTCCAGCCCGCGGCAGACGCCGGTCGCCCCGTCGGCGGCCAGCAATCACGCGGTAACCGACCATAACGCCACGCCCGGCACGCCGAAGCCGGCCCGGAAGGCCAGCCCGGCCGCGGCGGCGTCGTCCCCGGCCGCTGCCGCGCCCGCGCAGCGGCTGACCCCGGTCGGCGTCTCGGCCTTCGGCCCGCATGGCGGTGACGACCCCCAGGGCGCCCGGCACGCGATCGGCGGCCGTCCCGGAGCGGGCTGGCTCACCGACTGGTACACCACCCCCCGGTTCGGGAACCTGTACTCGGGGACCGGCCTGCTCCTGGACCTGGGCCGCCCGGTCACGCTCACCGCCGCCCAGATCGCCCTCGGCGGCTCCCGCGGCGCGAGCCTGCAGCTCCGCGTCGGCGCCGCCGCCGCGCTGGCGGACCTGCACGCCGTCGCGCACGTGGCCAACACGGGCGGGGTGGTCCGCTTCCGGCTGGCCAGCCCCGCCCGTGGCCGTTACGTGCTGATCTGGTTTACCAAGCTGCCGCCCGATCCGTCCGGCACGTTCCGGGCGGAGGTCTGGAACGTCCGCCTGGAAGGCCGGTCCTAGTTCAGCGGACGTAGAAGTGGTCGGCGTCGGTCGCGCGCATCCCTACCATGAGCACATGTCCACCGCGGGCGCCCATCCCGTAACGGTCACGATCGACGCCGGGTCCCCCGGGCCGGCGGTCCCGGACGATTTTGCCGGGCTGAGTTTCGAACGGGGGCCGCTCAATCCCGGCAACGCCGGCGTGTCCGGTCACCTGTTCAGCCCGGCCAACCATTCGCTGATCACGCTCTTTCGCCGTCTAGGCCTGCGCAACCTGCGGATCGGCGGGGGCTCGGTGGATGAATTCGTCCCCGCGGGCCTGGGCGGCGACGGCTTCGCCGGAATCGACAACCTCTTCGCCTTCGCCGCCGCGGCCGGGGTGCGGGTCATTTACACGCTGCGCCTGCTCAATCCCGCCGGCCGGCGGATCGCTGACCTGCCGTCGGTCCATGCCCGGGCCGCCGGGCACATCTGGCGTCGCCACCGGGAGAACC
>Ga0126381_100009854_pt1 | contig 10733 bp, 9 predicted proteins | sample PanSoiMetPlot_28_FD_96465 | JGI IMG/M metagenome (GOLD analysis project Ga0126381, IMG submission 96465) | Tropical forest soil microbial communities from Panama - MetaG Plot_28 | ecosystem: Environmental > Terrestrial > Soil > Tropical forest > Bulk soil | place: Panama | collected 2016-02-17
CCGACGATCGGGCGCTCCGGATAGCGGCGGCCTTCGCGACTGTCATTGCGAGGAGCCATCAGGCGACGAGGCAATCTCGACGGGATTGCTTCGCTGCGCTCGCAATGACGACCTAGTCGGCCGCTGCTCTGGGTCGACCGTGTTCATCGGTGTAGATCTCGGCCCCCTGCTCGAGGAAGGCCTTCGACTTCTCCTCCATGCCCGCCCGAGCGTAGTCGCGGATCTCCTGAGTGATCTGCATCGAGCAGAATTTGGGACCGCACATCGAGCAGAAATGCGCGAGCTTTGCCCCTTCTGCTGGCAAGGTCTGGTCGTGGAACTTCTCGGCCGTCTCGGGGTCGAGCGACAGGTTGAACTGGTCGCGCCATCGGAACTCAAACCGCGCCCGCGACAGCGCGTCGTCACGCTCGCGGGCCGCCGGGTGTCCTTTGGCAAGGTCGGCCGCGTGCGCCGCGATCTTGTAAGTGATGACACCGACCTTGACGTCGTCGCGGTCCGGGAGCCCTAGATGCTCCTTCGGCGTCACATAACAAAGGAGCGCCGTGCCGAACCAGCCGATCATCGCCGCCCCTATCCCGCTGGTGATGTGGTCATACCCCGGCGCCACATCGGTGGTCAGCGGCCCCAAGGTGTAGAACGGCGCCTCGCCGCATTCCTCAAGCTGTTTTTCCATATTGACCTTGATCTTGTGCATCGGCACATGCCCGGGACCCTCGATCATTACCTGGACGCCGTCCTCCCAGGCGAGCTTGGTCAGTTCGCCTAAGGTCTCGAGCTCGGCGAATTGGGCGCGGTCGTTGGCGTCGGCGATCGACCCGGGCCTGAGCCCGTCACCCAAGGAGTAGCTCACGTCATAGGCTCGCATGATCTCGTTGATCTCGCGGAAATGCGTGTAAAGAAAACTCTCCCGGTGATGGGCGAGGCACCACTTGGCCATGATCGAGCCGCCGCGCGAGACGATGCCGGTGACCCGGTCGGCGGTCAGCGGGATGTAAGCGAGACGCACCCCGGCATGGATCGTGAAATAGTCTACGCCCTGCTCGGCTTGCTCGATCAACGTGTCGCGGAACATTTCCCAGGTCAACTCCTCGGCCTTGCCCCCGACCTTTTCGAGCGCCTGGTAGATCGGCACCGTGCCGATCGGCACCGGCGAGTTGCGGATGATCCATTCGCGAATCGTGTGGATGTTGCGGCCGGTCGACAGGTCCATAACCGTGTCCGCACCCCAGCGCGTAGCCCACACCATCTTCTCCACCTCCTCGGCGACCGAGGAGGTTACGATCGAATTGCCGATATTGGCGTTGACCTTGACCAGGAAATTCCGGCCGATGATCATCGGCTCGGTCTCCGGATGGTTGACATTGTTCGGGATGATCGCCCGGCCGCGGGCGATCTCGTCGCGGACGAATTCCGGTGTCACATAGTCGGGGATCGCAGCGCCGAACGAGTCGCCGTCGACTGCACTCTCTCGCAGTAATTTCTCGCGGCCGAGATTCTCGCGGATCGCGACATATTCCATCTCCGGAGTGATCACGCCGCGCCTGGCATAGGCAATCTGGGTCACCGCGGCACCCCGTTTGCCACGGAGCACCTGGCGGCGGCCGCGATCGAACAAGGAGACCGCACTCGGCTCGTTGCGCCGTAAGCCATTGTCCTCGGGCTTGACCTCGCGGCCTGCGTAGAACTCGACATCGCCGCGCGCCACGATCCACGGCTTGCGCAATTCCGGCAGCCCACGGCTGACGTCTGTCTCAACCACCGGATCGGAATAGGGGCCCGAAGTGTCGTAGACGCGCACCCCCGGCCCACCCGCCGAGGCCTCCAGGTCGATCTCGCGCATCGCGACCGAGATCTCCGAGTACAGCCGGCCCGGTACCTGGACCTTGCGCGAGGCCGGGAACGGCCCGGTGGTGACCCGCAGCTCCTCGACCTTGGGCGCGAGCTTTGCAGCTGCGAGTGGAGCGGAATCGGGCATTTTGGATCTCCGTTGCACCGGTTGCACGAAGACCCGGGGTATCCGCGGAGAGGAGGTCGGCTTTTGCCGCGGTGTTCCTGTCCCTACGCCGGCACGACCCGGATCAGGTTCGAAGGGTTGCCGCGCCGTAGCAGCATCTCAGCCCCCTGCTAGGGGCACCCCTTGGACGCGGCGATTATCCGCAGAGTGGTCCTGCGCAGTCAAGGCCGCGCTTTGCATCGTTGCGCCGCGGGCGGGCAGAACTATCCTGGACGCGCGGATGGCGGGGCGGGAGGTGTCGATGATCGTCGGGCGCGTGATTGGCTGGATCGTCTTGCTCTTCGGCGGCGCCGTGCTGGTGCGTGATGTATTGGTCTGGATTGACACCAAGCATTGGGCGCCAATCGCGCTCGGCCAGCTGTGGTACCAGCTCAACCGGTCGAGCTTGAACCTCGTCCAAGCGGTCATCCAGCGCTATATCCACCCCTTTCTGTGGGACCCGATCATCGTCAGCGTTCTGCTGTCCTGGGCCTTTGCAGTGCTGATGATTTTGGGAGCATTGCTGCTCGTCGTCTTCTGGAGGCGCGATGCGCGGCGATAGGGAAACGCGTAATGAAGACATAAAACAGGTGGGTGGCAGACGGGCTGATCGAGTGCGGCGGCGCAGTGTGATTGCCAGGCTCGCTGCCCTGCTCACCGCGCCCGAGCGGCCAAGCGCCCAGCAGTCTCAGGGAAAGATCCCGCGCGTCGGCATCTTGACGGCGGAGGAGAGCGAGCGGGCGCCCAAGCTCGATGCGTTCAGAGCGGGGCTCCGTGACCTTGGTTATATCGAAGGCCGCAACATCATCGTCGAATTCCGCTTCGCCCGAGGCGATCTTTCGCGGGGGGCGGAATTAGCGGCGGAACTGGTGTCACTCCCAGTCGACGTCATCGTCATAGAAGGCGTTCCTGCCGCCTATGACCCGAACGGCCACATTTCGATCGTCTCCCCGGTTTTGATTGACCCCCTGGAGCGCGGATTCGCCGTCAGCCTCGCGCATCCGGGCGGTAATATTACCGGCTTCACGCTCATGCATGCCGAGCTCAATGGCAAGCGCCTCGATCTTTTGCGCAGTGCATTTGCATATAACCACCGTCGCCGCACTGGCAAATCCCGCAAGCTCAAGCCACAAATTGGCGTTCGAAACAGACTGAAACGGCTGCCCGGTTCATTGGTCTGGAGAGTGTCCGCAGGGTCGAGGCCGAAAGCGTCGCCCCCCAGCGCGAGTTGCGTCCAGCCGTCTTCTCGGGAGCCAGCGCTGTGGTCGTAATTCCGGACGGGATGTTCTACGCCTACCGGCGGGACGTCGTCGCGCTGATCAATGCGGCGCGCCTGCCCACGATTTACCCAGAGCGGGAGTACGCCGACGACCGCGGCCTGATGGCTTATGGGACCAATGTGCCGGACAACTTCCGCCGCGCCGCCGACTATGTCGACCGCATCCTGAAGGGCGCCAAAGCCCGGCGACCTGCCGATCCAGGAGCCCGTCAAGTTCGATTTCGTCGTCAGCCTCAAGACCGCCCACGAGCTGGGGCTGACGATCCCGCCCGTGATCCTCGGCCGTGCCGACGAGGTCACCGAATGAGGCTAGGCTGGTCGTATCTCAACCGTCGCCCATCTTGAGGGCGGCGATAAAGGCCGATTGCGGGATCTCGACCTTGCCGAACTGGCGCATCCGTTTCTTGCCTTCTTTCTGCTTTTCGAGAAGCTTGCGCTTGCGGGTCACGTCACCGCCATAGCATTTGGCGAGCACGTCTTTGCGCAGGGCCTTGACCGTTTCGCGGGCGATGATGCGGCCGCCGATCGCCGCCTGGATCGCGACTTGGAAGAGCTGGCGCGGGATCAGGTCCTTCAGCCTTTCGCACAAGGCGCGGCCGCGTCGCTCGGCCGCCTCGCGGTGGACGATGACGGAGAGCGCGTCGACCGGCTCGCCGTTGATCAGGATGTTCATCAAGACGAGGTCGCCTTCGCGATAATCGTCGATCTGGTAGTCGAAGCTGGCATAGCCGCGGCTTACCGATTTGAGCCGGTCGTAAAAATCGAACACGACCTCGTTCAACGGCAGGCGATAGGTCAGCATCGCGCGGTTGCCGGCATAGGTCAGATCGACCTGCTCCCCACGCCGCTGCTCGCACAATGCCAGGATCGGGCCGAGATAGGCGTCGGGGACCAGGATCGTCGCCTTGATCCACGGCTCCTCGACAAGGCCGACGCGCACCGGATCGGGCATGTCGGCCGGGTTGTGTAGGGTGCGCACCGTGCCGTTGGTCGAATGCACCCGGTAGACGACCGAGGGGGCGGTCGCCAAGAGGTCGAGATCGAACTCGCGGGTCAGCCGCTCCTGGACGATCTCAAGATGCAACAGACCGAGAAACCCGCAGCGGAACCCGAACCCGAGCGCCACCGAAGTCTCGGGCTCGTATTCGAAGCTCGCATCGTTGAGGCGGAGCTTGGCGAGACTGTCCCGCAGCCGCTCGAAATCGGCCGCATCGGTCGGGAACAGGCTGCAAAAGACGACGGGATGCACCGCTTTGAACCCGGACAGTGGTGCCGCCGCCGGTCGGCGATCGCCGGTGATCGTGTCGCCGACCCGGCAATCGGCGACGGTCTTGATGCCGGCGGTAATAAACCCGATCTCGCCCGGCCCCAGCGCCTCGACCGCCACACCCTTCGGAGTGAAGACACCGACCCGCTCGATCGTGTGCACAGCACCGGTCGCCATCAGCCGGACCTTCCGCCCCGCGACCAACGTGCCGTCTTTGACCCTTACCAGGATCACGACGCCGAGATAGGGGTCGTACCAGCTGTCGACCAACAGCGCCCTGAGGGGCGCGTCTGCGTCACCCGTTGGAGCTGGCAGACGCGTCACCAGCGCTTCCAGCACCCGGTCGATATTGAGCCCCGTCTTGGCAGAGATCAGCAGCGCGTCCGAGGCGTCGAGCCCGATCACGTCCTCGATCTGCTCCTTTACTCGGTCAGGCTCGGCTGCCGGCAGGTCGATCTTGTTCAACACCGGAATGATCTCGTGACCGGCCTCGATCGCGTGATAGACGTTGGCAAGAGTCTGCGCCTCTACCCCCTGGCTCGCATCGACGACCAACAGCGAGGCCTCGCAGGCGGCGAGAGACCGGCTGACCTCGTAGGCGAAGTCGACATGACCGGGCGTGTCCATCAGATTGAGGACATAGGTTTCGCCGTCCTCGGCTCGGTAAACGAGTCGCACGGTCTGCGCCTTGATCGTGATGCCGCGCTCGCGCTCGAGTTCCATATTGTCGAGCACCTGATCGCGCATCTCGCGCGCCGCTAATCCACCGCAAGCTTCGATCAGCCGGTCGGCCAAGGTCGACTTGCCGTGATCGATATGCGCGATGATCGCGAAATTGCGAATCAGCCCGAGCGCGGTCATGACCCGGAAAGATAGGGGCAGCGCCAAACCGGATCAACGCGCCGGCACCCTGGCCCCCGCATCGGCTTGACCTGAGAAACTACTTGGGTGACACGACCATTGTCATTTGCCGGCCTTCCATCCGCGGCATCTGCTCGACTTTGGCAATCTCGTCGAGATCGTCCTTGACGCGCACCAGAACGTCCATACCGAGCTCCTGATGCGCCAGCTCACGCCCCCGGAACCGCATGGTCACCTTTACTTTGTCGCCTTCTTCGATAAATTTGACCATGCTGCGCATTTTAACATCATAATCATGGTCATCGATACTGGGGCGCAGTTTTATCTCTTTAACTTCGATAATTTTTTGTTTTTTTCGCGCTTCGTTCTTCTTTTTTTGTTCTTCGTATTTGTACTTGCCAAAGTCGAGGATTTTGCAGACCGGGGGATCGGCGTTTGGCGCTATCTCGACGAGGTCGAGTCCCACATCGGAGGCCATCGCTAGCGCTTCGTTACGGCCGACGACTCCAACCATATTGCCGCGCTCGTCGACAAGACGCACGCGCAATACGACGATGTCGCCGTTAATGCGTGGGCCCTCCCGGGTAGGGATGAAGTTCAAGGGTGGCCTGGCTATGTACAATCTCCCCTTCTGGGTTGACCCCCGTCTCCAGCCATACCTATTAGGTCAAGTCGAAGACGGTACCGCCGCTTCCTCCTTCAATCTAGCAACGGCTTCGCTAAGCGCAAGGACTTCCTGCTCAATGCCCCCGAGCCGCCGCAGCGCGACCGATCGATTGGCTGCCTCAAGGCGCCCGACCACCAATAGGATCGGCACCTTGGCTAGGGTGTGCTCGCGGACCTTGTAGCCGATCTTCTCGTTGCCGGTGTCGAGAACGCACCTGAGATCGGCAGCGGCGCATACCCGCGCAACCTCGCTGGCATAATCAGATGCCTCCGAAGTGATCGTGGCGACGACGATCTGCACCGGCGCAAGCCAGAGCGGGAACCGGCCGGCATAGTGCTCAATCAAGATCGCGATGAACCGCTCCATCGAGCCGAGGATCGCGCGATGCAACATGACGGGCGTATGGCGCCCCCCATCCTCACCGACATAAGTGGCTCCGAGCCGCCCCGGCATGTTGAAATCCAGCTGTAGAGTGCCGCATTGCCATTGTCGGTCCAATGCGTCGCGCAGGTGGAATTCTAGCTTCGGCCCGTAGAACGCACCCTCTCCAGGGTTGCGGGTATAGGGCAGCCCTGCTGCCTCGACAGCCGCCTTCAAATCGTTTTCGGCGTGGTCCCAAACCGCATCACTACCAACGCGCTGGGGCGGCCGGTCAGCGAACTTGATCTCGACATCGTCGAAGCCGAAGGCGCGGTACACCGACAGGAGCAACTGGCAGATCGCGATCGACTCGCTGGTAACCTGATCCTCGTTGCAGAAGATGTGTGCGTCGTCCTGCGTAAAGCCGCGCACGCGCATGATGCCGTGCAGGGCCCCGGACGGCTCATTACGGTGACAGCTGCCGAATTCCGCCAGGCGCAGCGGTAATTCGCGATAGCTCCGCAGTCGGTTGCGGAAGATCAGCACATGCCCCGGGCAGTTCATCGGCTTGACCGCGAGCACGCGCTTGTCGCGAGTCTCGGCGATGAACATGCTCTCGCGGAAATTCTCCCAATGCCCAGAGGCTTCCCATAAGCTTCGGTCGAGCAATTGCGGGGCTTTGACCTCCTGGTAACCAGCGGCGTCGAGCCGATTGCGCAGGTAATTCTCGATGATACGAAACAGCGTCCACCCCTTGGGATGCCAGAAGACGCTACCGACCGCCTCTTCTTGGAGGTGAAACAACTCGAGTTCGCGCCCGAGCCGGCGATGGTCGCGCCGCTCGGCTTCTTCTAGGCGGAAGAGGTACTGATCGAGTTCTTTCTGGTCGGCCCACGCCGTTCCATAGATGCGTTGCAGCTGGGCGTTGCGTGAGTCGCCCCGCCAATAGGCGCCGGCCACGTTCATAAGCTTGAAGGCATGTCCCAGATACCCGGTCGAGGGCAGGTGCGGGCCGGTGCAGAGATCGACGAAGCTACCCTGCCGATAAAGGCTGAGCTCCTCCTCCGGTGGAATCTCACCGATGTATTCGGCCTTATAGCTCTCGCCGATATCGCGAAAAAAGGCGATCGCCGCATCCCGGTCCCAGACTTCGCGCGTGATCTTCTCGTCGCGCCGCACGATCTCGCGCATCCGCGCTTCGATCTTCTCGAGATCATCGGGCGTGAATGGTTCGTTGCGCGCGAAATCGTAATAAAAGCCGGTTTCGGTTGCTGGCCCAAACGTCACCTGGGTATCCGGATAGAGCTCTTTGACCGCCTCCGCCATGACGTGCGCCGCATCGTGACGCAGGATTTCGAGACCATCCGGCGTATCTCCAGCGATCACCGCAACTACAGCGTCGCGGTCGATGACCGTTGCGAGATCGCACGCCTTGCCATCGACCCGGATAGCGATCGCCGCTCTGGCGAGCCCTGGCCCGATCGTCGAAGCGACCTCACGGCCGGTAATCGGGGCGTCGAAGCTGAGGCGTCGGCCGTCGGGCAAGGTCACCGCGACAGGGCCTGGCGCGTGGGCCGGCCGCGCCGGGCCCGAGCGACGCGATCCCCGCCGGCGCTTTGTCATCGCAACCGGGCCCGACGCGTTGGCCTGCGTGGGCGAGATCGGAGTGTGTGGGTTGTCGCCAGGTCGATCAATCATTGCGCCGTGTGCTCCGTCGTCGTCGGCCATTCAGACGGGGCGAACTGGTCGCAAAAAACCCCGTCCATTGGCGGGCGGGGTCATTCGGGTTGAGTCCTTGGCGCCGAATCAGCGCGCGCGACCTCCCGGCGGCCCGCCATTGCGGGTGCTGGTAGTCGTCACGAAGAGGATCCGGCAGCTTCCGCTCATGTCCTGAATATTGCCAGCCGCTCCCGGCGCGTCAAGACGCGTGCGACGGCCTCACGCAACGACCGCGGCCGGCGGTGCTTCGCGCAATGCGTCCGCCTCCGGAAACAGCAGCTCTTCATAGACTTCGATTGTGCGGGCGCACATCGCCTGCCGTGTGTATCGGCTCGCGATGTGCGCAATCGTACGCCGGGCAAAGCGCGACCGTTCGGCTTCGCTGAGCGACAGCGCCCAGTCGATCGCCCCGGCAAGAGCGGGCGGATCGCGCGGGGGCACGAGCCAGCCGGTGATCCCCGGCTCGATCGTTTCGCGCGAGCCGCCGTGAGCAGTTGCGACCACTGGCCGTCCCATGGCCTGCGCCTCGATGATGACCCGGCCGAACCCCTCGGGATCGCTCGAAGCAGAGACCACGACATCGGCCAACATGTATGCGGCCGGCATGTCACAGCACTCCTCGACAATGCGAAAGAGCCCGGCAAGCCCGTTCCGCTCGATGGACGCCTCAAGCTCGCGGCGAAATCCGCGGCGCTGCTCGGGGCCGAGCAGGAGACAGCAGATGTCGTGCCGGCCCAGTGCGGCGATTGCAGCGATAAAATCGAGCCCGCCCTTCCACCGCGTCAGACGGGCCGGAAGCATTACAACCGGTGCACCATCGGGCAGCCGCCATCGGCGAGCGAGGCCGACGATCCTCTCGGCCCCGACTCGGATCGGATCGAAGATGTCGAGGTCGACGCCGCGCGGGATCGTGCGCAACCGGTCCGGGCCGATCCCGTAGACCTGAGCGGCATAATTGGCAACGAACTGGGAAATCGCAATGACCCGCTCGCCGCGCGCCATTACCGAGTTATACCAACGCTTGACCGAGACGCCGGCGTCGTATGCGTTGTGAAATGTCGTGACGAAATGACGCCCGGTGGCGCTTGCGGCCGACCAAGCGCTCCACGCCGGGGCTCGGCTCCTGGCATGGACAATGTCGATGCCCAAATGCCGAATCAACCGTGCCAATGCGGTGGCGTTGCGGCGCATGATCAGAGGATTCTTCGAGGCCAGCGGCAGGGTCAGATGGGTGGTGCCCGACCGGACGATGTCGCGCTCCAACGGGCCACCACCGGAAGCGACGAAAGATGTCCATCCTGCAGCAACCAGCGCGCCCGCAAGTTCTACGGTGCCGCGTTCGGCTCCGCCCGAGACGAGGCGCGGGACAATCTGCAATACCGCCGGAGGGCGGCCGTTTGGCGGAACGGGCCCGCTGCGATCGTCGAAGCCCATTCCCTGCGCCGCACGCCCTCCGATGAGTAGCTCCGGCATATTACCACGCCGTGACGGAGCAACAATCGCCTACCATCGCTTCGCCACCCGCGGTTCGGGTATCGTCTTTCTCGATGGCTTCCGTTGCGACATGATCGGCGCAGTCGGCGGGGCTGCGCATTTCGCCGCGATGCGGATGCGCGACAACCCCACCTGTGTTGCCGCTTCCCAGCTCAACCTCGGCTCCGACGAGGCGCGGTTCGCGAATGGGAGGATCTTTGCGCGGCCAATCCGGATAACTCGGTCGCCTCCAGCCCGCTCGCCAGGACGAGCCATTAGTACGCAGGATCGGTTCAGATGCCGATGCCACGGCACTGCGCGAGACCGTGTTCCGGGCCGCTGCCGGGGCTCAGCGTGCTGAACGAAGCCGATCAAATCAAAGCTGCGGCCACCTGCGGTTTCGTTTTCAATTTCTGCGGTATCGAGATGGACCGCGACACCGGACAGATTCACACCGACAAACACGTGGCGATGCACAATCCTGGCGGATCCTGAACCCTGTGCTCTTCGACGGCCAAGTGCTCAGCGGATTCGCGCACGGCCGAGGTGCTGCGCTCTACGAGGTGCTCGCTTACAGTGACGACGGCAGGTTCTTGTCGAGGACCTTTGCCGATTATCCAGTGCCAACCGCCTGCGAGCAAACCGGGTGCATCGCGAACCCCGTTCCCGATGCGCTCGGTGTCGCCGTTGGGGCGCTGCCGCTGACGCCACAACGGGTCGCCGCGCTCGTCTAGCGAAAGAACAGATGTTTGACCTCGGGCGCAGCTGAGATTCGCTCGCGGGGTGAGTTCAGCCTGCAGCGCGACGGCTGAACACCGATAGCCCGCGGAGGACATCCTTCGCTTGGATCAATTGCTCGTCACTCGCCGAGCCGATGTCCTCCGTTGCGACGGCGGGGGTCTCGTCCGGGGCGGGAGTCGGGGTCGCACCAGGCGGCGCATCGGCCGGCAGCTTGCCGACGGCCTGATCGGGGTTCTTCAGCGCGCCACGTAGATCGGCCTCGCGTCGGACTTGGCCCTGCGCCAGTCTTGCGAGCTTAAGGGACGTAACGGCAAGATCGGGGTCCAGACCTTTACCCTGAATTTCCCGCCCTGAGGGTGTCGTGAACCGCGCG
>Ga0126381_100009856_pt1 | contig 10732 bp, 10 predicted proteins | sample PanSoiMetPlot_28_FD_96465 | JGI IMG/M metagenome (GOLD analysis project Ga0126381, IMG submission 96465) | Tropical forest soil microbial communities from Panama - MetaG Plot_28 | ecosystem: Environmental > Terrestrial > Soil > Tropical forest > Bulk soil | place: Panama | collected 2016-02-17
TCCATGGCCCAGATCTCTTTGTGTCCGGTTCGATCACTGACGAAGTAAATCTGCGTCTCTGCGATCCCCTGGATTCCTCCGCCCAACCGGAAGATGATCTCATCGGCAAACTTATGCGCCATGACTCTGGCAGCCGCATCACTCGCCGCGTCCGAATATTGCTTCCCGAGAACCTCGGGCGACTGGGTATTCTTTACGTCGTAGAGCCAGCCTTGTACTGTTAACTTGCCGCTGGCGACTCCCAGATTCCCGAAAGCCAACATTGCGGCGTTCGGCGGCGGCGCATTCCACGCTATAAAGTTCACCTCAGGCGGTTGTCCTGGAACCTGTAACGGATAGAAGCTCTTGGAAACCAGTTCAACTACTCCCGAAACATCCAAGTCATTCCAGAGGGTGTCGTTGAACGTCTTGAGCAGGGCGGCGTTTTGTGGATCGTTGTTTGCCGGCTTGAAATCGGCAACCGCGAGCCGAACTTTGTCGACTCCCAGGCTTGTCCCGGTCTTAACCCAGTCCTGCCCAAAAAGCGCTGATGTGAAGAAACAGATACACAGCAGAACGAGCCATTGCGTGAGGCCGTAAGAACCGCTTGGCCGTCGCCCGGTGACTGATCTGTGGGCCTCGTCCATTCGCAGGGGAGAAGATTTCGTGTAACTCAATATCGTATTCCGATAAAATTGCCTTTGCAACAGATTACCCATCGTTTTAGTACGACTCATTACCCAATTTTCCATTCTCTACTCGTTTTGGCTCATTTCACGCGTTCGTACCCAACTGATAACAACCAGAAGTACAGCAACTTATTTCTTATAGTCGAACCAATACTCCACCGAAATCTTGTTACCCGAGTAATCCGGGGGAAGCGGCCCGAATGTATCAATACGCTGCAGGGCTCGTACCGCTGAAATATCTAGCGACGGCACGCCGCTCGACTGCTCCACCTGAACGTTACCCGGGTGCCCATCGCGCGCGATATCGAAGGTGATGTAAACACGCTGCGCTGAATTGATTCTCGAATCGACTTCGTACTTCATCCAATTTTCCGAAACCTTTTGCTGGATAACCCGGACATACCATGCATACTTCGTACCGAAATCCCCGCCACCGCCTGAAATTCCGAACCCACCTTTTGCTCCATTTGCACTGAAGGTCCCGTATGGGCCACTGACCGGACCTCCCTCGCCAAATGCCACGCGATTGTCTTCCGGTTCCGGAGCAGGCTGAGCCTGTTTGGTAGACGCGGTTTCCTGTTTCTTCTTGGGCTTTATCTTGGCGTTCTTGCCCTGAATTTCGATTGCGTCGGGCACTTTCTCTTCGATCTTGGGTTGAGATTCGGTTAGTCCCTTCGATTGATTCGCCAGCACATTCTGTGTCTGTGAGGGAGCCACCGCGAGTGGAACGGTGCTTACCAGTGTCGCCCCAATCGCCTCCCCACCGCCTCCGACTCCCCAGGTATCGCCTCGAGTACCGTAAAAGATCGCAGAGTAAGCTAACAACACGAGAGTAATTCCAACGTGCAACCCCGCCGACCACGCCAGTGCGCGTCCCCAACGGTCGTGCTCGAAATAAATCTCAGTGCTTGCCACTTTGCTCCAGAGGCTGGGTGACGATACTTACGTTGGCAAATCCAGCTTGCTTTACTGCATCCATCACAGTCGCAAATGCCCCAAACGGGACATTCTCATCAGCACGTACAAAGATGGACTGATTCCGCGGATCGCGGATCTTCTGCCGCAATTTGTTTCCAATCTCATTGATGTTGATGGCGTCGTTCCCGAGGAATACGCGCTGATCCTTATTGATCGTGATTACTAGACGTTCTTCGGTGATCTGCTTCACGGTTCGTGTCTTGGGCACTGCGACGTCAATGCCCGACTGCAGCACCGGCGCCGTCACCATGAAAATGATGAGGAGCACAAGAACAACGTCCACCAGCGGGGTGATATTGATATCTGCGAGCGCTGTTTGTGTGCGACCGTTAGAAGTCGTAAACGCCATCAGCGCCTCACATCGGCGGCAACTGCAGCCGCACTCTGCGCCTGGCTATGCTCCACGGCGTTGAGCACTTCCAGCGAAAAATCATCGCCGCGCGCAGCAAATTCACGAATGGACGCCCCAATCAGGTTGTAGGCGATCACGGCTGGAATCGCGGCTGCCAGGCCCGCAGCGGTGGTGATCAGAGCTTCGGAGATACCCGGCGCAACGGCACGCAGCGTCGCCGCCCCCGCGGTCCCGAGGCCGTGAAAGGCATCGATAATTCCCCACACAGTTCCGAACAGCCCCACGAATGGCGTTACAGCGGCGGTAATCGCCAGCCAAGGCACGTTCCGCTCGAGACGAGTAATTGCCTCTGAGGCACCGATCTGCATGCCTCGTTGAATCGACACCAGGCTTCGTATCCCACCAGTCGCCGCCACCTGTCGGCGGTATTCTTCGTATCCGCCCTCAAATACTCCCACGAGAGGGCTAGGCTTGAATTGATCCGCTACAGCTGCAATGTCCTGCAAGCGTTGCGCCTTGCGGAAGGCACGGACGAAGCGCCCGCTCTGCGCACGTGCGCGCTTAAGCAGACTCCATTTCGTCAGGATGATAGCCCAGGAGATCACGCTGAACGCCAAGAGGGAGAGCAGAATCAGCTTGGCGATGGGGCCGCTGTTGGAAATCATATCGACGACTTCGCCGCCGACGAACACTACCAGCAAGGGGAACAAATGCATTGGATTTTTGGAGAATGCCTTTCGCGATTATAGATGAATTGGACCCCGCAATTTCCTACGCGAACCCACTCTGCCAATGAAAGTTTTGCACTTAAGTAATCAGATTTCGACGACTTGGAATCGCCAATCTGTTTCATCGTGGTCCTACTGATTACTGAAATTCTGTTTCCACGACGACCGACTTAGAAACGCTTGTCAATTTATCCAAATATCCGCATAGCGCTTGCGAAGCCCGACTGCTGTTTCTGGCGAGCCGAATCACGCGCGGCCAAAGCCATGGACGCGTAGCCGCGAATACTCCAAAACGACCTTCGGAAAATCTGCCCTCTGAATCCACAAACCGCTCGATCGCCGGGAATTCGAAATCGATTTCGTCAGAAATCGCCTTCACTACACCAAACGCAACCCCTCGGGCCTCAGCCGCTCGCGCCACTGAGGCAGCCTCCATATCTACGGCTTTGGCACCAAACGAATCCCGCAGTTTGGCCTTCTGCTCTGGACTTGCGACCGAACCAAAACTCACGAGAATACCCGTGCCGCCTCCTAAGTTGGTGCTGCTCGCGTCACCTGCGTTGATCACCTGAGCGGGCCGCAAGATATCCGGCACCTTCATTGCCGGGTCAAGGGCGCCTGCGAACCCTGCCGAGTACACCAGCTTGGGATGAAAAAGTGCGATGACGGCTTCGGTAGCTCGCCGGGCCGCAGTCGCGCCAATCCCACCGCAAACCAAGACGGTCTCGTCATTCTGAAAAAAACGCAATCGGCGACCATCATGCTCCCGATTCTGAACACGCCATTTCTTCACTAACGGACGGACTTCCCGCTCAAGCGCTGCCACGATAGCAATCCTAGGCATATCCGTTGGCCCTGAACCAATCCACCGCCCGCTTTAGAGCATCATCCACTGGCACAATCTTCCATCCCAATTCGCGCTCGGCCTTTGCTGAACTCGCGAACATCTTCTTTTTACCCATGCGAACCGTATCCACGGTCGCGCGCGGCTCGCGGCGCAGGAGCATTCCGGTGATGGCCTCATCCACAGCACCGGCCGCAAAAGCAAATATGTAAGGCAGTTTGATTGTCGGAGATGGCAGACCGGTAATCTGGCCGAGTTTGTCGAGTATCTGCTTCAACGTCAGATCCTGTCCGCCGAGAATGTAACGCTCGCCGCTCTTTCCTTTTTCCATCGCGGCAACGTGTCCCCACGCGCACTCCCGCACATCCACCAGATTGAGCCCCGTTTCGACGTAGGCCGGAAACTTTCTTTTCAAGAAATCCACGACGATACGTCCCGTCGGAGTCGGCTTCACATCCTGCTCGCCGATTGGCGTCGTCGGGTTGACCGTCACGACTTGCATCCCGCTGCGCCCAGCCTCCATCGCCACCTGCTCGGCCATGTATTTCGACCGCTTGTAATGGCCGATCATGTCAGCAAGGGAAACCGCCGATTCCTCATCGGCCGGTCGGCCGTCGGAAGTGAACCCCATCGTTGCCACGCTCGACGTATAAACGACGCGCCGCACGCCGTTCTTCCTCGCAGCATCCAGCAGCGCGCGAGTCCCCTCCACATTCGACCGATACATTTCGTTAGGATCGCGTACCCAGAGCCTATAATCAGCTGCCACGTGAAAAACGGTGTCGCATCCCGAGATGGCTTTCTCCAACGACGCCGGATCGCGCAAGTCGCCCACTGTCGTATCGGCATTGAGTCCTTGCAGATTTTTCAGATTGCTGGTCGGACGCGCAAGCAGCCGCAGATTGGCGCCTTGATCCGCAAGAACGCGTGCTACGTGGGAACCGAGGAATCCGGTGGCGCCTGTGACGAAAGCTTTCAAAGCCCAGTTTCAACCCTCGCGGAAATCGCACGCATCGCTGCCGGTCCCGACCGCGAGACCAAGCTATTTGCTCGCGTAGTGAGCCGCTCCAAGAAAATGCAGGGAAACATACGGCTCGTCGCCGATCACCCAACTGTCATGACCGGGAGGTCCGGGTGGAATGTAAAAGAGCATTCCGGCGCGTAGTTCGTGGATAGTTCCATCTTCCATGGCCGCCGTCGCACATCCGGAGAGCACCATTCCAACATGCTCGACATTACAGCGAGCCGCACCCACCGCGGGTCCTACATGAAGCGACCACTTCCATCCCGGTTGGTAAGTGGCTCGTCCGATGGTCATGCCACCGAGGTGCACGACTTCGAATTTACCTTTTTCGAATGTACGCACTTCGTCAGGCTGTTCAAACCGCTTCAGAATCGTGTCCATCCCGGGCATGCCAAAGAACTCCAACTCAACGGAATGCTTGCCGCTCACTGATCATTTTCCGTTCTTCCAGACAACCCTCACTGGCTAAGTGCTAATTGCCAACTGCTAATTGCTGGTCTTCTCCATCACTTTCGCGTATGTCGTCAACGCCAGCAGGGGGAAATACTGCCGGTACAAGTGATAGATCAGATAGAACACGCGAGGAAACCCAGTTCCGGTGTCGAACTTCTCGTCCCACGAGCCATCGCTTCTCTGCGTTCGCATCAAGTAAGCAATGCCGCGCGCAACGCAGTCGCTGCGTGTGTCGCCGGCAGCCAGTAAGCCGAGAATCGCCCAGGCAGTCTGTGAAGCCGTACTATCGCCCTGTCCGCGAAGAGTCGGATCATCGTAGGAGCCAACTGTCTCTCCCCAACCGCCGTCCGGGTTCTGCACCATGCGCATCCATTCTGCGCCCTGCTGGATGCATGGCTCGTGCAGGTCCATACCAATGGCTTCCAACCCGCGTAACACGAGCGCCGTGCCGTAGATGTAATTCACTCCCCAGCGCCCGAACCAGCTTCCATCCGGCTCCTGTTCTTTACGGATAAAGTTGATCGCCTTCTTCACCGCCGGATGATTCTTGTCGTACCCATACGTCGCCAACATCTCCAGAATGCGTCCCGTGATGTCGACCGTTGCCGGATCAAGCATGGCGTTGTGATCGGCGAACGGCACATACTGGAACACCATGCGGTCGTTGTCTTTGTCGAATGATGCCCATCCGCCGTTCTTGCATTGCATGGAAAGAATCCAGTCGATCGCCCGCTGCACCGATTCGCGCTGGTAGCGTCCATTGGGGTGCTCGACGCGGCTCAGCGCCAAGCAGACCATCGCGCTGTCATCAACGTCGGGATAGAACTCATTGTTGAATTCGAAATACCAGCCACCCGGCTGCCCATCCGGATTCTTTACCTTCCAGTCGCCAACGTTCCGCACCTGTTTCTGCAGGATCCAATCAGCACACTTCACCATCCGCGGATCCTTGGCCGGAACACCCGCCTCGCCCAATGCAAACAGCGCGTACGCGGTGTCCCACACGGGTGACATGCAAGGCTGCATCCTGAACGTGTCCTCTTCTTCGATCCCAAGCTTTTCGAACTCGTCCATCGCGCGAATCACCTGCGGATCATCCAGTGAATACCCGAGGCAGCGCAGCGCGATGATCGCGTTCATCATCGACGGATAAATCGCGCCCAGCCCATCGCTCATCTCAAAGCGCTCGAGCATCCATTTCTCCGCGCTTCTCAGGGCTACGGAGCGCAAGGGCCGCACGTGCACCCGCTCAAACCAGTGTGTAACGCGGTCGATCACCAAAAAGAAATTCCGCCAGGAAACCAGTTTTTTCGCCCAGTGCAGGTGCATGCGCGACTTATGCATGCCCCCAACGAATAGCTCTTCGACGCCCATCTCCCGCGGAATCTTCTTGAACGGTTTCTTCGCGTAGCAAATCGAGAGGGGCACCAGAATGGCGCGCGACCACGACGAAATCTCGTAGATGTTGAACCAGAACCAGTTCGGAAACAGCACGATCTCCGGAGGGATGGCAGGAACCGCGTCGTAATCGTATTGCCCGAAGAAGCAAAGATAGATCTTGGTAAACGTGTTGACTTCGGTGACGCCGCCCATCTCCAGGATCTTCTTCCGTGCGCGCTCCAAAGCGGGGTGGTCGGCCGTGTACCCAGCCAGCTTCAGCCCGAAGTACGCCTTCACCGAGGCACTGATGTTAGAAGGCCCACCGACGTAAATGCTCCAACCACCGTCTTCGTTCTGATGCCGAAGAATCCAGTTCGCAGCTTTCTGAAAACGTTCCTGGTTCCCGGTCCCAAGTAGCGTGTGAAGCAGGATGTAGTCCGACTCGAGAGTTGTATCCGCTTCAAGTTCCCCACACCAGTACCCTTCGTCGTGCTGCTGTGAGAAGAGATACTTCCGCGCCGCAGCGATCGCCGCGCTCACGCGGCTGCCTAATTCTTCAATTTTTCCGAATCGAAGCTGAGGATTAGAACCGAGGGTTTCGGCAGCTAAATTGGCATCGGGGGAGTTCTTGTCCATGCATATACTCCAACAGATCGTTCCGTAGAGATGTAGCTTGCTACGTCTCCCTCACCACAAGGTCGGTCTAGCGCAAGCCGAGACGCTGCGACCAACGCCGTAATAACTAATTTGCCGGGGCAGAGGCAATCGCTTCCACAATCTCAGGCGGCAATCCGAACCGTACATTCTCTGGCATCACTTCCAACTCCTGCACGTTGGCGAACCCCTTTTCCTGCAGGAATGAAACTGTCTCCTCCACCAAATGTTCCGGAGCTGAAGCGCCGGCCGTAAGTGCAATGGTCTTGACACCTTTCAGCCACTCCGGCTCGATGTCGTTGCAGCTGTCAATCAGGTGTGCCTTCGTACCGAGGTTGCGCGCCACCTCGACCAGTCGATTCGAATTGGAGCTGTTCTCCGAACCCACCACCAGTAGCAAATCCGACTCCGATGCAACCTGTTTCACGGCTACCTGCCGATTCTCAGTTGCATAGCAGATGTCTTGCGCTGCCGGACCTTTGATGTTCGGGAACTTCACTTTCAGCGCTGCAATGATGTCCTTGGTCTCATCCAGGCTCAGGGTAGTCTGGGTCAAATACGCCACCCGATTCGGATCCGGCACGTCCAGCGACGCGACCTGCTCAGGCGATCCCACAACTTGGGTCACGAGTGGAGCTTCGCCCAGAGTTCCGATGACCTCGTCATGGTCCTTATGCCCGATCAGGATTAGCGAGTAGCCCTCTTTGGCAAACTTCACGGCTTCGACGTGGACCTTGGTCACCAAAGGACAAGTGGCGTCAATCACGCGCAGCCCTCGCTTGGTGCTGTGCTCACGCACTTCGGGCGAGACGCCATGCGCGCTATAAATAATCCGTTCGCCATTTGGTACTTCGTCCTCGCTATCGACGAAAATGGCGCCCTTGCCGCGCAATTCTTCCACCACAAAGCTGTTATGGACAATTTCCTTCCGCACATAGATCGGCGGTCCGAATGCCTCCAGCGCGATTCGCACCACATCGATGGCACGCACCACTCCCGCGCAAAAGCCACGCGGCTTGAGCAACAACAAAGTCTTTCCCTCGGTATTCGCTAGCATTCCAGTCACGATTTGACCGTCCCCTGAGTATCTCGCTTGCCGTCACCGGAGAAACCCGGAAACTCCTCCCCGTGGGGTGCAAGCCAACCACAATCCCTTCATTTAGGGTACACGATCCCCATTGTGGCGATACCACTAAAGTACTGAAAAAGAACCGGGATGGTCAACGTAAACCAAAGAAATTGTTGCGATTAGCAGCCATCCGTCGAAAATCGGGGTTGATTGGGACGAATCGTCACTCCGCGACGACCTAATCATTGACGGGCCTAGAGCAAAGGAGTCTGCTTCGGCGTTCTCCGTCCCCCACGTGCGGTCCCAGATCTCAACATTCTTGAGGTATACATATGCGGCCTTACCTGCTTGTCGCAGTCTTGATCGCAGCTCTGAGCATCGTTGCGACTGCCCAGCAACCGCTGACCAATGAATCGATCCAGAAGATGGCCAAAGCCGGACTCGGCGACGACGTCATTGTGTCGATGATCCAGAGCCAACCCGGACACTACGATCTGAATCCTGACACCCTGGTCTCTCTCAAAAAAGATGGCCTCTCGGACAAGGTACTTGCCGCCATGGCTGCCAAGAACGCAGCACCTCCCGCCGAGAAAACCTCCGATGAGTACGAGGATCTCGAAATCGGCGTTTATCACAGGGTGAAGGATGTTTGGACCATCATCGCCACCGAACCCGTGAATTGGAAGACCGGCGGAGTTCTCAAATCGTTCGCGAGTCAAGGCATCGTCAAAGGCGACGTGAACGGAAGACTACAGGGTCCGGCCAGCGCAACTAAGATGAACACTCCGTTGGAGTTTCTCATCAAGACCCCCGACGGAGTAGAAGCCGCTGACTTCCAACTGGTGCGGCTGCACGTTAAAAGTGACGCCCGTGAATTTCGGACCGTGACCGGCGGTGTATTCCACTCATCAGGCGGCTCGACGAAGGATGCGATCCCTTTTGAGCAGAAGCGGATTGCCAAGCGCACTTATAAGATTACTGTTCCGGACACGGCTCCTCCGGGCGAATATGCCTTTCTAGCCCCTGGACTCACAGGATCGTCCGCGAGTGGCTCTACCGGAAAGGCGTACACATTCCATCTGGTGGAGTAATCAGGGCCAGCGTTCGCCCCGGCGAACCTTATCACTCGCAGCGGTCGGCGTGGGCAACTAGAACCCTCTGGGCCACTTCGCGAACTCGTCTGGCCTCGAGTTGGGTGAAGGTGTGTTCGAAGATGTCGTCCGGCATCCCTGTAGCTCTTATTTCAACCAAGAGGCCCAGATTCCGGTAGAACTCAATCAAAGGTGCCGTACTTCGCTTGTACGCTTCCAGCCGCACTTTGATCGATTCTGGCCGGTCATCTTCGCGCTGGAATAACTTGCCATCGCAACGATCGCACTTCCCTTCCTGCCTTGGAGGACGCTCCGTGACGTGATAGACCGTCTTGCACTTGTCGCAGGTTCTGCGGCCACCCAGGCGTACCACGATCTCGCTAAATGGAAGTTCATAGTTCACAACGGCCGTCAGTTTCAGGCCTTCTGAGTCCATCAATTCTTTGAGGGATTCGGCTTGTGCCAGCGTTCGAGGAAACCCATCGAGTATGAATCCCCCAGCACACTGCAAGCAGCCTTTCCTTTCACGCACCATCGCCCATACGGTGGAGTCGGGGACGAGTTCCCCGCGACGCATGTAACCCAACGCCTCTTTCATGGCTGGACTCTGATCGCACTCGGCGCGAGCACCCGCGGCTCGAAAAACGTCTCCAGTCGAGAGATGGCACGCCCGCAAACGTCGGTGGAGTAACTCAGCCTGTGTACCTTTACCTACTCCCGGGGCGCCCAGCAAGATCAGCCTCCAGGGAAGCAGGGCAGGCTCCGGCGTTATTTCACATTGCGCTGAAGGCCCCTCAATCCAAGCCGCTCGATTGTTCGTCATGGTCATGGGCTAAATGTAGGGGGACCAAGACACCGATGCTGTGACGGAGATCACAAGCACCAGAGCCTCAAAACACATATGGCACCGCATGGCCCTATCGTGCCTCCCCCTACCCTCCCCGTGCCATTGTGGCGATCCGCGCTCTGTTGCACCATGTAGGCGTCTTCCAAGGCCCCCAGGTCAACGAAGAAAATGCTGGAACTAAGCTCAAGACGGACCGCCAATCCCCAGGCCGCTGTCGCCGTGGGAGGCCAACAGACCCGCAGACTCCTTCTCGCTCTGGTTCTGCTGCTGGCTGCGCTGGCCGCCGTTCTGATCAAAGATCGCGATTTCTGGTTCGGCGACGGTTCGGCGACGGTTGAAACTTATATTCCTGAAACTCCAGCCACCGTTCAGACTCCAGTAAGCCCCGCTGCGCAGCCCAACCAGACAGTTCAGCCTCACACCTCGAAGAAACAGGTGGCCCCGGCAGTTGTAGCCCAGGGGAGACCCGAAGAAGCTCCAGCCGTAACAACGAACCGGACGATCCTTCCTCCGCTCGATGTAGAAGTCGTGGCGGGCGGCAAGCACAGCAACGTTCGTCCGGGAAGCAACGCCACCAAACTGGAAATCGCAACTCCCGGAACGAAATCTGCACCCCAGATCGAAGCTGCGACCAACGCAGCCCA
>Ga0126381_100009857_pt1 | contig 10732 bp, 14 predicted proteins | sample PanSoiMetPlot_28_FD_96465 | JGI IMG/M metagenome (GOLD analysis project Ga0126381, IMG submission 96465) | Tropical forest soil microbial communities from Panama - MetaG Plot_28 | ecosystem: Environmental > Terrestrial > Soil > Tropical forest > Bulk soil | place: Panama | collected 2016-02-17
CGCCGGAGCAGACACCATCAACTTTCATGACCCGCGGAGTCAGGCCGGCATCATCCGTCCTCCAGTCACTGAACTTACAGCCGAAAACACGGAACTGGTCGTTCTGAGAGTAACGGACGGCACCTTGTTGCTGTTCCCCGCTTACCTGCGGCATGGGGTTGATGTTAATGCAAGTAGCGAAGACCGGATCAGTATCAGTTTTAACATCATGTTTTCCGCGTTTACCGAAAACCTTACCAAGCCGCTCTGGTCACCTGGTTCGACTAGCTCGCACTGGGAGCGCAGTCGTCAGCCTAAGCTTAGTTTTGCCTCGAACCAGCCGAATATCTCGTAGATCGACAGGTAGCACGCCTTCGATTTGAAACCTGCAGAAACCGCTCCTTACCTCATGCGGTCTCCCGCGTAGCCATCGTTTTGCCACCGGCTGATACGACAGGGACAGATGACACGTATGAGGAAGTCGCCGAAGCAGTCGTCGAGCAGTTTGATGTGAGTGAGGACGCGCACTGGCGCATGGTGCAGAGCCACGGGAGAGTCGTCTATTCAATGCACGCCCGGCGATGATCCTGTACGGGGAGTGCACGTGAGTAGATTCCACGATTTGGCCGCCGAATTGGTCGCGCGTAGGGCCGGGTTGTGACCCCTCGGTAAAGGCCTCTAGTGCCCGTCGCTTCCTCGGCGCGAATCCCTGAATCGCGAACACCGGCCTCTTGGCAATGAGGTCGCGAAAGATCTAGTGTGGACTAAGTCTGCCGCTGTTATAGCGACGTCTCCTTTTGGTGCATCGATTTGATAGAAGCGTCCTGAAGTGCCTTGGCGATTCTCACAGCGAGCAGCGCCACTTCGTCGATCGTGGTCTGCGGTGCGTTTACTGCAACATGGCCGACTAGGCCGGAGGCGATCTGCGCAGCGACCAAGGTTCGCAACTCGATGGACGACAATTGCATGGTCCTACCTCCTCGTCGTCCCGGTGGGGCGGCGTCTTCGTTTGAGTGCTACCAGTGCGGCGGCCTTCTCGTGGTGTGGTTGATCTGCTCGCCGTAACACCACCCCCACGGTGCAAGTGAGACTGAGAGTCTACGCGCCGAACCGCAAATGTGGTCGCACGGTTCGCTGTCTTTTTCTGCGCTCATTGCGTCCCGCACCTGGCCGCTTACACGAAGCATGCGCCGGGTTCTCTGATGGCCGCAAAAAAGCCCACCATCCAGTCCCGCCGGTTTCTGAGTACTGCATGGACGCGTTCGCCGGCCCTCAGCACCATTCGCCCACCGAACAGTGACCTCGTTCGAGTTTCTACTGACTCGCACCAGAAACTCGAGCAAGGGATCGGATTGTCAGTGCGAGAGCACCTCACTTATGCATGCTGCCTTCACACGGCAGGGGCCACTGGTTCGATCCCAGTACCGCCCACCAAAAATCAAACACTTATGCGATCCTACCCCGCGAAGTACGGCATAAGTACGGCATAATTCCACACGGAAAAGCCTGGGCGAGCATGGATGCCACTGGATTCGTGTGCAGCACACTCCCGAAGAGTTGGTCGTTGCCTACCATGAGCGAACGAAGCACCATTTTCGCCGGTACGCCGCCTCGGCCGGCTACATGGACTGGGCCACGCAGCCCGATCCGTTCCGGCGCTATCTTGGAGCGGACCTCGTTCGGCTCCCGCTAGCCAAATCCGCCCGGCCGCTTCCTTACTGGCAGCTCTACGCGCTCGGCGACGTGTCATCGGAACCGCTATCTCTGGAGTCGATCTCCCTCTTCTTCCAATACGCGCTATCCCTGACGACGTGGAAGCGCTTCCACGATACGACGTGGTCGCTCCGCGCGAACCCCTCAAGCGGGAATCTCCATCCGACCGAGGGGTATGCGGTTCTGCCACAGATCGATCGGCTTGGCGACGCGCCCGCGGTCTACCACTACGCACCCAAGGAGCACGCTCTCGAGCGGCGGGCAATCCTCGACGCGAAGGCATGGAGCGAGCTTTGCGCGTCGATTCCCGAGGGTTCATTCCTCGTGGGCCTTTCGTCGGTGCATTGGCGGGAAGCGTGGAAGTACGGCGAGCGCGCGTTCCGCTACTGCCAGCACGATGCGGGGCACGCCCTTGCAACGCTTCGCATTGCGGCGGCGGCTCTTGGCTGGGGCTTGGCGCTGCTCGACGGGATAAGCGATCTAGTCATTGCTGCTCTCTTCGGGCTCAGCCGTGGCGACGACTATGGGACGGCAGAGCGTGAGGACCCTGAGCTTCTCGCATTGGTCGCACCCGGACCTCCGTTGACGTTTCCGCCTCTTCTTAGCGGGCTGACGGTAGGCTCCATCGGCGCACAATGGTGCGGCAAGGCCAACACGCTGAGCCCCGAGCACAGTGTCGACTGGCCGGTGATCGACGAGGTTGCACAGGCGACGCGACGATCGGCAAACGCGCCAATCAAGGAAGACTTCTCCGGGTTCCCCACGTACGAGGAACTCTTCGGCGGACCCGTCCGCCAAGGTCTACTCACCGCGGAGAAAGCCATTTTGGGCCGCCGAAGCGCGGTAGCAATGGATGGCGTCACAGCGATCTCGCAGCAAGCGTTCTTCCGAACGCTCGCTCGGTTGATGCCTACGCGCGACGGGCGATCGATGCCCTGGGATGCGATCGCGTGGCGGCCGCGCATCCATCTCGGCCTGTTCGTCCACCGGGTCGAAGGCATTCCTCGGGGCCTCTATGCGCTCGCGCGAGATCCTGACAAGCTCGCGGCGCTCAAGGAAGTGATGCGGGGGGAGTTTCGCTGGGAGCGCTTGCCCCGCTGTCCACCGCGGCTCCCGCTGTACCTACTCCAAGAAGGGGACTGTCGGGCGCTCGCGGCCACTGTGTCCTGCGGTCAGCACATTGCCGGCGACGGATCCTTCAGCCTGGGGATGATTGCAGACTACATCGACAGCCTAACGACGTACGGCGCCGCGTTCTACCGGAACCTGTTCTGGGAGGCCGGCATGGTGGGGCAGGTGCTGTACCTCGAGGCCGAAGAGGCGGGTATGCGTTCGACTGGGATCGGCTGCTACTTTGACGATCCCGTCCATGAGGTCTTTGGGATCGCCTCACGAGAGTGGCAGAGCTTCTATCACTTCACCGTGGGGGGCCCACTCGAGGACACACGGCTCACCACGTTACCTGGATACGACTTCGCGGAACCGACCTGACACCTGTCTTAGTTCAGCTCCAAACGGCTCAGTGTGCAATTTTCGAGCGCCACGGGTGTGCAATTTTCGACTGCGGTTACAACTCGTGCTGCCTCACCTAATAGCGCCGACCGCCACTTGAATAGGCATCGTCAAGCTCACTCGCGTCGCAGCACCGATCCGCCGCGGCTTCACCCCTCGCTCCACGTACAGAGCGAGTTGCCGACAGCAGAGGCCCAGCGCCGGCTGCGGTCAGCGTCGCCCCCGCAATAGCGTCCGGATGCAGTACAACTCGCAGTGCGCGACGCGCAGGCGTTGCCCGAGCTGCATGCGGCCTGCCCTGCTGCGCGCCTGGACGCGGAGCTTCTGCACCCGCGCCGCGAGCAGCTTGGCGCCGCGCCTAGCAGCCGCCCGCGAGCGATATCGCGAATGGCGCAGGCCGCAAACCTTCACTTGCCACCAGCCGGCGCGTTCAACGACTTCGATCTTGATCTTCCTCATCATCGAGCTCCTCTCAGTACGTCGCAGGCGTCAGTTGGCGCGCTCCGCGGCCCGATCTATGAGCTTACTCCGAGCGCTGAAAGCGCTGAGCTAAGGACGATCTGATACTACGTAGTTCATCTAGTGGTTCGATTGCCCACGTTGTGGTTCCGAGACCATGGAGGTCAACCCGGACTGTCCGCCTCGTGGTCTATACTTCAGGGTGCCATGGCCGGTCTGATTGCCAAGCTGAAAGGTGTCGTTGTTTCCCCGGACGCGCTTCGGCATGCATTAGGCCATGCTTGGGACAGCCTGATAGTTTGGGTGGTCGCGGCGGTTGTCACAGCGGTCGCCGCAGCAGTTGTCGGGGGATTGCTGCTGTACTCCAATGTCGGACACAAGCTCGCGAGTACGCCGGCGAGTCCCCCGCGTACCACAGGTACCACGAGTACGACTCTCGACTTCCCCGGCTACTTCACCATGCTTGATCAGCTGACCGGCCAGTCCAACGAGCGGGAAGAGTTCCTGGGGAGCCTGAAGGGTAAGAAGGTTCGATGGCGCGGATACGTGTCGTACGTGCGCAATTCCGACCGGTCTCCGCTGCAAATTGTGCTTGCCATCACTCCGACGCCGAGCGACGCGCCCCGAATGGCTTTAGTTTATTTCGGCGGAGACATGCGCGTCCGGCTGTACGCGTTACGGGAGAATGACTCTGTCGAGATTACTGGCACGTTCGATTCCGAGAACTGGCATGCCCCGTACATTCAGGGTGACACGATGCAGCTTCTTGCGGCTGCCCCTGCGGAGCTTGGCAGCCAAACACCTGCGCCGCCGGCAAAAGGCTCACAAGTGCAGTGAGTGCGACGGGGTGGAGCCCTCCCCCCGCTACCACATTATTTGCTGATCCTCCGGCGGCTCGTAACAGCGCCGTCTGAGTCTCCCGAAGATTGGTTTCCAAGCGCGCCTCCTGCCCGACGCACCCTTGCGGCGAGTGTCTCTGGTTTCGCGGAGCTTCGAGGCTATCCAGTCCCAAGCAGCGAACCGCGGCCTTGCGGCGTGTGGCCGCAGGGTACACCTCGATCGCTCCCAATCCACCGTGCCAACTGGAGGACCACACAAGCGGAATGTCTCAAGCCAGAGATTGTCTGGAGCTCTCCAGAAGCCGCATAGCCGCATGCGCGGCTCGCGCAACGCGGTCCGCGGCCACTTCCAGCGGCGGTTTGCCGAGTCGTTCACAGATCACGTCCGTCGGTCAGCCGTCGGAACATCACGTGCGCCGCCGGCCCCCGCGGCTCCTCCGCCCGGTGAGAGGCGAGCGCGCGGCTGAACGCGGCTGGCCATCCAAGTGGAGCGTCTAGGGCCAACAGGACGTGTCTTGAGTCTCGCACCCAGGCGCGGATGATTGAGGAGGCGGTCGCGTCGTTCGACGCGCAGCATGCATCCTGGACCGCTAAACTTCTCACCCTCCGGTATTGCATACGCCAGCCCAGTGTTCTTCGCTTGTGCGGCGCAGTCGATCCCTACGATGGCAATGGTCGTCACGACGGCAAGCGCTCCCACGCGGCCCGTTGCGATACTCCCAGGGGACTTGCGCATAGCATTCCAGCTAACGCCGCGATGACGAAGCGTATCGACCTGTTTCTGCAATATCTGCCGTCTTGCCTCAACAGTCGCCCAGCACGGCCCGCTAGGCGCCATGCGCAGAGTTAAACGAGCATTGGGCCTTGAGTCCTGCTGCAGAGTTTACGCCCGTGCTATGCACCACCGGCCCCGTTTGAGAGCAGTGTACTCCGAGGGCCCTTCGCGCCTGGGCAGGGTTTATCCTCCGAGTCGCAGGTCACGAGCGAACGCGAGGTGATCGATATGCAACTCATCACCGTGAGGATCGACAAGCCCGAAGCGACCAATTTCATTTTGGGTCAGACGCACTTCATCAAGACGGTGGAGGACGTTCACGAGGCGCTGGTGTCGGCCGTTCCGGGAATCCGGTTCGGACTCGCATTCTGCGAGGCGTCCGGTAAGTGTCTAGTGCGCTGGTCGGGCACTGACTCCGCTCTCGAGGAACTCGCGCGCAAGAACGCCTTGGCACTCGCTGCGGGCCACACGTTCATTGTGTTTCTGGGCGATGGTTTTTACCCAATCAACGTCCTGAACGCGATCAAGATGCTGCCGGAGGTCTGTCGCATCTTCTGTGCTACGGCCAACCCGACCGAGGTCGTGCTGGCCGAGACCGATCAGGGACGAGGCGTTCTCGGTGTCGTCGATGGCTCACGCCCACAAGGTGTTGAGGAGGAAGCGGACATCGAATGGCGCCGGGGTTTGTTGCGGAAAATCGGTTACAAACTCTGAGTGGTTTGACATCCGGAGGAGAGAGGCACTTTGGAGAGATGCTTCGTGCTCAGATCGGGCGAGCGCCCTTAGGCATCATCTGCTGGCAGCGGAAGCCGTCTGCTTGAGCGTGAGGCCCTCGTCAGCTTGGCAGTGAGGGCTGAGCAGGTTTCGCCGCTCAGCCTCCCTTTTGATAGGTTCCGACAAGTTGCGCCTCCGCAAGCACATGCCCCTTCAGGGCATTCAGAAGCTGAGCTTTCGTCGGGTGGTCGAGACCGGAGACAACCGTGTCGAGTGCGTAAAGCTTGTGAAAATACCGATGCCTGCCGATCGGTGGGCAAGGGCCACGGTAGCCGGTGCGTTTCCAGTCATTGAGGCCCTGTACCGCTCCAGCTGGCAGGCCACGCTGTGCCGCGCCTTCCGGCAGACTTAGCGTATCAGCCGGAATGTTCTCGATCACCCAGTGTACCCACGTCATCTTTGGTGCTCGGGGATCCGGTGCATCAGGGTCGTCGACGATGAGTGCGAAACTCTTTGTGCCGGGTGGGACCTCGGACCAGCTCAGCGGCGGTGAGACATCGGCATCTTCGCAGGTGTACCGCTTCGGGATCGCGCCGTTGTCGGCAAACGCAGCCGACGCCAGGACAAAGGCCATGGCCAGAACCTCCACGCCGCAAGAGACTACGCGCGTCGACCGAATTCGGTAAACCTCCGCCGCCGACTGAGCTGCTCGAGGCGCTGAAAGTGCGTCCCGCGCCAGTAAAAGCGCCCGCAACCCGCGCAGTACGTGAATCGGCGATACCTGCGGAAGACTCGCGTTGGCACTCGACCCGCCACTACGGCGCGCGCCACTGGACGCAGCAGAGCATTGCAGCTCATACAGCGCGTGAAGGGCCGCAGATCCTTCTTGAGCGAGAACGCGTGGACAATCTCCTCGACTTGACGATCGGAGTCCGTAGTTCGCACCCAATAGCCTCGCGTGAGCATCCGGTGCTTGAGCAGTCCCACGTCGCGCGTGAGGAGAATCCGTCGCTCACGTACCGAAATTGCTACCAATGACCGGTCATCGAGCTTCGTCGAGTACAGAGTGTCAAATCCGAGCAGTCGCAGGTAGCGGGCGAGGCGGCCTAAATGCACGTCGGCCACAAATCGCGTCCGGCGCAGTGGCTTGGGTCGCAGCTTATGTAGCGGTCGAATGTCGAGCCGTTCAAACATCGGATAGACGGCCACCCGCTCGCGTCCCCTCATACGGTGAGAGAAGCGCACGGATCTTCCGTCTACGAGAATGAGGTCGATTTCCGTGTGCGGCACCCCGAGAGCCTCAATGATGTCTTTGATCGCCGGCGCACCGGCAAAGGTGTGCGTGAAGCTGCGCTTGCGCCGTGACGCGGGCAAGTAATCGTTAAGCTCCTCGTAGAAGCGGAATTCCGCTGCGGGCATCGCTGGCTGACTAGATCTAAGAGCCAATCGGCGTCCCGATCGGCCGACCATCCGTGCAACCAGTATTCTAGAAAATTAGCCCTTGCCGGAGGCTCGTACGTTTGCTCATCGGAGTTTTCCCCTTTTGTCTCGTGTGAGCAGGACGGCGGCGACAGCGAGACCAGTGACCAGGAGCGGAAAACAGACCGGCGAAAACCGGAGTACGGGAAATCAGGAAGAGCACATCGCGATCTCTGAGCGAAGCGGCCATCGGATCGTGGCCCAAAGAGCGGCGTAATAGACAATGCCCCAGCCCGGCGGTTCGCAAACCCGGCTCACCGCCGATCATTTGACCGAGTTCCTGGCATCGGAGGGCCCTAGCGGGACGGCCCATTGGGAGACCTCCGCGTCCAGACTGCGCGAGCACAATTGTTGAAATCGCTGCAGGCTCATGACGGGCGATTTCCTCGCGAGCCGCGGAGCCCTGCATTGACCCATCGAGCGCGTAAGGTCGCCTTGAGTAGTACATCTGATTGACCGCAATATCGCGGCGATCGAGAAACGGCTAACTTCGCCGCGTCCGTGAACGGCCCCGATGACTCGCTCAGCACGAGGAGCTCGGTATCGTCACGGCCGACGTCCTGATCCACTGCGGCGACGGGTCTCGCCGCGATCCCGCGGACGTGGATCGACTGGATGAGTGGTTCTCCAGGCAACGGGTCGACCTCGTGCTGGCTGTCGGCGGCAATCATGACCTTTGAATCAACTAGTGTGAGCGTCGCTACGCGCTTCGCGACGTTGCTGCCGCTCGCCGCTTGCACGGCGACGATGTCGGAGCCCGCCAGGCGTCCACCACGCCGAACCCGCTGCGATTAGCCCGCCTACCGCGTTCGGGTCAAATGAAAACCCCCGTTGGCTGCAAACTAATCCCCCAAAGGGGTTCAATTATGATGGCCGCTAAACGATTTCCTCTAACTCTCGCTCAACTTCCTTGCGGCGTTCCACTTCGTGCGTCGCTCCCGGGCGGATCGGCATGGGTGGCAGCGGATCACGCTCGGTTACAGGCTTGTTACTCTCGCGCTTCTCCATCTTCCTCGTTGTCCAGGATCGGAAGAATCTCACTTCGTGGCACATGACAGCCCTCCTTCCGTCGAGTCGATTGCGCCTCCTTGACCGGGGAGCATAACGCAGAGCCACTCCGATGGCATCGGACCTATTCTGTGGTGTGTCGAGCCGACGGCAGAAAAAGCAGAGACTTAAACCTTGCGAGGGAGCCCCACTGACGTGATGCGTTCCAAGGCGAGCCCTTAGGCCCGTCTACACGTGATGGCTGATTTGGGCGCGCGGGACGTTTGCCATCAACCTGAGAAAGTCACTCCCGCTCACGTGAACCAATGCTCGGTGATCGCCGCCTTCGAAATAGATGTCAGGCGAGTCGACTAGGCTCTCATCGAGAATCGTATCGATTCCGTACGCGAGCCCGAGCGGCGGCAGGGCGCCTGGCTCGCAGTCCCTGAAGAGCTCCAGCAGCTCGCGATCGCTGGCCAGTCCGAGATCGCGATTGAGCTCACGACGCAAGGCGCCGAGATCCACCTTGTGTGTAGCGGGTACCACGGCCATGAGGTAACCCTTGTCATCCTCGAGCATGACGCACTTGGCCAGTCGCTCACCGGAAATGTGAGCGGCTTGCGCATTGTGCGTGCTGTCCCGCGTTTGCTCGTGCGTAATGGTGTCATAGCGTACACCTTCGCGGGCAAGATAATTTTGCACCGATGCGGCGATACTCACGATTGACTCTCCTCGTCGTCAGGTATCGAAGTAAAAGGTGGAACTCCGAGGGACACGGACGCAGGCGGATTGGATCAATTTCCCGCGTGCCCTTATTGGCAATCTAGGTGTCGATCCCGTCGCTTGTGAACACATCGCTCGATGTCCGAAACACCTCATCCTCCTCGAAGGCGCGCAGCAATTCCTCCATGGAGTCGGGCACGCCGTGCAGCCCCCAGGCGCGAGACCGAAGCGACTGACGTCATCCGCCCGGGCGCGTTCGAGTGTCTCTGAACGGATATAAATCTACTGCTCCTGGGTGCCTTCCAATTTGCACCCGCCGTTGCGCGATTGTACGACCCTCCTCGCCAAGGCCCGCGGCTTGGAGGCGATGCGAGAGGCGCACAGACGGATGCTGAAGCTGGGCCAGCAGGCTAACAGTCCATGGCGTGAACTTAGCAGATGGTTCGGAGGGGCTCGTGTGTTGGGTCGTGGCGTACACTGAGTTCTGGCGCGCGGCGGTGCATGAGCCCGCGCGCGACTGTCCTGCCTGGAGGTCCTCGTCATGCCTACCTATGAATTCAGATGCAAGAAATGTGGAGCGGTCTTTGAGCGTCGGGAGCGCATCGCTGAGCGCGGAAGATCGCACCCCCTTTGTCCGAACTGCAGGAGCCAGGCCGTCGAGCCCGTGCTCGCTGATTTCTACGCCGTGACTTCGAGAAAGAGTTGAAGGGGGAGTGTTAATGTACCAGCCCGGATTCTCCACATCATGGGCGAAGCAGGAGGCGCAAGAAAATGGCGAGATGAAATCCGAAACGGAGCGCGCTCGCCCCACCCTACGTCGATTCGTGCACTACCCAAACAGGAAACGCAACGCCGGCAGGAGATCAAACACCATCAATTTTCACGATCCGCGCATTCAGACCAGCATCATTCGCCCGCCCGTGACGCAACTGACGGGTGAGAACACCGATCAGGCCGTCGTGCAGGTGCAGGATGGCACGCTCCTGTTCTTTCCCGCATGGTTACCTCACTCGCTGGACGCCAATTCCAGCGACCAGCCGCGCATTGGTGTGCGCTGCAATGTCATGTTTCGAGGCTACACCGAGACGATGAGCAAGCCGCTCTGGACGGGAAGCGCATAGGGTAGCTCGGGCGCCTCGACCGCAGCCCAGCGTTTACTAGGCGGGGAACGATCCACGCCCTGCAGGATCGAATCCAGCATCGGACCCGCGGCTGCGTGGCGGCGCCGTTGTCGGAGGCACAGAGTCCGCCAGACGCGACGATCCTTGTAGAAAAGACCCCAACCATGGTCGCACCGTCCACCCCCCAGACCCATACCCCGCGACCCTCGTCTCCGGCCGGTCCCGACAAACTGCTCGGTATTCGACACATCGTTGCGATCGCGAGCGGAAAAGGGGGCGTTGGGAAATCAACGGTCAGCGTCAATCTGGCGCTTGCGCTGCATGCGCTGGGCGCCCGCGTCGGTCTTGTGGACGCCGATGTGCTCGGACCTAGCATTCCGGTCATGCTCGGGATTCCCACCGGCCAAGCACCGGCGGTATCGCCGGACGGC
>Ga0126381_100009859_pt1 | contig 10732 bp, 8 predicted proteins | sample PanSoiMetPlot_28_FD_96465 | JGI IMG/M metagenome (GOLD analysis project Ga0126381, IMG submission 96465) | Tropical forest soil microbial communities from Panama - MetaG Plot_28 | ecosystem: Environmental > Terrestrial > Soil > Tropical forest > Bulk soil | place: Panama | collected 2016-02-17
CCGAGAGAACGCCGCGCATGACACCGCGAGTCCGGAGGTGACGGACGAGCGCGCGCGTGTCGAGATCGGAGATCACGGGAATGCCATAGCGCGCTAGGAAGTCGTCGGCTTCGGCGTCGGAGCGCCAGTTGGAGGCGATGGCCGAGAATTCGCGGACGACAAGGCCTTCGATGTACGGACGGGAGGACTCGTTGTCCTCGCTGCTGGTTCCGTAGTTGCCGATCTGCGGGTTGGTGAGGATGACGATCTGGCCGGCGTAAGAGGGATCAGTGAACACTTCCTGGTAGCCGGTGAGGGCCGTATTGAAGACGACCTCGCCGGACCTCTCGGCAGGCGCACCAAAACTGCTGCCCTCGAAGACCGTGCCGTCTTCCAGGGCGAGGATTGCAGAGTTCAACTCAGGCTTGTTCCTTCCGTGGGGAGTGGGGTAATTTTTATTTTAGCGCAGTAGGGGAAGGCGGCGGGTGACGCAAAAGCGTTGTCGCTGCTCAAATTCCGTAGCGGCCAGGGGACAGGATCTGGTCGGGATCGATCGCGGCCTTGATTGCCTTGGCGAGACGCCAGAAGGACTCGCCCTCGTGCGGCAGATCCTCCATTGCCGCTATGTTGATCCGATACGGAAAACAACCGACTTGCTTGCCGCTCTCCAGCAATAACTGGAAGCACTCGTGCGCTCGGTCCTTATCGGCCGGGCGGTCATAGATAATCGGAATGACTCCCATGGCACATCGCTCGTTGACGGTTGTCAGGGAAACCGCCTCAGGAAAACCATATTTGCGTAGCGCCGACTGAATCGCGTCCACCGCCCCCCGGACGATTTCTTGCCGCAGCGGAATGATTGGCGCGTACCAGATCACGCCTACTCCTTCTTTAATGGGGTCTTTCAATCCGCCGGGCGGAATCGGAACATGCTGGTAGACGAGCCTCAATTCGAGTGCTCTCGGGACTCCGCGGACAATCTGGAGTACATCCCGGCCCTGCTGAACCTGGCGCGCGACCTTCCGGCCGAGTGAACCCGGCAGAATCCGCGCCAGCGTCGCGAATCGGCGTACACGCGCGTCATTCAGGAAAATAATCTGCGAAACGTGCGGTTTCAAAATCCGTCTCAAGGCGGCACGCGAAGAACGAACCATTCCGGCGGGACTGTGCATTACACCGAAGCCGACCCATGCGAACTTTGACGAGAGCCCCATGCCTAGTTCCTTTGTGTCTAACGTCAGCTGAAACTGGGCATGATTCATGATTTTGATTCCGCCAGCTACACCGTACATTTGAGAGAGGATCTCGCGACACTGGCTCATCAACTGAGGGAGCCCATCGGGATTCTGGAGCGAGAACACATAAACCTCGATATGCTCAGGTCGCCGGCGCAGGGCGATTGTCATCGAAGTGACGATTCCATAGTTCCCCTGCGCGAAAATGCCGTCCAAATAAGGCCCTATGCCCCATTTCCATCCGCTTTGGGCAACCGGCATCCCGAGACTCGCCAATGACGACTGATAGACTGTCCCGTCCGGCAGCACTGCCCGGAGGGAGCGTACGGCTCCGAAGTGATCCTCCTCAGGAGTGATCCCGAATCCGCGTTCCAGGGCATTTCCGAGCAGGCTTACTGTTGGCCCGGCGCCGGTGGTGGGGACAAAGAAGTCCAGCTTGGATTCTTTCAAGTATTTGTGGAGTTGTCCCTGGGTAACGCCCGGCTCAATCGTCAATAAGCCAAGTTCGGCGTCCATCTCGAGAATCCTATTCATGCGGGAGAGGTCTACCAGTACGGATTCGTCGGCTACCGGGAGCGAAGTACCATAGCCCCAGTTATGACCGGTGGAGAATGGATAAAGGCGAATGCCGTTTCTGGCGGCGATCTGAACGATGGCCTGTAGGGATGCTTCGCTGTCGGGACGCAATACCGCGGGAACGGAGCGGCTGAGGCTTAGACAGTTCACCAGATACGGTGCGACACGGTCGCCGGTCAGCACAAATTCAGGTGAGAGGACTTCAGTCCACTCGCGCAAGGCGAGAGCGGTACGATCCGCCGCAATATTCATACAGAAAAATCTCCGGAAGTTGTTCGTTTTGCAGGTTCAATGCCACGATCTGCTACAGACGTATATTTTGGCCTAGCCCTGCACATAAAATCTACATCCGTAATAGTTGGTGATAAATTTCACGGTAAAACTGCGTCAAAAGTGAAAAAAATACCAGGGCGGGACGTTCTAGAACGAGAAATCAGTACCTTAGAGCGGCGGCACGGCAATTGCAAATCAAGGCGCTTCCATCGTGTCGAAATATACGTTAGTCAGCTTCTCTCGATAGTTCCAAAGACAGGCTGTTCGTAACGTTACATTTTTCTAAACTGTCTAGTCAGGACGCCGGATGGGCGTCGCTGCTTCCCCAAAATCCATAGGTCCGCCATCCGCACACGCGCACGATCCGGGGGAAACAAAACACCGAGAAAGGAAACGTGCGCACTTGAAATCGAAAATCACACGTGTATCCGGACCCGACTCTGCCGAGATCATGGTCCTTCCTCCGGCTGGAAGCCGGGTTCCCTCACTATTTCGAAACGTAATTTCAAGCGGCAAGGTATATCGCTCCATTCTTTCTCAAATTCAGAAATTTCGTGGCGGAGTTTATTGGGAAGACGGGGCGATTGCTCCGGATGAATTGTCGGCAGATGGGCGTCACATCCTTGCGATCGACGACCGAAGCTGGCACGTGATTGCCGTTGAGAAAAACGGTGAAATCAGCGGATGCCTGAGGTTCCTTGAAGAGAGCACAGCCACACGCTTCGACGATTTGTGGCTGCGCCAGGCAGCGGTTGCGAACTGCCCCTCTGCAGGACCCGGAGTCCGGCGCGCAATTGAGGATGAGATGGCGCGAGCGCGAAAGGAGCGCGTCCGTTTCGGTGAAGTGGGTGGTTGGGCAATCTCGGCGCACCGGCGTTGCGGCTGGGAAGCGTTGCGGATCGTGTTGTCCACATATGGGCTGCTTCAGTTGCTCGGTGGCTGTATCGGTATGGCAACAGCTACAGTACGCCACGGCTCGGCTGACATTTTGCGCAAAATCGGCCTGTCCAGACTTTTCGCGGGAGAGGTGCCACTGGCTCCCTATTACGATCCCCAGTACGGCTGTCTGATGGAGATGCTGACGTTCGACTCGCGGCGTGCGAACGGCCGATTTATGGATTGGATCGAGCAGCTGGCTTCACACCTGACCACCGCATCCGTCATAGCATCCGAACCTGCGCACCGCCCGCAGATTCCGAATAGCGTGCCGGCCGATTTCGTCCGCCCGGTGCTTGCGCAAACAGCCGTCGCGTAGGGCGTGAGCGTCGGAGCTGTGTCGTGCTTTAGTGAACATATCAAGACTTCGTACGCTGCGCCATAGGGTGTAGCCCCTCCTCCATTGCCGGTGGACGATCACTCTGATACGATTCTGACACGCGCGGAAGGGTGGATTACGATCGGATGGGGAAGTGTCCTCCGAGCTTCCCCGAGCGACTACGCCCAACCTTCCCGCGTGCGCGAGTGACTTCCGATCGCGACCGTGTATGCGCTAAATTGTGCTGTCAAGCGCAATAATGGCTTCCGGATGTAAATTGACCAACGATTTCAGCAAACGTTGATAACGCACCTTTCTCGCAACCGCGAAGTTACTAACGAAGCCCTGAAATGCTGCGCGGTCTTCGTGTTTCCCAAAACAGACATAGAGTAGGGCCTACCGCAGAATAGGTTTCGATAGTGCTCCCCTGAAATCTAGTCTCGGAGGAAAAAAGAATGAAATTCAACGCGCCGCTGTTTCTGGCGGCATTGAGCGTGAGCGCCGCAATAGCGGCGCCCATAAGTGGAACCTTCCAAATGAACGGAATTGTGACTGCCACCCCGACAACATTCACGTGGGAGGGCGTGGGTGGCAGTCCGGCCGACGTATTCGCCCTGTCGCTGGGAACGGGAAATTTTGCTACGGAAGATGGCACCGACACGATTCACAATCTCAACAATGCCACCGAACCCGTGAACGTCCAGTTCGCACCTCAGGATTTTATCGACTTCACTGTTGCACCCGGTCTGCCGATGCTGCTCGTCAATTTCATCCCGATGGGCAACGGCGGTTCAGCCGGTTGCGCAGCGCCGCCGGCAGGCACAACTCCCCCGCAGACCTGTACACCGGTCATTCCGGGTGGCTCCCCAGTTACATTCCAAAACAATAGTGTCAACGGCACAGTCACGGGGTCGTCGGCTACCTGGACGCTGAGCGGCGTTACCAGCGATGGTTTGAGCGTGTGGAACGGCATTTTCACGTCTCAGTTCGTGGGTCAGTCTTTTCAGGACGTTCTGACGACGTTTGCCACGGTGGGTTCGGTAACCGCATCTTACTCCGCGAACGTTACCGTCGCCGTGGTACCTGAACCTACGACGCTGGTAATCGCGGGAGTTGGGATTTTTCTGACGATTCTCCGGTACCGGCGCCGGACTGCACTTAGGTGAGTTTCCAAATCTATGTCGGCAGAGAGTAACCTCTCTCTGCCGACAGCTTCTCTAGCCCTCCTCGGTATTCTTCATCCATTCCTCGGTGGTATCTCCATTCATTCTGAGTCGATCACCATTCCCAATTCATCGTTCACCGTAAATCGGAGCGAACTCGCCAGATGGTCTGGAAGGCGCTACGAATGCGACGACTGTGCGCCGATCTTAATGCCGAGCGTCCGTCACCTGCCGGTCCGTCGGCACGCACTGGCGACGTCGCGGCACGATGGACGGAGAAACTCGCCGCGATTTCAATAGGTTGCGATCGCCGGAGACTGGCATCTGCACTGCTTTCCTGCGAAGCCGAATGGAGGTTTGATGACTGCTGCCCCAAAGTTCCGCATCGATGTGACTATCAATGATCTGTTGACAACTGGAAACCAACGTCCTCCGAAGCCAGCCGAGGGAAAGGGCCTGACCTTGCCGCAGCCGGTATTTCCTCAATACCCGGAGCGGCTCAACGACCCGGGCCCGGAGGTTGCGCCGGAGAAACGGAAATGGGGCCTGCAGGATATCCGCCGCTATTCGCGGGGTTGGTTGTTCCCGTATGTGCGATCGCGGGTAATGCCGGGGGAGTTCCACCCGATCACGGCGTATCTGTTCGTCGAGTATAAGTGCAATCTCGATTGCTGGTATTGCTGGTCTTTCGACAACAAGGTTAGGGGCATGACGGAGGACGTGGCGCGCCGGTCGATCGATTGGCTGCATGACCATGGATGCCGCGTCGTAGCGCTCATGGGCGGCGAACCACTCCTGCGGCCGGATTTCGTACACAAGGTCGTATATTACGCCGCTAAGCGCGGGTTTTGGGTCTACATTGCGACCAACGGTCGGCTGCTCAAGCCCGAACTGGCGGACCGGCTGGGAGACGCGGGCGCTTCGGCATTCAACTTCGCGATGGACGCGTGGGATCTGAAGCCGGGACTGCCAAAGGCGCTGGTGCCTGCACGAAAGAACCTGGAGTATATCTTGCGGAAGCAGTACGTCAACGGGTACGTGGTCTTCTTCAATATCAATATTTGTCGGAATAACCTGGAAGACGTCCGTCTGTTGACCGAGTATGCACGCGATCACCGCGTGGCGACGGACTATCACATCAACGAAACTCCGATGCTCGAACAGGATGACCATTTCAAGCACCTGTACGACAACCCGACCTATATAAGACCCGAAGATTGGCGCGCGATCGATGAGCTAGTCGACTGGCTGATCGAGAAGAACCGGGCGGGTTACCAGATGGTCAACTCCGTACAGCGGTTGAAAGAGATCAAAGCGTTCGTCCGCATGTCTTCCGGGTTGGATCTCAGCGAGTATGGATGGAACGGAGATGGCACAACCGGAGACGGTGAAGAGGCCGACCTGCTGGCGGGCGTGCCAGGGATCGTGCAACGGTCCAATGGCGAGCTCCAGTTCGCCGAATGGAACTGCCGTGCCGGGCAGAACAACGTCATAATTCGAACGGATGGCACCGTAGCTCCATGCTTCCCGATGTACGGCGCCACTTACGACTGGGGAAACATCGACCGGCCGCGGTTCGGCCAGCTGCAGCTTGCCGCCATGAAGAAGACCTGTCAGCAGCATTGTTTCTCCACACTGAATCATAATCTGGCGTACTGCTACAACGACGTGCGAGTGATCAGGTGGCTGTGGGGGAACGTGATCAAGAATAAGTTCCAGGGCGGGGTGCGATCATTCGAGGATTGAAATAAAACGACACGGCCGCAAAGACAGGCATGACGGCGCCATCAGGCCCGGGCTCTGGAGCGTGTTCTTTCTGGTGGCAACCGGCCGGGCATCGGCATCACAGGACCTCTCCGCCGAAGAATACGAGGAGGTGTTCCGGTTCCTCTACGATCTTTCGAAAACCGCGTTGTTCGATATCAAGACCACCGAGGCCCAGCACTACAGACGCTACGTCGCCCAGCAGCGCAAAGCGGAGGGCCCCGGTCCGGCGGCGCGCACGAAGCGAGCCCCGAGATCATCCAGCGGCAGGCGGGTATCAACAACGGAAAAGGATTCGTGTTCATCACGCATACCGGCGAAATCTATCCGTTAAGAGCGTCGCCAGAGCCTTCGTGACATTCGTTTCCGGTCCCATGATGAATGCACTATTTTCAAGACCGGGTCCTACTTGTCAAAGTAGAGTCGATGACCTCAATGGATGGACTGTGCGACATCAGGCCATGGCCGTCGAACTGCGTCTCTCCTGAGCACTAAGGAGTCCTCAAGCATGTGGCCGCTGGGCGTTTACTTTGCGATAGTTCTGCTGCTGGTCGCTGGCATGCTAACGCTCTCGTATTTACTGGGAGAGCGTCATCGAGAGCCGGCGACAGGGTCGCCCTATGAAGGGGGCATCTTGTCGGAAGGCTCCGCTCGTCTGCGGCTGTCGGCAAAATTCTACCTGGTGGCCATGTTTTTCGTGATCTTCGACCTCGAAGCAGTCTTCTTGTTTGCGTGGGCCGTCGCGGCGCGTGCGCTGGGGTGGCCTGGCTTTTGGGAAGCAGTGGTCTTCGTGGGTGTCCTGGTCGCAGTACTGGCCTATCTGTGGCGCGTGGGCGCCTTGGATTGGAGCAATATCGCCCGGCACACAAGGTAAAACATTATGCTCTTTTCCATCATCAGGCCCAACGCGGCAGGTCCCAAGCCGGAACAAGGCACCTTCGAGGAAGCGGCCCGGCGCAACATCATTCTGTCGCGCGTGCAGGATCTGGTGGCCTGGGGCCGCAAGAACTCCATCTGGCCCTTCAATTTCGGATTGTCTTGCTGCTATGTCGAGATGGCCACCAGCATCACCAGCAAGTATGATGTGGCGCGCTTCGGGGCCGAAGTGATTCGCGGCACGCCGCGAGAAGCCGACCTGATGGTGATCGCCGGCACGGTGTTCATCAAGATGGCCCCGGTGATCCAGCGTCTTTATGAACAAATGATGGAGCCGCGCTGGGTGATTTCGATGGGTTCCTGCGCCAATTCCGGCGGCATGTATGACATCTACAGCGTGGTGCAAGGCGTGGATAAATTCCTGCCGGTCGATGTCTATGTTCCTGGCTGTCCGCCACGACCGGACGCATTCCTTGAAGGCTTGACACTGTTGCAAAAGGCCGTTGGAACCGAACGGCGGCCCCTGAGCTGGGTAATCGGACCGCAGGGTGTGGAGCATGCGCCGATGCCGTCGTTGCGCGATCTCAAGCGGCCCGACCGTCGGCAAGCTACGGACTTACGCACAACGGATCGCGTATGACGAACGCCAGTGTTGCCAACCCGGTCGACACGCTCCGCGAGCGTTACGGAGCGGAAATCCAGACCGAACCGGCCCGCGATGGCCTGCCGGCGTTTTGGTGCCCGCGGGAGCGTATTCCGGAAGTCCTGGCGTACCTGAGAGATGAAATTGATTCGCCTTATCGGATGCTCTACGATCTGACAGCGATTGACGAGCGCATGCGGGTCAATCGCAGCGCGTTTGCTTCCGATTTCACGGTTGTGTATCACCTCTTCTCGTTCGAGCGGAACGAGTATGTCCGGATCAAGACCGCGTTGCGGTCGGACGCACTCTCCTTGGATAGCATCGCAAAACTGTGGCCGGCCGCCAATTGGTACGAGCGCGAGGTATGGGATATGTTCGGCATCCGGTTTTCCGGGCATCCCCACCTCGAACGCATTCTGATGCCGCGAAGCTGGGCGGGACACCCGCTGCGCAAGGACCACCCGGCGCGCGCCACTGAGATGGGGCCGTTTCAGCTCCCCAAAGAAAAGGAAGACGCCGAGCAAGAACTGCTGCGCTTTCGCCCGGAAGAGTGGGGCATGAAGCGCAGTGGCGAGGACACCGATTTCATCTTTCTGAACGTCGGCCCGCAGCACCCCGGAACTCACGGCGTGCTGCGAATCGTTCTGCAACTGGATGGCGAGGAGATCGTGGATGCCGTGCCCGAGATCGGCTTCCACCACCGCGGCGCCGAAAAGATGGGCGAACGCCAGTCCTGGCACACTTACATTCCGTACACCGATCGCGTGGACTACCTGGGCGGCGTGATGAACAATCTGGCGTATCTCACCGCCGTGGAAAAATTGGCTGGCATCACGGTTCCGCCGCGTGGCCAGGTGATTCGTGTGATGCTGGCGGAGCTATTTCGGATCATCAGCCACCTGGTTTGGTATGGAACGTTTGCGCAGGACCTGGGCCAGATGTCTCCCGTCTTCTACACGTTCAACGACCGGGAGCGTGCCTTTGCCATCATCGAGGCCATCTGTGGCGCGCGCATGCACCCGAACTGGTTCCGTATTGGAGGGGTGGCCGCCGACTTGCCGCAGGGTTGGGACGGCATGATCCGTGATTTCATCCGGTACTTTCCCCCTCGGCTGGTCGAGTACGATCGCGAAGTCCTTCGGAATCGAATTTTCCAGATGCGGACCAAGGGCGTCGGCGCGTTCACCAAGGATGAAGCCATCGAGTGGGGCGTCACCGGCCCGAACCTGCGGGCCACTGGGTTCGAATGGGACTTTCGCAAGAAGCAGCCGTATTCCAGCTACGACCGCTTTGAATTCGATATTCCCACAGCCATCCATGGCGATTGCTACGACCGTGCGTTGGTCCGCGTGGAAGAGATGCGCCAGAGCTTGCGGATCATCGAACAGTGTGTGATCCACATGCCGGATGGTCCGTATAAATCGGATCATCCACTCGCCTCGCCGCCCATCAAGGACCGCACGATGCACGATATCGAGACACTGATCACGCATTTCCTCAGCGTCAGTTGGGGTCCGGTCATGCCTGTCGGGGAGGCGCTCGGTGCCATCGAAGCGACCAAGGGCAACAACGGGTACTACCTGGTGAGCGATGGCAGCACGGTCTCCTATCGCACGCGCATCCGCACGCCGTCTTTTCCACATATGCAAATGTTGCCACTGTTGTGCCGCGGCCGGATGGTCCCGGACCTATTGGCGGTGCTGGGCGCCATGGATTTTGTATTGGCAGACATAGACCGATGAGGAGCGATTCGCATGTTGACGGCTGAAGAACGCAGTGAGATCGAAGCCGAGTTTACGCGCTATCCGAACCGGAAGGCCGTATGCATCGACGCCATGAAGATCGTGCAGAAGCGTCGCGGATGGCTATCAGACGAAGCGCTGCGCGATATCGGCGGGCTGCTGGATATGTCCCCCGCCGACCTCGATGGCGTCGCCACGTTCTATAACCTGCTCTTCCGCCGGCCCGTTGGCCGTCACGTCATCTATATCTGCGACAGCGTCAGTTGCTGGATCATGGGCGCAGAGCAGCAGTGCCGGCATCTTTCGGAAAGGCTCAAGATAGCACCGGGAGAAACCACTGCCGATGGGCGCTTCACACTGCTCCCGATCGTCTGCCTGGGAGCCTGCGATCACGCGCCGGTAATGATGATCGATGACGACACCCACTTCGATCTGAGCCCGGAAAAGATTGATCAGATTCTGGAGCGCTACGCTTGATGCCGACCGAAAAGCCGCTCACCGGAAACATGCGACCCGATGGCGAAGCATTGGATCGGCAGGCGTATGAGCGCGCGGGCGGTTACGAGGGGCTCCGGAAAGTCCTGAAGGGCATGACGCCCGCAGCGGTGATAGACGAAGTGAAGTCGTCCAATCTGCGAGGGCGCGGCGGCGCTGGATTCCCCACAGGTTTGAAGTGGAGCTTCATTACCGAGAAGGCTCCGCATCCACGTTATCTGGTCGCTAACGGCGATGAAATGGAGCCGGGTACCTTCAAGGACCGGCTGCTCGTTGAGCGCGATCCGCACCAGTTGATCGAGGGCATGACGATCGCCGGGTATGCGACGGGAACCGATGTCGCTTATATCTTTCTCCGCGGCGAGTACAAGTTGGGGGCAGAACGCCTCGCCAGGGCTATTACGGAAGCTTACGAAGCCGGCTATCTCGGCAACAGTATTCTGAATTCCGGCTATAGTCTCGAACTGTACCTGCACCTGAGCGCAGGCCGCTATATGTGCGGTGAAGAGACCGGCATGCTGAACGCGCTCGAAGGCAAACGCGCTAATCCGCGCGCTAAACCGCCGTTTCCGCCAGCGTCGGGACTGTTCGGTCAGCCCACAACCATCAACAACGTCGAGACCCTCTGCAATGTACCGCATATTATCCGGAACGGCGCTGCGTGGTATCGGGGGCTGACACGCAGCAAAGATGGTGGCACCAAACTCTACGGCGCCAGCGGTAAGGTGAAG
>Ga0126381_100009860_pt1 | contig 10731 bp, 11 predicted proteins | sample PanSoiMetPlot_28_FD_96465 | JGI IMG/M metagenome (GOLD analysis project Ga0126381, IMG submission 96465) | Tropical forest soil microbial communities from Panama - MetaG Plot_28 | ecosystem: Environmental > Terrestrial > Soil > Tropical forest > Bulk soil | place: Panama | collected 2016-02-17
CAAGCTCGCGATCGCCTGGGAGGTGATGCCGGTGATGAAGCGGCAGATCGACGGCGGCATTGCGTTCGATCTCGCGGTCCTGCCCAACGACCTGATGGACGAGGTGATCAGGAGCGGCAAGGTCATCGCGTCAAGCCGCAGCGAGTTCGCCCGCACCTCGATCGGGGTCGCGATGCGCAAGGGTGCGCCCCGCCCGGACCTGACGACGGTCGAAGGCGCCAGGCGGGCGCTGCTCGATGCGAGGCTGATCGCCTATACGTCGGAGGGCGCCGTCGGCAACGCGTTCCTCGCCATGCTTGATCGGATCGGGATCGCCGCGTCGGTCAAGCCGAAGCTCAAGCCGATGCCGGGCGGCACCACGGTCGAGCCCCTCATCAAAGGCGAAGCCGACCTCGCCATCACCACGGTTCCGAGCATTCTCGCGGAGCCGCAGGTGGAGCTCGCGGGCCGCCTGCCGCCCGAGCTGCAAAGCTACGTCGTCTACACTGCCGGCGTCGCAACCGGTTCGCAGCACGCTGCCGCCGCCACCGCCTTCGTCCAGGCTTTGACCGCGCCCGCCTCCCTGCAGCTCATGGCCGCCAAAGGCCTGGATTCGGCGACGCCTTGATGCCGTGTCCCGGGCGCAGCGCAGCGCAGCGCCTAGCCGAAGTCGGATATATCCGACTTCGGCCAATCTATCGAGCGACCGAACTCGGATAAATCCGAGTTCGGTTGGCGGTGCGCTGCAGACCCGGGACCGTGTCACACTCCGCGTCTGGAACGGTCCCGGATCAGCGGTGCACCGCTCCGCGCTGCACCGCGTCCGGGACACAAGTCAACCAAGGTCGTGAAGGCTATAACTTCCGGCAGCACCCTACGAACGCGAGCTCAATCATGTCCAAATCCGTTTTGATCGTCGCCCTCGTGCTTCTCTGCGCGAGCGCCGCATCGTGGCGCGCGCCTGCCGCCGACGGCGTGCCGGCTCTCTCGTCGAAGAACACCGTCTGGGACGGCATGGGGGAGAACGAGTTCATTGTGCCGAAGAGCGGGCCGGGCCCGATCACCTCCGATCCGGCCCATCCCTATGTCAGCAATTTCGAGGCGGCGCGCACCGGCAAGCAGCCGAACTTCCGCATCGCGGACCTCACCAATCCGATCCTGAAGCCCTGGGTGGTGCAGGCGCTCAAAGAAGCCAACGACGACGCCTTCGCGGGCAGAGCCATGTTTACCCGCGAGGCGCGCTGCTGGCCGACCGGCGTTCCCGCGATGCTGCTCAACCCGATCCGCTTCGTCTTCCTGCAGACCCCCAAAGAGGTCTGGATGATCCAGCAGGCCGATCACCGGGTGCGCCGCATCTATCTCAATGTGCCGCACTCGGCGAACCTCAAGCCGACCTGGTACGGCGAATCGGTGGGCCATTACGAGGGCGGCGACACGCTGGTGGTCGATACGATCGGCATGAACGACAAGTCGTTCGTGGATTCCTACCGCACCCCGCATACGAGCGCGCTGCACGTGGTGGAGCGCTTCCGCGTGACCGACGGCGGCCGCATGCTCGAGGCGAGCTTCACGGTCGACGATCCGGGCGCCTTCAACATGCCGTGGTCGGCCGCCAAGCGCTGGAAGCGCGTTGGCGGGGTCGTGGAGGAAGAAGCCTGCGCCGAGGACCACGGCGACTACTTCGGCTACGAGGTCGAGCCGGTCCCGCACGCCGACAAGCCGGATTTTTGAGCAGGGGCGTTGCGTAACGTTCCGAGCAGTCGTCCCCGCGAAAGCGGGGACCCATACTCCGTGCCCTGTCGATAGGCTGCGGCGTATGGGTCCCCGCTTTCGCGGGGACGACACGGAGAATGTGGTTACTTCTGCCCGCTGGCCGGGACGATGCTGACGGATTCGGCGATCTGATGCAGCCCGTTGAGCAGCTCGGGCACCTGATCGGGCCGCAGATGGCGATACGACTCCTGCCGCACCAACGCGAGGGCATCCATGTGGCAGGTGATCGAAGCCAGGTTGAAGTCCGCCCCCGCCTTGATCCGGTCGAGGATCATGCTCAACGTGTTCGCGACGTAGCTCACGAGCTCGAAGCCCATCGTGGTGCCGACGTCGCGCAATTGATTGGAGTGAAAGAGGGCGCGGTCGATCCAGGCGGGCTCGCTGGCGCCCGATTTGAGGCACTTGACCACCTCGACGAGCGCGTTGATCTCGGCATTGAGCCAACCGCCGAACTCCGGCTGCATCTCATCGATCCGGGCCTGGGCGCCCGCGATCGCCTGACTGCGCGACACCCCGCCCGGCCGCCGCGCCAGCGCGTGAAAGCGCGTATTGGGAGAAAAGACGCGCGCTTCGGGAAAGCTCTTGTCCGCCATCACTTGCGCCCGTTGGAGGTTGCGTTGAAAACCTTGTCGATCTTGTCCTGCGCTGGAGCGCGGCCCGTCTTCTTGACGCTTTCGATCGCATCGCCGCGGCGGCGGCCGATTCCGTCTGGACCGCCCACGTTCTTGAACCGGCGGTCCGGGCCGAAATAGCCCTCGGTGTCGATATATTGCCGCGGATTGAACGCCACCCAGGCCAGCCGATCGTACAGATTCCCGGGAGAGAGCGGCTTTGCCACCACCATGTTGGCGCCGGCGTCGCGGCCCTCCTTGACGATCGTTTCGCGGGGGTCGCTGGTCATCAGCAGGATCGGCATCGTGCGGTGCTCGTTGCCGGACTCGCGCCTGATCCTGCGCGTCAGCACGAAGCCGCCGTCGCCCGGCAGGGCGCCGTCGCACAGGAGCACGTCGATCCGGTGCTTGCCGAGCGCCTGGAGAACTTCCGCCGCATCCTTGGCTTCGATCATCTTGCCGGCCCCGAAGCCGCGCAGCATTCCTTGCAGCAGCGTACGCAGATAGGGGCTTGGATCGGCGATCAGGATCGACAGATCGCGGAGATTGATGGTGCGCTCGGTCATGCCGCATCCTTGAGCCCGCGCGATCACCGGCGAGCCTAGCACGGAGCGGGCGAAGGGGCAGACCGGCTCCCGCAGCTAATGCATCCGTTGCGATGATGCGATCGGAGCAATTCGCCCCGATTTGTAATTAATTAACGTTAATTTTTCGTTAGCTCCGGCCGCAATTCGCGAATTGCCTAAGCCGTATCCTCCGGGATCGGGCCGCACCAGCCGGGCAGATAGTCGGCCTCGCGGCTCTTCGCGATCTGCAGCGCCTTCTCGAGGGCATGGTCGAAATTGTCCACGACGACCTTGCGCTTGATCCGCCGGCGCAGGAGGTCGGCCCACAGGAACTCGCTGAACGGGGTCGTGTCCTTGGCGAAGCCGCCGGCGCGCCGCAGCTCGCCGGCGAGCGAGCGGAACGGATCGTCGATCAGGCCCTCGACCGACCTTGGAATGTCGCCATAGGCGCGCCGCCGGCCTTGATCGTCGAAGGGATGCATCCAGTTGTGATTGTCGAGTACGAACCAGAAGCTGTCGGGATCGAGGCTGTCGAGCTTCGCCACCACGGTGCAGAGCACGTTCTTGACGCCCTCCTTGTGCAGCGCCAGCGCGAGGTGGTGATGGTCGATGATGTAATGGCGGTCCTTGGCGCCGAGCACGACCGGGATCATGTGCTGGCCCAGGAACTCCGGCTTCTTGCTCCGGCTTTGCTCGCGCCAGCGCGCGCGCTTGGCGGCGACCTCGCGCATCCCGACCGTGATCTGGGTCGGGCGCAGCGCGGTGATCGCCACGGGCTTGAGGACGGGCTCGCGCAGGGATGGCACGGTGGCTCCTTGCGGATGGACGGCGGCGGACGTCATCATGCCGCGATCGGCGTCCGCGTGGGATGGGGTCGCGGCCGTGGCCGGCGCAAATCCGCACCCCGGCGACCGCGCCGCCACGCGTTATCCACGTTATCCACAAGAATCGAGGCTCATGCAACCGCGGCAGCGAGCAGCACCGCGATCTCGCCGACCTGCTCCAGAGCGCCCGCGACATCGCCGGTCTGGCCGCCGATTGCCTTCAGACAAAGCCAGCGGACCGCCGCCAGCGCCGCGAGCAGCAGGAGGAATGACGCCAGGCCCCGGCCCGGTCCAAGCGCGATCATGACCGCGACCATGCCGAGCAGCGCTGCGAGCGCAACACTTGCCTGCGGCGGGCGGCCGGCCTCGGCCGCAAGGCCGTCGGAACGCGCTCGCGGCACGAGCCGCAGGAACGCCGGCAGAAGGGCGCGCGCGGCGGCATGCGAGGCCACGAGCGCGAGCGCGACCGACGCGGGGCCGGCGAGGCTTGCCAGCGCGCCAATTCGCAGGAGAAGCGACAGGGAAAGCGCCGCCGCCCCGTAGGTGCCGATCCGGCTGTCGCGCATGATCGCGAGCCTTGCCTCGCGGTCGCGGCCGCCGAACAGGCCGTCGGCCGTATCGGCCAGTCCGTCCTCGTGCAGGCAACCGGTGAGCGAGGCCGTGACCGCAAGCGTGAGGCTCGCGCCGACGAAGGGCGGCAAACCGAACCGATAGGCCACCGCATAGACCAGCGCGCCCGCGAGACCGACCAGCGCGCCGATCACCGGCAGCGCCCAGCTCGCGCGCGCAATCTCCGCGCCGCCGACCGGCTCGGCCTGTGGGACCGGAATGCGGGTCGCGAAAAGCAAACAAACTTTGAGATCGTGCGTGATACCTCCCAGCCAATCCTCCATCGTCGTGCGCCCGTCTGTTCTCTCAACCTCCCCCATTTAAGGGGGACGAAGCTCTCGTTGCTGCATCAGAGCCGGTACACTATCAGACCCTGGGGGCGCCGGGCCCGACAACAGAGAGAGCCACCATGGCGGAGTTTCGTTCGATTGCGGAGTTGCGCAGCGCCTGCCTCGACCTGCCGCCCGGGCATGCGACCGCGGCTGAAGCTGTTGCAAGCCGCGAGGCGACCCTCACCAAGCCGCCCGGCAGCCTTGGCCGCCTGGAAGATCTCGTCGGCTGGCTTGCGTTCTGGCAGGGGCGAAGCCCGCCGCGGCTCGAGCGGATCGACATTCTGGTGTTTGCCGGCAATCACGGCGTGACGGCGCAAGGCGTCTCGGCCTATCCGGCCGCGGTCACCGCCCAGATGGTGGCGAATTTCGCCGCCGGCGGTGCCGCCATCAATCAGCTCTCGCGCGTCGCAGGCGCCAATCTGCGGGTCATTCCGCTCGCTCTCGAAGAGCCCACCGCCGATTTCACGCAGGCGCCCGCCATGGACGAGGAGGCCTTCCTGGCGGCGCTCGCGGCCGGCGCCGATGCGGTCTCGCCCGACGCCGATCTCGTCTGTCTCGGCGAGATGGGCATCGGCAACACCACCGCAGCCTCCGCGCTTGCGGCTGCGCTCCTCGGCGGCGGCGGCACGCGCTGGGCCGGACGCGGCACCGGCGTGGACGAGGCCGGCCTCGCCCGCAAGCAGGCCGCGATCGACCGCGCGCTCGCCCGGCATTCAGCGCTGCTCGGCGATCCCTTGCGCGTCGCGGCAGCGCTTGGCGGCCGCGAGCTTGCCGCCATCCTGGGCGCCGCGCTGGCGACGCGCCGCGCCCGCATCCCGATCCTGCTCGACGGTTTCGTATCGACCGCTGCGGTCGCGCCGCTCGCCAAGCTGCGCGCCGACACGCTTGCTCACGCGCTCGCCGGCCATGTCTCGGCCGAGGCCGGCCATCGCATGCTGCTCGACGCGCTCGGCCTCGCCCCGCTGATCGACCTGCGGATGCGGCTCGGCGAAGCCTCCGGCGCCGCGGTGGCGATCCTCGTCCTGCGCGCCGCACTGGCCTGCCACACCGGTATGGCCACGTTCGCCGAGGCGCAGGTGTCCAACAAGTCCGACACCGGCGGCGAAGGCATTGCGAAAGGCGGGGCTGGGCCGTGAGCGCGGCGTCAGTCGCATCGCATTTATGGCGGGTGCTATAATTCGTTCGCGCGCAAACACTGATCGTCACCATGAACGTTGGCGTCACCACAGCCGCCGAAGGTTTTCCCCGGAGAGCATTCACCGTGGAGGACATCAGCCGCATGATCGAGGCCGGTGTCATCCATGAGGACGAGAAGTTCGAACTGATCGAGGGGGAGATCGTCGTCAGGGAGGCCAAAGACTTCGCGCACGAGCGGATCAAGTCGGCGCTGACCGTTGCGGTGTGCCGCGCACTTCCGGCCGACCTGACCATCGGCGTCGAGGCCACGCTGCGGCTGACCAACATGATCATGCTCGAGCCGGACATCGCAGTTTTTCCCAAGCATCTGTTCAAACGTTCGACCGCGTTCGTCCAGCTCGATCCCGGTGAGGCGCATCTGGTCATCGAAGTTGCGGCATCAAGCCTTGCTTACGACAAGGGGCTCAAGGCGCGGCTCTATGCGCGCCACCGCGTGAAAGAGTTTTGGGTGATCGATGCCAACACGAGCTCGACATGGGTACATGCAGGGCCGAGCGGGGACGGGTGGACGTCGGTCACTGAGCGCGGTCCGCAAGACCGTCTCACGACGCCCGGGCTGCTTGGCTTTTCGATCCGACTCGATGAGATCGATTGAACGCGCCGGCAAAAAGCAAGCGTCAACCCTGCGCGATGGCGTGAAAGAACGCGCCGGTGACGCGGCCGCGTCGGCTGCCTGATGCGCCCAGCGGCCGACCCTGGCCATCGGTCAGCTCAGCAAGCGGAGAATCGTCCCCCGGTGTGACCAGCGTTGCGTAGTGAAACTCGTGACCGCGGATCAGGGTGCCGGCAGCCCCGAGCGGGCTGTCGGCAGTAAGGCGCGCCTCGCGATAGCCGAGCGTGAGCTTGCGCCGGGCGAAGCTCGTCGCATGGCCGAGCAGCCCGGTCATGGCGTGACGAACGCCATCGGCGTCTTGGAGTCCCTCCCCGAGGACCATGTAGCCGCCGCATTCGCCGTGGACAGGCCGGGTTTCGGCAAAGCGCGCAAGTCCGACGCGAAAACGCGCGGCATTCGCCAACGTGCCGGCATGGAGTTCCGGGTATCCGCCCGGGAGCCAGCAGCTGTCGCAGCTCTCCGGCGGCGGCTCGTCGGCAAGCGGAGAGAAGATGACGATCTCGGCGCCGACGCGGCGCCAGCCTTCGACAAGATGCGGATAGACGAACGTAAAAGCTTCATCGCAAGCGAGCGCGACGCGCTGCCCGGGCGGCGGCAGTCCCACGCGCGCATCTGCATTGCTCGAGCCGGACGGAGCCGAAGCCAGCGCCAGGATGGCATCGAGGTCGAGATGGCGCTCCGCAAGCGCAGCAAGGCGGTCCAGGCGTACCGCGAGATCAAGATGCTCGCCGGCCTGCACCAGGCCGAGATGACGTTCGGGCAGCGTCAAAGCTTCTTCGCGTGGAAGCGAACCCACGACTGAGATCGGAGGGTCGAGCTCAGCGATCGCCTCCATCACCAGCGCGCGATGGCGCTCGCTGCCCACCCGGTTGAGGATCACCGCGCCGATGCGCGCGGCGGGATCATGGGTTGCAAAGCCGCGCACGATCGCGGCGGCCGATTGCGATTGGCCCACCACATCGAGCACCAGCAGCACCGGCAGGCGAAAGCGCGCCGCGAGATCTGCGGTCGTTCCGCGGCGGCCGGGCGGGCCGGCGATACCGTCGAACAGGCCCATGACGCCTTCGATGACCAGAATGTCCGCCGCCGTAACGGCCTCTGCCAACAGCGCATCGAGCAGCGGTGGCGGCATCGCCCAGCTGTCGAGATTGAGTGCGGCGGCTCCGCTCGCGGCGGCATGGAAACCCGGATCGATGTAATCCGGCCCGGCCTTGGCGGAGCGCACCTTATGCCCACGCCGCCTGAGCGCCGCGATGAGTGCAAGCGCCACCACGGTCTTGCCGGCGCCCGAGCGGGGAGCCGATACGATGAGGCCGCGCGCCGTCATCGGGCCTCGCTCCGGTCGTGACGCCCACGGCGCCGCGGCCTATAGGCAAGCCGATGACCACCCAAGAGCGACCGACGGACCGCCCGCTTCGCCGGGGCTGGACCACCGGGGCCTGCGCCGCCGCGGCCGCCAAGGCCGCCTATGCGGCGCTGGTCACCGGCGAATTTCCCGATCCGGTCGAGGTCACGCTGCCGCGCGGCGAACGCCCGAGCTTTGCGCTTGCGTTGACCCGCAAGGACGAAAGCTCTGCCACGGCCGGCGTGATCAAGGATGCGGGCGACGATCCGGACGTGACTCACGGAGCGTTGATCGTCGTGACGGTGCGTCCCGGCGCGCCTGCGAGCGGCGTGAGCTTTCGCGCCGGCGAGGGGGTCGGCACCGTGACCCGGCCGGGGCTTCCAGTTCCTCCCGGCGAGCCCGCCATCAATCCCGTGCCGCGCCGGATGATCCGCGAGGCCATCGTGGAAATCGCCGCCGCCACCGGCGCCGGCGGCGATGTCGAGGTCGAGATCGCGGTCCCGGGCGGGCAGGAGATGGCGAGGAAGACGGTCAATGCCCGGCTCGGGATCGTGGGCGGCCTGTCGATCCTCGGCACCACCGGCATCGTGGTGCCGTATTCCTGCGCGGCCTGGATTCATTCGATCCATCGCGGGATCGACGTGGCGCGCGCCGCGGGCTTCGATCATATCGCGGGCGCGACAGGCTCCGCTTCGGAAGCTGCGGTGCAGAAGCTTTATGGCCTGCCGGAGACGGCGCTGATCGACATGGGGGATTTCGTCGGCGGAATGCTGAAGTACCTGCGCCGCCACCCTATGCCGCGGGTCACCATCGCGGGCGGAGTTGCCAAGATGAGCAAGCTTGCCCAGGGCATGCTTGATCTCCATTCGAAGCGCGGCGCGATCGATCTGGTGGCGCTCGCCGCAACGGCAGAAAGCGCCGGGGCGAGCGCGACACTGCGCGAACGGATCATGGCCGCCAACACCGCCGCCGAGGCTTTCGAGGCTGCCGCCGCGGATGGCATCGCGCTCGGTGACGCGGTTGCACACGCGGCGCAGGTGACTGCAGCACGCGTGGTAGAAGGTTGTGGCATCGCGGTCGAGGTCGTGCTGTTCGACCGCGACGGCCGCCTCGTCGGCCGCTCGCCGGACCCGGCCCATCACGACCCTCCCCGGCCGCGGAACCGGCGCTGATAATCTGGATCATAAAGCGCGCTCTCGCGAAACTCCTCGGCTTCGAGCGCACGCCCGACCAAGACCAGCGCGGTGCGCTCGATCGCCCCGGAAGCGACCTTGTGGGCGATGTCGGCAAGGGTCCCGCGCAAGATCAGCTCGTCGGGCCAGCTGGCCCGCACCACCACCGCGACCGGGCAGTCGGCGCCGTAGAACGGCGTGAGCTCGGCTGCGATCGCGTCGATCCGCTGGACCGCGAGATGGATGGCGAGCGTGGCGCGGCTTGCCGCAAAGCCCGCCAGCCGCTCGCTCTCCGGCATGCGCGAGGCGCGGCCGGGCATTCGCGTGAGCACCACGCTCTGGGCGACTTCCGGCACCGTGAGCTCGCAGCCCAGCGCCGCGGCAGCCGCCGCAAATGCCGGGACGCCGGGGGTGGCCGTGTAGGCGATGCCGCACCTTCTCAGCCGGCGAAGCTGCTCCGCCATGGCGCTGTAGACCGACAGATCGCCGCTCTGGAGCCTCGCCACGTCGAGCCCCGCCGCGTCCGCCTGCACGAACTCGGCCTCGATCTCGTCGAGCGTCATCGGCGCCGTATCGACGATGCGTGCGCCCGCCGGACAATGGGCGAGCAATTCGCGCGGCACGATCGAGCCTGCATAGAGGCAGACCGGGCAGCGCGCGATGAGGTCGCGCCCCCGCAGCGTGATGAGATCGGCCGCGCCCGGACCGGCACCGATGAAATGGACCGTCATGGCGCCTCCCCGTTGGTGGCCAGCGCGCAGGTTGCCGGACCAAGCGCGACGCGCGGCAGCAGGAGACGCGCCGTTGCGCCTGCGGCCGCAAGCGCGGCTGCTTCCGCGACCGACGGAACACCCATGCGTGCAAGACTGCGCTCCGAACGGGTCACGCAGCGCGCGCCGGCACCGTTGAGCTCGAGCTCGGAGACCGCCACGAGCGGCACCCCCCGTGCGGAGGCGGCGGCCGCGATGCCGGACTCGTCGCACTTGTCTGCCGGCGCCGCGATCAAAGACAGCGCGCTCTGGTCCAAGCTGGCGCGGGCAAGAGCGGCCGCGATCGCCGCCTCGATGGCGGCGGCGGAAGCGCCGCGCCGGCAGCCGATGCCCGCCACGATCATGGCTTCACCCATCGCCATTGCGTCACTGGCAGCGCCGGGCGCCAGGCGGTCATGCCGCCAAGCGGCTCGGCGCGGGCGATCGCGATGCGGATCAGCTCGCCGCCGAGGGCGCCGTACCGCTCCAGCAGAAGCGCTTCCGTCTCCAGCGTCGCGGCATTGACCACCAGGCGGCCGCCGGGAACGAGCGCCTCCACGACCGCATCGAAAAGACCCGGGTCGGTCGCCCCGCCGCCCACGAAAATCGCGTTGGGTGGCGTGAGGCCCGCAAGCGCGCCTGGCGCCGCGCCCGCGACGACCTCGAGATTTGGCACGCCGAGACCTGCGGCGTTGCGCGAAATCCGCGCCGCGCGCTCTCGATCGGCTTCGATCGCGATCGCGCGCAGCGAAGCGTCGGCCAGCATCCATTCGATCGCAACCGAGCCCGCGCCCGCGCCCACGTCCCACAACAGCTCGCCGCGCCGCGGGGCCAGCGACGAGAGCGTAATGGCGCGCAGCTCCCGCTTGGTGATCTGGCCGTCGTGCTCGAACATCGCATCGGGCAGGCCCGGGGCGCGGGCGATGATCCTGGCGCCGTCCGACGCCACAACCTCGATCGC
>Ga0126381_100009861_pt1 | contig 10731 bp, 9 predicted proteins | sample PanSoiMetPlot_28_FD_96465 | JGI IMG/M metagenome (GOLD analysis project Ga0126381, IMG submission 96465) | Tropical forest soil microbial communities from Panama - MetaG Plot_28 | ecosystem: Environmental > Terrestrial > Soil > Tropical forest > Bulk soil | place: Panama | collected 2016-02-17
AATATCGAACGAACCCTCAAGCTGAAGTTGATCCGGAGGGAAACCCCCGATGGGATCGAGCGTGAGGTTCGTAACGCGCCTCACGGCCACGGGGCTCAGGTGATCGTTATGCCGAAGCCTCAGGGCTTCCGCGCGCGGACGCAATCGTTCCGGCCACGCCGCCGATTTGGCTCCCGCTGAAGCTCCGCGGGGCGTGACAGGATGAGTCTTGGAGTTTGAACAAGAGCTCGACCGCGCGCTCCCGGCGGACTTGCCGAACCGCGATTCCGTGATCACAAAGAGCGCGCGGCACCTGGGGATGGTCCTGGAGGCGAATCAGTATCTCAATCTCACGCGGATTGTTTCGCCCTCCGAAGCTGCGATCAAACACGTGCTCGACTCGGTGGCGCCATGGCGCCTCTTCGAAGGAGCGCGACGGATCGTCGATGCCGGAACGGGAGCCGGATTCCCCGGAATTCCTCTCGCGCTCATCCTTCCGAGCACGCGATTCATATTGGCCGAGTCGATCCAAAAGAAGGCGCGATTTGTAGAGGGAGTGGTCGCTGCTTTGGAATTGCCGAATGCCGCAGTGTCAGCCCAGCGCGCCGAAGAACTAACGCGGGACGGGTCGGCAGACATGATCGTTGCTCGAGCGCTGGCGCCTGTGTCGAAGGCGCTCGACCTGTTTGGCTCTGCGCTCAAACGCGGAACCCGAATATTCCTGTACAAGGGACCGGATGTCGAGCGAGAGATTACCGAAGCGTCGCGACAAGCCGAAAAGCTGCGGGCGCATATTCGAGTCGCGCTGGAGTTCGACCTCCCGAATGGCATGGGCTCCCGGCGGGTTGTCGAAATCGGAATTAAGAGTGGCCGATAACGGCTCTCGGCTCATAGGCCGCATCGAGTAACTTCAACTCGGCCTCGTCAAGCCGTATGTCCAGAGCCGCAAGCGCATCGTCCAGGTGATGCGGCTTGGTCGCGCCGACGATCGGCGCGGTAATGCCCGGCTGTTGCAGCACCCACGCAAGGGCCACCTGCGCATTGTTGATTCCGCGCTTCTTCGCGATTTCAGTCACCCTGTCCACGATCGTGAAATCCTGGGGCCGGTAATACTGTTTGCGCGAGTACTCATCCGTCTTGGCGCGAACCGTCTCACCCCAATCTTCCTTGCGGCGATTACCAGCCACGAAGCCGCGCGCGAGAGGACTGAACGGAATCACGCCGATACCTTCCGCGCGGCAAAGCGGCAACATCTCGCGCTCCTCTTCGCGATATACGAGGTTGTAGTAATTCTGCATGCTCACAAACCGAGCAAGCCCTAGTCGCTCGGATGCGCCGAGCATCTTCATGAACTGCCAGCTCCACATGGCGGAAGCGCCGATATATCGGACCTTTCCGGCACGCACGAGATCGTTGAGCGCGATCAGAGTTTCCTCAATCGGAGTCTCGTGGTCGAAGCGGTGGATCTGATAAAGGTCTACAAAATCGGTGTCGAGCCGCCGCAGGCTGCGATCGATGGATTGGAAGATGTGTTTGCGGGAAAGGCCCCTGTCGTTGGGGTCCTCACTCATCGCGTTGAAGACTTTCGTCGCAATTACCACTCGGTCTCGGCCTGGCCCGAATTCTTTCAGCGCGCGGCCAAGGATTTCCTCGCTCACGCCAAGCGAGTACATGTCGGCCGTATCGAAAAAGTTGATCCCGCTTTCAATCGCGCGCCGGCTAAAGGGAAATGCCTCTTCCTGTTCGAGAACCCATGGCCGCCAGGTCTTCGATCCGTAGCTCATCATCCCCAGACATAGGCGGGAGACCTTCAATCCAGTGGCGCCAAGCCGTCGATATTCCATGTTTTTCATTCAGTCTATCGTCGGGTCTGTGGCAGTCTGATCTTGTGCGCTTCCTCCAGGAGCCCTATTTGCAACTCGGAGATTTCTCCGATCCGCAAAGCCTTACCCTGCTATGGCACACCGACGATGATGCGGACGAATGGTCTGTGGAAACCCTCGTCGAAGGCGAGGAGATGTGGCGGCAGGCGCCTGCTCCCCGCGTTGTGCCGATTCAGGTGGCCGACGTCGCGCCGCACTGCGTGTTTCACGCAACGCTCTCAGGACTCAGCCCCGGCCGTCCGTTTTGTTACCGCATTGCGAAGAGCGGAGCGCCCATCTTCCAATCATCTGCGCGGGCGAGAAAGACAAGCGGCCAGGCGTCGCGCGTTGTGCTCTTCGGCGACTGCTCGCACAGCCGGAGTGTACAGCACGCAATCGCGCGCCAGGCGGTGGCCGCGCAACCTGATTTCATTCTGCTGACCGGCGATATGGTCTACGATTACGGACGCATCGTCGAGTATCGGGAAAAATTCTTCCCAGCGTACTCGGATGCGATGCGTTCAATCCTGTTCGTCCCTTCGCCGGGCAATCACGACATGCATCCGGCGAACCTTGAAAAGTTCAGCGATGCGCACGCCTACTTTCTCTATTGGGATCAGCCGTTGAATGGGCCCGCAGATATGGGAGATGAGCCCGGAGGAACCCACTTCCTTCTCGGACGCGCCTCAGACCGCGCCGCCTTCGTGCAGGCCGCTGGCCCACGCTATCCGGTGATGGCGAACTATTCGTTCGATTACGGAGACGCTCACTGGACCGTGCTCGATTCCAACCACTACATGGACTGGACGAACCCGCGGCTCCGGCGTTGGCTCGCCGACGACCTCGAAGCTGCCTTCGGGAGGGCGTGGCGCTTCGTGGCGTTTCATCATCCGCCATTCAGTTCCTCAAATCCCTGGTTCACTGACCAGTGGATGCGCCCAATTGCGCCAATTCTGGAAGCAGGCAACGTGTCGATCGTATTCTCCGGCCATCGGCACAATTACCAGCGCAGCGTGCCGCTGAAATTCGCCCCAGGCAAGCGGAACGAGAGAGGCGAAGTGCCGGGGGAGTTCACGCTGAATGCGCCAGGCGGAGTCGTATACGTGGTTAGCGGCGCGGGCGGGGCCGAACTGTACGACTCGGCTCAGGGCGAAGATCGGTCGACATGGCAACCCTTCACCCAGCAGTTTATTTCGAACCGGCACACGTTCACGGTTCTTGACGTGGACGCGAATCGCGCAGAACTGACGCAGATCAGCGACACGGGCGAGGCAGTAGACAGATTCTCAATCGTGCGCGCCTGAAAACCGAAACTACAGCTCGCGCAGGTCTTTTGAGGTGGGGGTTAGGATTTCGCAGCCGGACGGCGTTACCAGCACAGTGTCCTCAATGCGAATTCCGCCCCAGCCTTCGACATACGCGCCGGGCTCGATGGTAATCGCCATGCCGGCTTCCAGCTTTGTTTTGTCCTTGCGGCCAAGCCGCGGAGGCTCATGGATTTCCAAACCCAGGCCGTGACCGGTGGAATGGATAAACTCGCGTTCGAGCCCATAACGCTTCAGGGTGCGCCTCGCTGCGCGATCCACCGCGGCCGCAGTTGCGCCTGGCTTCACCGCATCGATGGCGGCCAACTGAGCTTCCAACACGGCGCGATAAGCGCGTTTATATCGCGCATCCGCGCGGCCGAAGTACACCATACGCGTCATATCGCTTGCGTAATCGCCATAGAACGCGCCCATATCGATCAGGAGCATGCTCTTTTCGATGCGGGTATCGCCGGGATGGGCGTGAGGCAGAGCCGATCGAGCGCCCGCCGCCACAATCGTGTCGAAGGAAGGCCTTTGAGCGCCGAGGCGCCGGCTCCGATAATCGATCTCCGTGGCGAAATCGGCCTCGGTCATGCCCGTCTTCACGCGCGCCAGAGCCGCGTCGAGCGCTTTGGAATTGATCGCCACCGATCGGCGAATTAAATCGATCTCGCCAGAGTCTTTCACCATCCTCAGCTTTTCAATGAGACCCGGAGCGGGCTCGAGCGAAGTGCGCGATGGAAGCTCTTTTTTCAAAGCTTCCAGATCCGCAACCGTCAGGCGATCCGATTCAAAGCCGACCTTTCGGACTCTTTTGCGTCGGATTTCCGCCAGTACGGCGCCGGTCAATCCGCCTTTCGCGATCCGGACACGGCAATCGGTCTGCTGCTTCGCCTGGACGGTATAGCGCGGATCCGTGAACAATTCCGCCTCGCCATCCCGATAGAGCAGCAGCATGGCGTTGCTTCCGGTAAAGCCAGTCAGGTATCGGACGTTGTGAAGACCGGAAAGGAGTAAGGCATCAATGGCCGGCTGGACAAGCAGTTCGGCGGCCCTTCGGCGGCGGAGTTCCACACCGCTCATGCGCTCACCAACGCCACGGGAAATCGGAGTGCGAAGGTGGTTCCCCGCCCCGGCTCACTCTCGAAATCAATGGTGCCGTCGTGAAGCTGAACAATCCGGTATGTCATGGCGAGCCCGATGCCCGAGCCGTTCTCCTTAGTTGTGAAGTAAAGATCGTAAATACGTTCGCGAACAGTAGCCGGAATGCCAGGGCCGGTATCGGAGATTCGGATCTCCGCATCATCCCCCTTAAGACATGCCTCAAAGCGCAAAGTGCCGCCGTTTTCCATCGCTTCGATGGAATTCATGACTATGTTGAATACAGCTTGTTTCAGAAGATCGATATCAACGGTGATCATCGAATCTTCCACCCGGATATCCTGCACAATCTCGATACCGGCGGCGGCGGCCTGCGGACGCGCCAAACCTGCGACGTCGTCCATGAAATCGCTGATCCGAACATCCCTCAGGTTCAGCTGAACCGGGCGGGTGAAATCGAGGAATGTCTTCACGACGCGATCGAGGCGCATAATCTCGCTCGTAATGATGTCCATCTGCGGATCGAGATCGTAATCCTGATGCGAGAGCTTCATGCGGGCGAGTTCGACGTGCATCAGGATCGCGTTCAACGGATTCTTCACTTCATGCGCAACGCCCTTGGTAAGACGGCTGATCGCGGAAAGCCGGTCGGCCGTCTGCAATTGCCGTCCGATCTGGCGCGTCGCTTCCGGATCCCGGAGCCGAATCAGCATGCCGCCTGAGGCGCTGGATTCCAGAAACTCGACCGAAAGCAGGCCAAAGCCCTTGTCCAACGGAACACGCCGGTTACGCAGGGCGCGCCCGGTCTGGACCGCCTGAGTCAGAAAGAGCCCGAGAGGAGTTCCCGTCGGAAAGATATCGTTGATCGTCTCACCCAACAGCGCGGTACGCGGGCGTCCCAGAAATTTTTCCACGGAGCCCGCCGCCGCGATGAGCCGCCGGTCGCGAGCGAAAATCAGCACGGCGTCTTCGAGTTCCTCGAGCAGCCGCTCAACGTTGGTCTTGAGGTCTGAGAACTCACTCTTGGCGCCGCGAAGCTGCTGGCCCAGCATCGACACTTTAGTGGCGACGATCCGGAATTCGTCCTGCAAATCTCCGGGCGATGCGTTCTGAGGATTTACGGCGGGAAATTCGTACTCGCCTTTTGCGATGAGATCAATCATCTTTCCGAGGCTCCCGAGAGGACGCAAGGCGAAGCTGAAAAACAGAAACGCTCCGAACATTGAGCCAGCGATGGCAAGCGCGGAAATCGCCAAATGCCGCTTCAGGGTCGTAGAGAGATCCGCCCCGATCAGACGCGGCCGGAGAACCAGTTCTACGCGGAAGACAGCATTACCGGAGCCCGCGCTCGTCACGTTGCCGGAAAGCTGATAACGCCCTTCGTCACGCCAGACCAAGCGAAGCTTGTCAAACCAGTTGCTGCGCTCGAGAACTGCGTTCCAATCATCAAAATCAGGGCAAGTACCGCCAATTCTGCCGGCGTCACTATCGCCGATCACCCGCCGCCGGGTATCGCAAATTGCGATTTCCACCAGAGGCGGCAAATCTCGCATCAACTCTTGGAGATTGGCGGAAAGATTTGGCGCAGCCTGTTCGATGGCGGCCTGAGCGCTTTCGGCGTTGGGGTTGAGATCGACGGCGTAGCGTACGTACTTTTCAGCGGGGTGCAGAATCAATTGCGCATCGCGGTTTGTGGCGTTGAACTGCCGTGAGAACTCGGAGCCCACGTCCAGAACGGACGCCACGCATACGATCACCGCGGTCAACGCGATAGCCCAGAGCGTGAGCCGCGCCTGGAGGCTCATCCGACGTCCTTTCGAGCCTCAGGGCTCAAGGAGCAGTTTCCCGGCGGTTTTGCGGCTCTCGAGATCACGATGGGCCTGAGGCGCGTCGCCGAGCGGGTATGTCTTCTCGATACGCAGTTCGAGTTTACCTTCGGAGATCCAGATCAGTACGTCTCCCGATCGCCACAGCAGTTCTTCGCGTGTGAGGCAATGATGGGCGAGACTGGGCCGCGTCAGGAACAGAGATCCCTTCTGATTCAGGATGGAGGGATCGAAAGGCGCGACGGCTCCGCTCGATTGCCCGAAGAGCACCATCATGCCGCGCGGTTTCAACAGATCGAGACCTTTGAGGAACGTGCTCTGCCCGACGGAATCGTAGATGACATCGAGGCCCTTGCCGCCCGTCAGGCGCTTAATCTCTTCCACAAAATCCTGCCTCGTATAAACGATCACGTCGTCTGCCCCGGCAGATTTGGCGATCGAAGCCTTCTCATCGGTCCCGGCTGTACCGTAAACCGTCGCTCCACGCATCTTGGCCATCTGCACTGCAAGACGCCCCGCGCCGCCCGCGGCGGCGTGAATCAGGCACACGTCGCCTTTCTTCAACGGATATGAAGAATGTGTCAGGTAGTGGGCCGTCATGCCCTGGAGCATGGCGGCGGCGGCCGACCGAAAATCCACGTGATCCGGCAGCTTAACAAGCTGCGCCACCGGCACCACCGCGTACTGTGAGTAGGAGCCGCGATGCATCGCATAGGCGACGCGGTCGCCGGGAGCGAGGTCCGTGACGCCCGGTCCCACGGCTTCTACGGTCCCGGAGCCTTCGTTGCCCGGGGTAAAGGGAAGGTCGGCCTTATATAACCCGATCCTGAAGTAAACGTCGATAAAATTGACGCCGGTGGCGGCGATCTTAACGAGGGCCTGTCCAGAGCCGGGCTGCGGCACGGGCGCATCGGCAAGCTCCATCACTTCCGGGCCGCCGGTTTTCGAGATCTGAATGATTTTCATTTTGATGTGAAGGCCGCGCGTGTCCGCATCATCCTTCCGGCGTGCGCCCACAACGCGTACAAGAGCAAAAATATCACTGCGAATGGAAAAAGCGCGAGCCGCGCGAGAGTTCGGGTAGCGCCCGCTCCCTGAAGCCCGGCGCGAACCAGCGCGAATTTACGAACCAACTCGGCATTTTCGCGGCTGAACCAGAAGTAATCGCCGTTTTCATTCACGATGAAAAGCTTCGCTGGAACGCGCAGGGCGAGCATCCATTTCCATTTCGTCATGATCGGCTCGGCGGAGCAGATCATTCCGGCATACGCATAGCCGCGGGCTCGGAGTTCTTTGATCAGGCCCTTCCGGAGCTCGGGCGTCGCGTAGTCCCCTACGCGAAACACGCGCGCGTTCTCGGGCAAAGCGTCCGGAACGCCGCCATAGCAGGTCACAAGATCGAACTCGTAACCGCCGGCCCACGTCGAGCGCAGCAGGGGCAGCAAAGTTTCCATGAGAGAACGCGAGCCGCTTTCGATCAGAAGTATGCGGGAGCCGGCAGGAGCGTGGCGGCTCAGCACATAGCGCATCAGTCCAATCGTCGCATGAGGCTCATCCGGGAAGACATCGCGCCAGGGGTCCCTTCGCACAACGCTGCAGCGGCAGGGAATCAGCGGCGAAGGGCGTTTACTCGTTTGATCTCCGCTTTCGCGGCGTCGAGGGAAGAATCCTGTTCGAGCGCAGTCTTCAGTTCAGCGATCGCTTCGGCATTCGCTCCCTGTTTTGCGAGCGCAAAGCCGAGCTGCATGTGGGCCAGGGCCTCCGCGGGGGCGCCTCCTTCGATGGGGCTGGCGAGATATTCGCGCAGGAGCCGGACCGCCAGATCCAGTTGTTCGCCTCGCGACACCGCCACGGCTGCGATTTCATACTTCGGATCGAGATTCTCCGGGACCAGGGCGACGGCGCGGTCGGCGATATCCAGCGCCTCCGTCCAGCAGCCGCACATCGTATAAACCTTGGCCAGAAGCGCCCATCCGTCGCCGCGAGTCGGATCCGCATGGACCGCCTGGCACGCCCATTTCTCCGCCCGCGCCTGATCCGGCTTCTGGTCGATGTACAGGCCCGCAAGCGCCGCGGCGGTCTCGAAAGAAACCGGATCGTCGATAACGGACTGGCGGAAAAAAGCCTCGGCTTTATCGGCCTCCTTCATCTGCAGCGCGAGACGCCCCTGATAATAGCGGCCCATTGCAGGAGCCAAAGCCGCCATCTGCTCGCCAATCTGAACTGCTTTGGCTTTGTCGCCGCCGATCAGCGCAGGGGCGGCATAGTAGTAGATCATCAGCCCCCACTGGGCATCGATATTCGAAGCATCGAGAGCGGTTGCCGCGTCGAGTTCCTGTCGCGCGCGGCGGGCGAGCGTGAGCTGTTTCAGCAGACTCGACTTCTCCGCAAGCCGACCTGCGACCGCCGCGACCTGAACGTGATACGCCGCGTTCGATGCGTCAGAGGCCAGCGCTGCATCGGCAAGCTTGAGAGCCCTCTCCAGATCGCCTGTCGCCGCCAGTGAGCGCGAGAGCAGCCATTCCGCGCGCGCATTGTCCGGCTGGGTCGCGACAACTGGCTCAAGAATCTTCGCGGCGCGCAGGTAGTGTCCCGAATCGACGAGTTCCTCGGCGCTCAATCGGGAGAGCGAATCGGGAGCCGGATCGGGCAGACGGCATTGAGCGAGGACGCCGCCGGCGACTAAAAAGAACGCAAGCAGCCGGTACACAAGTACAGTGTATTCGGCTGCCCGACCCTTATTTGAGGACTTGGGCGAAATAGTCGAGGGCCCGCGGATCGTGGGATTGGCCCAGCCAGAACATAGCCTTCTTCCGCACTCCGGGATTAGGATTGTTTTTCGCTACGTCAATCAGGAGAGGCACTCCCTCCGATTCCGGCAACTGCTTCAGAGCGAAGACCGCCTGTTCCTTTACGGATTGTTCGGGATCGTCTTTGACCGCGCGGCTGATCGCATCAACGGCCTGCTTATTCGCCGCTTTCTGAGCCAGCCAGAACAGCGCCTTGCTTCGCACCTGCGGCGTTTTGTCGTTCCGCGCCTCTTCGATCAGAGTCGGGATCGCAGACGGCTCCTTGCTCTGCGAGATCGCGAATACGACCTGCTCGCGCACCCGCACGTCGGGATCGTTTGCGAGCATCCGTTTCAGGACCTCCAACCCCTGTGGCCCCCGAGAATTGCCCAGCCAGAAGGCGGCCTTCTCACGAACGCGCGCAGGCGATGTCGGAGAAGTGAGTTCATCGAGCGCGCGCTCCGCCTCCGGACCGGCTGTCAAAGCGATCGGAAGAATGGCGCGATCCGGGCTCTTCTCAGTTATCTGCGACTTAAGCCATGACACGCTTTCCGAAGCTGGGACACCGGAGATCCAGTAGAACGGCAGGCCACCGCCGTCGAAACGGCAATCCAGCGATGCGACGCGCAACTGATTCACCTGCGAATTCTCCATCCGGACCAGCACGAGCAGCGTGGTCTGGCCCTCCAGCCTCACCGGCGCTCCCGTCGCATGTGTGTCCTGACGGTCGTCGGTGGACCAGCACATGCCGCCGTGACGCCCAGGTATGATCGGCTCGGACCACGCAGCCCAGTAAGGACTGGCCCCGTTTCGGGCGAACTCCGCCTGCAGCGATCCCGAGAAAGCGTGCGTTTCGAGCCGGGCGTTGTCCACATCGGGCTTTTGCGCGACGGCGCAGAGCCCGAATGCCAGAAGAATTGCAAGAGGCTTCATTTCAGCAGCTCCATCATGTAATCGGTCGCTTCCTTGCTGTTGCGCATCGTGGCAAGCCGCTCCACGATATATTTCTTCATCGTCGGGTCGGCTTCCTTCCGGGCAATATCAATCAGGGCCTTCGCATCTCCGCGGGCATGCAGGGAGTTGATGATTTCCCTTCTTGCCCGAGCGTCGGCGTCAGAGCTATAAATGCTCGCCAGGCTATCGGCGCTGGCGTTACGGCTGAAAGCAAAGTTGCGAATCGCCTCAGCGCGGACCTGCGGATCCTTTTCAGTCTTTGCGATGTCCAGCAGCTTGTCCGCAGCCCCCGCGGCCATTAGCGAGCGAATGATCGTCATGCGGACTTCAGGCACGGTTTCCGAAGCGTAGAGTTGGGCCAGTTGATCCGTTGCTCTCATCGCGCCGAGTTGGCGAATCGCCTCTTCGCGAAGCCCCTGGTCTTTCTCCGATTTCGCGAGATTGAAAATCGAGTCTTTAGCGTTCGACTGCATGAGCGAGCGGAGGATTTCGCGCTTCACCGAGGCATCGCTCGCGGCGGAGTACAGGCCGGCCAATTGCTGCTGGGCTTCGGGCGCCCCGGACATCCCGATATAACGAATCGCCCGCAACTGGAGATCGGGATTGCCCGAGCCCTTCGCATAGTCGGCCAGCACCTGCTGCGCGCGCGCGGACCGATTCTGAGTCAGAACAAACATGGCGCGGTCCTTCACGCGGGGCGCGGCATTGCTTTTCAGGAGAGTCTCGAGCAACGGAATGGCGCGCTCAGGGTCGGCGTTCATCAGGCTGTTAATCGCCATCAGCTTGATGTCGTCGTTGGATCCGTCGTTGGGAGACACGGGCTGGCCGGCGTTTTGCTTGACTTCAACCTCCAATGCCTGGGCGTCGTTCAACCAATGGCTGTTCGGATAGTCCCTGCGAAGGGCGGCGATCG
>Ga0126381_100009862_pt1 | contig 10730 bp, 11 predicted proteins | sample PanSoiMetPlot_28_FD_96465 | JGI IMG/M metagenome (GOLD analysis project Ga0126381, IMG submission 96465) | Tropical forest soil microbial communities from Panama - MetaG Plot_28 | ecosystem: Environmental > Terrestrial > Soil > Tropical forest > Bulk soil | place: Panama | collected 2016-02-17
AATTGTCAACAACGGCGCCACCCGCCAGGTGACATGATCCCCATAGCTGCTGTTGGAGTCGTAGCGAACGCTGACGCTATTGTCGAAATCCACTCCCTCCGTCACTCCGGGTAGGCTCGATTGCAGCTCGCCATAGGCCGCATTGGTGGTGATGCCCGCTGAGATCGGGATATGTATGGCATCCCGGACATTGGTGGCGCCCAATACGATGGTCTCGCCCGATGCAATTGGCAGGCTTCCCTGCCAATCAAACGCGATGCGGTCGCCCGATGAGGGAAGCGAGCCGTTGTTGGGATCCATGTTGCTGGTGACGGTGCTGGAATAGCTCACACCCAATGTCTGATCCAGGGATCCCAACACCAGATGAGCGATGCCGCGGCTGCCATAACTCTGGGTATAGATGCGGGTCTGGGTGGGCGCGGGGAATGAAAGGAAAGTGATCGGATCGGTGGCCTCGCCGGTGATGCGTCCCAGACTGTCGCTGACGCGGCCCGCGAAGCCCAGATCGAAGTGATCGTTGATGTCATAGCCCAGCTTGGTAGAGGCCGTGATATTGTCGTAATAGTCGTCGTTGCGCGTCTCGCCCGGCTGCAAGAGGTCGAGCGGGGTCACCGGTGTGGCGCCCGCATGCAGATGGGAAATGGTGGCGCGATAATGGAAATCATCCGTCGAGCCGCTCACCGTGGCGTCCTGGTTGAACGTCTCGAAGCTTCCCCCTTCGGCTTCGCCCGTGAGCGACAAGTGCCCTTCGCCTTGTTTGGTAATGACGTTGATCACCCCGCCGATCGCGTCGGAGCCATAAAGGCCCGATTGCGGGCCGCGCAGCACTTCCACCCGGGCGATGTCGGCGCTGTTGAATTTGCCGAAGTCGACTGCGCCGTTGGGGTTGGAAGGATCGGAGATGTCGATGCCGTCCACCAGCATCTTCACATGGTTGGAATTCGTACCTCGTATAAAGATCGATGTCTGCCCGCCCTCTCCGCCGGTCCGGACCAAGTTAAGGCCGGGCACGTCGGCCAAAACATCCGGCAGTGAACGCTGCTGACGCCGATCGATATCGGCGGCGTCGATTACCGTCATAGCATTCGCCACCTGGTCGCTTGGGGTGTCGATGCGGGTGGCTGTCACCACCACGCTCTCCGGCGGCACGGTAAAGCCGTTCTCGCTCTGCGCCCAGGCAGGAACAGCGAAGGTCAAAAAAGCGGCGCTGGATAGAAGAAAAATTTTCAACATGGCGTCCCCTGATGGATCAGGGAGCCGGCAGGACGAATTGAGATTCTAATTTGGCTCACAAAGGCCCCGCAACGACTCCATTCTTGTCGCCACGACGGTTCACCCCGTAATTCCCGGCACACCCCGGCCGAAAACTGGACGACGGCGCCAGGCAGGTTTCCTGGCTTCCGGGTTGTCGCTTTCGTCCACCTTCCCGATCCCAAAAAAATTCCAGGAGGATCAGTGGCAATTCGGACGAAGGCTCGCCGGTTACAGTTGCGGGGGCAGCCGCGGTTCTGCACCGCGTTCCCTACACCTAGCGCCTGGGCCGCGCTTTTGCGCCATCGCCTGGGCAAATACAACTGGCAAATTCAACCCTGACTTCAAGTGTGGAATTCGCGACGATTGCCGAGTCTTGACCGCTACCGGAGGTTCCAGCTTTGCGCTAGGCTCAAATGCCAACCCAAAGATGAAGGATGACGCCCATGCCCCTGCAGATCAACGACATCGCGCCTAACTTCACCGCCGAGACGACTGAAGGCAAAATGAATTTCTACGACTGGGCGGGAGATCATTGGGTGGTGCTTTTCTCCCATCCCAAGGACTTCACACCGGTCTGCACCACCGAATTGGGCGCTGTCGCCAGGCTCAAACCGGAATTCGACAAGCGAGGCGTCAAGGTGATCGGGCTCTCGGTCGATCCCGTGGACAACCATACCAAATGGTCCAAGGACATCGCCGAGACCCAGGGCACGGCACCCAATTATCCCATGATCGGCGACACCGAACTCCACGTTTCCAAGCTCTATGGCATGTTGCCCGCAGACACAGAGGGCACCTCCGAAGGCCGGACGCCAGCCAACAACGCCACCGTGCGCAACGTCTTCATCATCGGCCCCGACAAGCGCATCAAACTTCTGATCGTTTATCCCATGACTACGGGACGCAATTTCGCCGAGATCATTCGCGTGATCGACTCCATGCAACTCACGAGCCGTCACAAGGTGGCGACGCCGTCGGATTGGAAACAGGGCGAAGACGTGATCATCACGCCAGCGGTGAGCGATGACGACGCCAAAACGCTGTTCCCTGGCTATAAGACTCTCAAACCTTATCTGCGCACCACCAAGCAGCCGCACTAAGGCAAAAATCGGCCTCAGTGCCGTTTGAAATACTGGACGTCGCGCTCATGCTTTTGCGCGGCGGCCAGGCTCTTGAATGTGCCTAGATTGCGGCGTTTTCCCGTCTTGGGATTCTTCTTGCGGGAATAGAGCCGGTATTCGCCCGAAGTGAGCTTGCGGATCATGAGTTTCTCCGAATCTATCCAAAGGTCGCGACACGCGCCTTCGAGTTTTTTGGACCTGACACCCTTCCTTTCCACACAAGAAGAATGATTTGTGCCAGGATCGAGTTTCATGTGCGAGGCCTCGAACATAGGCGTCATCACCTCAACTTTCGCCAGCCGCGAGGATGCGCGGCGCGTGGCGGACGCGCTGTTGGCCGAAAGGCTCGCCGCCTGCGTCCAGCTGATAGACGTTGAAAGCCATTATACCTGGAAGGGCGAGACAAGAAGCGAGCCCGAGGTGATGCTGATGGCGAAAACCCGCGCCGATTTGTTTGCGCCTGCGATCGCCCGCATCAAGGCGCTTCATCCCTATGAGATGCCGGAGATAGTGGCGCAGAAATTCAGCGCAGGCCATGCGCCCTATCTGGATTGGATCGCGGCCGAAACAGGCAGCTAACTCGCCAGCCCGAAGCTCTGCACCAATAGGAATAGCCCCGCGCCAATCAGGGCGGTGGCCGGCATGGTAAGGATCCAAGCAACTACGATGTCCTTGGCCAGGCTCCAGCGCACTGCCGACGCGCGCCGGGCAGCGCCCACGCCTACCACCGCGCCGGTGATAGTGTGGGTCGTAGACACTGGAATCCCCATAAAAGTCGCCAGGAACAAGGTGATGGCGCCGGCGGTTTCCGCGCAAACACCCTGCACCGGCGTGAGATGGGTGATGCGCGAGCCCATGGTGCGTACGATCTGCCAGCCACCCAAGAGGGTGCCAAGCCCCATCGCCGCCTGGCACGCAAGCACTACCCAGAAAGGCACATGGAAATGTCCTTCCAGGCCGCCATGCGCAAAAAGAAGCACGGCGATAATACCCATGGTCTTCTGGGCATCGTTGCCGCCATGGCCCAGCGAATAGGCGGACGCCGAAAGAAACTGCGCCTGGCGGAAAATCTTGTCGGCCCGGAACGGCGAGACCTGGACAAACAGCCAGGACACCGCGAGCACCATTATTAACGCCAGCAGTAATCCGGTCAGTGGCGAAACCACTATGGCTGCTGCGGTCTTGCCCAGTCCGTTCCATACGATAACACGCCATCCCGCCTTGCAGACCCCTGCTCCAACCAAGCCGCCGATCAGTGCATGGCTCGATGAGGATGGAATGCCAACCAGCCAGGTCACGACATTCCAGATGATGGCACCCGATAACGCTGCAAGGATCACCGCGTCACTGATGATGGCAGGCGAGACAATGCCGGTTCCGATCGTGTTGGCCACCTGCGGTCCAAATACCGTGAAAGCGATGAAATTAAAGAACGCGGCCCAGGCCACGGCGTAGCGCGGCGCAAGCACCCTTGTAGATACGATAGTGGCGATGGAGTTCGCCGCGTCATGCAGACCATTGAGAAAATCGAAGGCCAGCGCCGTCGCGATCAAAAGAATGAGAAAGCCGGTCATACCTGCTCGACAACGATGCCGCTGATGCGGTTGGCGACGTCTTGGAAGCGGTCGACTATTTTATCCAGGTGATCATAGATCTCATTGCCAACGATGAAGTCCATCACATCGCCGCCCTGATGGGCGAGAAACAAGGCGCGGATACCGGCGTCGTTGAACTCGTCGGCCCGCTCTTCTAGACGCGTGATCTCCTCGCTGATCGCATTGATGCGGCCCACATTCGCGCGCATGGCGCCCAGCAACCCTACCGCTTCCACCGTCAATTCAGCACAGCGCAGGATGATGTCGCCCAATTGGCGCATATGGGGCTGGAAATCATGTACCTGAAACAGGGCGATTGCCCTGGCGGTCTTCTGCATCTGGTCGATGGCATCGTCGAGAAGGCCAATCAGGCCGATGATATCGCCCCGATCGAAGGGCGTGATGAAGGTGCGCCGGACCCTGATCAGGACCTCGCGTGCAATGATGTCGGCGTCATTTTCGTGCGCGACGATGCGCCGGCAGGCTTCCGGCACCCCGGTCCCACCTTCGAGCAGATCACGCAACGCCAGCGCTCCCTCAACCAAGATGCGGGCATGGCGGTCGAATAGGGCAAAGAATTTTTCCTCGCGCGGCATCAGCGCCTGGAAAAACCGCAGCATGCTTCCCCAAAAAATGATCCGGACGGATATCTGCTTGCATTGCCCTTTGCCCAAGGTCAAGCGGTGCAAACCGGTTTCAGCGAGAACGGAATTTGATGCTATACAGGTCATTGAAGCGGCACCGCACGGTTGAGGCGCCCTTGTTGTTTGTGGTTCATAATCAATGACTTGTCCATGTTCCTGCTGATCGATAATTATGACAGCTTCACCTACAACCTTTTTCACTTCCTGGGCGAATTGGGCGCAGAAGTGCGGGTGGAGCGGAACGACGCGCTGACAACTGATCAGGTCTTGGCGCTAAGGCCCCAAGGCATCGTGTTGTCGCCCGGTCCCTGCACCCCTAATGAAGCGGGCATCTGCCTGGAGTTGATCGAAAAGGCGGAAGGAGCCGTGCCCATCCTGGGCGTGTGTCTGGGCCATCAGGCTATCGGCCAAGCCTATGGCGCAAAAGTCGTGCGGGCGCCCCAGCCGATGCACGGCAAACTCAGCACAATACATCACACCGGGAGGTCAGTTTTTCGTGGACTTAACAATGATTTCCAAGCCACGCGATACCATTCCCTCACGCTCGCGCCTGAAAGCATTCCTGAAGCGCTGGAAGTCACGGCCACCAGCATTGATGGCGTGATCCAGGGCGTGATGCACAAGACCCACCCTGTGCATGGCGTTCAATTTCATCCCGAGAGCATAGCCTCCGAAAACGGACGCGAGCTTCTCGCCAATTTCCTGGCGTTCACGAAATGACGGACGTTCTGGATATCGATCGCGTCAAGGACTATCCCCTGAACGCGGAGGAAGCGGCACGCGCTTTCAGTCGGCTCTTGAGCGGCGCGGCCGGCGAAGAGGAAATTAGGGCCTTCCTGATCGCGTTATCGGAGCGAAGACCCGTCACATCGGAATTCGTGGGCGCGGTTGAAGCCCTGCGTGCGCAAATGAGGGCCATCAACGCGCCGCCGATGGCGATCGATCTTTGCGGCACAGGGGGCGACGGGTTGGGCACGCTCAACATCTCCACTGCCGTATCCTTTGTCGTGGCGGCCGCAGGCGTGCCAGTGGCCAAACATGGCAATCGCTCCATGTCGTCCAAAAGCGGCGCCGCCGACATTTTGGAAGCTCTCGGCGTGAAAATCGATCTCGAGCCGGACGCCGCGGAGCGGACCCTGCGCGAGATTGGCATCGTCTTTCTTTTCGCTCAGATCCATCATCCCGCCATGCGGAATGTGGCGAAGGTGCGCCAGGCCATCGGCAAGCGCACCATTTTCAATTTGCTTGGTCCCCTCGCCAATCCGGCCAGGGTGAAACGCCAATTGGCGGGCGTCTTCGCCGAGGAATGGTTGGTGCCCTATGCGGAAGCGCTCCGCGCGCTGGGCTGCGAGCGTGCCATGGTCGTGCACGGGAAGGACGGATTGGACGAGCTCACCACAACGGACATCACGTATGCCGCGACGCTCAAGGACGGCGTCATCGCCCAGGCCGAGATTGCTCCTGAGGACGCTGGGCTCAAGCGTGCAAAGCTCGAAGACCTCAAAGGCGGCGTCGCAGCCGACAATGCGAGCGCGCTCCGGCAAGTCTTTGCCGGCGCGCGCGGTGCTTATCGCGACATTATTGTGCTCAATGCCGCCGCCGCCCTGATGGTAGCGGAACGGGCAACCGATATAATGTCGGGCGCCAAACTGGCCGGAGAATTGCTGGATTGCGGCGCAGCGCGGGAAAAAATGGAGCAACTGGTGAAAGCGTCGAACCGCGTCCAACGCCCATGACCATCCTGGATAAGATCTTGGCCTATAAAAAGGACGAAGTAGCCGTTGCCAAGAGCCGGCTCACGCTGGCCGAAGTGGAGGCGCGCGCCAGGGACGCCGATCCCGTGCGTGGTTTTCGCGCCGCGCTGGAGGCCAAGAAGGAATCCGGCGAGTTCGGTTTGATTGCGGAAGTGAAGAAGGCCAGCCCTTCCAAAGGTCTGATCCGGGCCGATTTCGACGTTCCCGCGCTGGCGATGGCCTACGAGGCGGGCGGAGCGGCCTGTCTTTCCGTGTTGACCGACACGCCGTCCTTCCAGGGCGCGCCGGAATTTCTCACTGCCGCGCGCGAGGCCACGCGCCTGCCCGTGCTGCGCAAGGATTTCATGCTGGAAACATATCAAGTCGCTGAAGCGCGCAGTTGGGGGGCCGATGCGATCCTGATCATTCTGGCAATGGTGGATGACGGCACAGCGCGCGCCTTGATCGAAGAGACCGAACGTTTTGGAATGGACGCCCTGGTCGAGGTCCATGATGAAAAAGAGCTTGAGCGCGCGGCAGGGTTGCAAGCCCGCCTTATCGGCATCAACAACCGCAATCTCAAGACGTTCGTCACCGACCTGAGTGTCACCCAAATGCTGGCGCCAAAAGCTCCCAAGGACGCGCATCTGGTGGCGGAAAGCGGATTGTCGGCGCCCGCCGACCTGAAGCGGCTGGCTCAGGTCCATGTCACATCCGTGCTGATCGGCGAAAGCCTGATGCGGCATGCGGATGTCGAGCGGGCAACCCGGCGGATTCTGGGAGATGGTTTTAGGCAATGAGCAAATTGACCCACCTCGATGCCAAGGGCCAGGCCTATATGGTGGATATCTCGGCCAAGCCCGTGACGGCGCGCGAAGCCGCCGCTGAAGCGGTGGTGACGCTCTCCGAGGAGGCATTTATTGCCGTTATGGAAAGCAAGGCGCCCAAAGGCGACGTGCTCGCGGCCGCGCGTATTGCAGGCATCATGGCGGCCAAGAAGGTGCCTGAGCTGATTCCGCTTTGCCACCCGATCGCCATAACCAAGGCCCAGGTGGAATTCGAGCCCGACGAAAAATCGCACAGCATCCGCATTGCCACCACGGTGACCACCAGTGGCCAGACCGGGGTTGAGATGGAGGCGCTGACGGCGGCTGCCGTGGCGGCACTGACGCTTTACGATATGATAAAGGCAGTGGATAAAGCCGCGGTGATCGAGGCGGTGCGACTGATTTCCAAGTCCGGCGGCAAAAGCGGCATTTACAAGTCGCCGCCGACGCCCGCGAAGCCTTTGTCCAATCGCCCAAAACCCAAGACTTTGATGGGCGAAGTCGTTGCCCCCAAGCCAACCCAGGATCAGCGGCGCGATGCGTTCCGCGCATTCATGACTTCGCATCGGTTGCGTCCCACCCTCTGGGCGAAACAGGCTGGCATCGGCTCGGGCGAGATTTTGAGTTTTTTGACCGGACGTTCGCGCGGCCTCTCTGTGGAGTCGGCAGAGAAACTTGCCCGCGCGGCCAAGGTTCGGGTCGAAGACATGTTCAAATGACTTTATCTGCCCCATCTGTCCGCGAAGGCGATATCGGTGCTCAGGTTCACACCTGTGCGCCGGACGAGCTTGCTGTCGGACGTTCGGGGCACTTGGCCGTTCACCTCAATCCCCGGCCAGCGCAGCGTGTGCGGGGGGAGAAATGCTGAGCGTTGATAAAGCAGTCGAGCGCATCACCGACGCGTTGAAGCCTCTGGGAAGCGAACGCGTGAATTTGGAAGATGCGTTCGGCCGCACCCTGGCCGCCGACGCCCGCGCCCGGTTCGACCAGCCGCCTTGCTCTGTGTCGGCGATGGACGGCTATGCGGTCAGGAGCGCCGATCAAGGACCCCGGCGCCTAATCGGAGCCGCGCCGGCGGGCCACCCTTTTACGGGCAAAGTGGGCGCAAACGAAACGGTGCGCCTCTTCACCGGAAGCCAGGTGCCCGACGGCGCAGACGCGGTGCTGGCACAGGAAGACGCGCGCGTGGGGGACGATCGGGTGGAGTTTACCGCCCAGCCCTACCCCGGAAAATTTATTCGCGCCAAGGGGCAGGATTTTCTCGCGGGCCAAATGCTCATCCCCCAAGGCACATGCCTTGGGGCGCGCGACGTGGCACTTCTAGCGGCGGGCGACCTGGCCCAGGTCGATGTGCAGCAGCGCCCGGTGGTCGTGCTGGCGGCTACTGGCGATGAGCTCTCGCTGCCCGGCGCTCCGCGCAAGCCCGGCGGGATCGTGGCTTCATCCGCGTACGGATTGATGCCGCTGATTGCGCAATGGGGCGCGCGGCCTCGCAATCTGGGCATACTTCCCGACCGAAGCGAAGCCATTGCCGCCCTGGCGGAGGAAAAATGCGATCTCCTGGTCACGCTGGGCGGGGCATCGGTGGGTGATCATGATCTGGTCCGTTCCGCCTTGGGCAGCAAAGGCTTCGCCTTGGATTTCTGGAAAATTGCCATGCGCCCTGGCAAACCAATGATTTTTGGCCGCTTGGGCGCGATTCCCTTGCTGGGCCTGCCCGGCAATCCGGTTTCGACGCTGGTTTGCGCGCTATTATTCCTGCGCCCCGCCATTTTCAAGATGCTCGGCCGGGAATGGAGCCAGCCGCTTAAGCCCGCCAAGCTGATCGGCACACTCGATGCCAGTGGCGAACGCCAGGATTATCTCAGGGCAAAAGGCGAACTGCGAGATGGCATCATTTGGGCGCGCGCACTTGCGGTCCAGGATTCTTCTCTGCTCCGAGATTTCAGCGTCGCTGACATGTTGATCGTACGTCCCCCTCGCGCGCCAGCTCTGAGAGAGGGCGATGCCGTCAAGATTATGGAGCTCGAATAGAATATGGCGTTGCTCGCGCCGTTCAAAAAACACGCCCTTGGTGACGGATCCGGCGTTGACGGGCCTTTGGAACTAAAGTAGAACGATTCTACATGTTTCGGGTTTGTTCGCGGCGCCACACCGCACAATCCCGCACGAGATCCAACCGGGATATTCCCAGACCTTGGGAGGGACATGGCCGATGCTGACGCGCAAACAATATGAGTTGTTGCTCTTCATTCATGAGAGAATCCGCGAATCCGGTGTGCCGCCATCCTTCGACGAGATGAAGGAGGCGCTGGACCTCAAGTCCAAATCAGGCATTCATCGGTTGATCACTGCGCTAGAAGAACGCGGATTTCTTCGTCGGATGGAGAAGCGCGCCCGCGCTTTGGAAGTGGTGCGGCTGCCAGAAAACATGGCCGAGACGGCGCGCCCCGCTACTACGCGCAGCCAAGCCCAACGTATCATGCCGTCGGCGCGGCACGGACGCAGCGACCGCATTTCCGATCCCCGCCACAATGCGCCGCGGCGCGCCATGGGCGACAGCGACCATGCCGTCAACGTGCCGCTGGTGGGCCGTATCGCGGCCGGTACTCCAATCGAAGCCTTGCAAAATCGCATTGCCGATATTCCGGTGCCGGGCGGCATGATCGGACGGGGCGAGCATTACGCTCTGGAAGTGACCGGTGATTCCATGATCAATGCCGGCATCCTCGACGGCGACACCGTGATCATCCAAGAAGCCGACAGCGCCAATACAGGCGAGATTGTGGTGGCATTGGTGGACGATAATGAAGCCACTTTAAAACGCTTGCGCCGGCGTGGCGACTCCATCGCCCTGGAGGCCGCCAATCCCGCCTATGAGACGCGGCTTTATGGCGCCGATCGGGTCAAGGTGCAGGGCAAGCTGGTGGGCCTGATCCGCCGTTACTGAATTTAATAGTTCGGCACCATTATTGACTCGGTACCCAGGGCCGGTCGCCACGGGTCTGATTGATGCTGACTGCATGAAGCGGCGTGAATTGGATGGCATAACCGCCACCTGACGCAACTTTGTTCGCACCCAGGACCAAGCGCGGGCCATCGCAGGAAAATACCGGGGCCGCGGAAATTACCAGACCTGCGCGGGCGCAATCCTCGTCCAGGGCTTCGGGCCGCAAAGCCAGCGCAATCACCAGACCATCCTGACGGACCACGCAGCCTAAGCCGTCGCATGCGACCAACCCAGTATCGACGGCGTCGGGCCAGCCCCTTTTATCGCCATCGCGCAAAAGCCACCGTTCGGCCGCGTAACGGTCTTTGGGCGCAACGGGAAAATGAAAATGTCCATCCCTTCCTCTAATGGCCACCGTTCGCGCGTCCGAAGCAATCATCATATCGGGGCGCGGCGCCGCCCATGCTACGAGAATTCCGGCCAGTATCGGTACGATGCCCAACGAGCGCATGCCGCGCCGCCAGATTGCCAGCCACAAGCCGCCCAGACTTATCAAGACCAAAGCTGTGAGGGGGAAAGCTGGAGTGAAGGTGACCGCTCCGGGCA
>Ga0126381_100009863_pt1 | contig 10729 bp, 9 predicted proteins | sample PanSoiMetPlot_28_FD_96465 | JGI IMG/M metagenome (GOLD analysis project Ga0126381, IMG submission 96465) | Tropical forest soil microbial communities from Panama - MetaG Plot_28 | ecosystem: Environmental > Terrestrial > Soil > Tropical forest > Bulk soil | place: Panama | collected 2016-02-17
GCTCTTGCTTCTAATGCCGTTTCCCCTGGTCCTTCTCTTACCCGGCGGATCTTTGCCATCTCGCACGGGCTCGGACTGTTGCTGCTCTTGGTTAGCGGTTTCTTCCTCTTAGTTCAGCTTGGGATCGGCAAGAACTTGCCGGGCTGGGTCTGGGGCAAGGTTATCATCTGGCTGCTCGCCGGCGCCTCAGCCACTTTGGTCCGCCGTTTCGCCCGGTTCCAGGTTCCGATGTTGGTGTACCTGGCCCTGTTAGTGGGACTCGGAGCATGGCTGGCGTTGTATAAGCCGTTCTGAAACGCTGGAGTTAGGAGCTAGAATTTAGGAGCTGGGAGGGCGCGGACCCATTTTTGGTGGGGCGAGGCTCCCGCACGATCCGATATGTTCAACGAAGCTACTGAAGTTCGGGATCCCATCGCATCGCTAGGTACATGCGCGTGCCGAGCCGTGGGTCTGCCGTGTCGCTAGTCTGTTGATTTGCTGCGATACCTTCTCAATGAAAGAGTCCGTATGGCCCGCTTCAACATGGCGCACGATGCACCACGGCTCGGCGAGCATATTGGACTAACACGATCTTGGGACTCAGCAGGCCAGCACCTTCGCTAATTTTATAGACCCGTTTGGAGCCTCGCCCCACCAAAAATGGCTTGCTCTCCTAGCTGCAGCGCCGCGTAGGCCGCCCGGACACTCGCCCGGGCAGCCCCTGTTTTCCTCCGCTAGAAAACAAAGTTGTTTGCGTGAGCACCCTCACTTTCGCGAAACTCTAATCCACTCCTTACTAATGAATTTCGTGGTTCGGGTTTCCGGCTGGCAGTTCAGGGGCCGCCTTTCCCGTAAGTCCTATGCGTCGCATTAGGCCTGTCGCGCCGTAGTCCCGCGGCTGCGGGAGAAGGCGGATCCGATTCTCAGTAAGTCTGCAAGCGAACGAACAACCGGAAACCGGGCGAAGGCCGTAATCTCCCCGCTGCAAACCATCGCACCCAAAATACAGGGCCGCTCGGGCGTTCTAACCCGAGCGGCCTGCGTTTCCCGTTTGGCTACGTTGTTTGCGGGTCATCCCCGCTCTGGCTCGCTATGTTCGATGGGACCTCCGCACCGAGTGGATTGGAGGCGATCCCGTCCCGTACTAATGGTTTTTCAGATTGCGGTTTCAGAGAAATGCACGCGGAGCCGCGAATTTATTTTTCTTTCAGATTCGTGTCGCGCCGATGACCCGTGGCTGGAGACCGCTTGGCGTTATGCTCCCCGCTGAGCCAGGAATTTGGCTAAAGCATCCGCAATGACGGGCCGAGCAGGAGATTCGTAAAATAGGAAAGCCGGAGAGGTGTTCACCTCGAAGCAATAATATTCTTCGGAGGGGGTCTCTTTGAGATCAATTCCGGACATTGTCAGCCCTAGCTCTCTTGTGAGTCTAATACAATTGGCTGCGATGTCTCTCGGAAGTACCGCGGGAACCATGGTTAGAGTGTAACCTTCCTCGCCAGCATATCGGTAGTCGACAGCCTCGCACTGAATCCGAACCGCAAACCATTGTTCGCCGATGACGTGCACCCTGATGTTATCACCCGCAACATACTCCTGAAACTGGGCTGGACAGTTTCCCAGAAGCTCCAAGCGGCCAAAATCTTCTTTTGTCATCCGTCGAACCGTTGAACGAACGCCGCTGATCGATTTGAAGATTAATTTTTCGTCGCATTCCACGAAGAAGCGAGCAACCGCCTCCGGATCATTGGTCACAAGCGTCCTGGGAATCTGGAAACCAAATCGGCGAATCAACAAGGCCTGGTAGGGTTTGCTACGATTAGAGTACGTCGCTGATGGCCGGTTCAGGACGTCGCACGGGAGATTATTTAGAACCGCTGCAAGCCGAGCGTCAGTCTCAGGGTAGGCTTGGCTTTTGCTGTCCACTTTCTCTCCCTCTTCTTCGGATTCACTCAGCTCGACGTTTCGAAAATAGACACCGCTCAGCTCGTCAAACTCGATTCGCCAATCCTCAGTGGATATCGAACCGCAAGGGCGGCCGCCATCCCAGGCCAAATCTAAATCAGCGCCGTGACGCAATTTACGGAGATCCAATTGGCGATAATCGATTTCGAGCACCTCGAGACGAGAGCAAAGAAATGCCGTCACCGGCTCGTAGGGATCGCCGCAAACTAAAACCATGAGTCGGATGCGTTACGGACAGGGCCTGAACTCCTTGAACGGGTCAAACAATCGATTAATTCGTTTATGATTTCCCGGCGGCTTGATAAACAGAATCCGTCGTTCTTTGGAAAAAGTTCTACCGCTGCAACCTGGGGTTTGCTCATCGAGTCGGCTATCTGGAACTCGATATAAGTAAGACCAAGCGATTCGGCGAAACCAACCAGCGAATCATTGATGCGGATCAATCTACCGGGTGCAGCTTGATCCCATACCACCCGCGAACCGATCACAGCGACGGGGTAAGAACGCTCAACTTGCTCCTCCTGCGTGGACTCCAGCTCGAGATCGAACCGCTCAATGCGTCCGTGCCAAAACTGTAATGATTCCACGGGCTCAAACCACACTTCAGGCGGGTACCGATTAATAACCGGGCATGGTAACCCCCAAATCCAACCCAAGACAGCAGCCTCTTTCTCTGCATGGACATATGTGGCTTCGTCCAACGCCCAGCCCTCCTTCCGGACGAACGGGCTCTTTCGCACAAAGACCGCCGAAATCTCTACATCGGAATTGGCGGTCCCGGCTCCCAAGCGGCAACTGGTTGATGATCTGTCGGTATCTAACCGCCAGGAAATCCTCGCCGGATCACGATATAGGTCCGGGATCGCTCGCGCTGGATGCCCACGCTCCGTCAACCCTTTGAGCAAGTCGACGGACAAGGGATCGCCAGTGTAGTTAATTAAGAGAACCAAGGTAACTATTCGCCGAGACCTTTGCTGTGGACAAGGTTGACACCTATTCCCTGACCAGGGTTAGTAGGCGTCGCGACGAATCGAAAGAATCTGATCAGGATCGAAATGTATTTCGGCGTGAGCGGGGTAACCGAGGTCGTGAGATGAGAATTATTCTTCGCATCCTGTTCAACATCGTTCTCGATGGTGCCGGAGATCTTGTACGACTTCGACTGACCGGACGAATGATTAGTCAGCGTAAACGTCGCTTGAGGCAGCAATTCAACGATGTCGATGAGGCTAAGTTCATCAAACGTGCTACTAAAAGCGTGGCGGTTCGTTAGCGGCGTAGGGCTTTTTGGCAATTGACCACTCAACACGTACGAATCACCCTTTATTTTCGTTCCGTTGAGGTAGGAATCCATCTGGAATTCGAAATGATCTAAGAGTCCGATGAAGTCTGCGAGAGAAAGCTTCTCTAACGGCATCGCCAATCGAGAATCATCCTCGGTTTTCTTACCGGTAATCCCGTATATCGACGCCAAGGTCGGCGCGTGTCGGACTCGGTCAGTGCTTAACTTGTGTACTGTAGGATAGAGGCATGGCAGGAACTTAGTCGCGAGATCTTCAAGATTTCGTTTACCAAGCGGAAGATTTTCCCCCTGACCCTTTTTGGGCTTTGTAAAGGATTTGCCGGGCATGATGATTAGTTTTCTAGGACTATATAAACGAAATCCTGGCAGAAATTTCAACGCCGCTGCCCATTTTCCTTCCTATTGGTCTAACCAGCCCAGGCTCCGCGGGATTCTCTCTGAAATCGGTGCATTATTCGCGTGAATTCCTCAGGTTAGCATAACCCCTGCACGAAACCGGACGAGTAGGAGCTCGTCCCTGCCGTTCACTGCGGGGAGCTCTTCTCGAACTCGGCAATACGAGCCCGCGTTTCAGCGTCTTTCTCGTCAAAGCTGGCCATCAATTCCTGGAAGCTGCTATCCTGCTTAAAGACATCCAGCGAAGGATCATCCCGCAACAGATCGACTGCATTTGGCAGGATGCTGATTGATTCTGGAAAAAGCTTCCGCAAGAGGTCATTAGCTTCATCTCTAAGCCCTAGAATTCGGTCGCTGACCGCAAGGTAATACATCGCGTCGCGGTCAGTGGGATGGATGCTGAGAAGCGCTTTGGCTTGAGTCTGCAATTTCGTTGCCTCAACGTGAGCCCTGGCAGCGTCGCCCGACAAGTGATAGGTCAAAGCCAGGTGAAACTGGGCCCAGGGATCAGTGTTAGCCTTGGCCTCGGTAGCTTGAATTACAAATGACCAATTGCCCAAACGTTCCGCACATTCGATCCGCAAGTCGAGAGCGGAGGGACCATATGCGACTGCATCTGCGGGGAGATCTTTCAGCCCGTCAAACGCCTTTTGATAGTCACGTCTTTGAGCCAGTAACTCACATTCTAACATCTTCCGCCTGTCCGGATCGGCCTCGAGCTGCATGGTCTTTTGCATCCATTTCTCGCGCAAATCATTTTCACCGATGACCGCACTGAATAAAGCCAGCAGATACGCTTTCCGCGGATCATTAGGATCAAGAGAATACGCCTTTCGGAGCATCGAATAGGCTTCGAAGTCTGCAGATGAGGCTAGCCTTTGGCTGGCGGCTCTGAAGTTAACCTCCGCATCATTTGGAGCAAGCCGAAGCGCTTTATTAATCGCTTCTCCAGCCTGGTCGAATAGGCTCTTCCAAACATAAGCGCGGGAAAGGACGACGTAGGCGCGAGCCTGCGCCGGATCTATGGCAACGGCACGATTACAAAGGTCGATTGCTGAATCTACCCAGAACGCTTCCTCACCAAAGCGGACATTCCGATCGATGTAGGCGTTAGCAAGTCCCACATAGCCCAGCGAAAATTTAGGATCTAACTCTAAAGCCTGCCGGTAAAGCTCGATGGCCTTTTCGTTGTCGTCCTTGTGCCGAAGCAGGTAGTAGGCTCGCCCCTGTAGAAAGAGATCGTATGCCGTGACGTTGTCCGTCGGCTTCTGCTGAATCTGGTCGCGTTCGTTTGGGCTTAGCCGCACTTGGAGAGCTGAAGCCAGGTTTTCAGCGACATCTGTCTGAATCGCGAACAGGTCTCTCATTTCCCGGTTATAGGCGGCGCCCCAAAGCCGCTTACCCGTCCGCGCATCGTATAGAACCGCAATAATCTTTATCTGTTGGTCCAGGCGCTGCACACTGCTCTCAAGCACCGTTTCCACGTTCAATTCGCGGCTGATCTCATTCAGCGATTTCCTTGGTATTCCTGGGGCGGCCTTATATCCAAGGACTGAGTCGCGGGAGATAACCCGGAGGTCCGCAATCTTCGAGAGTTGAAAAATAACCTCGGTGGTGAGTCCGTCGCTTAGATAATCGTTTTGCTTGTCGCCACCGACGTTATCAAATGGCAAGACCGCCACAGACTTCTCCCCGCCCCCCGCAGCAGGCATGCCGGGATGAAAGAAAAAGTACGCTCCCAGCACGCCCGCCAGGACCAGTGCTGTAACGCCGCCGATGATGTAACTTTTTCCCGAGAGGAACCTTTTCCGCGGGGTTACTGAAACCGGCGTGCCCGTTTGCGCGACTCTGTGTCCCGCCAGGCTCCGCTGCGTCGCCCGCACTATAGCCAAAAGATCTTCTGGAGTTTGCGGCCGGTCTTTCGGGTCTTTTTCGAGCAAATGGGTGAGCAAGGCTACCAGCGGCTGCGGGAAGTATTTCAGTTTGCTAATCGGTAATGGCGCTTGGAGGTGTTGAGCCGCGACTTCGGACGGTGTGCCCATAAACGGCGCGGATTTCGTCAACATCTGCCATAAGGTGACGCCGACCGAGTAGAGATCCGACCTTATATCGACCGGCCCGCAACTGATCTGCTCGGGACTCGCATATCGCGGGGTGCCTAAAAAAATCCCGGGTTCGGAAGCGGAAGATTCCTCAATGTCGCCAGTGGCGAATTTTACTAACCCAAAATCGATCACTTTGGCGGTTAGCTGGCCATGGCTATCCCGGGCTAGGATGATGTTGGCGGGTTTGATGTCCCGGTGTACGAGGCCAGCTTGATGAGCGGCCGCTAGCGCAGAAGCGATTTGGGCTGTGATCTCCAGCGCGAGTTTCGCGTCCAGCGGTCCATGTTGAGCGATAAAAGCTTCGAGGGTTTGTCCCTCGATCAATTCCATCGCATAGAAATAAGAAGCCTCGGTGGAACCGAGATAGTAGATCGATGCGACGTATGGATGCCTGAGCGACGCAGCGGCGCGGGCTTCCCGCAAGAACCGGTTCTTAAGTGATTCGTTATGAAGCAGCCGGCTCGAAATCACTTTTAGCGCTACCGGGCGCCGCAAGGTGGTGTCGGACGCTTTGTAGGTAATGCCCATGGCTCCCCGGCCGAGCTCGACTGGTTTGCCATCGGAGCCGATCTCAACTTCGAAATGGGCATACCGCCGTTGGAAATGCTCGGCGACTAACAGGCTAAGATCAGCAGCTTCATCTGAGAACGAATCCATCGAACTGCCGCTGGCCTGCCGTAGCATTTCCGCTCCTTGCGGCAGAGGTTGATTCAGCGGTAGCCCTTCAGTAGCGCCAGAGGCGGAATCCGCCTTCGCTTCGTTTCGGCGCGACGAACCAGATTCGGGATTTGGCGGTGTCTGGTCTTCTGGGTCGTCCGGTTTCCGCTCGCCACCGGCGCTCATTTCAATCGTCGTCCTTCGGTCACCAGAAGCGCCTGGTACAAGGCATGAATCTCCGCGTCGATGTCCCCGGGATCGGCCAATGTCTGCGCTACTTCGTCCCGCAGAAGGGCCGAGTATCGTTTACGCATTCGGAACACCAGGGTCTTAATTCCAGCGACGGTCAACCCTAGCGCGGCCGCAACCTCGTCATAGCCTTCGCTGAGATTTGTTCCTGTTAGATCAAGATAGCCGCGTAGCCGGTCGAATTGGGCGGTCTTACCCGCTTGTCGATATTCTTCGTTCAGCCGAACCATGGCTCGTTCCAGTAGCAGCTGCGCCCATTGGGCATCGAAAAAGACTTCGGCCGTCACATTGTCCTTCGGTTCGATCTGGTCGCGTTCATTCGCTTCCTGCGCATCAAGCGGTACTAGAGGATTTCCTCCTCCCCGTTTCGCTGCCCCAGCCCGGTGGCGCACCGCTGAGATATGGTTCTGGAATGAAGCGAGCAAGAAAGACCGGAACCGGCCGCGGTTAGGATCAGCGTGCTTCAAGCTGACTTTATCGAGAAGGTGCAGGAAGAAGCTCTGGGTCAGGTCTTGGGCGTCTTCATCGCTAAAACCTTTGTAACGGGCGAAATGGTATAGCGGATACCAATACCGGGAACAAAATTCAGACAAAGACTCCTCGTGGAATGGTGACGTGACATCACCAGATCGAAGCACCAAGTCCCAGCGAGTGGTATGGAACTGCATGCCCGCCTGCTGTTCCTTACTTTGTCCAGTATTCACCGCTTATACCTCTCTAAATCTTTTAAGCCGAAAGCGTTCCGAGGGACAATGAATTTTGTTAGGAAACTGGTGAGCCGCGGTAGGGGCATCTCGGCCGCAAAGCGGCGGCTCATGACAGCCTAGGGCTACGCCCTAGGAAATCCGGTAATAATGGGTCCAGCGCTGAAGGCGCGAAAGAAATGGCCGGCCACGTCTTCGATTGGCAACCCTGGCGTAAACGAAAGGAATGCATACTCGTGAGACGCGTTTTCAGCGCGAGCTTGCTTAAAAATCACACTCCTAGGGCTATCACGAGTCGCCGCTTCGCGGCTAAGTGCCTGGCCTTTCGATCTGGCGCTAACCATCCTCTCACCTTTCACTTTTCGGCTCCCTCACCCATCCCAGCTCCTAGATTTTAGCTCCTAGCCCTTCCCAAATATTCCATCGCCGCATCGACCCCGCCATTTTTGACGGGGACACCGAATTGGGACAGACCCATCTCGACCCCACACAATGTTCCGCATAGCATGAGATCATTGAAATCGCCAAGATGACCGATTCGAAATGCGCGGCCTTTGAGCTTTCCGAGACCGGAGCCCAAGGACAAATTAAATTTCTCGAGCACAACATCTCGAAACGCGGCTTCATCAAAACCGTCCGGTAAAAAGATGGCAGTCAAGGAACCGCTGTATTCGCAAGGATCAGCGCACACCAAGTCCAGCCCCCAAGCGGTGACGGCCGCACGAGTTGCGGCAGCGTGCCGCTGATGCCGCTTAAATACTGCGTCCAGGCCCTCCTCATCGACTAACATGGAGATGGCTTCACGCAACCCGAACAACAAGTTCGTCGCCGGTGTATACGGGAAAAAACCCTGCTTGTTGGGTTCAACCATTTCTGTCCAGGACCAAAACGAACGCGGAAGCCGGGCGGTGCGAGACGCTTCGAGCGCCTTTTGACTAACCGCGTTAAAGCCGAGCCCGGGCGGCAACATTAACCCTTTTTGGGAGCCGCCAATACCGACATCGACGCCCCATTTGTCATGTCGATAATCGATGCTCCCAAGTGAGGAGATAGTATCCACCATCAGTAAGGCTGGGTGACCGGCTCGATCTATGGCTTGTCGTACCTCTGAGATCCGGCTGGTGACCCCGGTGGAGGTTTCGTTATGGACGCACATCACCGCCTTGATTTCTTTGCCGGCATCATCGCGCAGCTTAGCTTCAACGGCTTCGGGCAGCACGCCGTGTCGCCAATCTCCCGGGACGAAGTCGACGTTGATACCGAAGTTCAACGCCAGCTTTTGCCACAGGGTGCCGAAATGCCCGGTCTCGAACATCAGCACGCGATTACCGGGTGACAGCGTGTTCACGATAGCGGCTTCCCAGGCTCCGGTTCCACTGGATGGAAAGATGAACACTTGGCCCTGAGATGTCTGGAACACTCTTTTCATGCCCTCTAAACAGTCATGACCAAGCTGGGAAAACTCCTGACTTCGGTGATCGATGGTGGGACGATCAATCGCCCGAAGGACCCGATCGGGCACGTTGGTCGGACCAGGGATTTGGAGAAAGTGTCTGCCGGAGAAGCGGGAGAAGGGTTTGCGGTTCACAATTCGCAGTTGGTGGTAGCTTGTTCGTCGGTCAGGTGCGGCGGTTGGAGTCAGACCAATGGGATTAATGGGGACCATATGACAAGTCTTCTCAACTTGAAAAACCGGCGGCGGGAAACTCGACACCCAACTGCTAACTGAGACCGCTGATTCGCAAACCGTGAACAGTGAACGGCGAACCGACCACTGTCATTGAGGTATCGGCGGATAATTGGTTCGGAATCGTTCGTAGGCATCTTCGTCCGAGATCATGGCTTCGATCGCGGCGAAAACCGGTTCGGGGCGGTAAATACCGCTGAGTAAAACGGTATCTTCGATGGTGCTACGGAGAAGAAACGTTGGGCGTTGGTTTGCGGGTAACAGGTTAAATTCGGCGGTGCTGGCTTTTATGGCGTTCGCGGTCTTCTCGTCGTTGACCGCGCGTCCCAGTTCAGATTGACTGAGACCGCTTGCTTTTGCCGCTAGTTCCAGCGCGACCTCGAGGCGAAGAATCGGTCTACCTTCCATCAATCCTTCGGTCTCGAGGATTTCTCTCACCGTATCGCCGTGACCAAGACTTTCCGCTGCCTGGATTACCGCATTCGGGACCCAGGTTGCTTGGCCTGACTTCTCAATCCAGTTATGATTGAACCGGCGCCCAGTGACGAATTCGCATCGGTCGTAGTACCATTTCTCTTGTTCGAGGCCAGCTGCCATCGGTTTACCGTCATTAATCAAAGCGATCTTTCGCACCATCGGCACTCGAGAGCCGTAGTGCTTGGCGATGGCGACAAGGACTTCGTCGCCCATGGCGCACCACATTGAACAAACGTCGTAGTAGTAGGTGAGGGTCATGGTGGAAAGTTGGCGGTTAACGGTTGGGGCAGTGCGTTTCCAGGTCGGCCTAGGTAGGACGGATAGGACCAATGGGACCCATAGGACTTATAGGATCGGAGGGTGACTCAACCGCGAAAAACTGACCTTGGTTTGACTAAACGGCAGACTACTAAAGGCTCACCGCTAATCTTTAGCAGCGTCAGGAAAGCGATCAATCCATGGTTGCCAAGATTCGTATTGCCTCGCGAGAGCGCATAACAATCCGTCCTGTCCCGGCGCTGCGACCAACTGAAAGCCGATAGGAAGCCCACGATGTGAAGGGGTGGCTGGCACGTTGATTCCAGGGCAACCCGCCATATTAACGAAGCCCGTGAACACGGCATGCCCACGTGGACCGACCTTTTCGCCGGCGATCTCAGTAGGAAATGGATCTGTCGCCAGCCACGGCAACGCGGCCGCCGACGGCGTTAGAATCACATCATAGTCACGAAAGAAGAGCGCCAAACCGGTTCGCAAATTTCGTACTGCATCCAGCGCTGCGACATATTCTGAACCGGTCCGTTTCTGACCGTTCTTGGCCATCTCTTCCATTGCCGGTGTTACCTTGCCTTGCCAGCCAGGGAACGATTCCAACAACCAGGCTAAACCGGCCTGCCCGATCGCAGCCCAAGCCTGATTTAGCGGTTCGAGGGCAAACGGTACTTCGCCTTCTTCAACCATATGCCCGTGCTCGGCAAATTGTCTGGCGGCGGCTTCCACGCTAGACGCTATCTCGGGGTCGACCGGGGAATTGGCAAAGCTGCGGATAAATCTGATCCTGCATTGAGCCGGAGCCGGCACGGCGAACGGAACATTTCTGTATTCTGAAGAGAGCGGATCGCGCGGATCTGGACTGCTCAATATTCGCATCACGAGGATAAGATCATTTACCGTCCTGGCAATCGGGCCCAGGGACTCGAAATCAAGC
>Ga0126381_100009864_pt1 | contig 10729 bp, 13 predicted proteins | sample PanSoiMetPlot_28_FD_96465 | JGI IMG/M metagenome (GOLD analysis project Ga0126381, IMG submission 96465) | Tropical forest soil microbial communities from Panama - MetaG Plot_28 | ecosystem: Environmental > Terrestrial > Soil > Tropical forest > Bulk soil | place: Panama | collected 2016-02-17
AACTGCGTTGTGCAATATGTGGTAATCGAAGATGACGAACTGCGAAAGTGGGCTGAATACATGATGCTCGCTGTTCTCCGGCCCCGATACTGTGACTGACTGCCCCTGAGCAGCAAAGCCCGGCGCGGCCCCGTGCGTCGGCGTTCGTTCATTTGCGCGAGAGAAAACATGTTAGATTTCACGGCGCGGAGGCTGTTATGGAACCTGCCCGCGGGCTCGATCGCCTGACGAAGAAACAACGGGTGGACATCAGCAAATTAGGTTCGGAATGGGCGGTTCTTGATTCAGCCGAGAGGCTCATTTCCAAGCTGGCTTCTGAGGAGCGTCAGAAATTGCCGCCGGGAGTGGAGCGATCACCAGAGATAGTGAAACTGGAAAAGGAACAGTGGGACCTATTCAAGCAAAAAAGGGAAATCATTGCGGAGTTTGTAGAGCTGGAACAAGATCACGTCTTTAAGAGGCGCAAACCACGAAGAAACGCCAATCCCTTCGCGCTAGCTCGCGACGTAGCGATTCGACAATCTAGACATCTTTCCGACAAACAAATCTGCGAGCGCCTTGACATTTTTTTGCTACCTCGTGAAGCCGTCCCGATGGGGATTAGAACGGGCATTTCTACTATTTCAGAGCTATCGGCCCGCCGGGAGCATGACCGGCTTCGAAATCAAATCAATCGGGAGCGGGGTTCCGTTCCACCGGCACCACGAGGAGAAGGTTTCAGGGACATCGCTCTCGTTTATATGAGAAACGTCGCACCGCATCTTTCCCCGTCTACCGTGCGCCAGCGCACAAGTCATTTGCACGCACACTTGCTGCCACGTTTTGGGGACTCCTCACTGTTGGCGATCGACAGCCTGGCATTGCAGTGTTTTGCTACGGAGCTACTCGGGAAACTTACGAGGAAGACCATCGTGAATGTCCTCGGTACGCTTCTGGCGGTGCTAGCCTACGCAAAGCAGTGTGGCGTCTGCGTACCTGATGTTTCCATAGCTTCAATTAAGATAGGGGGTGATCGAGAACCCGCGGAACCAAAATACTTTAAGCAGAGCGATGCTCAGCGAATCATTCAGGGTGCCCACGAGCCGTACCGGACGATCTTCGCCTTGGCTTGGGTGACAGGTCTTAGGGCAGGTGAATTGCTTGGCCTTCGGGTTGCAGATCTCGACTTCGACCGCAAGATCATTCAGCCGCGAAAGCAGGCCGATGACCGAACACGGGAATCGCGCAGACTGAAAACGCCGAAATCCAGAGATACGCTTCCGATGACCGACGAAACGATTGTCATGCTGAAGGGCTACCTGAAAACCTACTGGAAGGAAAATCCTGAAGGGCTTCTATTTTCGAACCGTCGAGGGAGGCCCTGCAAACGAGTCTACGTAGTGCGGTTCGGCCTCTGGCCAGTATTACGCCGCTTGGGACTTCCGACTCGGGGGTTTGGCCTGCATGCTTTCCGGCATGGGCTGGGCACCGCGCTCGCGGATAGTCGCGTTTCACCGAAATTGGTGCAGAGCATCTTGCGCCACGCGGATATTAAAACAACGTTTCGGTATTATGTTCACGCTGACGCGGACGCACAGCGAGAGGCTCTGGTGCGGGTCCAATCACTACAAATCTCGGGTGGAAATCGTTTGTTGTCACTGAGTGTGGTAGGGGCGGTGGGGATCGAACCCACGACCTTCGGCTTAAAAGGCCGCTGCTCTACCACTGAGCTACGCCCCTAAATGGTAAGCGCGTCATTGGGTTACAGAAACCTCCGCCACATCTTGCAGCACTACTGTCCCCGAATTGTCCCCGACATTCTCGGCTTCGTAATACGCCGCCTGCCTGCTGCGCGCCACAGCGAGGTCAGCATCGGAGACAATGTTGTACCTATCAAAAACGTTCCGTGTCCTGTGCCCAGTGATGCTCATCGCGACTTTTTCCGTGACTCCCGCACGCACCAGGAATCGCACGGCACTCCTTCTCAGATCATGAAATGTCTTGCCAACGTAGGTCGTTTTCACTTTGGGCTTCGCCCGCAAGCGGTCCGGGCGGAGGTTGCCGCAAATCGGCTCGCCGGTCACTGCATCGACCTGAGGCACCATGCTCCCAAGCCCGAGCTGCACACAGCGTGACTCCCACACTCGCCTGAACCCTTTAATTCTAACAGCACAGCCGCGACGGTCCAAACGATAGCAGACGTAGGGGCACGATGGCTGCCGATGGATGTAGCGGTCCCTCAGCAAGCGCTCAAGCTGAGGAACCACCGGAATTAGGCGGCCTTCGTCATTCTTCGTTTCGCCGTTGTAAAGCGTGATGGTGTTCTGGAGGAAGTCTACCTGTTCCCACTTGAGATTCATGCATTCACTCTTTCGGATGCCGGTGAAGAATCCCAATGCAAGCGGGAGACGAGCATAGTCCGGCAGCGCCGCTGACAGTGCTTCATAGTCCGCCTTCTCGAAAAAGCCTTTCCGCGGCGCGCTTTCCTTGAGCATTGGGAAGTAGGGAAGATTCCGCAGCTTGCCGTCCTGGCGCGCGATAGAAAACATGCGGCGGAGTGCACTCACGCTGCGATTAATCGACGCATTCGACATCCCCTTTTCCCGCTGCTCCCTCTGAAACCGCTTGATTTGATCCGTGCTCATTTCACCGGCGCGGTACCCGGAGAAGTAAGAATCGAGGCGCCGGACAGCATCCGTGTACGGATTCCCTCCCTCGTCGTGCCGGAGGGATTTGCGGTCCTGTGCTTCGTAGTCTAGGTAGTAAGACTGGCGCAAACTCTCGTAGGTAATGTTCCTAGCGTCGCCATGCGTGCCTTCGCTGACTTCGGCCAATTTCTTGCGAAGTAGCCGGCCAGCCTTCTTCGCATCGTCCGTATCGCAACTAACTTCGATGCGATTTCCGTGGTGGTAATACCGCGCCCACCAAATGCCATTACGCAGCCGCAAAGATCCCGTGCCGCGTTCTCTCATCGTGTGCTCCCTTCTTTCGGTCCGCGCTTCAATGTCCCCTTAAACTCTTTCACCTTGGCGATATCGGTCGTGGTCCAGAAACGGAATGCTCGTACTCCGACCTTGACCGGCTCGGGTGCCGTAATCACCTTCTCGTTTATCCATTTATGCAGAGTCTGCCGGGATACGCCGACCTTCTCGGCCGCCTCGGCCGTGGTGAAGGTTCTCGGTTCTTTTTTGTTGGGACTCATGACTCCTCTCTACTATATGGCTTGACGTTATGTCAAGTAATTAGTAAACTCCTGGGCATGGAAAACGAGCTAGCCTTGGTCTTCAGCGAATCGAACAACAATACCGACGAACTGTTTCGCTACGTGTACGGCTATTTCCGGACATTCTTTGACGCCTATCCGGATGTGAATGTTTGTAATATCAATCTACACGCGTTCGATTGGCCTGAGCCGCTGCTACGCGACCGCAGGCTGACCGGCGTCGCATTCGCTGGAACGTTAATAGCCATGCTCGGGCACCAGGCGAAAACCGACGTGAAGCTGGCAGATCTGTTCCTGGCCTCGCCGCTACCACCAGACCTGATGGATGGACTCGACAGGTGATCATCGCTCAGGGCGCCGTCACCGGAGACCCGCTCTTGGCCAGCGACCTGGTCCTGATGCGAGTCTGCGAATGGCGTCTCAAAGACTATGCCAAATACCGACGCTGGCAGCTGGCCCTGGATAAGGCATTCCGCATCGACCAGCGGCGGACGGCCGCACCGCTCAACAATCCCCTTCTGCCGGAAATGAAACGAGTGGGAGCCGAGCAGCTCCGTCCGGTGGTGACGCGAATGCAAGAAAGATTCTTTAAAGAGCGCGTGCTCCCTACCGGCAAGAAATTGAATGAGGAGATCGTGGATGCATTTGCGGAGGAAGCCTGCAACCCTGATCTCCCTTTCCTGAATCATCCACACAACCGTGAATTGTGGATTCGCTTCTGTCGCCGAAATCCGGTGACGTATCTGCATCTTTCCCCGGAGAAATTGTTTGACGAGTTCACTGGCTTTGTCACGATGCATGACGCCGAGTATGTCAGGCAGAGGATCTCATCGCTCAAGAAGTAGTAGCCCCTCATCGCCTACACGTCGCAGGTTCCCAAAGCGCGCCCGTCCAGCTTCCTGACGTTCGCCTGCTCGATGCGTCGCCGCGAGCGAGTGGCAACGCCACGCAGTTCGTGCCGTACGTTTTCTCAAAGACGCTGGCCCGGCTGTCTGTCGGCTTGATCCGGAGTGCCGGCAGATTGAATTTTGTTATGTCTTGCGGGTGGATGGCCAGCCGCGTAAAGAGAATTTGGCTTCGTAGGGACGCACACGGACGACCACTTCCCGGTCAATCGCTCGGCCGGAAGGGTCGTGGTCGCCGATGTAGTACACGATGACGGGCTTGTCGATTTGCAGGAATTAATTCCGCCGCCTCATGCACGACTGTCTACTGCTCAATCTACGCGTCACGCGAAGTGGAACGGCATAGCGTTAGGTAACCTCGGCAAGTGAGCCGATCACAGCATCCTTTTCACTCCAAACTTCGACATATACCTGCTGGCACCGGCTATTCCTCCGCCAGCACTCGCTTTGCGGCTTCCGATAGCTGCGTCGTTCGCCCCGAACTGGCTTTGCTCATGGAGTTTGTTGTAGGGCCGATATCCCATGCCGCCGTGTAAGGTTTTTGCTCTGGAAAACATACACGGGTTCCCCGGCGGATCTTTGTAAATGGGGGCATGAACGAAGCAAGACCCGCTTATTACCGACGCATCAGGCTTTTCTGCGAATTGCCCATCCATATCGTGGCCAGCGCCACCGGGATTTCGTCTACCCGCATCGCTGCGATTGAAACCGGACTGCGCGCTCCGAACCCCACCGAGCGCGGGCTCCTCGAGCGTTTCCTGCAAGACAAACTGCGCTTCGTGATGATCATGGACGGACCGGTCCCGGACTGGCTACGGCAGCAGACGGTATTGCTAACGGGGGATGCCCATGAGTGAGCAGCCCCGCATCTTCGACCTTCCCGATGCAGTCGCGTATGTTCGGGCCCTCGGCGCCACGGGCGTTACCGTCAACACCCTTCGCAGCGAAATTAATGCAGGACGCATCGCCTGTACGAAATTGGGGAAAAAGTTCTATGTCAGCAAAGCAGCTCTCGAGGCATGGATCTTGAGGGCTGAACGGAGAATCAGGGCATGAGCGCCGCGACGGTCTTGCACGACTTCCATGCCGAGATTGAAGGGCTGATCGCTCGCGGCTTTCCCCTGGTCCCGATCCGGAGGGGCAAGAAGAAAGCGGTGCCGGGCGGTTGGCCTGAACTCCAGATCGGCCTGGCACTGGCGGTGACCTGCTCGACACAGAATTTAGCTCTGCTAGGTGAGTAACAACTTCCGCAAGCAAGTTTTGCTCGGGCTCAAAGAAGAGTTGACGAGTAGGAAGGACACCATGAGTGAGTGGTCGTCACAAATGGCCAAGCTTCAAGGCACGAAGAACAGTTATCGGAATGCGCGCTTTCGTTGCACGAAACCGTACTGGGCCTATTGGAATCAATACGGCGGAAGAGGCGTTAAGTTCCTTTTTACATCCTTTGACCAATTTGTAGCATGCGTGGGACTCCGGCCGACGCCCACCCACTCGGTTGATCGCTGGCCGAATACGAATGGGCACTACGAACCTGGAAACGTTCGCTGGGCGACTCCGAAACAACAAGTTAACAATCGTCGTCCTCAAAAAGGGAGGACGATCTTTAGACCCCGTAGTGCCAGTAGTTCCTCCCGCTCTCTTCATGTCCCTCCGTCGGTCCCTCCGCCAGTTACTCGCCGTTGCTATATATATGGGGCAGTGACTCCCTCAAGAAATAGCGATTTTCTTGATCTAAAGTCCAATTTAAAGGAGCTTGATATGGCAAAAAAAGCTAGGAAAAACGCGGCGAATTCGAGTAAGCGGGGTTCGGAAAAAGTGGCGGAAAGTAAGGCGTTAAGTCTGGCGGAGGAGTTGGTGATAGGCGGTGCGGACTCCGATGTCACGACCGATGAGGTCGTGGTCTTGTCGTGTGGGAAGCCGCCTAAGGCAAAGTTTTTCAGGGTGCACCCGTCGATAAGAGCTGACATTCGCATTCTAAAGCGGAGCGTGGGGGTGAAGGAAGAACGATTCTTGGTGACGAAATCAGTTGCGACGCAGCTGGACTACGTCACTCCGAATACTGCATTCCTTAGCGTGACTTTGGATGGGAAGCCGTTTCTGTGGCTGATTGGTACGGGCGACGACACTTGGAGCACTTCTGCAAGGCGGATCGCTGTGGACGCGATGACGCAGTGGGTTCGTCTAGTTCCGCACAATAGTTCAGGGACTTATCACAGAAGGGTTGCTAAGAATAACGAACAGGAGCCAGATTTCCAGGAGTTGGACAAGAAAGACTTTTCCGAGCTTTTGTTAATGGCTTTCGACAAGGATCACATCATTACTAACACAGATCATCCTGTAGCTCAGGAGGTGGTAAGCGGAGAATAAATGTGCCGTCGCTACTCCTCAACTACTTCCGGGAGATTGTAATCGTTGATACCGAATTTCGACCTCTCGGCAACGGTTTCGTTATGGTTCGCTGTGTGTGTGCCCTCCAACTCCGTAGCGGACGAGAACATCGCCTGTGGGTTGTGGGAAAACCGAGGTGCCCGTATCCGACGGGTGACGGGATCCTATTCGTCGCACACTATGCTTCCGCAGAAATCATCAGCCACAATTCATTGGGATGGTCGACTCCCGCAAATGTTCTTGACACCTGCATCGAGTTTAGTGCGTTAACGAGTGGTTTGCGCGGGAAGGACCAAAAGCGCTCCCTACTTGGCGCTTTGAAGTTTTTTAACACCGACTCACTCGACTTGGATGTGAAGCAGGACCTGAGAACCCTAGCGATGGCAGACAAACGGAACAAGGACTATACACCCGAGGAGCGGAGGGACCTCCTCGATTATTGTTGGAGTGATGTCGAAGCTCTAAAAAAGTTACTTCCGAAACTGGAGCCTTATCTGTGCGGTCGCTGCCCAGAAATCTGAAAGCCGCCATTCTCCACGGGGAGTATATGAAGGCTTGCGCGGACATGGAGATTAACGGTGTTCCACTAGATGTCCCCACTTTACGGCACCTGCAGAAGAATTGGGATAACATCCGGCGAAAGTTAGCGGGACAGTCCCTTAAAGACTATCCGATTTTTGATGGATTGCGTTTCAGTCATGAGAGATTTGAAACATTCTTGAAAAAAATGGGACTCGATAAGTCGTGGCCACGCACAAAGAAATCGGAATTGCGAAGAACGGACTCGGATACGTGGCACAAACAAGCGAACCTTCACCCGGAGATAGAAGGTGCCCGCGTGCTGTTTAGCACCATGAATATGGACAAGCTAAATGTGGCGTGCGATGACGATGGTCGGAACCGGGTCTTGCTGGGTGCGTTTGGAACTGTCACCAGTCGTAATGCACCCAGTGGAAGCGAGGGAAAGGGCACCTTCATATTCACTCCAGCGAAATGGGCACGGTTTCTTATCAAACCTCCAAAGGGAATGGCCCTTGCCTATCTGGACTGGGCGAGTCAGGAGTTCGGGATCTGTGCCGTGTTGAGTGCCGACAAGAACATGATTCGATGTTATGAGTCGGGTGACCCATATCTGGAGTTTGCGGTTCTGGCAGGTGCTGCACCAAGGGGAGCGACAAAGGACTCCCACCGGGAAATTCGCAAACTTTATAAAGTTGTGACTCTAGCTGTGGGTTATGGCATGCGGTGGTGGGGCTTGCAGCACACCGCGGGTATTTCCGAACAGGTTTCTAGGAGGGTGTCTGAAGATTACAGGAGAGTATTCGCGACGTACTGTGAATGGCGAGAGAAACAGATTGATGAATTTGCTTTACGTGGTCGGATCACTACGGTTTTAGGGTGGCCTCTGAACCGAAGCAGCGCGACGAAAGAGAACACAGTGATTAATTTTGGAGAGCAAGCGAATGCCGCCGAAATGTTGCGGCTTGCTATTATTGAAACTCGTCGCCGTGGTGTTGAGATATGCGCACCGATTCATGACGCGCTTTTGATCCAAGCACCAATCCGCGAGATTCGAAGCGCGATACGCGAGACCAAGGAAGCGATGGCTGCCGCATCTAGAATCATCCTCCGGGGCTACGAGCTTCGGGTTGGTTGTAAGGATGATGCAATCGTCAAAGGTAAGGTTGTGCGTGGCGATATCACGCGTTACCCACAGCGATTTTATTCTGAAGATGGTGCAGATTTCTGGCATCGGATTCAGCGATTGCGGGGTGTTGATGCTAGGCACTACAGCTGTTGAAGGTCGGGTCTCGGAATTACAGCCTGCGAAAGAAGCGGCGCGCCCGCTTCGTGACCTCGCAGACCAATATGGAGGGGATCCCGGACGCAGTGAGCGTGCTGGCGCCGCTTCCGGAGTAGAAGGTGAGGCTGAGGAACGACGGCAACAGAATCGCCTACAAGCACTGTTCAGGATTTGTGTAAGTATCAGCATATCAAGTACTTGAGCAAGTTTCCGCTCGGATTCGTAAGCCGAAGGGGGCATTCATCTGCAGTAAACATGCCTAAAGGGCTTTTGCGGTCAGGAATAAGGTACGACCAAGAAAAGCGGAACGATATGGAACGACTCTGGCGGGATCTAGCGCTACAATCCGTTCATGAACTGCAAACCCTGTGCCCATCCTCACCGCACTCAAATCGACTCTGACCTCATCAACGGCCGACCTTTACGCGCCATCGCCGCCGAACATGATTGTTCTCTCGGCAGCCTCAGCCGGCACCGCCAACACGTACGCGAACTGATAAGAGAACACATCACAGGCCACGGAAACGGTCGGCCAAATGTAGATCTTGCGCAACAAGCATCACTTTCCCAAGTGCCAGTGCGTTGATCAGCGCGAAGCCGTGCAGCGCGAAGTCGATGTGATACTCTGCAAGAATCATGGACTTATAGAGGACAAACAAGGAAAACACGACAAAAAGGTAGAGAGAGATTACGAGATACTCTCTCACCTCGTGGACGGCTTTTTGCTTTATAGATCGCTTGGCATCACTCACGGTATCTTCTCCTAGAAGCGTTACGTGCTCGTTGTTATCAGTTGGGCGCTTTGTGAATTCCGAGTCCAGAAATGCAAAAAAAGCAGGACTCTCCAGCTGCAAACAGCGCAGCCTTTATGTGCTTGTTTTCCTACACAGGGAGCCGCACTTCATGATCGCGACTCCTATCATTTTTTATCTTCTTTTATCGGAATAGACTCAATTCAAATCTTTCTATTTGTCGAGGCTGCATCCTTCACACATCGAAATCCCAGATGATTCGTTCCTGTGCTGATTTCACCTTTACCTCGCGTCCCGACGATGTAGCGCGAACAATACTGTTCCGTGCACAAATACGATCCTCCGCGGTGCGCTTTTTTTCGTTCGTTTGGCTCACCAGGGTCGTAGGGGGAATCAGGCCCTTTCGGGTTTCGTGTCACTCCTCCAGTGGACGCAAGCTGCTGATAGTAGTAAGGACGATACCAATCGCTCGTCCACTGCCAGACATTTCCAGCCATGTCGTACAAACCGTAAGCATTCGGCGGATATTGCATTACCGGAGAAATCCCAACAAAGCCGTCCTCGCCAATATCACTGTCCGGGAAATGCCCCTGGTGCGTATTCGCCATCCACTTTCCTTGTGGCCGGAATTGGTCTCCCCACACGAACGCTTTTCCTGTCATTCCGCCACGAGCGGCAAATTCCCATTCCGCTTCGGTAGGCAGCCGCTTTCCCGCCCAATTCGCGTAGGCTTCGGCGTCTGGATATGCGATTATTTGAACCACGGGATAGTCACCTTTGCCGCGAATGTCACTCTTCGGGCCACTAGGATGGCGCCAATTAGCTCCCTTAACGTAAGACCACCACTGAAAATGATTGTCGAGAGGAACGGGATGGTTAGGCGGTGAGAAAACAACGCCCCCCGCAACTAAGTTTTCAGGTGGAGCTTCTGGAAAATCCTCTGCTCGTGGAGTCCGTTCGGCGATCGTTAGGTATCCGGTCGCTTTCACGAACTCGGCGAATTGCGTGTTAGTAACATCCGTTTTGTCCATGTAAAACCCGTCCACAAACACTCGGTGAATGGGACGCGCATCGAAAGTCGCCTTCATGCCAACTTCATCGTGATCCGGCGGATCGCTTGCTCCCATTGAAAACTCTCCGTCAGCGATCCAGACCATGCCTTTGGGAGCTTCGGGAGAAGGCTCCCGATTCTCAATCGTTGGCTGGAATGCGCCTATAGCTGAACCAGACTTCGCGCTATTGTCGTCAGAGCCCTCTAGTGCTGACGCGCTTCCGGCAGCATGAGATGAATGTATTCGAGGGGCTATATACGCGGCGCCTGCGACCAGTAGAGTCAGGATGATGGCGGCGGGAATTAGGTTTGGCTTACGCTTCTCGTCTTTGGCAAGCTGTGGCGGTTGTTGCACTCGTTTGGCCTTCCGGCTCATGTTGGAATCCTCGGGGCTTGTGACATAACGCAAAACTTGGCTTCACCAGCAGACGCGTAGTCGAGAGCCATGTCAAGAAACCTACCTGACTGCTGCATACAACTCACTTAAGATTGATTGTCGCTCCCACGACAGCACCGGAAGTGATGACATTAAATAGGAACCCACCGCTGCGATAGTCCACACCCAAGTAGCGATAGCCTGCATGCAAGGTCCAGCGGGGCTTGATTTTGTAGCCGATCAGACCACCG
>Ga0126381_100009865_pt1 | contig 10729 bp, 10 predicted proteins | sample PanSoiMetPlot_28_FD_96465 | JGI IMG/M metagenome (GOLD analysis project Ga0126381, IMG submission 96465) | Tropical forest soil microbial communities from Panama - MetaG Plot_28 | ecosystem: Environmental > Terrestrial > Soil > Tropical forest > Bulk soil | place: Panama | collected 2016-02-17
GCGTTCCGTAAACGGCTTATGGAACCGCATCGCCAGCCTGCTCGCGGCCTTCACGCCAGCAGAATGCGCTAACTACTTCCGCAACGCCGGATATGCTTCATGACAGGTGGAAAGTGCTCTAGCGCATCGATGCGACCGAACCGGGCCAGGCCTTCGGAGATCGCACGCTCGGCCGTCGTCCGGTCGGTAATGTCGCCGGGCACTACCACGATCTGGTCATCGTTGGTCGGCCTGATCGACCGCGCCGTCGCCACCACTCCGTAATCGCGATCGCGATAGGCTTGGACAAGGGCCGCGCCGGAATGGGACGCCGGAACGGTCGAGCTTAACGCCGTCTACGCCAGCGGCAGGGCCGCCAAGCCATCGGCACGAGCCTTTGTCGACTACTTGATCGCATCTCTTCGACGAGACTGAGCCGCCGCCTTCCGGTCCACCTTCCATTGTCGGGAAGCCAGGAGTGTCTGCTTGAGCCGCCCAAGCGCCGCGAAATGCATGTCCGTTTCTGGGCTCGGAGCAGCCATGAGGCATGTCCGATCCGATATCGCGTTTCGGGGCGAAGCAGACTTGGCGATACTTTGAGTGCGCGCCTTAAATCTAATTCCCGGGCGCCTTGAAATAGCGCAGATCGGGCGGCGCCTGGCCCTTCTTGGTCGGCATCAGGTGGCCGTCGGCGCTGAGGAAATAGGGCTGCTTGGCGATCTCCACGTGCTGGTTGCCCTCCGCGCAGATGTTCTCCTGCCAGACCGGCTGCGCGTCGGTTGACCTGCGATAGTTCTTGAGCACCGTCCAGGGATGGGTGAACGCGTGGTCGATGGTGGTGATGACGTCATGCAGGAGGGGCGGATTGGCGCTGTCGAGGAAGATTCGCTCCCGCACGATCGTCTGGTTGTCGCGATGCAGCGGCAGGCCGGTGGTCTCGAGCGCGCGCGGGCCCTTGAAGAAGCGCGTTTCCACCTCGAGCGTGTCGTAGCGGCCGCGGCCCGAGCTGTCGATCCAGCGGCCGATCGAATAGCCCGCATAGGAGGGCTCGATGTCCGCCGGCCAGTCGCGCCCGTCGGTGAAGATGCGGCGATTGTCGTGGATGTGATCGATCAGGATGAAGGTGGTGTCGGGCGTGACTACGACCTCCATCGGCGTATAGGCGTTCATGGCCCGCGGCATGCCGGGCGGCAGGCAGGTATAGGACGGATCGAGCCCCGCGCCGCCCGCCTCGAGGTCCTTCACCCCCGCCTCGAACAGGGCCTGGTATTCGCTTGTCAGCGGCGCCTGCTGCCCGAGGCCTGCCGGCTTGCTCGGATCGAAGCGGGTCGGATCGCCCGGCTCGACCCGGCGCCATTGGCCCTTGAGATCGGGATATCTCGATTCATCGAAGGCCTGCGCGCCGCAGGTCGCCACGATGAGCGCCACCGCGAACGTGCTCAAACGGATGGAATGCGCGCTAGGCATGGTGTTTCTCCCGGGCCGATTGCGGAAGGTTACACCGATTGCGGGGAGGGCGGAAAGAGAGCCACAAGACAGTCATACGCAGCCCGCAATTTGCATATAACGGCGTCATCCCTGTGCCCGCTTGCGCATGCGCCCCATCGCCGATTGCCAATCGTCGGCCTCGCCGAGAAACGGCTCGGCTTGCGGGATGCTCGCGTTCGACCTGGTGGAAAAGCACAGGAGATTGGCCGCCGGCGCGTGATTGGGCCAGATGTCCTCGCTGTTGCAGTAGAAGTTGTGCCGATCGAAGTACGTAAAGATCGACCAATAGGCATGGTAGCCGAGCTGCTTGAGCAGGGGAGCGAGCTTCTTCGATGCGCCGGGCCGGTCATTCTCCACATACAAGATGGGCTGGCAGGCTTGTATGGTCCGCGCCGCGCCGGTCAGCACCTGCGCCTCCATGTCCTCAGCGTCGACCTTGATCAGCCGGCATGATTGAAGGGCGAGCTCATCGAGCGCCATCAGCGTCGCGGGTTCGCTCGCCGGGGCCTGCATCCCCAGCGGCACTGCCCCGAAGTTGAAAGAGGTCGCGGCCGGCGGCAGTTGCGGAACCGCGATCTCGCCATGCCGGTCGCCGACCGCGCGCTGATGGCAGACGACATTGTCGAGTCCGTTCAGCGCGACGTTGCCGCACAGCATCTGGAACAGGAGCCGCTGTGGCTCGAAGGCATGCACTCTCCCGGTGGTTCCGACCAGATCAGCGAACGCCACCGTATGGGTGCCGATATTGGCCCCGACGTCGACGGCAACGTCGCCGGGGCGGAGAAACTGGCCGAGCAGCTCGATCTCGGCCTCGCACCATTGACCGTAGAGGTCGAGTGACCGCCCGATATAGGAATCGTTGCGGTTGTACATGAACAGGCCGTGCCTGCACCGTTTGACCGCCACATGGCGGTTTTCGACCAGGTAAGGTGAGAGCATTGCGATTCACTCTTGCTCGTGACACAAGGCCCGACCCTCGCGGTTACGGAGCGCGCGTAGAACCGCTGCCGGGTGCGTATCGTCTGGTTGCCAGCCCCTCAGAAGCGCGACCGGTGATTGGGCGCTTTCTTTCGAAATGATGGCACGCGGCGCCGGCTGTGTCGAACGCCGTCGCGTTGGGCCATGTCGATGGCAAAGCGCGAGCGCCATCAACACGCGTTGCTGCGCGCAGGAATGATGATGCTGAGCGATAAAGCGTCACTCCTCCGGCACCGCTCATCAGCTGTCCCGTAAGCGTCTGCCGAGCGCGGGAGCTTCATATTGAGTGCGCCATCATTCAGCGGCGTAGAGTTGACCAATGCGTGCCATTCGATGATTGCTACTCTGTAGCGGCGCGGCCTTATGGTCGGGGCGGGCAGCGATCGTCAGAAGTCCGGTTTATCCGCGTGCGGGACCGCGCTGTCCTTGCCGAGATGGTATTCGTGGACGTTCTCGGTGCAGATCAGGTCCGTCCATTCGCCGATCGCGGGCCGGTAGGTGATGGTCGCGCTCCAGGGTGTGGTGAAGACGTTCGGATCCTCGACCGTGAACGCAAGCTGCAGGACCTTGCCGCGATAGTTGTCGTCGAACTCCGCGCCGCCGACGCGCTGGTTCTCCTTGGCGTTGCGCTCAAGCGCGGCTTTGGCCTCCTCATAAGGCAGGAGCCGGTATCGCTCGACGACATGCAGCGCCGGGCTGTGCGGCGTGCCGTACATGTCCACCATGGCAAACGGCCCGATCTTGATCGCCGCCGTATCGATCACCAGCGTGTCACCTTCGTAGTGCCCGACCGAATCCCCATACCAGCTTGGCGTCGGCTGCGCGGGATGCGAATCGTTCAGGCGCACGCGGCGTACCTCGTTGCCATGCCGGTAGACCATGGTGATCTTGTCGGGCTGCTGAAACATCTCCAGCAGGAAATCCCAGAACACGTACGGCACGCCGCCGGGCCAGCACTGGTTGCTCGGCGTCGGATACCCGATGCCGGCCAACGAGAGGTCGCCGTGCTCCTTGACGATCTTGGCCGCCTCGGGCTTGAGGATCGGATTGGTGTAATCGCCCACGAGCTGCCCGAAATTGCCGACACCGCGCCGCCGCGACTTGTTCAACACCGGCCCCGGCCCCGATGTGGGCGGCTCGAAGCCGGTGAGAAAGGGATGAGCCCAGATGCCGGAGAAATCCGGAATTGCGCCTCGCGCGGCGCTCGCGGGCGCAGGCGCCTTCTGCGCCAGCATCGGCGGCGCAGCGGCTATTGCCAGTGCGACGCACAAAAGCAAATTCCCGCGCGACAGCATGAGTTCTCCCTCCCGGCACCATATTGGCCACGGAAACTACCGCGCGTTTTGCCGAAGTTGAAGCGCGGTGCGGCACCTTGGCCGTGCATCAGTTTGCAGGAAACTCCCGGCCTGCCCCAGGCCACGTGCAAACACCCCTGCCGAGCCATGGCCCAGGACGGCAGGGTACCCTCCACAGCTGCCATGCCAACGAGTCCAAGGAGACGGCAGAGCCGGGCCAAGACCGGAACAGGCGCAATCACCGACGAGATGCGATCCAGGAAAGGGTCTCGCCGATGCCGGTATCGTAGGCGGTCATCTGCGGCGGCCCGAGCAGACCTTGCAGTTTGCGCGCGTCGTAGCGGACCGGCTTCATGTAATCGGGAGCGACCTGCAAGAAGCCCCGCAAATCCTTATTGAGCAGGCTGAGGATGCGTAACATCGTCAAGCCAGCCGAGCGCAGCTTGACCGGTCGGCCGAGATGTCGCGCCGCAATGTCAACAGCTTCGCGGCCGGCGAGCGGGCCACTGCCGGGGAGACACCAATGCTCACCGAAGGTCTCAGCGCGGGTGCCGACGGCGGCAGCGATGCGCATGGCATCGGGGACGTAGATGTATTCGCGATGAACGTCTGCCTTGCCGATCCAGTTGACGGTCCTGTCGGAGGCCGCTTCGTTGAGGGCATTCTGAAACGTGCTGATGTGCACCTGCGGCCCGTAGAAGTCGGGCAGATGCAGGATCGCGGCGCCAGCCTCGCATAGAATGTCCTCGGCCTCACGTCGGTAGCGCGCCCAAGCCGGCCCACCGGTGCGCGGGTGGCTTTCATTCATTTCGGCCCGAACTTGGTGGTAATAGGCCCAATAGCTCGATACTTGAACACAACGCGCGTTGGTGCGCCGGATCGCGCGAGCGATGTTTCGCGCCGTCACCGGATGCAGATGCATTTGATCACCGGGCAGGCCGACGCAGTCGTAGACGAGATCGCAACCCTCGATCGCTCGCAACGTCGCATCAGGGTCGAGAACATCGGCTGGCCGCTTCTCGAATGCCGCGTCAGGGAACAGCCGCGTGAGCTTGTCCATGCCGCGCGCGGCCACCCGCACGGTGTCAGTTGTCTTGCGCAACTCAGCCGCCAAATGAATTCCGGTCGGGCCGGTCGCGCCTACGATGGCAACTCTCGTCATAGCGGCGCATTATACGGCCTGGAGGGGTGTGACGTGAATCACGCTCCAGACGGAATTCCCTACTCATGGCGCACTAAGCCGGACGAGCGGGTAAATCCATCGATGCAAAAAAGGCCGCTCCGCGTTGATCAGATGTCGGATGGGGAGCAGCGCAGATCGGACAAGCGTCCATCTGTCAGACGGTATATCCAACCATGAACAGTGGGTATCCTGCTCCGCAGCCGGGCATTCTTCAGGATTGGCGAATCGCAGAGCGATTTTACCTGGGCCATCACGTTTAATTCGCAGACACGATCAAGACGTGCCTCATCGTTTGGCAGGCGCGAGAGTTCCTCATGGTGTTGGCGATAGAGTTCGTGCACGGGTGCCAACCAATGCTCGGCAAGACCCTGCTGGGTACCGTTCAAAACCGCTCGAACGCCTCCACACCCATAATGTCCACAGACAATGATATGTTTGACCTGCAGGGTCTCGACTGCAAACTGAAGCACGGTCATACAATTCAGGTCCGCGGGATAGACAAGGTTCGCGACGTTACGATGCACGAAGACTTCGCCGGGCTCCAGACCTGTGATGACATTGGCAGGCACTCGGCTATCGGAACAGCCAATCCAGAGGAACTCTGGAGCCTGCAGAGCAACCAGGCGTTGGAAGAAGTCCGCGTCCGCTGCAAGCCGTCCCTGTGACCATTTGGCGTTCGCCTCGAGGAGCTGATGCGGGGTCTTATTTGCCATCCACTCTCCTTGGTGCCTTTTCGGCCTGCGGGCTGAGAGGCTCCGATACGCACGTAGAGATGCGATTGTCGCGCAAGCCCCTGACGCGCGAACAGCCATGGCGCTTTCTTTCGAAATGATGGCACGCGCCGCCGGATGTGTCGAACCCGCCTCGCTGGGTCATGTCGATGGCAAAGAGCGAAGGTCATTAGCACGCACAGGGCCGGTGAACGGCCCGCGCCATTCCCGCTTCCGGTGCGTTTGCCGACGCAATCCGCTACATGAGTCGGGATGGGGAGACCGCCCACCAGGGACTATCGCAGGACCTCTGGCGCGATTGCTTTAGCCGGCCAGTCACCCCTTAGTCATTGCGGCTGCCGCCGAAGCGAGGATTGGCGTTGTTGGCTCGCAGACTGTCTTGCCAATCGCGCCAGTCTCGCTCGGCCTGAGCCGTGCTTGCCCCAGAATCTCGACCATAACGGTTGCTGCCGTAATCATTGCGGCTGCCGCCATACCGATTGGAGTTGTAGCCGAGTCGTAGACTCTCTTGCCATGCGCGCCAATCTCGCTCGGCCTGCGGGTCGGGCGGCGGGCCGTAACGGTCGTTGTCGTAATCACTGCGGCTGCTGGCGTAGCGTTCTGTGCCGGAATCGTTTCGGCTGCCGCCAGACCTGTCGGCCGCCATGGGCGCCTCAGCGATATAGAGAGTGTCACCGGCTCGAAAGATGATCGCGCCCGGCCCGAGGCTTCGAGCATCAAGCATCCTCAGCATACCGGCGAGCTCCTCCGATTTCCGCCCAGGCAAGACGCTGAACGTCCTGCTGTCAATGAAGATGCCTTCTCTGTCTGCGAGCCTGATCGCATTCGTCGATTGTGCTTCGACGAATGTCGGAATGCCCAACCCAATCCCAAGGGTGGTTGCAAAGATAGTCAGCACTCTGGACTTGCGCATGGAACGCTCCTCTAAAAGTAGGCAGATCGTAAGGCCGGATCTAATGATGCCAGCGTTAGGAAATTTGATTTAAGTCAAGCCGAAGGTCGCTTGAGAATCGTGGCGCCGCCGCACGCTGGCGCTAGCCAGGATCGTGCGCCCGCCAGCGGCGCCCTGCGGCGAAAATGATTGCGCCGCGCTATCGCACCCGCACAGGCACCGGCACCGGCACCGGGGTGGCGCACAGCTGCGCAGCGATGGCCTCGAGCAGGAGCTCGTAGGCGCGTTCCACGATGTCGTCCATCGAGTGGGTGCGGGCAAACATGGTGGTGGCCTTGGCGAGCATCTCGTCCCGGGTCGGCAGCTGCGGCAGGGAGAGGCTGCCGAGCACGTCGGCGGCGCGATGCTGGGCGGCCGAGAGCTTTTCCGAGAGCGCCGCGAGCGTCGAGCCTTCGAGCGCGCCGCTGACGGCGGCGGCGATGCGCTCGGTGTTGAAGCTCGAGGCAAGCTGCGCGGCGGCGCGGCCGATGACGCGGGAGCCCAGCCGCTGCTCGTTGCGCACCACCTCCGCTGGCGGCTTCTTCAGGTTCCAGACAAGCCCGGTGAACGATAGGAGCTTGAGGACGTAATAGGTGCAGTCCACCTCCCACCAGCGGAAGCCCTGGCGCACGCTCGCCTGGCAGGCGTGGTGATTGTTGTGCCAGCCCTCGCCCATCGTGAAGAGCGCGAGGAACCAGTTGTTGCGGGAATCGTCGCCCGTGACATAGCGCTTGCGCCCATGCACATGGGCGAGCGAATTGATGCAGAATGTGGCGTGGAACACCAGGCACGTGCTCCAGAAGAAGCCGACCACAAGACCCGACCAGCCTGCTACGAGCCAGCAGATGATGCCGAGCACCGTCGCCGGCACGAGCTCGTAGCGGTGCAGCCACATGAGCTCCGGGAAACGGGCAAAGTCCGCGACCTTGGTCAGGTCGACGCTGTCCTGCCGGCGCGCAAAGATCCAGCCGACGTGGCTGTACCAGAAGCCCTTGTGGCGCGGCGAATGCAGGTCGCGCTCGGTGTCCGAATGCAGGTGATGGTGGCGGTGCTGGGCGGTCCACCACAGCACGCTCTTTTGCGCCGTGCTCTGCGAGCCGAGCGCAAGGATGAACTGGAAGATGCGGCTCGTCGAATAGGCGCGGTGCGAGAAGTAGCGGTGATAGCCGGCCCCGATGGCGAAGATGCGCAGCCAGTAGAGCGCCACGCAGATCGCGACCGACTGCCAGGTGATGCCGGTCCAGATCGCGGCCACGCAGGCCAGATGCACCAGCACGAAGGAGATGGTGGACGGATAGATGATGTCGTCCTGGTCGTCGCCGCGATCCGCGGCAGCGCCTGGCCCGCGCGGCGCGGGCGTCAGATCGTTCATGGGGGCGGGATCCTTATTGTGCCGGCCTCGGTTGGCGCCCGCTTGGTATAGGCGGTCAGCACCGAGGAATTCGAGTTCCATTCGTCCATCGCAAGCTTGCCCGAGACCAGGAGGAGGGTCACGGCCAGCACCAGTCGCAACGCCCGCTCCGGCACGCGAACGGCGAAATAGCTGCCGATGAAGATTCCGGGGAGCGAGCCGGTGAGGAGCGAGCCAAGAAGCCGCCAGTCGACCGAGCCGACCATCCAGTGCGCGGTCCCGGCGACCAGCGTCAGCGGCACCGCGTGCGCGATGTCCGAGCCGACGATGGTCGCTATCGGAAGCTCCGGATAGAACAGCAGCAGCGCCATCACGCCGACTGCACCTGCGCCCACCGACGACAGCGACACCAGCACGCCGAGGCCGGCCCCAAGGAGCACGGTGGCGAGCGCCGTCTGTTCGGCGCTGAGGCTCTGGAAGTGATGGCGATAGCGCTCCCTGATCGTCCTTCTGTAGATGAGCGCCGCGGCGGTGAGGCACAGCGAGAAGCTCAGCACCAGGTTGATCAGGCTGCGGGTCATCTCGCTGTCGAGATCGAGCCACCACAGAACCGTCATGGTGATGATGCTGGCCGGGATGCTCCCGCAGGCGAGCCGCGCGACGATGCGCCATTGAATGTTGCGCGCGAAGCCATGCACCAGCGAGCCGCCGGTCTTGGTGGCCGACGCGTAGAGAAGATCGGTTCCCACCGCGGTGGCCGGGTGGATTCCAAACAGCAGGATCAGGACCGGTGTCATCAGGGATCCGCCGCCCACGCCGGTCATCCCGACCAGGAGGCCAACTACGAATCCCGAGGTCGTATACAAGGGATTAATTATGTCCATGGAGCTGTTAAAGTATCTCCCGCCCGCTCTCAGCGCCCGCCCGCGACCCCGACTATCCGCGACCATCATACGTGAGCGCGCTGCTCATATCCAGTTTCAAGGAACGATTGCAAGGGCTTGCACCTGTCCACAGGTGAAGATTTTACCGTAATATTTCGGAATTCTACCGCACAATCGTTTTGCAGAACGTGCGTGCTGTCGATTCGGGCGAATGGAGAAAACGATGCGATCACGGTTTGACCGGCGCGGATTTTTGGGCCTCGCAGCCTCGATGCTGCTGAGCGCATCGGGCGAGGCGGCAGCGGTCACGATCGTGGCGCTCGGCGCCAGCAATACCTACGGTCGAGGGGTGGAGCGCGCGCAAGCCTATCCGGCGCAGCTCGAAGCCTTGCTGCGCGCAAGAGGGCATGTGGTTCAGGTCATCAATGCGGGGGTCAATGGCGATACCACCGGGCGAATGCTGGACCGGATCGATGCCGTGGTCCCGAGCGGAACCGGCCTTGTCATTCTGCAGCCAGGCGGCAACGATCGGCGCAAGGGGGAGGGGGCGACAAGCGCGGGCAACATCGCGACGATCGAGGCAAAGCTGCGCGCTCGCGGCATCCGCGTGATCATGCTGCCGAACGGGATGTTCCGCCGGTTGCCGCATCAGGCGGACGGTCAGCACCTGACGCCGGAAGGTTATCGCATGCTGGCCGAGGCGGTGCTGCCGCAGGTTACCGCCGCCTTGGGGCGCTGACGGCAGAGTACCAATGCCGTGGTATCACACTACTTGTTGCGGAGCGAGGAAGGAGCGGCGACACCACGACGGCCTTCACTCGCACGGAGCGTTGTTCTTGCTCTCCTGTGCTGCCCGGCCACGAGCAGATTTCTAGGAGAAGCTCCGACCCGGATGCCATCACGCCTGGGCATAGTGGCGTCGCCGCGTTGACGAATAGAGCGGAGCGGCAACTTTGCGCCTATCCGGCATTCGCTTGAGCTCCGTAGGGTCAATGCCCGAGCGTGAGTGCGATTTCCGACCGAATGTGTCAGTAAGACAACAGGCTGCGGTATCCCTCTGCGCGCGGCGGTATCTTCATAGGTCGAGCAACCGGCAAATTATCGAAACCATCAGCCGGCCCATTGCCCTCCGCACCTGTGAAAACCGGGGACGGCCGTCATTCGACCTGAATAAAAACAAAAGTGAGCGCGGGCAGGACGCAGCTCAAGCGCGCCGCCGATAGAAGGGGCCGCGCGGGCAGCCGTCGTAGCGCTCGTCGCGGATGCGCTCGGCGATTCGCTCGAAGGTGCCGGTGATGTCGCTCTTGAGGTCGCCCAGCGAAGCCGCGATCGCGGCGGAGAGTTCGGCATCGCGGATGGCATTGCCGGGCTCGTTCTCCGCCGCATCGTCGACGAGCGCGGTCAGATGCGCCGTGACCCGCTCGATCAGGTTCTCGCAGCAGGTCGCGCGGGCAGTGAAATCCTCCGGATCCGGCTCGAGCGCGATCGGCGCGGGCGGTCGCGCCGCCATCGCCATGACGAAATCGGCATGCGCCTTGCGGATGTCGGTCATGAGCGGAATATAACTAAAGTTATTGAAGTGTCAATACCAATGTTTTAGTCAGGCAGGTGCGGAAATGGCGAAAAAGCAACTCGATCAATGCGGCGCCGGCACGGTTTCGAAACCCGCCATCATCCAGGCCTGGCGCGCGCCATCGCTGGCCATGAATTTGAGAAACGCGAGCGCTCCTTCCGGCGCGGCCGCCTTCGCCATGACGGCGCCTTCGTAGGATGTATAGAGCTGCAACGGGGAGGGAACCGGGCCGGCCAGTTGAACCCCGACGCTGTAGGGAATGGCGGTTAGATTGAACAGGCCGATATCGGCTTCGCCTCTGGCGACCATCTCGTTGCCCGGAACGATCTCGGTGAA
>Ga0126381_100009866_pt1 | contig 10729 bp, 11 predicted proteins | sample PanSoiMetPlot_28_FD_96465 | JGI IMG/M metagenome (GOLD analysis project Ga0126381, IMG submission 96465) | Tropical forest soil microbial communities from Panama - MetaG Plot_28 | ecosystem: Environmental > Terrestrial > Soil > Tropical forest > Bulk soil | place: Panama | collected 2016-02-17
CTGGTGGCACGGCGCCTCGGTCATGAAGATCTCGGTGCTGCCCGCCCAGATCAGCACGAGGCGATCGCATTTGTTGTCGGCCTTGAATTTTCGGATGTCGGCGATCACCTGATCGGCAAGGTCTTTCTTGTTCTTGCCCTTCTTGACGTTCGGGCCGTCGAGGCGCTTCACGTACTGACGATCGAACACCGCAGGCATCGGCTTGATTGCCGCGAGCTCGTCTTTGATCTGCTCGAGCAGCTTCTCCTCGAGGACGCCGGCGTGCTTGGCCGCTTCGTAACAGTTGTCCTCGAAGATGTCCCAGCCGCCGAACACGATGTCGTTCAGATCCGCGAGCTGGACGAACTCCTTGATGAGAGGTGATCGCGCTTCGGTGCGCTTGCCGAGACGAATCGTCCCCATCTGCGTGAGCGATCCGATCGGCTTCGCAAGGTGCTTGCGTATGGCGAACACGCCGGCGATGGTCGTCGTGCTGACGGCGCCGAGGCCGACGAGCAGCACGCCCAGCCTGCCGCGTGCAGGAGCAATATCCATGGATGTTGGTGTAGACATGAAAAGATGACTATATATCAGCGAAGTCGGCAGTTAACAGTTCGCAGTCAACAGGCGTCATGCGCCTGTGAACTGTCAGCCGTCGACTGTAAACTGGCGAGTGATGTTCCTCAAACGCGACAATCCGCACGCGCTCGAAATCGGGATGGTCGGCACGAAGATGGGCGACCGCTTCCTGCAAGTCGGCTGCGCCAACGGTGGACGCATGGCGGCCGTCGCCTCGAAAGTCGGTCTCTCTGGCCGCGCCGTCCTCGTCGCGCCGGACGAGGCGTCAGCTGACCGCGCACGCAAGGGCGCCGCGAGCGAAGGCGTGCTCGTCGAAGTGGAAGTGGGGCCGCCCACGCGTTTGTCCTTCGATGCCGACTCGTTCGATGTCGCCGTCGTCGACGACACGGGCGGACTCGTGGGCACGATGCGCGCGGAAGACCGGGTGCAGACGCTGCGCGAAGTGCATCGTGTGCTGCGGCCCGGCGGACGCGTCATGCTGATCGGCACGGCGCCGCGCGGCGGCTTCGGCGCGATCATCTCGCGTGCGCAGAGCGGACCGCCGTTCGCGGCATCAGGTGACGCGGCGAAGGCGCTCGATGCAGAAGGATTCCGCTCCGCGCGCACGCTCGCGGAGCGCGAAGGGCTTGTGTTCGTGGAAGCGATGAAGCCGAGAGGGGCGGTAGAGGTGGGAAGGGCAGGATAGGCAGGACATACGCTTCAGCCTGTCCCGCCCTTCCTGCCCTATCGAGCACACGTCAGGTGACGTCCGCCGTCGATCGGAATCGTTTCGCCCGTCATCCATCCCGCGCGCTCTGAAGCCAGAAACAGGATCAGATCTGCGATCTCCGCGGCGTCACCCGGACGGCCGAGCGGATGCGTCGTCTTCGATCGCTCGAGAAACGCGGCGTACTGATCCTCGCCCATGCCGGAGCGCCGGTGGAGGTTCGTGACGGTCACGCCTGGATTCACGGCGTTGACGCGCACGCCGTGCGGCGCGAGCTCGATGGCGGCGCAGCGCGTCAGGTGATCGACGGCCGCTTTGCTCACGCAATACGCGAGCACGCCCGGAAACGATCGGAGTCCGTTGACGCTCGAGACGTTGACGATTGATCCGCCCGTCTGTTTCAGATGAGGCAACGCATCGCGCATCAGGCGAAACGGCGCGCGCGCGTTGATCGCCATCATCGAGTCCCAGAGCTCGTCGCTCGTCGTCTCGAGCGGCGCGGCGGCGATGATCCCGGCGGCGTTGACGAGGACGTCGATGCGGCCGAACTGCTGGACGGCAATGTTGACGATGTGGCCGGGCGCGTCGGGGGCCGTCAGGTCGACGGCGCAGGTCGCTGCGGCGCCGCCAGCCGCAACGACTTCGCCCTTGACTTCGGAGAGCGCTGCGGCGTCACGGCCGACGAGGAGGAGGGCGCCGCGTTCGCGTGCGAATGCATGAGCCGTCGCGCGTCCAATGCCACTCGTCGCGCCGGTCACGATGATGATTTTGTCGGTGAACAACATCCCGCCGAGTCTACCTCGGTGTCAGACACCGAGTTGTGATCAGCGGCGGCGAGGACACAATACCTCGGGGTCTGACTGTCAAGTGTCAGACACCGACTAGGTCGGTGTCTGACACCGGGGGAGGCGGTGTCTGACACCGTCCTCCGAACAGCACAATCCACCACGACGGCCATGCATCTGATCGCGAAGTTTTGGCGCATTTCCGCCGAAACACTCCGGCAGGGGTTTTGCGTTTCGCGCGACGGATCCAGACAGCTTCATGCGCACCAATTCGGTGACGGACGTCTACTCCATTCGCGAGGTGGCACTGGCCGCAGGCGTCACCGAAGCGCAGCTGCTCACGCACCTTCCCGCCGGATTCACGAGCGCCGGCCCCCGATTCCTCTCGCATGCCGAGGCCGTCCGCGTCGGAGCCCTCGCCGTCCTCTCTGACCGGCCCAGCGGGCCACAGGCGCTCTTCGGCGTCTACTCTGCCACTGCCCACGACCTCCGATCGCGGCGGGTCTTTGCGCTGTCGAGCACCCTACACGCCACTGTCTTCGCCGTCCTCACGTTCATCGCCACCTTCAATCTCGCTCCGCGCGCCGCGACGCTCGCCCGCGAACCAATGCCGTCGGACCTGATGCGCCTCGTTTTTCTCGCGACGCCCGGTCCTGGCGGCGGCGGAGGCGGCGGCGGACTCCGGGAGCCGACACCGCCGCCGAAAGCGATGCGCGAAGGCCATCAGCACATCAGCAGCCCCGTACCAGCGGTCAAGCCGATCGCGCCGCGCCCCGTGCTGACGCCTCCGCCGATCTCATCCGAGCCGCTGCCCGCCCTCGTCGCGCCAATCGTCAGCTCGCCGTCCGATCGCCAGACCCGCGTCGGTGTCCTCGAGCAAACGACCGCGCAGGCGGAAGTGCACGGACCGGGAGCGGGCGGAGGTGCCGGCACCGGATCGGGAACCGGACTCGGTTCGGGAAGCGGACCGGGCATCGGTCCAGGATCCGGCGGCGGTACCGGCGGCGGACCGTATCGCCCCGGCAGCGGCATCGATCCGCCGCGTCTGTTGCGCGAGGTCAAGGCTGATTACACCGAAGAGGCGCGTCACCGCGGGCTTTCAGGCGAAGTCGTGCTGGAGATCGTCGTCAAAAGCGACGGTACCGTCGGCGACGTAAAGATGCTGCAGGGTCTTGGCAGCGGACTCGACGAGCGCGCGATACAGGCGGTGGGCCAGTGGAAGTTCGCGCCGGCGCAGAAGCAGGGCACGCCCGTCGACGTCCTCGTCGAAGTGGCTGTGGAATTCAAACTGCGATGACTGTGCTCCTCGTCGTCACGCTCGTCTCGCTCGTGCTCGCCGTCATGATGAGCCTCATCGCGTGGCGCGTCGCGCGCGAAGAACGCGCTCGCGCTGACGTGCGGGTCGAAACGCTTGCGTCGGACATTCAGGCCGCGGTCGCTGCGGCGGGCGGAGCGCGGCGCAGCGAACCGATGCTGCGGGCCGTTCGTCCCGCACGCACCGACAACGTGGACCTGTTCAGCGGGCAGACATCGGCGGCGAATTCCCGCTCGGTCGTGGTCGTCGGCGTGGGACTCTTCGTCTTCGCCACGATCGCCGCGCTCGCCGTCGTCATGACGAGCAGCACGCGCGGCATCGGCACGCGCGCGTCGAACAGCGCGTCCGCCCAGAACCTCGAGAAACCGGCGGGCCTTCCGAACCTCGAACTCCAGGCGCTCGGTCACGAACGCGACGGCGATCGCTTAATCGTGCGCGGAGTGGTCCGCAACCCGACGGCCGCGGCGTCCGGAGCAATCACAGCTGTCGTGTTCGCGTTCGATCGTGATGGAGGATTCGTGACGAGCGGCCGTGCGACGCTCGATACGGCGGTCCTGGCGCCCGGCGCCGACTCGACGTTCCTCGTCAGCCTCCCGCACGCCGAGCATGTCGTTCGCTATCGCGTCAGCTTCCGGACGGACACGACGATCGTGCCGCACGTGGACAAGCGTCATGGATAGAAAAAGGGGTCGGGCGGGACGGGCAGGCGAGGCGAAACGAGCGGGAGCGGCCGGAAAGCTCCGAACGCTCCTGCGCATCCTGCCGTTCCTGCCCCTCTTGCCCTTCCTGCCCGTTTTGCTGCATGCGCAGCCGCCTGCAGCAGAACCGGCCATGCCGTCGCAGTTCCGGTTCAAGAGCGGCGTCGACTTGATCAACGTGACGGCGACAGTGTCCGACTCCTCCGGGCGATTCGTGTCGGGACTGACACAGGCCGATTTCGCCGTTTACGAGGACGATCAGCCGGTCGAGGTGACGCACTTCAGCGCTGAACGCAACCCGGTAAGTCTTGGGATCGCGCTCGACACGAGCGGCAGCATGGCGGGCCAGAAGATTCGCGAAGCGCAGGACGCCCTGAACCGTTTCCTCTACGACCTGCTCGGACCGAAGGACGAGATCTTCCTGTACCGCTTCAGCAATGTACCGGTCCTGCTGCAGGATTGGACGTCGGACCGGAGCAAACTCGCGCGCGCACTTTACGACGCGCGCCCGAATGGCGGGACCGCGATGTACGACACCGTAGCCGAAGCGATCCCGCTCGCGCAGCGCGGACAGTATCAGAAGAAAGCGCTGCTCATCATCTCCGACGGGAACGACACGACGAGCCACACCGACGTGTCGACACTGAAGCAGCAGATTCATCAGAGCGAAGTCCTCGTGTACGCGATCGGCATCGACGGCGAAGCCGAGGATCGTTACACGCCGCGCCGCACGCCGCCCCCACCCATGCCGATTCCGCTTCCATTTCCAGGTCGCGGCGGACGCGGCGGCTGGTACCCGGGCGGGAGTGGCGGAGGCGGCGGGCAGGGCTGGCCGCGTCCGCCGCGACGAGACGATGACCGCGTCAACGTGACGGCGCTGCGCGATCTGACGGACGATAGCGGCGGCCGCACGGAAATCGTCCGCGACGCACGCGATCTGAACCCGTCGACCGCCAGCATCGCCGACGAATTGAGCAAGCAGTACTACCTGGGGTACTCGTCGCCGGCGAAGCGTGACGGCCGCTGGCACTCGATCCGCGTCGAGGTGAGGAACCGCACGTACCGCGTCCGCGCCCGCAAGGGATACGTGGCCAGCTAGCACGCTGGCCGGCGCCAGGCACGTGCCTGGCACCCGGCACTTGGCACGGTACAATGCCGCGTGCCGTTGCTCGCGGTCGCGCTCGGTCTCAGCCTCCTCGGTGGATTCGGCGGACTGGTCGTCGCCTCATCGCTCCTCGTTCTTCCGTCCGCCACCCGCGGCCGCCTCGTGCCGTGGCTCGTGAGCTACGCAGTCGGCGCGCTGCTCGGTGTCGCGCTGATCGAGCTGTTACCGCAGGCGCTGGCGGCACTGAGCCCGCGGCGCGTCTTCGGGACGTTGCTCGTCGGCATCCTCGCGTTCTTCATCCTCGAGAAGCTCGCACTCTGGCGTCACTGCCATACGCACGACTGCGACACGCACCGCACGAGCGGACCGTTCGTCCTGCTCGGCGACGCGGCGCACAATTTCATGGACGGCGCGGTCATCGGCGCGGCGGTGTTCGTATCGGTCCCCGTTGCGATCAGCACCGCGATCGCCGTCCTCGCGCACGAGATCCCGCACGAGGTGGGCGACTTCGCGATCCTGCTACATGCCGGCTATAGTCGCGGCCGCGCGCTGGCATACAACGCCATCGCAGAGGGCGCAGGAGTTCTCGGCGCGTTCGCCGCGTATCTCTTCGTGGACTCGGTGCCGCGCGTCGCGCCGTATTTTTTAGCATTCGCGACCGCCAGCTTTCTCTACGTCGCGATGGCGGACCTCATTCCCGATCTGCATCGCGGCACCTTCGACGACAACCCGGCCCGGCAGGTCCTCCTCGTCTCGGCCGGCATCGGTACCGTCCTGCTGCTCTAGCCATGCCCATCGACGCGCGAAATCTGGCAACGGTTCAGAAGATGTGGCGGCGCGAAGTCGAGGCGGCGGCGACGTACCGTCATCTCGCCGAACGCGAGAAGGACCACAAGCGCCGCGACATCCTGATGCGCCTCGCGGCGCAGGAGGACAATCACGCGACACGCTGGTCCGAACGGATCGCACTTTCCACGGGTCACGCGCCGGATCCCGCGGAAGTCGAACGCGGGCTCTCGTGGTTCCAGCGCATTTCGGATCCGGCTGTCGTGCTCCATCGGCTCGAGCAGGAAGAAGAGAAAGCCGATGCGGAGTACGGCGAGCTGATGGCACGCCTCAGCGATCCAACCGATCGGCAGATCGCCGAGGAGGCGATGCACGAGGAACGCGACCACGCGGTCATCCTCCGCGCGCTCGCGGGCGGCGCGATGCCGACGCCGCGCTCGGCGCTCGACACGATCCTCCATCGCGAGCGCTGGCACGTGCGCGGCACCGGCTGGATCGGCGACGCGATCTACGGCGTCAACGACGGGCTTGGCGCCGTGTTCGGCATCGTGTCTGGCATGGCCGGCTACACCGGCGGCAGCGAAGTCGTGCTCGCCGCCGGCCTTGCCGGTACGCTCGCGAGCGCGCTGTCGATGGGCGCCGGCGCCTATCTCTCATCGAAATCGCAGCGCGAGGTGTACGAATCGGAAGTCCAGCGCGAGCGCGCCGAGATCGAAGAAGACCCGCACGAGGAGATGGTCGAGCTCGAACTCTTCTATCAGCTGAAGGGATTCTCGCCTGAAGAAGCGCGTTCGATGGCGGAACGCCTGCAGAAAGAGCCGACGCAGTTCCTGCGGACGCTCGTCCACGAAGAGCTCGGCCTGTCCGAGGAAACGTTTCCGAATCCGTGGCGCTCGACGATCTCGGCGTCGCTGTCGACGGCGGTCGGCGGTTTCATTCCGATCATCCCATTTTTCTTCACGGTCGGGATGCCGGCGGTGATCGCGTCGTTCATCATCAGCACGCTCGCCCACTTTCTGGTCGGCGCATCGAAAGCGCTCATCACCACGCGGTCCTGGTGGGCCAGCGGTTTCGAAATGACCATGGTCGGCGTGATCGAGGCGGCGATCACCTACGGTCTTGGTGTCGCCTTCGCAGGACACGGCGGTCGTTGATCGCGTGTTTTTCGGCCGATTTCGTTGGCATTTCGTTTGCCCCTTCCGTTGACAGACACGCGGAGGTGCAAGGTGATTAAGACAAGTGTGTCTTTCGTGACGGCGCTGCTGCTGGCGCACGCGGCATTCGCAGCGAACGTGCCCGCCGAGCGAAAAGACTTTCAGATTTGGAAAGACGTGTCGACGAGCGTGCAGCGCTACGTCCACTTCACGATCTTCGACGACATCAGCGCGAGCGTGAAGGACGGCGCCGTTACGCTGACCGGCAACGTCACCATGCCGTACAAAAAGGACGACATCGACAAGCGCATCGCGAAGATCGACGGCGTCAAGAGCGTCGTCGATCACGTCGGCGTGCTCCCGGTCTCTCAGTTCGACGACGAGCTGCGCGCGAGAATCGCACGGCGCATCTACGGCAACTCGAGCTTCTGGAACTACGGCATCATGCCCAACCCGCCGATCCACATCATCGTCGCGCACGGACGCGTGACGCTGACCGGTGTCGTCAACAGCGAGGTGGATCGGATGCTCGCGAAATCGATCGCATCGCAGGCGGGTGCGCTGTCGGTGACGTCCGAGCTGAAAACGGACGCGGAAATGCGGGACGCGCTTGAAAAGTCCGAGTGAGATTCGCATCCAGCTGACGGCGAACGCAGCGACGACCGCGCTCGTCTATCGCGCCGGCGACCATCCAATTGGCGCAACGCTCGTCCTCGGGCATGGGGCCGGCGCCGGCCAGCGCAGTGCGTTCATGGTGGACTTCGCGCACGCGCTGGCGGCGCTGGGCCTCGATCTCGTCACCTTCAACTTTCTCTATACCGAGCAGCGGCGGCGCATCCCCGATCGCGCGCCCGCGCTCGAGGCCTGCTTCCGCGAAGTCGTCGAAGCGGTACGGCAGCACGTGCCGTCGGCCGCGCGGCATCTCTTCATCGGCGGCAAATCGATGGGAGGACGTATCGCCACGCACATCGCGGCGGCGGACGCCACGCTGCCGATCGACGGCCTCGCGCTGCTCGGCTACCCGCTGCATCCGCCCGGGCGGCCGGACCAACGGCGCGACAAACACCTTCCATCGATCCACAAGCCGATGCTGATCGCGCAGGGCAGCCGCGACACGTTCGGGTTACCGGCAGAGTTGCAGCCGGTCCTAGCGGGCATCACACCGCCGCCGGTGCTTCACGTCGTCGCGGGTGGCGATCACTCGTTCAAGCTGCCGCGAAAGAATCCGCCGGCGCAGGCGGCCGTCTTCGCGGACGTGCAGAGCACGATCGCGACCTGGATCGCATCAACGATCGAGCGCTAGCTCGAAGAGATTGTCACGCACGGCAAAACCGCGCCGCTGATACATCGTGCGGCTGTTGTCGCTCGACCAGAGGAAGACACGATCGACGTTCCGCTCGCGCGCGAAGTCGATCGCGGCGTCGAGCAGCCTCGTGCCGACACCGCCGCGCGCGTACGGCGTGACGAAGACATTGGAGATGTAGAGGTGCTGCTCGCGCTCGCGTGCCGGATTCGGCAGTTTCGACACGAGCTGGGCCCACGTCTGCCCCACGATCACCTTGTTGTCGACGGCCACCCACGCCCGCCATGCGCCGGCATCTAGCGCCTCGCGCATCCACGCCGCGCAGCGCATCACGAACTGCTTCTCGGTCTCAACGGGCGTCGTCTTCGATGCGCGGAATTCCCAGCGCAGTTCTGCGAGCCGGCGTGCATCGTGCGGCGTGCCCGTTCTGATGTCGACCATCGCTACACCTCGGACAGAAACGTATCGACCGCCTGAACGATCGCGGCGCTCCACTCGTGGCCGGCGTCGAAGTCGAGCGCGTGCGTGTCGGCTTTCGCCACTTTCAGCCGATCCCGATCCGCCCCGAATTTCTCAGGCGTGTACCAATCGTCGGCGACACCGTGACAGAGCAGGATGCGGCCGCATCGCCGGAGATCGACGGCGGACAGCTCCGGCGGCACGTCGCCGGCCACTGCGACGACCGCGCTGACGCGCCGCGTCGATGCCGCCGCCGCGCGAAACGCCATCGCCACGCCTTGCGAGAAGCCGCTGAAGACAAGCGCCGACGGCTCCCCCAGCTCACTCGCCATCGCATCGACGACCCTCGCGACGTACGCGATGTTGTCCGCAATTGCGAGCTCACGGTCCTGACGGGTCATCCAGCTGGCGACTACTTCGTCGGTCCGCCGCTGGTAGAAACGGTGGAGCGCCTGAATCGAGATCAGATGCCAGCGCGGGGCGCCCGGCGATCGACGGAGCCGATCGAGCTGGGCGTCCGCGTTTTCGCTGTAGCCGTGGAAGCCGACGAGCACACGAACCGGCTCGCTGACCGCCGCGGACTCGATTAGATAGCGGCCGTGTGTGAGGGTGTCGATCGTGCGCGCGATCACGCGCCGAGTGTATCAGCTACTGCGCGCGAAGGCCGTCGCTCGGATCGAGGACAGCCGCTCTCCTGGCAGGAAGCCAGCACGCCGCAATCGACGAGGCGAAGACCACGACCGTCGCGACCAGATACGCCGATGCGTCGACAGGCGAGACACCATACAGCAAGCCTGCCAGCATGCGCCCGAGAGCGAGCGCCCCGGCAATGCCGGCGACGCCGCCAGCGATCGCCAGCATCAGCCCCTGACGGACGACGAGCCAGACGACGTCGCTGCGCTGCGCACCGAGCGCCATCCTCACGCTCAGCTCCTGACGCCGCTGGTTCACGCCGTACGACAACACGCTGTAGATGCCGAGCGCCGCGAGCGCGAGCGCGATGACGGCGAACGCCGCCATCAGCAGCATCAGCGCGCGGGGGCGATCGGTCGCCGCGTCGACCACCTGTTGCAATGTTCGCGCTTCGGCGAGCGGCAGGTTCGGATCGAGCTGCTGCACCGACGTCCGCACGGCGGCGACGAGTTGCGCCGTGTCTACATGCCCTTGCACGACAAGGTGGAACTCACGGAACGAGAACTGGCGGTACGTAAAGAAGATTGCCGGCTCTGTCGCACTATTCAGCGACTGGTTCTTCACATCCGCGACAATGCCGACGACTTGAAACGCCGTGGTCGACGGCAGGAGCAGAAGGCCCATCGGACCGATCATCAGCTGTTGGCCACCCACGGCCATCGTGATCGTCTGCCCGATCGGATCGGCCGACGGCCACTGCCGTTTCGCCATCGCCTGGTTGATCAACACGACGCCGGGCGCGTCGACCGTGTCGCGCGGCTCGAAGAAGCGGCCACCGACGAGCGGCGCGCCGATCGCCTTGAAGTAGTCCTCGTCGACGACATGCGTCTGCGCCTGCGGCAGATCGTTCTGCGCCGGACGCGGTCGTCCGCCCACGAAGAACGGCAGGCGCCATCCCGCATCGAGCGGCAGGAACGTGCTCACACCAGCGACGTTGACACCTGGCTGCGACCTTATAGTCGCCAGAAGCTGCGAATAGAAGTCAGCGATCTTGCGGAAGTCGCGATACGAGTACGGCAACTCGAGGCTCACGGTCACGGTTCGCGACGGCTGGAATCCCGGATCCTGGGCGACCAGGTGTTGGAACGCGCGGCCGAGCAGCGCGGCGCCGACAAGCAGCATCACCGCGAGCGCGACCTCGGCGACGACGAGCGCGCCGCGTGTCGC
>Ga0126381_100009867_pt1 | contig 10728 bp, 9 predicted proteins | sample PanSoiMetPlot_28_FD_96465 | JGI IMG/M metagenome (GOLD analysis project Ga0126381, IMG submission 96465) | Tropical forest soil microbial communities from Panama - MetaG Plot_28 | ecosystem: Environmental > Terrestrial > Soil > Tropical forest > Bulk soil | place: Panama | collected 2016-02-17
AGCGCGGCGATCAGCGGCAGGATCCATGGCATCGTGTTCTGGCGCAGTTCAACCCGCAGCAGCCGCGCGGCGCCGCGCGGTACGGCGCTAGTGGCGCGCGGTGTCCGACGCCGCACCTGGGCGCCGGTCGCGGCGGTCATCACGCTACCGCCGTGTCGGATCGGGCCGCCGCGAGCACCGCGCTGTAGCCGCGCTCCAGCGGCGCGTCGCCGGCCGCGCCGCTGCCCTCGCCGCGGGCGATCAGCTCGTCCGGCGTGCCACGGAACACGATCTTGCCTGCGTCCATCAGCGCCACCTCGTTGCAGGCGGCGCCGACGTCCTCGACCAGGTGGGTGGAGACGACCACGGTGGCCCGCTCGCCGAGATCACGCAGCAGGGCGCGGAACGCCACCCGCTGCTCGGGGTCAAGCCCGGCGGTCGGCTCGTCAAGCAGCAGCAGCTCGGGCTCGTTGACGATCGCCTGCGCAACCCCGGCCCGGCGCAGCATGCCGCCAGACAGGGTGCGCAGTTTCGCTTTCGCCCGGCCACCGAGGTCGACCCGCTCGATGGCGGTGGCTACCGCCTGCGGCACCAGGCCCGGCGGCATCTCCTTCAGCAGGGCGAAATACTCGACGAACTCGGCCAGCGTGAATCCCGGGTAGTAGCCCAGGTTCTGCGGCAGGTAACCGAGCCCGCGCCGGATCTCGCGCCGCTGCCCGTATTCGCCGGGGTCGCGGCCGACCAGCCGCATGCAGCCGGAGCTTGGCGGGATCACCGTTGCCATCATCCGCAGCAGCGTGGTCTTGCCCGCTCCGTTCGGGCCGAGCAGCCCGAACACCCCGGGACCGGTCTCCAGGGTCACCCCGGTCACCGCATGGGTGCGGCCGAACCGCCTGGTCACATCGCTGATCTCGACGTTGCTCATGCTCGCGAATATACACTGAGTGTATACACGGCGCAAATAGTAAGCAGAACCGGTCCCGGCGACAGTCGCCACGAACCCGTTCGGGATGAAAAAAGGGTTTACGGGACGTGCAGGCAGGCGGGATCGACGGTCGCTACAAGCGGTCGGGAGCGGTGACGCCAAGCAGGCTGAGGCCGTTGGCCAGCACGATCCGCGCGGCCTCAGCCAGCCACAGCCGCGCCCGGCCGGTCTGGTCGAATGCGTGGCCGTCGCGGGGCAGTATCCGGCAGGCGTCGTGGAACCGGTGGTATGTGCCTGCCAGGTTCTCCAGGTACCGTGCCACCCGGTGCGGCTGCCGCAGCCCGGCCGCTGTGGCGACGACCTCGGGGAACTCCGCCAGGGCCTTGAGCAGATCGCTCTCGCGTTCGTCGGTGAGCAGCGCCGCGTCGTACTGACCGGCGCGGCTGATCCCTGCATCTGCCGCGTTCCGCAGCAGGGAGGCGATCCTGGCGTGCGCGTACTGCACGTAGTACACCGGGTTGTCATGGCTGCGCCGGGTCCACAGGTCCAGGTCAAGGTCGATCGGGGAGTCAAGCGAGTACCTGGCGAGCGCGTACCTGGCGGCGTCCACGCCGATCGCGTCCACGAGATCGTCGAGGGTGAGGACGGTTCCCGCGCGCTTGGACATCCGCACCGGCTCGCCGTCGCGCACCAGGCTCACGAGCTGTCCGATGAGGATCTCGAGCGTCTGATCAGGGTTGTCGCCGAAGCAGGCGGCCACGGCCCGCATGCGGCTCACGTAGCCATGGTGGTCGGCGCCAAGAATGATGATGATCTTGTCGAAACCTCGCCGGCGTTTGTCCAGGTAATAGGCGCAGTCAGCAGCGAAGTAAGTGAACTCGCCGGTGCTGCGAAGGTAAACGCGGTCCTTGTCGTCGCCGAATCCGGTGGTGCGGACCCAGGTGGCACCGTCGGCCTCGTACACCTGGCCTGCCTGGCGCAGGCGGGCCAGTGCTGCGTCGAGAGCGCCCCGGTCGTGCAGGTCCGATTCGTTAAAGTACAGGTCGAAGTGCACGCCGAAGCTTGCGAGCGATTGCCTTATCGCGTCGAACATCAGGGCCACCCCCGCGGACCTGAAGGTCGCCAGGGATTGCTCTGACGGCAGGGAGGTCACTCCCGGATGGCTTCGGACCAGGGTGTCCGCGATCTCGTTGACGTACTCGCCGGCGTAGCCGTCAGTGGGCGGCGGCTCGTGCCGTGCGGCCGCGCGCAGCGAGGCGGCGAAGCGGTCGATCTGCGCCCCGGCGTCGTTGAAGTAGTACTCCGTGGTCACCTCGGAGCCCACGGCACGCAACAGCCGGGCCAGCGCATCGCCAACAGCGGCCCAGCGCACGCCGCCGATATGGATTGGCCCGGTCGGGTTGGCCGAGACAAACTCCACGTTCACCCGGTGACCGGAAAGCGCCGCTGAACGCCCGTAGTCGTCGCCCTCCGCGATGATGACACCCGCGATCGCGCCAGCTGCCGCGGAACTCAGCCGGATGTTCAGGAAGCCGGGACCGGCGATCTCCACGCTCGCAATGGCGGGATCCTTGCGGAGTTTTCCGGCGATCGCCTCCGCCAGCGCACGCGGCGAAACGCCGGCCTTCGGTCCCGCCTGCAGGGCGATCGTAGCGGCGTAGTCACCGTGGTCTGGGTTCCTGGGCCGCTCCACGGTCGCCGCGCCGGGGAGCACGGACGGATCAATGCCCAGATCGGTCACCGCGGCCGCGGCGGCGGCGCGAACGGCATCGGCGAGCTGAGCCGGAGTCACAGCGCAATTTTAGCCGCGCCATGCCGTGCGACCTACTCATTTCCACCTGGCGCCGGAATAAGCACAGCCGATTTTCACTCGGTCGAAATTTTGATTCGATTTTGTTCGAAAAAGCGAAAATAACATATTCGTTCATTTAACAATTTAAAATGAGACGATGAGTCGGTGGCTGGCCCGCAGCAAATTCTGGTCCTCGCCCGGTCGGTGTCCACACTGGGCAATTTCGCGGCGCCGGTGGCGCTGAGCTTCGCCGTGCTGGCCCTTGCGCCAGGTTCCGAAGCGGCGCCGCATCTCGCGCTGGTGCTCGTCGCTGCGGCAGTCCCGCAATTGTTGTTCCTTGCCGTCGGCGGGGTCTGGGCCGATCGTGGCCATCGACGGCTACTTTCCGTTGGCGGCGAGACCGCGGCGGGCCTGGCCGAGGCAGCGTCGGCAGCCCTCCTGCTGACCCATACGGCGACCGTTGGCGCCCTGGCAGGGCTCGCCGCAGCTCGCGGCGCGTTCAGCGCCGCCGGAACCCCGGCGATGCGCGTCGTGGTGGCGGATCTCGCCGACCGCACAGACCAGGTCGCCTCGGTCAACGCGGCCCTCAGCGGGGGACGGGCCATCGCGACGATTGCCGGACCGGCACTCGGCGGGCTCCTGGTGACCTCCGCCGGGCCAGGCTGGGCGCTTGCCGCCAACGCCGCCAGCTACGTAATAGCAGCGGTTCTGCTCAGTCTGCTCCGGCTACCTGTGAGATCAGCGCACCAGCCCGCCGGCCGCCGGCCGGGCAACCTCAGGCAGTTGCGCAGCGGATGGCGCACCATCGCTCACTCCGCCTGGCTCTGGCCGCTGATGCTCTACGGAATGCTGTTCGTCTTTCTTGTGGACGCGCCATATCAATTGATCAGCCCGCTGCTGTCGCGCCAGCATTACGGGGGCGCCATCGCCTTGGCCGTCAGCACGACCGCATTCGGGGTCGGCTCCGTCGCCGGCAGCGGCATCGCCTGGCGAATTCGCCCGCGACGGCCGCTGCTCGTATATATCGCGCTCTATTTCCTTGAAATACCGATGCGACTCGCCTGGGCGCTCCTCGCCCCGCTCCCTGTCCTGGCGGTCAGTGCGGCCATGGCAGGTCTTTCCTTCGCCACCGCATCCTCGCTCTGGCAGACCGTTCTGGCGACCCGGATCGCCTCCCAGCGGCTCGGCACCGTGGCGGCCGCCGACGAGGCCAGCGGCGCGCTGGCGAATCCCGTTGCCATCGCTCTTACCGCCCCACTGATCGCTGTCCTCGGAGCCAGCACGATCATGGCTGGTGGCCTGCTATGGCTAGTCCTATCCACCACCGCACTCACCGCCCTCACAGCCATGCGTGAGCCGACGGCCTGCGACGATTCCGCGTTCTAGCGCTTCTCAGTCAGTCGGCTGCCAGAGGCGGAACGTCACGCCCTGGTCGTCGATGCAGTCGGTGTGCAGCCCGTACGGCCTGCGCGCGGGCTCGTCCGCGTGGCCGCCCGCCGCCCGGACCCGCTCTACCGCGGCGGCGATGTCGTCGACGCGGTAGGACAGCTGCACCTCCGGCTCCGCACCCTCCGGCGACCAGATGCTCAGCCGCGGCCTGGTCACGTCAGTACTCCACGCCCCGGGGTGAGCGGAGGAGAACGGCACCTGCAGCACGGCCTCATAGAACTCCTTGGCCCGGTGCGCGTCCCGCGCCACCATCGTCACGTTCGCGACGTCGCCCTGACGCATCCGGGTGGCCCGCGGCGGCGGCCTCAGCAGCATCCAGCGGTGCCCGAACGGGTCGACGATCACCGAGCCGCGGCCGTACGGCTGGTCGGTCGGTTCCCGCTCTACCGCGGCGCCGCTGCGCCGGGCCCGCTCGGTAGTTCCGTCCACGTCGTCGACCTGCAGGTGCAGGGTGTGGCTGAACGTCGCGGGGGAGTCGGGCGCGCGCACGGGCACGTCGGGCCAGAGGTCGGAGGCCTCGGCGAACATCAGCACCGCGTCGCCGATGCCGACCTCGGCGTGGCCGATCGTGCCGTCCGCGTTGACGTAGAGCTCGCCGCGGGGCTGCCCGCCAAGTACCTCGACGTACCAGTCCATGGCTCGGCGGGCATCGGACACGACGATGTACGGGGTCAGCGTCGGCGGCCAGGCGGGCTCGCGCTGGGCGCGGGCTGCGACGGTCTGCTGGGACATGGTTCCTCCTGGGGATGCGAAGACTTCCCTGGTCAGTCGTTGCCGCAGCCGCCTGGCGAAGCCGGGGTCTGGATCGACCGGCGTGACGGGCTCGCGCAGCGCCTCAAACGGATCGATCATCGCGAGCCCTCCTCTCCCTCGTAGATCCGGCGGAACGCGGCGCGGGCCCGCACCAGCAATGCCTCGGTGGCGTGCACGGTGCGGTCCAGGTGCCGGGCCACCTCGGGTACCGGCAGCCCGTCGAGGTAGCGCAGCGTGAGGGCGGCTCGGTGGTGCGCACCTAGCTGGTCGAGCACCTCGCGGGCCTGGATCCGGTCGACGGCTGTCTCCCACGGGTCGTCGACTTGAGCTGGTTCGCTGTCCAGCACGCGCAGCCCGCGCTGCTCCCGCTCCGCCCGCCGCCAGTGGTCGGCGAGCTTGTGCCTGGCAACCCCGATCAGCCACGGGATCGAAGGATCGGGCGCGCCCGGCTTGCGGACCGCGTGCACGGCGGCCAGGAACGACTCGGCCGTCAGATCCTCGGCCAGGCCAGTGTCGCCGCAGCGGGCCAGCAGGTAGCCATAGACGTGCGGCAGCGCATCGTCGTAGAGCTCCAGCAGCCCGAACGCCGGGTCGGGCCGCACCTGCGGGTGCGTCATACTCTCATCGTCGTCTTGGCGGCCAGAACTCCGACGGGCCGGTGCCGGACTTTTTCCGGATCCGCGACCCGGGTTGCCGCCGCCAGGGTTGTCAGGGCAATCTGGGTGAGCCTGGAACGCCATGGAAACGCTGCTGCAGGAGAGGGGCCGCGCCGATGAAACTGCCTCCTTTTGACTACCAGGCGCCTGAAACCGTTTCTGCGGCTGTCGAATTGCTGGCCGAGCACCTGGACGAGGCGAGTGTGCTCGCCGGCGGCCAGAGCCTGATCCCGCTACTGGCGATGCGGCTGGCCCACCCCGCGGTGCTCATCGACATCAACGGTATCGATGAACTGTCCGGGGTGACGGTGACCGACGGCTGGGTGGGGATCGGTGCCATGACCCGGGAGTATGTCGCCGAGGAATCCGGGACCGTCGCGGAATCATTGCCACTGCTGGCGGCTGCGCTGCCCTTGATCGGCCACGAAGCAATCCGCAGCCGCGGCACGATCGGGGGCAGCCTGGCGCATGCCGACCCGGCCGCGGAGCTGCCAGCCGTCGCCCGGGCGCTTGATGCCGAGTTCGTGGTGCGCAGCCAGTCGGGCGAGCGGGTTATCCCGGCGGCGGACTGGTTCGAGGGTTACCTCACGACGTCGCGCCGTCCCGACGAGCTCCTCGTGGAGGTGCGCTTCCCGGCTGCAGGACGGGGCACGGGGATTAGCTTCCAGGAGGTGGCCCGACGTCATGGCGACTTCGCGGTTGCTGGCCTGGCGGCGTCACTGACGCTTTCCGATGGTGCGATCAGCGATGCGCGGCTGGCTTTCGCCGGCATCTCCGATGTGCCGGTCCGGGCCACCGACGCGGAGGAGCTCCTGGTCGGCGAGCGCCCGTCGCCCGAGCTCTTCGACGAGGCAGCACGCCTGGCGACTCGGGATATCGACCCGCCGGCCGACCTGCACGGGTCGTCGGACTACCGGCGGAAGGTCGCGGCCGCCTTGGTCCGTCGCGGCCTGCGAGCGGCCGCGGACAACGCCGACGAGAGGCAGTGACTGAAGGTGGACATTACCCTGCGGATCAACGGCGCGACATACGCGGGCTCGCCAGAGGCACGCAAGACGCTAGCGGATTTCCTGCGCGATGACCTCAATCTCACCGGCACCCACGTCGGCTGCGAGCATGGGGTCTGCGGCGCGTGCACGGTCATCGTCGACGGCCGGCCGGTGCGCTCGTGCTTGATGCTGGCGGTCCAGGCCGCCGGCAGCGAGGTAACTACGATCGAAGGGCTGGCACCGGACGGCGAGCTGGGCCCGCTGCAGCAGGCGATGTGGGACTCGCATAGCTTCCAGTGCGGGTTCTGCACGCCCGGGTTCGTCATGCAGGCTACGGCGTTTCTCCGCGACCATCCAGACGCCGACGAGCAGCAGATTCGCGAGGCGCTGTCCGGCAACATCTGCCGGTGCACCGGCTACCAGAGCATTATCGAGGGTGTCCTGCTGGCCGCCGAGCGGGCCCGTCAGAGCTGAGGCAGGGAGCGATCATGGCAGGAATCGTGGCCGAGCGGTACACCGGCGCCAGCATCAAGCGTTCGGAGGACCCGCGCATCCTTACCGGCTCGGGCCGGTACGTCGACGACATCAAGCTGCCGGGGATGCTGCACGCCGCGTTCGTGCGCTCCCCGCTGGCGCACGCGCGTGTGCTCGCGGTGGATGTCTCGGCTGCCCGGGCACTACCTGGAGTCGTCGCGGTGCTCACCGGAGCGGACCTTGAGGCGATGACGGTCCCTGGCCAGGATCCGCTGTTCGCCATGATGGGGGCCGGCGGGCCTATGCCCGAGTACAGCCTGCTGGCGACGGACACGGTGCGCTTCGTGGGCGACCCGGTAGCCATCGTGGTCGCCGAGAGCCGCTACCTGGCCGAGGACGGTTGCGAGCTGGTGGAGGTCGACTATGCGGACCTGCCCCCGGTCGCGAGCGCCGCTGCCGCCCTCGACGCCGACAGCCCCCCCCTGTTCGCCAACCTGGGCGACAACATCATCGGCCCGCACAAGCGCAGCGAGTTCGGTGACGTCGCGGGTACGTTCGCGGACGCGGACCGAGTGGCCGAGTTCCACCTCGACGTGCACCGCCACCAGAACGTGCCGATGGAGGGGCGCGGCTGCGTGGCGAGTTTTGACGCCGACTCAGGCCTCATGACGGTGTACGCGGCAACCCAAAGCGTGCACATCACCAAGATGGGCGTCGCCATGCGACTCGGTCTCGAGCCTGGCAAGGTCCGCGTCCTAGCCGGCGATATCGGCGGCTCGTTCGGCTTGAAGATCGGCGCCTCCCGGGAGGAGCTCGCCGCCGCGGCCGCGTCGCGTGCTCTTGGCAGGCCGGTCAAGTGGACCGAGGACCGGAGCGAGAACCTCGCCGCGTCCGGGCATGCACGCGAGGAGAGCTTCGACGTCCGTGCTGCCGTCAGTGCCAATGGTGACCTGCTCGGGCTTGACGTGAAGATGCTGCTCGACAACGGCGCCTATCCGGTCATGGGCACGATGGTTCCGGCGATCATGGAGATGATGCTGCCCGGCCCGTACAAGCTCGAAGCCCTGGGTTTCGAGTCAACCGCGGTCGCCACCAACAAGGCGTCCTACATCGCCTACCGTGGCCCGTGGGCGTCCGAGACGTTCGTGCGGGAACGCGTCATCGACCTCCTCGCGAAGGACCTCGGGCTTGATCCCCTTGAGGTCCGGCTGCGTAACGTCGCCCCGCGCACCGATCCGCCGGCCGTCATGATTACCGGACGTCCGCTGGTCGGACTCACCACGAGGGAGTCGCTGGAGCGGATCGCCCAGCTCGTGGACTTTCCCGCGTTTCGGAGCCGGCAGGACGAGGCCCGGGCTCGCGGTCGTTACCTGGGCATCGGCCTGGCGACGTTCATCGAGGCCGCTCCTGGCCCGCGCTCGCCCGAGCCGCCGAGCGGCCCGATGGGCATGGAGTCCATGCGTCTGCGGCTGGAGGAGGATGGCATCGTCGCGCTGTTCACCGGCCAGATGCCCCACGGTCAGAGCCACCAGACGACGCTCGCCCAGATCGCCGCCGACGAGTTCGGCGTGCCGTTCGAGCAGGTCCGCGTCGTGGTCGGTGACAGCGACGTGGTCCCCTTCGGGCTGACCGGCGGCAGCCGGTCGGCGACTATGACCGGAGGCGTGGCCCTGCACGGCGCCCGGCAGCTGAAGACCAAGGTGCTCGATTTCGCCTCGCATCTCATCGAAGCCAGCGCGCAGGATCTCCAGATCACCGATGGCCGCGTCTGGGTGCGCGGTGACCCGGAGAGTGCTATCGAGGTCAGCGAGGTCGCGCGGCGCGCGGCAACGGGCGAGTTCGGCGCCGACGTGGACGCCAACCTCGAGGTTGAGGCCGCGTTCGACGGCGGCGAAGGAGGCTGGTCCGGTGGCAGCCACTGCGCCATCGTCGAAGTCGACGTCGAGACTGGCCTGGTGACGGTGCAGCGGTATGTGGTCGCCGAGGATTGCGGCGCGCTCATCAATCCCGCCATCGTCGAGGGCCAGATCCGGGGCGGTGTCGCGCAGGGCATCGGCGCGGTGCTGCTCGAGCGATCGGCGTATGACCAGGACGGCAATTACCAGTCAGCCACGTTCATGGACTACCTGGTGCCGACCGCCTGCGATATCCCCCGCATCGAGATAGAGCACCTGCAGACCGTGCCCCTGGACGCCGACGTCAACTTCCGCGGCGTAGGCGAGGGCGGCATGATCGTCGCGCCGCCCACGATAGTGAACGCGATTGAGGACGCGCTGTCGCCTTTCGGCGTCCGGATCTACGAACAGCACCTGCCTCCGGCTCGCATCCTGGAACTCATCGCCGCTCAGCGCTGATTGCCCACCCGGACAACCAGAGTTAGCGGGCCAGGCCGTGCAGGAAGCGCACGATCTCGGCGTTGACCGCGCCGGGGTGGGTGACGTTGGATGCGTGCGGAGCGCCGTCGATCAGGGTGAACGTGCTCGGTCCTGCTAGGCCGTCGCGCATCTGCTCGGCCCTGGCCAGCGGGATCGCGGCGTCCTCGCTGCCGTGGACGATCAGTGCCGGGCAGTTGATCTCGCCGAGCTTGCCGGTGATGTCGTCCCGGTCCATCAGGCACCGGAACGGCCAGGTGAGCTGGCTGAGGTTGCCGGGCGCCCACTGCGCGTACTGCTCGGCCCACTTGGCGTACCAGCCGTCCCACTGGCCAGGGCCCAAGATGATGGCGGCAACGATCTCCTGCACTGGACCCGGCCCCTGGTCCAGCCACATCTGGTGCAGCTGCTCATATCCCGGGCGGTTGGCCTCCTGCTCGGTGCCGGCCTGGCTGTCGATCAGGATCAGGCCGCGCACTCGTTGCGGCGCCAGCATCGCGGCCCGCAGGCTGAGGAAGCCGCCCTGTGACATGCCGCCGAGGACTGCCTCCTCGATGCCGAGGTGGGACAGCAGGGCCAGCACGTCCCTGGCCGAGTCCCAATAGCTGAACGGGCCTGGCGCCGGGGTGCCGCCGTGGCCGCGCGCGTCCCAGGTGATCACCCGGTACTCCGGCGCGAGCGCGGCCACCTGGGCGTCGAACATCGACGCGTCCATCAGGTATCCGTGGCTCAGCACGACGGCCGGCCCATCGCCGCCGGAGTCGGTGTAGCCGAGCTGAATCCCGTCGATCACTGCTGTGGGCATATGGCGGACGCTATCGCACCCGGGCGCCCCTAGGCTGCCTTAAGGCGGCCTTCAGGCGGCCCGAAGTCCGGTCCTGGCTCAGTTGGAGAAGTCCTGGGTGAGCCAGACGGTGCCTGAGCTGTCGCGGTAGACCGCGATGCCGACGTGGGTGAACGTGCTGCTCAGGATGTTCAGCCGGTGACCGTCGTCCGGCGGCTGCTCGTTGAGCATGGACTGGGTCAGGCCGACCGCCATCTGGGCGATGGCCGCGGGTGTGTCAGCCACCGGGCCGCCCTCGCCGATGTTCTCCCCGGCGGCGGTCCAGTGCACCCCGGCGGCGGTCTCGCGGTCACCGATCGCAGGTTCGCCCGGGCACTGGTGGGAGAGCCCGCAGCCGTCGGCCATCCGCAGGTTGTGCTGGGATGAGCTGGTTTCCAGGCCCGACGTGATCGTCAGGGCCGGCCGCCCGGCCGCGGAGCGGGCCTGGTTGATCAGCGCGAGCACCTGGGCGGCGGCCGTGCCGCCCTGGCTGGCGGACGGGCTAGTCGTGGGGGA
>Ga0126381_100009868_pt1 | contig 10728 bp, 6 predicted proteins | sample PanSoiMetPlot_28_FD_96465 | JGI IMG/M metagenome (GOLD analysis project Ga0126381, IMG submission 96465) | Tropical forest soil microbial communities from Panama - MetaG Plot_28 | ecosystem: Environmental > Terrestrial > Soil > Tropical forest > Bulk soil | place: Panama | collected 2016-02-17
CCACAGCCCGGAACTCCGGGCGCCGATCCAAAGATCGCCCTCGTGGTCCTGATACAGACTGCGAATGAAATCATCGAACCCATTCTGTGCTGACCACATTTCCGCCCGGTGATCATAAATCCGCCAGAGTCCTTTGCCCCATGTGCCCGCCCACACCGTACCATCGTGGTCTTTCAAAATACTGACAACCGGCGCATTCACACCAGGCTCGCGAACTAACCGCGCACTTCCGCTGGATAACTCGAGAACAAACAGTCCCTTCTCGCTGCCTACCCGGATGCTGCCTGACGTGTCCGCATAAACCGAGAGAATTTGGCCCGCAGGGGATCGGTTCGTCAACAAATGGTCAGCCGCGCCATTACGCCAGCGAAAGAGCCCGTCGGCCGTGACTACCCAAATGGAACCATCCGGACCCTTCGAAAGGACATTCCAACTCGTATCAAGCGGCCGCCGCAGTCCGCTCACCAGGGAAAAGTGACTTGATGGCGAATGGCCTCGGTCCGATCGCATGACCCCGCCTCGAGTACTCGCCCAAATATTCCCCGCATCATCATCAAGCAGCGCGAAGACCGAATCGTGCAGTTCGAAGCGGTTCACGACTCTATCATTTTTGAATTCGTAAACCCCGCCATCGAATGTTCCCACCCACAGTCCGCCATCGCGGCCTCCGGCCAAGGTGGAAACCCAGCGTTGTGAGAGCCTGAGGGCAGGTTCCAAGTCGAAGGGTGAAAACCGTAAACCATCAAATCTTGCCAGGCCTTCTTCTGTAGCGATAGCCAGGAAACCGTCCGGCGCCGGCAGGACGGCCATCACGTAATTTCGTGGCAGCCCATGCTCCACCTGCCAGTTGCGCTTTTCATACTGGGAAATCCTGAACTGAGGGTTCAGCGCAAGGGCACACGCCGTAAATCCAATCCAGGCGGCGAGCCGATACGTATATTTAAAGACAGACCCGAAGTTGACGACCGGTGTCACTGGTTGAATGGATCATCGTACCTCGGCTGCGGCTTCGGAGGCGCTCTATCTTCGATAAGATGGGGTGCGTGCGCCCGGCTCTCCTGACGCTATTTCTTGCAATCCCGGCTTTCTCCCAGGAGATACCCCAATCTCTTATTACGGCTCGCTGCCAGATCTGCCACAACGACGACGCGCCCTCGGGCGGCCTGTCCCTCACTTCCATGGCGCGCATGCGCAAAGGCGGTGGCCGTGGACCCGCCATCATCCCTGGCAAACCGGACGAAAGCCTTCTGTTTAAGCTCATCTCAGGCGCCCAACCGGCCATGCCCAAATCCGGCGGCCCGCTCTCGCCTGATCAGATTGCGAGCATCCGAAAATGGATCGCGAACGGCGCGCCCTGGGTCGATTCCGCAAAATGGTGGTCGCTCCAGCCGCTCTCGAAGCCTATAGTCCCTGTCGTGCACAATGTGCACAACCAAAATGTGCACAAAAATGCACAAAGAAGCACAAATCCGATCGATGGCTTCGTTCTCGCGAAGCTTGCGGAAAAAACCTTAGTCCCCAATCCCGAAGCCGACCGGCGCACTTTGATCCGACGCCTCACCTACGACCTCCACGGACTGCCGCCCTCGCTCTCCGAAATCGATGCCTTCGTCGCCGACCCTTCCCCGGACGCTTATGAGCACCTCGTCGACCGTCTCCTCGCCTCTCCCCGCTATGGCGAGCGATGGGGGCGCCACTGGCTCGATGCCGCCCACTATGGGGAATCCCACGGCTATGACAAGGACAAGCCCCGCCGAAACGCCTGGCCCTACCGCGATTACGTCATCGCCTCTTTTAACCAGGACAAACCCTATGCCCGGTTCGTGCGGGAACAACTCGCCGGCGACATGCTCTATCCCGATGACCCGCAAGCCACTGTGGCCCTTGGCTTTATCGCCGCGGGGCCGTGGGACTTCGTCGGCCAGGTCGAACTCCGTGAAGGTACTAGTGACAAGAATCTCACCCGCGTTCTCGACCGCGACGACATGGTTACCGTTGCCATGTCGTCCCTGGTCTCGATGACCGCGCACTGCGCCCGCTGCCACGATCACAAGTTCGATCCCATTAGCCAGGCCGACTATTACGGACTCCAAGCCGTCTTCGCCGGAGTCGATCGTGCAGAGCGCCCCTTCGACCGCGACCCCGACGTGTTCCAAAAGCGCACTGCACTTCTTGCACAAAAACGCACAATCGCCGTGGCCCTCCGCCCCCTCGAAGACACCGAGGCCGCCGCCACCACCCCCGAAATCGAAGCCATCGATAAACAGGTCGCCGCCTGGAAAGAGATTAACGCGACCGACCCAGCCAATCGGCCGCCGGAAATAAAACAGAAGATCGCCGAAGCCGCCGTTCGCCGTGCCGCGCTGGTCAAAGCCGCTCTTCCGCCCGCCACACTCGCCGAAATGGACCGGCTCCGAGTTGAGTCCGCCGCGATCGACTAGCAGATCGCCACTCTGCCAAAACCCGAATGGGTCTACACGGCCGCCAACTACTTCAAGGCTGAGGGGACGTTCCGCTTCCCCGTCGAGCCCCGCCCCGTCAATGTGCTGGCTCGCGGCAGCGTCGAAAGTCCCGGACCGGTTGCCCCGCCTGGAGCCCTCTCCTGTGTCACAGGCCTGAAGTCCCATTTCGACCTCCCGCCCAGTGCCCCTGAGGGCCAACGGCGTGCCGCCTTCGCCCAGTGGGTCACCGACCCCAACAATATGCTCGCCTGGCGCTCCATCGTGAACCGCGTCTGGCACTACCACTTCGGAGTCGGGCTGGTCGATTCGCCCAACGACTTCGGCCATATGGGCTCGCTGCCCTCTAATCCCGAACTCCTCGACTGGCTCGCCGTCGATTTCCGCGACCATGGCGGATCCTTCAAGCGCCTCCACAAACTGATCGTGATGAGTGCGGCCTACCGCCATTCCTCTGCCGGCAACCGCGAAAACGAAGCCAAGGATGCCGACAACCGCTTTCTCTGGCGTGCTAACCGCCAGCGCCTGGATGCCGAATCCCTCCGCGATTCCCTCCTCGCCATCAGCGGCAAACTCGACCTCACCATGGGAGGACCATCCGTCGAGCAGTTCTTCTTCAAGGATGACCACTCGCCTGTGTACGATTACTCCCGCTACGACCCCGACGCTCCGGGCAACTACCGCCGCAGCGTCTACCGCTTCCTCGTCCGAAGTGTCCCCGACCCTCTCATGGAGCGCTTCGACTGCCCCGACGTCTCCATGATCACTGCCAAACGCACCACCACGATCACCGCGATCCAAGCGTTGGCTCTGATGAACAACCCGTTCGTCTTGAAGCAGGTCGAACACCTGACCGATCGAATCACCGATGTTGCTTCCGCCTACCGCCTGATCCTACAGCGCGAACCGTCGGACAAAGAGCTGCAAATACTGACACCGTATCTGGCCCGCGAGGGCCCCCAGAACCTATGCCGCCTTCTGATCAACACCAACGAGTTCCTGTTCGTCGATTAAGCCGCCGCGACTTCCTGTGGACCTACGGCGGCGGACTGGGGGGCATTGCTCTCTCCACCATGCTCGCCGGCGCCGAGCCCGCGGGACTACACCATCCCGCCAAGGCCAAGCGCGTCGTCCAGCTCTTCATGTCCGGGGCTGCCAGCCAATGCGACACCTTCGACTACAAGCCGCAGCTCATCGCGCGTAACGGCCAAAAGTTCGATCCCGGCGGAAAGGTCGAGCTCTTCCAATCGAGTCCCGGAGCCGTCATGGCGAGCCCGTGGGAATGGAGACAACGCGGCCAATGCGGCAAATGGGTCAGCGAGCTCGTTCCGCACCTCGCCACTTGCGTGGACGACATCGCCTTCATCCACTCCATGGTGTCGAAGTCCAATGTTCACGGTCCGGCGACGTTCATGCAGAACACCGGATTCATACTGCCCGGCTACCCTGCACTCGGCGCGTGGATGTCATACGGTCTCGGCAGCCTCAATAAAGATCTGCCGACCTTCGTCGTCCTACCGGATTCGCGCGGCTTCGCTCCCAATGGTGCGGGCAACTGGTCCAACGGCTTCTTGCCCGCCGCGCACCAGGGCACGCTCATCCGCGCGTCTGGCGCCAACCCGATTTACGACCTTTTCCCGCCGAAGTCGGCCACCTTCATCAACGCCAAAAGCGAGAAGGACTCCCTCGCTGTTCTGAACCAGCTCAACGACCAGCACCTCGCGACTCGCAAGGACGATTCGCGCCTTGAAGCTCGCATTGCGACCTACGAACTCGCCGCCCGATTGCAGGTCAGCGCACCCGAGGTCATGGACATCAGAAAGGAATCCGAAGCGACCAAGCGGCTCTACGGAATCGACGACCCCGTTACTCAGGACTTCGGCACCAATTGCCTTGTCGCCCGCCGCATGCTCGAGCGCGGAGTTCGTTTTGTCCAGGTCTGGAGCGGCGCAGATAATGGCTTTCCCCGCCGCAATTGGGACAGCCACGAAGATCTTGCCAAGGACCACGCCAACATGGCTGCCAGCATGGACAAACCCGCTGCCGCGCTCATCAAGGACCTCAAGTCCCGCGGCATGCTTGACGACACCATCGTTCACTGGACCACCGAGTTCGGACGCATGCCCTGTAGTCAGGCAAGCAAAGGACGCGACCACAATCCCTTCGCCTTCACAACATTCTTCGCCGGAGGCGGCTTCAAGGGTGGTATCAGCTACGGTGCGAGTGATGAATGGTCGTACAGAGCCGCCGACAAGCCGACGTACTGCTACGACATGCATGCCACCATGCTCTACCTCCTCGGCATCGACCACCAGCGCCTCACCTATCGCCACAACGGCATCGATCGCCGCATCACCGACGTGTATGGCGAGGTCATAAAAGAGGTGCTGGCTTGACGGTTCGCGTGCCTGTCCATAGGGAACCGGATCACTTCGAAATTCGGCTTTATTCGCGCACCGCGCTGGCGAGCTTACGGAATTGGAAACTCAACAGCCGCGTAGCGGATCGAATGACTTCGGCTTATCCGGTAGCTGCACACGCGCCAGCACGCGGACCAGGTGCCCAGCGGGGCAACTGCTTCGGATGAGAGCTAGAGTGTACTTTGCCGAAGCGCCAACGTGATCATAGTCGCTCCAGTTATCCGATACCCGCTGCTCAAGATCCAGGCACGCATCATTGGTAAACAGTTCGGCAGCGCGATAAGCGCTGCGATCCGGCAACAGGATCGCGACGTGCTCTCCGACATTAGCCTTTCCGTCGCCGTTCCCAGTCCCCAGCGTCATTACCTCGATGTTCGTGGCCTGTTGATAGACGGGAAGAGATCTCCCATTGGCAATTTTGAAATCAAGAGTTTTCGGGGCCGGCGGAAATGTCGGAATCTCGAGCGGCAATCGCAGCCCGGGCGCGACGGCGAAAAGCTTCACCACCTCGCGTGACGTTTCCTGTACTGTGTAAGTCAGCGGAATCTCGGCGGACTGGCCCATCTTAAGGGCCGGTAAAGCTGAAGTCCGAGAGTCCAAACGGACGTCCGCGTTAGGTGTTTCCCACCGCACGCCAACCGGAACGGACACGCCATCTCCCTTATTGAGAAAGCGCGCTCGCACGTGAACCGGTTCTGTATCGACGGGCCACGGCGCGCCCTCAATCGAAAATCCGGTCAGAGCCAGGATCGCGCCCTGACCGATGCCCACTTCATATTCATCGCCGTCCAGTTGAAAAGTCAGCCGTCCGCTGGAATCGACCTTTTGCGAAGAGCGATGCACGCTACCGTCCCGCATGCGTACCATTGTCACCACGACTTCTTTTCCCGGGTTGTACAGTGCCGGCGAAGTGATCTTAACCTGGACGTCTGATAAAACCGGCCCCGATGGAAGCCACTGCCGGACGGACGACCTGAAGCCGGAAGCCGAAACATTTTCAATCACGGTAAACCCTGGCTTCTTCCGGTTCGTCGCAACTTCCCACCCCCATATCGAGAACTCCGGGTACACGTCGATGTGGCTCCATACCTTTGGCCTCGGCAGAGGACTGGCGAAGCCACGCATGTGAAAATCCAGGGTCTTGCCCATCCCTGGCGTGCTGTGTTCGGAATCGAAAATCTCGGATTCGTGGTGCTCGCGTGTGAAATCCCAGATCAAGTTCATGCGGCGGTGGTAGAACTGGATGAAGTCCCGGCTGCCTATTATCAGGCGGGTTCGGAGACCGTCGTAATTGTCGTGCATCTCATCCTGGCGGTATTCGACCGGAAACTCGCGAGGCCCCACCACGAATTCCGATGAGCCCATGAAGTTCGACGCGCTGGATACCAGGTCCGGATATTTCCCCGCGATCCAAAAGGACATGAAGCCACCCATCGAGAGCCCAGACGTGCCGCGGTGCTCCCGATCGGCAATCGTGCGGTAAGTGGCATCTATATAGTGAACCAGCTCGGGAAAAAACAGAGGGAACTGACGACCGGTTTCGACTGGCCCTATATTGTAAGGCCGCAAGTAGGTTTCCCCGGGTGTCCGCGGATTGTACCCATCCCACTTGACTTCGCGACGACCTCGCTGATTGCCTAATGGAGAATGGCGATCGGTTTCAGGGGAGAATGAGTGATCGTTTTCGGGAGGATCCCCACCCAGCGCCGTCTTTCCGTGGCAGAAGCACTGGGCGCCCTTTAAATGTAATAAAGTTCGGGGCGCATTTACGACGGGTACGAATTGTGGTTAACTCTTCTCAAAGACGAGATGGATCCAGCAGCCGTGTGGCCTAGTCACCATGGTCTGTAGCCGATTGATGGAGTGGGCAACTTTGGAGCAGATCTTCGATACCAGAGTCCTCTGCTCTTGGCGGCATACAAGACCTGCCCCGCAGTAAATACACTCGAGGTGATCCTCATAGTTCGCCCAGGGATTGCCAGCGAAATCCATAAGATACATGGAAAACGGATTGGTTGCTTCCCGACTGGTCCCTACAAACGATTTGGAGAGGAGACGCAAACCGGAAAACAAGACCGAAAGCGTGCGTTCGTTGAACGAGTTCACGTGACCCCAAGGAGGGTTCACCCTACCGCAACTGCCGCAGGTGGTTCTTCCGACACGAATGTCCTGTTGAAAAGGAACGCCGATGACGATCTCATGCCTGGCGACGCGGATGATTTCTCGGCATGCCTGCTCAACTTCCGGAATGTGTTCAAGAACCTCAGTGCAAAAGACGCAATCGAATGCATTGTCAGGAAAATCGAGTTTTCGCACGTCACCGGCAACTGAGACGATCTTCGGGAAGTCAAAAGAGGGTTTTTTCAGATCGAGTGCGGTGACGGAAGCGAAGTGTTCGGTTAGCAATTTGGAGAAATGACCGTCCCGGGCCCCGATGTCAAGGACCGTCTGGCGGTTCTTGGGTACGATTCGCAGCAGATCTTGAGTTCGGGCGACTTCAAGTGCGAATTCACGGTATTGTTGGTAATCCACCATTCAACGTGTCGGTGTTCTGCAGGATCAATTATGGTACCAGAAACGCGCTGTATTGTTAAGCCTCGTCGGGACTGTTGTCAGGGAACAACCCAATCCATCTCAAAGCCCGAATAAGAGTGCCGAAATCGGACTGACGGATGGTCTCTTCAAAATACACAACCACCGCGGGCCGAATTCGAATCATCAGTGTCATGTAAGTAAGTGATCCTAGTACTATGACGGACACGATTCGTATCCATACGTTGAAGATATGTCCCAATTCCAGCCCGGCCAGCAAGCAACAACACGCACCCATCATCACACCAGTGATCGTCAGTTGAGGCAGTAGTTGGCCGATAAAGTAGCTGAACGAGAGGCCAATGAGGCGAAATGGAACAGCGAACAGCGGATATAGAAGGATGACCAGACAAGCAATAGCATATGCACTGGCAACCCCCACTGTTCCGCGTCGAACCCCAATCAAAAAGGACGGTACTAGTACCATCGCCGTAGCAATACCTGCCTTGAACATAACATCGGTTCGCCCTTTCGACACATAAATTTGGCCGACAGTGGTATGGATAGACTGGACGAAACCGACCGGCGCGAGTATCTGAAACAGGATGATGGCCGGGATCCATTTGGGCCCTAAAAGTGCGCGTACCAGAGGATCAGCCAAAATGCCCATGCCGGCAATGATCGGGAACGTAAAAAGGCCTATTAGCATGCAGCTTTTCACATACGCTTGGCGGAATCGCTCGTCATCGGCCTGGATTTTGGCAAAGGCAGGCCGCAGAACCTGGCTGATAAGCAAACTGATGTTCAGTATTGGGTAGAGCATCAGGTTATAGGCCATCTGATAGAAACCAAGAGGAGATTCACCCAGGAACTTGCCCACAACAAGGTTATCCGCGTTGCGGGAGAAGTAGTTGACGAGGCCGAATCCGGAAAGGTTCAAGCTGAAACTTCTGACCGATCTAAGTTGGGGCATATCGAAGACCGCGGATGGTGTCCATCCGGAAAGCCGCCAGTTTAACGAAGTAGTGACGATCGCGTTAGTCAGGTTCGCAAAGACAAGGCTCCAGACCCCGAACCCAGCGATTGCACAGGGGATTGCCACCAAGTAACCTCCGATGCTGGAACACATATCGACGATACCGAGTTTGCCGAATTGCATGTTCCGGGTAAGCACAGCGTTGGGCACCAAGCCGATCGAGGCGATTACAAAAGTGAGGGACGAAACTGCCAAGATTCTGGTCAGCCTGGGCTCCTTGAAGAAATGAGCTGCCGGCAAGGCGATGCAAAGGACTACCGAACAGAGTGCCAGGCCCAGGGCACAGTTCACCCAGAACACAGTGGACAGAAGTCGCTGATCGATCGAAGGGCGCTGGATGATTACCGTGGTCGTCCCGATGTCGCGAAAATTGTACAGAAAAACGGCAATCAGGGTGACCATCCCCATCAGACCGTAAGCCTCTGGGCCAAGCAGCCTGGCCAAGATTGCCGAACAGGCCAAGGCAAGAAGTTGGCGGGCAATGCTGGAAAAGGCGGACCAACTAGTACCACGTACAGCTTGTCGGGTCAGGGTTTCGGGTGCGGTAGTGCTAGAATCTGCCATTTAAAAGGCTCGAAGATCAAGACTAGCATGCACGTTAAACAACGCACACTATTGCCTCAAACCCACTCGCCAGGCGGTAGAATAGTTCTGAAGAGTACATGTTCTACCGCGGTTGTCTTTTCGTTCTTTTTTGCGTAGTTCCGACGGTCGTTTGGGGCAAGGTCGTAGAACCTACGATCCCTCAAGGGATGGAAAGGCCTACGTTTAGGAGCAGGCAGACCGGCGTCCGGTCGGGGATGAGCACCACCGGCCCACAATCCCCGCTAGAATTTGCAGATGTAAAGAGCCCGGCGCCGGACGGCGGACTCGAAGCGGGTTGGCAATCAGTGTTCATTGCACAGCTAACGCCGCCTCGCGCTGTTCGTGCGTCCACAACGGAAGTTCCAGAATCGATTCAGTTGACGAGTGGAACAGCGTCCATGACGCTACCCGCTACAGCCCCATGGACAACGATTGGCTCTAAGACACAGGCGATGCGCTGGGAGATCCGGCTGCACGGGTGGGGTTCCGGTCAATTTCCTTCCGGTTCTCCTATCGTTTTGCCGGGCAGTGTTTCTCTATCAGCATATGCTGTGTCTAAATTTCAGGGCGGTGGCAATACACAGGACATCGTATTCAACAACGGCCCTGTTATTGAGAACTGTTGCGCGGGTCACAGTGACATCCTGGTCCGTGTGCAACGGGATGTCGCCAACAATCAGTACACCTTGGAGATCCACGATGCCGACGGGACTTTCTATGCATCGGCGGAAAATCCGATTCTGTCCTATGGTCCGGCCAATTGGGCTGGTACTGGCTTGTCCATCAGTGCGGGAGTACAGGTTGCCTGGATCCAATGGTACTCGAGCGTAGTACCGCTTGGGACGACGATTCCAGTCGACGATTCGGCCACCGGCGATTTGGGGTCATGGAAATTTAACGGCTCGCCCGGCGACCTGTTAGCGGACTCAAGCGCCAATCTCGGAGGGCCGTTTAATCATTCCGCCAACAATCTCACCGGCGGAACGATAATTTCTACGATGACGCCTCGGTATTATCCGCGCTGCAATGCCGGATCCCAGCAAACGTTGCGGGTTGGATATACCGGGATGTTAAGCGGGATGGGCTCGGAAGCGCTCGATGGAAATTCGGACCTCCTTTATTCCTGGCAGCAATCATCGGGTCCGGCATCGGTCACGTGGAGCGATCCGACCGCTGCGCAACCGGCCATCACCGCTCCAGTGTTCGGCACTTATGTTTTCCAGTTGACGGTCACAGACGGGAGTGGCCAATCTTCCACCTGTACGGTAAAAGATGGAGCAGTGGCCACCGACGACGCGGGTGTGGTGATCACGAACAATCCCGCGGTAGATACACTACTAGGACCGTTGATCCGCTGGGGAGCAAATCCGTGGCCCTGGTACGATAACCGTCATAAAGCTGCCGCAGATGTCCAGATCGCTAATATGGACATTTATTACGGCGAGTACTGGAATACGTCGTCGCCCGGCACAGTCACAGTGACAAGCGGTTCCGCACAGGTAGTAGGCGTGGGAACCACGTTTCAGAAAACGTTCTGCGGCGGCGGTACGACTTACGCGGGAACCGCGATCATCGTTTGGTATCCGACGGTCACTGAGCAAATGGGGCGCCGGGAAATCACGCCGGCAACGTGTCTGGACGATACCCACATGACGCTTTCCGCGCCTTGGTCTGGAGATGTCGCGGGAGGCTCCGG
>Ga0126381_100009869_pt1 | contig 10727 bp, 8 predicted proteins | sample PanSoiMetPlot_28_FD_96465 | JGI IMG/M metagenome (GOLD analysis project Ga0126381, IMG submission 96465) | Tropical forest soil microbial communities from Panama - MetaG Plot_28 | ecosystem: Environmental > Terrestrial > Soil > Tropical forest > Bulk soil | place: Panama | collected 2016-02-17
GAAAACTTCGCGCACCGAAGTGTGCGCGCCACACAAAGCACAGGGCACACCCGACGATGTGCCCTGCCCACTGTAATCACGATCATTCGGCCTCGTCCCCCGACGAAGTGTGGATGACCGTTCCTTGCCTACAATCGTGTCCCCACTACGCGCCTTCACCCTCTGAGGAGTGCATGACGCGGAAGGTGTTTCCTCCGTTCGACCAGACGAGCACAAGCGCGTCCTGTCCCTTCGGGACGTTGGCGAGCGCTTTCTGGACATCGCTGACCGACTGCGTTTCGTGCCGGTTAACGCTGATGATGACGTCTCCGGGACGAAGGCCCGCGTTGTCGGCGGGGCTGCCGGGAAGAACGCGCTGAACGACCGCGCCCTTCACGTCATCGTTGGCCTGGATCTGTTGCCGGACATCAGGCGTCAGTTCGCCGAGGCCGATGCCCCAGCGCGGCTTGCCGCCTTCGTTGTTGGCAACTTCTTCCTTGTCGCGCGCACCCATCTTTTCGAGAGTGACCGGAACTTCCATGTTCTTCCCGTCTCGGACGACTGCGAGCTTCACGGTGGTTCCAGGATGCGATTGCTCGATCATTACCTGGAGCGCACTTGCGTCGCTGACGCTGTGGCCGTCGACGCTGGCGATCAGGTCGCCGACTTTGAGGCCGGCCTTCGCTCCGGGAGCATTCGGCGTGACCTGCGTAACGATCGCGCCGCGATTGTCCTTCGAGTCGAAGAACTTCGCGTTCTCGGGCGTGACGTCGGTGATGCCAACGCCGATAAAGCCGTGAGTGACCTTGCCGTCACGCATGAGCTCTTCCACGGTCGGACGCACGATCTGCGTGGGGATCGCGAAGCCCATGCCGGAGAACGCACCGGACTGCGAGATCAGGAACGTGTTGATGCCGACCACTTCGCCACGAACATTCACAAGCGGGCCACCGGAGTTACCGGGGTTGATGGCCGCGTCGGTCTGGATGAACTGGCCAGGCTTGCGGGCGTCAGTGGGAGAAGGATTCGGACGGTTCAACGCGCTGACGATTCCGCGCGTCACGGTGAAGCGCATACCGAACGGGTTGCCGAACGCGAGCACGGTCTGTCCGGGGCGGAGAGTCGTGGCATCGCCCCAAGGGACGTTCGGAAAGTTGTGGCCTTCGATCTTGATCACCGCGAGATCGGTGAGCGGATCAGTGCCGATGAGTTTCGCAGACAGCACGCGGCGATCGCTCATGGTGACGCGAATGTCGGTGGCGCCGTCGACGACGTGGTTGTTGGTGACAATGTATCCGTCGGGCGAAATGATGACACCGGTGCCGATGCCATGCTCAATTTGCGGGCCCTGGCGGGGCATGTTGAAGTTGAAGCCGGGACCGAAGAACTGACGCATGTCGTCGGGAATTTCGGCCTGGGCCTGGTCGTCGGCTTTCGTTTTCGATGTGACGGCGACGTTGACGACGGCGGGCGTCACTCGGCTGGCCAGCGTCTCCATGGCTCGATCAAGCGACAGGAGCGCGCTGACGCTGTTGTCGTCGAGCGGAGTTTGCGTCGCTTCTGACACCGCCGCTTTGGCGACCGTTGGTTTGTAGTTTTCGTAGATCGCCAACGATCCGACCATGCCGATAGCGAGCACGGGCGCAATCATGCGGCGAGCGATTTGTTTCCAGTTTTGGATGAACCACGTTTTCATGTTCTAGCTGTTCTCCTTGACGAGCTTCGAATTTGGTTTATGTTTTGTGACAACTAATTCTTTAGTTGTTACTGAAACACTGCCCTCCATCCACGCGATACGTTGGTTAAATGGATTTGGAGGGGTTTTCGGAAACAACGTGCGGATGCAGAACGCGCTGCGGGTTGGGCTGCACGATCATGATCTGCCAATACGAAACTTGCCAGATGACGGCGTTGCCGTACTGCTGGCTTTCCACGACCACGAAGACCGCGGGCTGCATCGTCGGTTGTTCGGCGTCGGACGTTGAGACACTTGCCGGAACAACTTTCGCTGAAGCTTGCAACATGTCAGCCGAGGCGCCAGGTTGAACAACCTTCGCGGAAGCTTGCAGCGGCTGCGCGTTTTCAGCGTTCTCGGCTTTCAACAACGTTGGCTTCGCAGGTCGTGCGAGATGCTTCGTGGCTTTATGAGCACGTTGCATCGGCGGTGCCAGCGTGGTGCTAGAACGGTCGACGAATTTTGCCGGAACGAAGTGCGGAGTTGCCGGCGGTTCGAAGTCATCTAAGCGTCCGGAGGCCGCAGCGCTTGAATATTGAGATCCGTTGGTGCGACCTGCATCGCCGAAAGCAACGAGTTGCGGCGCGTGTCCGGCGGAAACCAGGCAGACGATGGAGAACGTTCCGACGAGCCACGGTGCCGGCTTCCATACGCGCACACCGCTCGGGCGGCGCGCGTCGAGAATCTGCAGAACGCGTTGTGTGGTCTGCCGCATACGGCCGACGGCGGCCTGGGCCAACCCCATTCCGCGACGCAGGATCAGATTCTTTTCGGCGAGCGAGACCAGGCATTGCGCGTAGGCGCGGGGATTTGAAGTCTGCGCGAGCACGAGGTCATCGCATGCCATCTCGCGCTCAAGAGACAAGCGGTTTTCCACCCACAGCACAGCCGGATGAAAGAAGAAGGCGGCGCGCAGGATTTTTTGCGCGAGGTTGGTCCAGTCGTCCCAACGGCGCAGGTGCGCGAGTTCGTGTAAGAGAATCGTGTTAAGTTCCGCGGGCGGTAGCTCGCTTAGCGCCCAGGCTGGAACAATGACCGCGGGCTTGAAGAATCCGATCGCAGTCGGAACATGAAGATCGTCCGAGACGCGAAGATCGACCTTACGCGACGCGCGAAATTCGGCGAGCGTCGCTTGCAGGATCGGATCGAGTTCGTTGGTTGAGACGACGCGAGAACTTCTGCGGATGTGCCGCACATGCCAGAGTCCGGCGATGACGCGCACGAGTCCAACAGCGCCGATCGTCGCCCAGGCGGCAAAAAGATAGAGTGCCCAATTCGCCGGCAGAGTGACCGCGGCCGGTCCTCGTGCGACATGTGCAGCGCCTGTAAGAGAAATCTGCAGGCAAGGCGTCGCGGCGATCGCGAGCAGCGCGCAGAACCACACGGCGAACCGCGTGCCGGAGTTACGCCGTCCAATCAGGCGCAGCACGATCCACGCAAAGAGAGCGATCAGCAGGCCCTGCACGAGGCAGTTCAACATCCGCTCTGCCGACATCTGCGCGAGGGTGTGGATGGTCTGCATGCTCAGCGGTTCTCGTCCAACAACTGCCGCAGGCGGTCGAGTTCTTCGGCATCAAGGCCCTGCTCCTCGAGAATGTTCAGCACGAGGAGTTGCCGCGAATTTTGAAAGAACCGGCTCACCAGGTGGCCGATCTCCGATTGCGTGGCTTCTTTTTGATCGAGCAGCGGAAGATAGATGTGCGCGCGGCCATCTTTCACGTGGCGCACGTAACCTTTCTTTTCGAGGATGCGCACGATGGTCAGCACCGAGTTGTAGGCCAGCGGCTTGGATTGGGGGAGGGCTTCCAGAACCTGTTGGACGGTCGCTGACTTCTTTTCCCAAAGCACCTGCATGATGCGCAGTTCAGCTTCGGTCAAAGTTGCGGATTGCGTGCGGGCCAAGGGACATCCTCCGAAAAATGTCTTCCTGTAATGTTGGACGGAGACGATAGGTCTTCGTCAACTAAATCATTAGTTGCGAAGAAAGATGGCCGGGTTGCCAGGCAGGAAAGCGGAAAAATCAACTTAATTTGAATGACTTACGGGGTGAAAAAAAGACCAACGCCGGGGAACGCCCGGCGTTGGCAGCAGCGAGTAGTTAGCGAACTGGCCTAGGGAGCAGGAACGCAGCCCGGAAGAAGCGGCCCCGGAGACAGCGACGTTAGGGTCGTTTCGTCTGGGAAGCTATATGCGCCATGTTTTGCCGGCGAGGGCGACTCGAAGGCGAACCAGGGGAACAGCGCCTCGTTTTGCGGATGGTACGTGAATCCTTTCCCCGGAATGGTTGAGACCGGGTTCTCCGCGTCAAGCACCTCGATGACATCGCCGGTTTCGAGGATGTTCTGGCACTGGCCGCCGCCGAGGACCGGGTCCACACTTAACCACCACGGCGTCGCGTTGTTGACGAAGGGATCGTTGAAGGTCTCCGCCATCTCGTGGCTCCAAGGCGTAATGTCGGAGAAGCCGAAGGCGAAGAGTCCTGGCGAGATCCAACTCGCAAAGTTCAGTACATACAAGCGAGGCAGATTTCCGTTCTGCGGAATTCCTGGCTCGAAATCGTAGGTGTGATAACCGATGATGCAGCAATTATTGATATCGCCACCCGCGAACAGAACGGTGTTATTGAACAGGAAGGTGGAAAGGTCCTTGGTCGTGATGTCCCCGGCAAGTTCGGCGGCCCCGATAGGGGTGTTGTTGTCGAAGGGATAGGTTTGCGGGCCAAATAGAGTCCCGAACACGTCAACGTCGATCGCTTCGAGGACTGGATTACCCGAACCATCAACGAAAACGTACCACGCGCGCTTTCCGCCAGGCGTCAAAAAGGGAATCTTCATGACTCTTGCTGTTTGGAGCCGGGGACGCAGGATGGTGTGCCAGCCACCTTCTTCTCCTCCACCATGGATACGGTTGGCGAACTGAGCGCGCATCATCTCATCGTTAAATTGACCGATGCCGTTGGTATACACGAAGGGCACAAACTCGGGAGATTGCAGAGCGGCGGTGATGATACTTTGATCGGGACCGAATGTAACCGCGACGCTGCCGTCTGCCGCCAGCAACTCGACGACGACCGGGACGATGGGAGCGCGAATCGTTGTCGTTCGTCCGGTCTCGGGTGCAGATCCGACCATGGCGTAGGGCCAAACGGACTGCGGATTACCGTTGCCGTCGAAGCCGGCATAGGTAAATTGCCCCACCCAATTCGCCAAACTGTCGATGCCCGGTATCCCGCTTGAAGACGCTGCGTGAGCCGAGATCCCGGCAGCTCCGAACTTCTGGGATTTTTGCGCTCCAAATTTTGCCATTGATTCGCTTGCGTGATCAGACCTGGGTTTCATTTTCCGCAAAGCGCTCGCGGGTAGTTTTCTACTGCTCTCAATCGCTGCTTGGCTAAAGGTGTACGTCGAACTGGCCGCAATCAGAATGGCCAAGACGACAAGACTCCACTTTTTTCCCGTCATGGGGGATCTCCTTTTTTTCTATCGAAAGATGTGAGCCTGTTATTCGAACGTGGCAGACAATGGGCGACGTGGCGATGAACAATCCGCGCAGCCGTCGACAGCAAACGACTGGGCAGGGACGACCTCTCTGAATCAATTACCGCGGTTGTGGTTCACTCATTGCAAAAGCTCGTTCGATTCGTCCGTCACTGCACCGTCGCTAGAGGTGCAATCGAAGATGGGGACAACGATAGCAATGTGTGAATGATGCGCCGCAAATCCGATTCGAGGAAACCGGAAGCATCGCACCAGCGGGGACGAGCGGTCGAAAGAGAACGTTCTTGCTCCCGGGGGCACGCTCTTTGGGCGTGAACATTCACGAGCCACCCCCGGCAAAACGGACGTTATGTTATGTAAGCCCGCGTTAAAAGTCCATTCGATTCAGGCTTTGCGGTGTGGAAATCGTGGCGATCAACGGCCTAGGGCGGACAAATTGTGAAGGCGTTTTAGCAGATTGTGCAACAGTTTGCAGATTCTTTTCCCAAAGCACCTGCGGCGATCCGTAGTTCAGCTTCGGTTAGAGTTGCGAGATTGGCGTGCGCGGGACGACGACGGATTGCTTGTGGGCGAAGTAGTACCTCTTCTCTTTTCCCCAGCTCAGAACTCTCGCATGATGCAGCAATCGGCGCTCGGCTGCTTGTGCTTGATATAGCTTTTCCCACTCGGGGATGGCGTGATGTTTCGTGCGATCGGTGTGACCGCGGCGCGCCATTCGATCTTGCAGGACCTTGGCCTGGTGGCTGAACAGGAACTCGCACTCCTTACGCTCCGCGCGAGCGTCGAAACGCACACTAGGCTGATAGATCGCCCAATCCATCGGTAGACCTTGTTGTCAGAAGAATTTTCGCGGGGTCCCGTTTACTTCGGAGACTAATCCTACACCTGATTTCGGGAGTGTTTCTTCAGCAGCATCTGGTGAAGCAGCCATCCAGGCGCTGCTGGGTTCTTTCACTCCGCGACGAGGCCACCATTTCAAAAATGTAAGAGCAAGTTCCTTGGGTTTCCTGCTCACGAATCGTGCCGGTCGCGCACTCGAGTCATACGAACTTACGCAGTAGAGCCCGGTGTTACTAATGCATCTTCGGCCAACGGGCCAAAGCGTTTAGACTCGCTTGATATGCATGTGCTTGATGTTGGATGTGGCACCGGCAATCCTCCAGTGCGGGCGAGACTGTCGGGAACAGAGACGCTGATTGGAGCGGATATCGATACTGCATCGTTGCGGACCGCGCGCGTGCGATATCCAGGCAGAGAGTTCGTTTGCTGCCGAGCGGAATCGCTGCCTTTTGCCAATGCGACCTTCGACGTGTTGTTTCGAGTGTGGCTCTTCCTTATACCCAAATACCTGCCGCGTTAGCTGAGATTCGAAGGGTCCTGCGACCGGAGGGCACACTCTTCATGAGTCTCCATCACTTGGGAATTACCCTGAAGGAACTTCGCGCGGCTTTTCCGCGTCCCGCCGTGATGGCATTTCGCCTCTACGTGATTGCAAACGGGCTGTTCTTGCACTTGAGTGGCAGGACTGTCAAATTCCCGAACGGACGCGTCGAATCTTTTCAAACCAAAAGGGGTATGACAATTGCGCTGCAGCGCGCAGGTTTCGAGAAAATTGTGTTCACCCGACCCGACGGACGGCTGATCGTGGAAGCCACTGCCGCTCGAGCTCTCGCAAAATGAAGTGGGAAGCATCGATCAAGCGGCCCATACCGATTCACTGAGCACCGGTTTACTGCAAACAGAAGTCAACGGCACTCGCTGAAATTCCTGCTACATTGGAGGGGCGTTTCGCGGTAACCCACTGACGGGCCCGTAGCTCAGCGGTTAGAGCAGGGGACTCACAATCCGAATGACCCGTGCTCGCGTGGAAGCGGATGGTTTTGTATCGAGCTGCAAGGACTAGTAGATATCCGAACACTTCGCCGCCACTTTCCTTCTCCATACAGCTCCATCTAAACCGGTACTCGCTACAATTTCCGCTACAGTCATTACTGCCTTTTCTGCGCGCGGTGAATCACCCCTAAAATTTCGCTTGCAGAAGTTTTACCTTCGACCAGGGGGTGGGGGTTCGCTGAGATGGGTTCCCTTAGCCCCGACACACAGTAAGAAATTCGGAAATTGCTTCTACCATAGAACCCCTTTGGCATCTCTTCCAAATCGGGCCAACATCAGGCTCGATTGATGATCCATCGACAAATCATCCGCAGACTTCCTGAAAAACGGGCGACCTCAACTACTGGAGCTTCGCGTACTCCGCCTTGGCTTGCTTCAGGATGGGGATGTCGGGGTCGGCGTCTTTCCAGAGATTAAGAAAGTCCTGGTAGGCGGCTTTTGCTTTCGTCTTGTCGCCGGAGAGTGCGTAAGCGCGCCCGAGTCCGAGACGCGCCAGGGTAGCCAGCGGGAAGTTGACTACCAGGCCGCGATGATTGTCGAACTTTTGGAATTCCGCGGCCGCAGCGGTGCCGTTGTGCGCTGCCAGATAGGCATACCCGCGCAGGTAGGCGGGGTAGAGTGTTCCAAACTGGGTAGGAGGTGGCTGTCCCTGCTCGCAGGGAGCGGCTGCTTCCAGGGAAACGAGCGCCTCGGCGGAGTTGCCTTTCGCCAAATCGATCGCCGCCTTCAGAGTAGGCAGCCAAAAGACTTTCAGTACTGTGTTGAAAGGGTTGGTCTTTTCCAGTTCATCGATAATCGTCTTTGCACGGTCGGTATCTCCGGAGCGCGACAGTGCCAGGCTCGCCAACACCTTCACATCACGTCCCGGGGAAGTTGCCAGGGCGGCTGCGACATTCTGGCGGGCGACTGCCGCATTGCCAAATTCAGCCTCTCGCAAGGCGCCGTTCACCTGCCACAGGGCAGCGGTTTCTTTGGAATCCGCGCGAAGTGCGGAGTCGGCAGCACGACGGGAGAAGTCTCTGGCCTTCGCCAATCGCCCGTAATACGCCTCCGTATCCGACTGGGCCGAAAGTAAAGGATCTTCGTCTCCCGGCTTGCCTGCGCCCCAGTCAAGTTGCCGCTGCATCCCGGTCGTGTCTCCACGCAAGAACATCAGGTAGTACGTAAACAATCGCATCGAGCCACTGTCCAAGTTCATCCCTTTGGCATGATCGAATGTAGCCTGGGCGTCGTCAAGACGATTGAGGGCCATCTGCATGAGAGACAGGTTCGAGAAATTGGTCACCCGGTTGGCTTCTAGTTCCAGAGCGATGCGAGTTTCCGCGATGGCTTGTTCATATTGCCCTAAGGCCGCGTAGTTCGCGCCCAGATTCCCGTGAGGTACCGAATCGCGCGGATAGCTCTGGACCCAAAGCTGGTAGGTTTGCGCTTCTTTCTCCAGTTCTCCGGTAACGACGTAGAAGTAGTTTGCGGAGATCCGAAGTTTCTCTTTCTCGCTCACACGATCTTTCAATTCATAAGCTTTCTTGAGATTTTCGGCCGCTCGGCTGGGTTGCTGGAGGTTGGCGTAGGACAACCCTAAGAGTGCATAGGCCATAGGGAAATTGGGATCCAGCTCGATCGCCCGGCGATAAAAAGAAATGCCCTCCGCATCTCCCTGCAGTCGTGAAGTCTTTACGCCCATGCTGAAAGTTTTCAGCGCCTCTAGGGATGAAGTGGTAGCCTCAATGGGGACGTCGAATCTCTGCACCGAAGCTAGCGACTCGCCCAGCCTGGTTCTAATGGAGGAGGCGGCCTTATCGAGCGCCTTGAGGACATCTTCTTTGCTGGGAGCTTCTGCCTGTTCCTTTGCCAGCGTGTCGCCGGTACTGCAGTTGACCGCCTCAAGACCCACGACGTACTGGTTGCCTAAGCGGGAAATCGAACCTCGGAGTAGCGCCTTTGTGCCGGTGCGCAGACAGATCTCCCGCGCCATATCGGGCGTGACGCGGTCGTTAGCCGAGCGCCCCATCAACTGCAGGGTCTCTCCCACCCTGCGGTCGGACAGAATGTTGAGGAATGGTGACTGTCCCAGGTCGACGCTCAGCGCCTGTTTCAGAGCATCATCGAAGACGGCATCGCCGGTGGTGTTGTCGAAGTCAGTGAGAACGATCGTGTCTTTTTCAGTGAGTGGCGCAGCCGGCCGCGAGCGCCAGTAGTAAGCTCCACCGGCCAGCACAACGAGCACAAGCACAGCCACGGACAGAAAGATCTTCCAGCGGGCGGTCGGCGACACTGCAGTTGGTTGTGCCGCGGAAGACGCAATCCTCTGTTTGTCCGCGGACTCCACCCGGCCGGAAATGGGCCGCCCCGGCTCCTCCTCTCCCGCCGCAACCGCCACCGCCGCTTTACTTGACTCCATTTCGCGTCTTAGCCGCTTCAAGTCTGTGCGCATGTCAGCAGCGTGCTGGTAACGCAAATCGCGGTCTTTCTCTATAGCCTTATTAATGATCTCTTCCAGCTTGGAGGGCAGCTTGGGGTTCAAGCGGACCGGCGCCAGCGGTTCCTTGTTGAGGATGCAATCAAACACTACGGCCGTCGTTTCGCCACAGAAAGGCACCGCACCGGTCGCCATCTCATAGAGCACCGCGCCGAATGAAAAAAGATCGGTCCGGGCGTCAAGTGACTTGCCACGGGCTTGCTCGGGCGACATGTAAGCGACCGTGCCGACCGTGGTCCCTGGGCTGGTCAAGTCAGCGACGGGTGCATCGGTCTGGGTTACATCCACAGAGGCACTCGAGCTGTTGGCCACTTTGGCCAGCCCAAAGTCGAGGATTTTGGCGTGTTCACGATCCGTCACAAAAATATTCGCCGGCTTGATGTCGCGGTGGACAATTCCCTTGGAGTGGGCGGCATCCAAGGCGTCGGCAATCTCAATAGCGAGCGACAGCAGAGTGTCCACATCCATTGGCCGGCCGCCGATGCGATGCTTCAGCGTCATGCCATCCAGAAACTCCATCGCGATGTACGACTGCTCGTCACCCTTGCCGATGTCGTAAATGGTGCAGATGTTGGGATGGTTGAGAGCGGACGCGGCGCGGGCTTCACGCCGGAAACGTTCCAATGCCTGGGGATCTAGGGAAAGCTCTTCCGGCAAAAACTTGAGCGCGACGAAACGACCTAACTCCGTGTCCTCAGCCTTGTAAACGACCCCCATGCCGCCGCCGCCCAGCTTTTGGACAATGCGGTAACGCGAGATGGTTGGGCCAATCATGGAGTCGAGGTATGTTAGGCGGGGTGCGAGGGCAAGTCAACGAGAGTGCAGATTGGCTGCCAGCATTCGCTTACGTTTCGAGAGAACAACGACGGCGCAATGGGTCCAGTAGGGTCGCCTGGTAGCGCTTCTGCCCCTAGAACCATTTAGTCTTCGGGCTCGAAGGCACCTGATCTCTCACCTGTGAAGATCCTCCCCCAAGGAGCAGCTCTTACAGGCCGTTTGGCCACGGCTCGTTGCAGCCCTTTGCGGTGCCATATGGGGCGTCAATGAGTGCCACTGTTCCGATGAAACTTGCCCTCGCTGAGTCTAGCCTCGTACCAGAGCGCCAGTTCTACGCGATTGCTCACCCCGACCTTGTCGTAGATGA
>Ga0126381_100009870_pt1 | contig 10727 bp, 10 predicted proteins | sample PanSoiMetPlot_28_FD_96465 | JGI IMG/M metagenome (GOLD analysis project Ga0126381, IMG submission 96465) | Tropical forest soil microbial communities from Panama - MetaG Plot_28 | ecosystem: Environmental > Terrestrial > Soil > Tropical forest > Bulk soil | place: Panama | collected 2016-02-17
AATGTAGTCGAGCGCCTCAAAAAGGCGAATGTCAATGTGAGAGTGGCAGAGGATTTCCTTCGCATCTCTCCATCGGTGTTCAACGACATGGCCGACATCGAAAAGTTGCTTGAGGCGCTGTCATAAGGATTCGAAACCACACGTGCACTCTGACGTTCATCGCTACGGGACAAGCGCAGCCATTCGCAAAATTCACAAACGGCTCTGAAAGACGCTAATCTGCATTGGATCGGGTGGTGCGATCGGCTTCAACCATGACTTCTTCGCGAGAGTGCCTGTGCAGGGCCCGAGCGCACAAATCTTGATTGGCTTACTTGTGCTCTCCTTTTCGAGCCTGTCCAGCACATCAGCGAGAATCGAACCGCTAAAGGGCGAATACAGGTAGAACACCGTACCCTTGGACAGATCTGCTGCCCTCGCATCCTCGTGAATAAACTGGACGTGGCTAAGATTGAGACTGTGAGCGCAGGCCTGCGCACTCGCAACGTAGGCCGCCTCCACCTCGATACCAAAGCTTCGGACCCCGGTCAGCATGAATGCCAACAGCGCCACGTGTCCCAATCCGGAGCCCAGATCGACAAAGACATCGTCTTTAGAGAGCGCGCTGGCCGTTATCAGAGTGAGAATATGACGCACGGGCGTCGGTTGATAAAACACCATCTCGGGTAGGGGATGGACACGCGGTTCGCTCGGCTCGCGGAGTTGGAGAACTCCGCTCACCACCTCATCGCGGTAATCATAGCCCAGGCCGGGAACCGGGCTTGCTGCTTCGTCAGGGCTCGCTGAGGTTTGGATCCACTTGAGCAGTGCGTGGGGCAGAGCGCCGCGCACAATCGCAAAACGGATGGATTCGTAGAGTACTGAATTTTCGGCCTCGAGCCTGGTCCGGATTGCCTTAGCGCGGTTAGTAATCCGCGCATCCGGATCACTCATGAACTCCTCTGCCGTGAAACCTCCCAATCTCCTATCGAGGGTGTCCAGTGCGTCCAAGCGCTCTCGTAGTTGCTTCGGCTCGAAAAGCGATGAATCCGTTGCCAAGCCCCTAAGGAAGTTCTTGAGATCCTGAGTCAACACTGGATCCCACCCTGGCGAAAGAAAAGTCGTCTCTGGTCCGGTTGTCATGTCAACCAACCTAAGCGATGTGGGTTGATATGTCAACCCCTGGTTGGTATGCTTTCGGCAGCCATGTCCGCCAACCTGTTGTCCCCGCGCGAGCTTCGTGTGTGGCATGCCTTCTTACTCATGGGGGAAGATGTGCTGGGCCGCGTCGGCCGAGACATTGCGCGGGCGACCGGACTTTCAGGCCCCGAATTTGGAGTCCTGTCTCGTCTAGCCGCGATTGGGAAAGGTGAGATGCGCCAACAAGAATTGGCGAGGGTCATGACTTGGGACAAAAGCCGCCTCTCTCACCAGTTGACGCGAATGCAACAACGCGGACTCATCGAACGCTGCTATGCGGGCCGGAACTCTGTTCTCGTCGTCCTGACCAAACTCGGCCGGGAGAGGCTGGAGTCTGCGCGTCCCGTACACGCGGAGTCGGTTCGGCGGAATCTTTTGTCGCGACTCACTCCGCAACAGGTCGAGACTATTGTGCGTGTGAGTAATCTTCTCGGCGAAGAGGACTAGCCCCGCCTCTCAGCTGACCGATGCCGGGTTAGAGGCGGGTCGTCGGCGGTCCGGAGTTGCCCCTAACCATGTGGAGCTTGTCGAACGCGTTCACCAGCGCTTTCAATAAGCTCGATTCCGTTCCGCTGCCTTGTATGCAAAGAACTCTTGCTATACTGTACGCTACGTAGCGTAGCGTTATCGATGCTGGATCGCATGCAACAGCAATCGCCGCCTCTCTCATCGCAAAGGCGAACCAAGACCCGCGAGCGCGTACTCTCGGCGGCCGCAAGCATCTTGCGAAGACACGGCTACTCGCGATTGACGATGGAAGGCGTTGCTGCCCAGAGCCGTGTTGCAAAGACGACCCTGTATCGAAGTTGGCCGACTAAGGCCGCCCTGTGCATGGATTTGTATCTGGATGTAGCCGGACGTGAGTTGCCTGTGGCCGACAGCGGCGACGTGTCGAAAGATCTCAGAAAGATTGCCGAGACCGTCCTTCAGCTGCAGACGCGCACCGTGGCCGGTCCGGCATTCATCGGATTGATTGCCGAGGCCCAAGTCAATCCCAGGACGCGCAGGGCATTCCTGGCTGAGTTCGCGCAGCGACGGCGAGTGGTGACTCGAGAAGTACTGAGACGAGCCATCGACAGGGGGCAGATTGATGCCGGCACGGATATCGATCTGGTCATTGATGTCCTGGGCGGCGCGATGACTTTTCGGCTGCTGCAGGGCCATGCTCCGCTGAATAGAAAATTTACCGATGCGCTGGTCACGCTTGTGCTTGAAGGATGTAGGCGCAAGACGCGGGGGAGGAAACCTTCTTGATGGAGACGGTAAGCGAAATCACGGTGAGAGCCATCCACAGTATGGATCAGTATCCGCCGGGCTTGATCGGAACGGTTTCCTCTCTGTTTGGGCGAACGGTCGCATCCAGCCATGGCGTTGATTGGACTCTCGATGCCATGATCGCCGAACAGCAATGCGAATTCTTCCGCAGTTTCGACGGACGGCTCGATCGTGTATGGGCGGCGATGCGCGGCAAGGTGCCCCTGGGTGGTCTAACCATCGAAGGCCCACGAATGGAAAAAACGCCGCGGTCTGCTCGTTTGCGATTTTTCATTCTCGATGAATCGCTTCGTGGATGCGGGCTGGGGCGGCGAATGCTCGCCGCAGCCATGCAGTTCTGTCGCGAAAAACAATATCAGCGCATTTATCTCACGACTCTTCCCAGGCTCGATGCCGCTCTGCATCTTTACCGCGAACAAGGATTCGCTTTGCTCGCCGAAACCGGGGAGTCATTTCACGGCAGTCGTTACGCTGAACAAACGTTCGAGTGCTGGCTCAAATAGCAGTAGAGAGCACGCAATCTTATGACAGACTCGTCATGATTCGCCGCTGCATGACCTCCGATCTCCCCGCCCCTCCACGCTTTCTAGCTCCGAGTTCGTCTACTAGCTGAGCCTGATGGTGGCGTGCTAGCATCAAACGTTTTGAGCTCATGCTGATGCAAGAAAAACCAGATCGTCGCGACCTGCCGGAATTCAAAGTGGACTCGCTACTCAGGTCCCCGACGATTACGATCCGGGAGATGAGATGCCGGGGCACTTGCCGATCCATGAGTGCCGAAGAGTGCACGACCACCACTCAGCTCATATTTCCATATCGTGGCGTGTACGTGCGCCATGTGGGACATCACCAGGCCGTGGCGGAAGCGAACCAAGCGCTTTTTTTCAATGCCCACGAAGCTTACCGGGTTAGCCATCCGGTCGTCGGCGGAGATGGCAGCCTGACGCTGGTTGTCGAAGAATCCCAGTTACGCGAGTTGACTCCGGTCGAGCTTTTGCATCGAAGCTCCGGAATTGCATTTCGTCCCCAACGTTTACGGATCGATGCCCCTACCCAGGGGCTTGTGGCGCTACTGCGCCACAGGCTGCACCAACAGGTTGCGGAACCCCTGGAAGCTGAGGTCCTGGCATTGACTTTGGTGCGACGAACTCTGGGGCCGCGGAGCTCGCACGCGCCGGGCTCTACGGTTGGCCGCCAGAAGCTGGTAGATCGAGCCAAACTCGTGCTGTCGAGCGATCTGACGCGACGCCGGACTTTGTCTGAGATCGCAGGCGAATTGCGGGTTTCTGCTGTGTATCTCACTCAGGTTTTCCAACAGGTAGAAGGATTGCCTCTCTATCAGTACCAATTGCGGCTCCGCCTGGCGCGGGCGCTCGACCTCCTTGCGCGCTACGACGATCTGACGACTTTGGCCCTGGACCTCGGGTTTTGCAGTCACAGTCACTTTAGCGCCGCATTTCGCAAGTCTTACGGCTATTCACCCTCCGCATTCAAACGCTCTGCACTGCAATAGAGAGCGCGCTTCAGCAAATCGCTAAAGATTTTGACAGCGTCCGCCCCCGTTGGCATGGTTTATTAGCGGTATCGCGCAGATCGATCCAAGGAGAGTACATGATTCAGTCAGAGAGGGTTGCCAAGTTTCGCGAGCTTCACACCAAACGCCCATTGGTCCTACCGAATGCTTGGGATGCAGCCAGCGCACGGGTCATCGAAGCGGCTGGAGCGCCGGCCATTGCCACCACGAGTGCCGGCGTTTCGTGGTCCTTCGGGCGCAAGGATGGCCAAAAGCTCAAGCGCGAAGAGATGCTGCAGGTGATTGGCAACATTGTTGAGAGCGTCAAGGTTCCCGTTACCGCGGATATTGAGAGTGCGTATGGTAACGGTTCAGGCAAGGATGTGGCAGACACCGTGCAGGCACTGATCTCAATCGGCGTAGTTGGAATCAATATTGAGGACTCGCCAGGCCATGATGGAGAGGTGCTGCTGGCTCCGGAGGAACACGCAGAGCGTATTCGAATTGCGCGACAAACCGCTACGTCCATGGGTGGCGATTTGCTGATTAACGCGCGAACGGATTTGTATCTGTTCCAGGTTGGTGACGTGAAGGCGCGTTTTTCCGCTGCAGTGGAACGCGCACGGTTGTATCGGCAGGCCGGCGCTGACTGCGTATTTGTGCCGGGCGTAATCGATATGAGCACCATCGCGGAACTGGTCAAGGCTATCGAGGGACCTCTCAACATAATGGCGATGCCTGGAGCGCCGAGTGCAAGGCAATTAGGAGAAATAGGGGTGGCTCGCGTGAGTGTCGGCCCATGGATCGCCCAAGCGGCGCTAGCGGTGGCACAGCGAGCGGCTCGCGAGCTTGTCGAGCAGGGCACGTATACATCTCTTGAGGCAAGTTTGCCTTTCGCCGAATTGAATGCGATGTTCGCACAACGGGCTTGAGCAACGCTAGAAGGGCTACTCCGACTTCGACTGGTTCCACATTGAGTAAGTCTGGCCGCTCCTGGAAACCCTCAAATTTCGCTAGCGGATCGCGTCGGCGCGGACAGTGCGAATGCCAAAGACGCCCGGAATCATGTTTCCCTCCGTCGCTTCGAAGCGTACGGTGATCTTCTGTTTGTCTTTCACCAGTTCACTCGGTAGCGGGTATTCCACGTCGAAGAATCGCACATCTTTTTCAGGCGAACGGCGCTCGATTGTCTGCTGGCCCAGCTTGGCGCCGTCGGCCAGAATGTTGAACTCTCCCTTCCGCCCGCGTGCGTCGTTGCTGTAAGTTACGACCAAAAGCATCGGATGGGTTGGATCCACAGGCAACTCAAAGGAAAACCATTTTGTCGCTTGCCGGCCGTAGCGTCCCAGGAGTTGCACCGGCGAAGAGTCCTCGCCCTGCTGTGCGAAGTCGCGCTCCGTCTGCATCTGGCCAGGCTGCGCGAAACCCACCGTGGCCGACTCCAGCCTCTTTTTTCTGTCTGCTTCAGCGGCATATGCTTGCGACGTCTTTTGCCATTCGGCAGGCGTGAACACATCCCAATAGACGGCGTAGCGACGGCGCGGCATGGTGTAGAAAGGTGCAAACTCGATATCGCTACTGAGTCCCACATTCGCCGTACGAAAGACGCCGGACTTGCCGGCAACCGGTTTCAGCCAGTCGTCGACATTCTCGTCTGCCGTAACCAAGACCGGGGCCGCTGGCGGAGGAGTCCCGCCCTGGCGGAGACTCCGGCGGTCGAGTTCGGGTCCAAGGTCCCCCGCCAAGACCAATGGACCCCACAGGATGGCAGTGCGATTCGGGTTGTCAGGCAGTGGCTCTTTCCGCAAAGTTTTCGGCAGCACGATCTCGACCGTGTCGCCTGCTTTCCAAGTCCGCGTGATTTCGACGTACGAATCGGGCTTGGCGATGTCTTTGAGCGCGTGCCCGTTCACGTTCACTTTGAAGCCGGCGCCCGCCCAGAACGGACGCCGTAGCGCGAGCGTAAACTTATTGGGCTTCTGCGGGCTGACCTTTAACGTGGCTGTCTCTCCGATCGGCAAATCCGTGCTCATTTCCAGCTTCACGCCCGCGGTCTTCCAGTCGACTTGGGTCGGGGCGTAGAGACTGACCCAGAGCTTCCGCGGCGCGCGTCGGTTTTGCGGGTCATTAGGCAGTGATTGGGGCAGTGATTCGTAGTAGATGCCAAAGGCGTGGAACGCGTGCGTCTCCATCTGCGAGCCGACACAGCATGTGAAGCTCTCGAATTTGTCTTGATACTCGTGCTGCACGCCACGACCGACCGGCACCATATAGCTGACGCGGCCGTCTTCCGGGTCTTGTCCTGCCAGAATTGCGTTGAACAGCGCGCGCTCGTGATAATCCGCGTACCGAACTTCCGGGTCAACCGAAAAGAGCGTCCGCGCCATCTTGATCATGTTGTAGACGCCGCAACTCTCCGATGTGCGCCCGTCCACCATGTCGTTCAGCTTGTCCGGCTGGCCGAAGTATTCATTCTTCCCGTGGCCGCCGGTGGCAAAGCTGTGGTGCTCGGCTACTTCGTCCCAGAAGAATTTTGCCGCTCGCTCGTCTACTTCGTCCCCGGTATAAATGTACCGCTCCAGTGAGCCCAGCATCTTAGGCACCTGCGTGTTGCCGTGCTTGCCGGCGAGGATGTCCTGCCCGCTCGCCAGCGGGTCAACGATTGCGCGATGCTCAAATTTGCCGGAGAGCTTTAACCAGCGCGCGTCGCCGGTATCGGCATACAAATCCACCAGAACCTCGTTCATGCCTCCGAACTCAGTGGCCAGCATGCGCTGGATCTGCTCATCGGTAAGACTGGCTAGAATCTGTTCCACCCAGGCGGCAAATTTGGTCTCCACGTCCAGAGCCATGCGGTTGCCGGTGAGGCGATAAGCATCCCGAAGGCCGGCGAAGATCTTGTGCTCGACATACCACGGCGACCACAGGCCATTCAGATCGAAGCCGCCGGAGCGGATTATGCCCTTACTCAGCTCCTGGAAGCGGACCTTGCCGTCGACACCCTGGCCGTCCATGAGAGCGCCCAGATACCCGTCGCCCTGGGCTTCCTGGATGTTCTTGAGCTCGCTGACAACGTCATCGGCGCGGTCTTTGAAGCGCGAATCGGCGGTAGCCGCATACATGAGACTCACCGCCGAAAGATAGTGGCCGGCGATGTGTCCGGTAAGTTGCCGTCCGGCGCCGTCCCAACCTCCATATCCTTGACCCTTCGCTTGCAACCCGGCTCGCTGGCGCAGGTAGGCGAGCATGCGATCCAGCTGGAGCTCCAGCAGGTACTGCGCGTCGAGATCCTGGGCGCGCTTGAGCGGGCCGCCGGTCAGGCGCACGCTGCTTAGCGGCAGGGGCACGGCGCTGACACGTGCGATGATGCGGGGGTTGTTATCGACAGCGGCGGAGCCGGGCTGGTGGGTCGGTTTTGCTGAAACTGGGCCTATTTGGGCCGATGTAAGCGCTTGCAAGAACATCCAGTAGAGCAACAGGGCGATGGCCGGTTTTCTCATTTGAAGTCTCCGGAGAATACGACTCAGAACTGAGGGTGTTGTAAACGGTATCACGGGAGCGGAGTGCGCGGCACTTAGATTTGTAAGTGAAGGCGCTCTGGCTCGCCTGGCCGAGCGAACTAAGGCAGACACACCCTGTCAATGACAATTAAATGCGCACCGGACTTAAGGCAACCACCCAGGCTGGTCGATGGGCTGAAATGAAAAAACAAAAGCGTCGGCCATATGAGGGACCCGGCTCCGCATTACTGAGTTCTCAACATCATGCAAACCTTCGAGTCGTTGCTTGCGTCATCCACTCGTGGCATACTGAGGTCCCATGAGTTGCCAATATCTTGTTGCTCTTGTGGGAGATTACAAGCCATCAGTTCCAGCCCATCAAGCCATTCCCATCGCTCTCAATTTAGCCGCTGCCCATCACGGCGTGAGCATCGAGGCGAAGTGGATCCACACCTCGCAAATCCGACGTGCCGAAGATGAATTCGCTCCATATCACGGCATCTGGTGTGTACCTGCCAGTCCCTACGAAAACACGCTCGGCGCACTCGAGGCCATCCGATTTGCCCGCGAACAGCAAGTGCCGTTTCTAGGCACTTGCGGCGGTTTCCAGCACGCTCTGATGGAGTACGCCAAGAACGTGTTGGGTATGGCCAACACCGATCACGCAGAGTTGGACCCTGGCAGCTCGCATCCGCTGATTGCCGCGCTGTCCTGTTCACTGGTCGAGGTAGAGGCAGACGTGATCCTGGAGCCGGAGAGCCTCATGCACAAGAGCTATGGAACGACACGAATTCGCGAACAATATCGCTGTGGCTACGGCCCCAACCCTGAGCACGAGAATGCACTGTTTGCAGAGGAGTTTTGTGTGACTGCACGGGATGCCGGCGGCCAGGTGCGCGGCGGAGAATTGCGGGGCCATCCCTTCTTTGTCGGAACCCTCTTCCAGCCAGAGCGGCGAGCGCTGAACGGAGAACTGCCACCACTCGTACGTGAGTTCGTTGGAGTTCTAACCAAAGTTCATTAGATTGTCTCGAAGCCTGCGACAATGACCCGCCTGAGCTCATCCTCGCCCTCGGTTCAGAGTTAACGGCGAGGGGCGGTGCGGCGGAGATTATCAGTGACGAGGGCCGAGAATGTTCCGCGAAGCAATGACCACGTTAGCCCTTGCTAGCTCAGTTGGCGGTCGCCTGGAGCGCCGGGAGAGGGCGACTCCAAACAAACCCGCAATGAACGAAAAGAGGGATCCTCCTCTTTCTTTGTGCGAGGTCCTCGCTTCACCGGAGCGCTACACTGGCAAAACCGTGACGGTTCGAGCAACATACCGCATCGCTTACGAAGTATGCCAGTAGGACAGAACCGCGTCGCTCTCGAGACTATCGCCTTCCCGAAGAATGCGGCGCCGAAGCGTGCGAGAAACCTCCCGACGGTCCCCTCGGCCCGGAGAAGGAATGCGGGCGCGCTGGAGGCGGCATAGAATGTTGCGGCATCGGTGGCGGAGGCGCTGCGTGCGTGGGTGGAGGCATGCTGCCGGCCGGATGCTGACCTGGCCCAGTCGACGGAGTTCGCACCGTTCCCATCGGGTCCGGCGTCGATGCTCCGGGCTTGATTCCCGTGCGCTGGAAATTATCGCCGTTCAACACCGGCTGGCCTTCGCCTGGCTCGCGGAAGCTGCGGAATCCAGGACTGGCGACTGTCTTTCCTGTACCGCCTTTGGCGACCGCGGGAGGTGTGGGCGGGCGAAGTGGAATTGGCCGGCGCGGAAGAATCGGCGGCCTCACAATCACCACCAGCGGCGGCGAGAAGAAGAAAGGATTGAAGAAAAATCCCGAGTTCCAGCAAGAGCCTGGCGAACCGAACCAGAAGGGCTGCCCAAAACCGTAGGGACAGCCAAAAGCGCTGTAGCCGTAAAGATCGTAGGGATAAGGATAAGGATACGGAGCAACATACCCACTCCAGTAGCCTCCGGTCTGATAGGACTGGTTGTACACAGGGTTGTTGTAAGTATTGCCGGCAGCGTAATTGGTTTTTAAATCCTGATCGCGCTCCTCACTCCAACGGTCAAGATTATCGCCGAGCACTGACTTCTCGAGGCGGTATTGCCCAAAATCTTCCGGATTCAAGGCGAAGGTCTCGTGGGCCTTGACGGTGACTTCCTTGCCGCTTTCGAGATCGCGTACGCCAGCTTCGCCCTTCCAAACGGCGATCTCCAGCGGGGTGGCATCGGTGCTGAGGATGCGAAAACGTCCGGGCTGTTTGAAGAGAATGTTCTTGCCGCGGACGTTGACGGCAAAGCGGCCAGCGCTGCTGGCCGGGATCAGGAACTCAGCTTCACCGTTTTCCATGTCCACTCGCGTTCTGGCCTCGCCGGTGCTCAATCGGGCGAGTTGCGCGAAGCTGATCTCCGTCTCCGAAGCCAGCCGGATAGCGCTTTGGTCTTCGAATTCAACTTCCGCGAGTCCATCGGTCCCAGTAACAAGCCGGCTGTCCTCGGTGATAGGCGAGTTCATGACAGCCGGGGCATCGTTGTACTGGACCGCGCCCTGCACGTAGCTGATCCGCACGATGCGGACGTGTGAAGCTGTGTCACCCGTGTCCTGGGCGGAAGCCGCAGGCATAAACACGCCCAGAGTCAGGGCGAAAAGAGTAATCAGGAAGAGCCTTCGACGATCATTCATAGCGGGCCCCTTGGAACCTTCCCACTGTTAGTTTAATCCTTTTTCACAAAGGCTGAGCCTCGTAAACTTACGGGGGCAATTTGGATTGCCTCACTTCCCTGTTGGCCGGTATCACGGCTCGGATTTCACCTGCACTGCGCCATGCGCCAGAGCCCAGGCGACAAAACCTTCAGGGGCATTTCTGACACCGTAGATATTGGCCATTTTGAAATCCCGGATGCGCTTCCAGCGAATTCCGCGAAGATCGGCGTTTCCCAGATCGGCATTCACGCAACTGACATCGGTGAGATCGGCTCCCGCCAGGTCGGCGCCCAACAAGTCGGCATCGTCCAAGTCGGCCCCTGAGAGCATGGCGCCGTGCAGAGTTGCATTTCGAAAGTTGGCCGAGCGGAGGTTGGCAAAGGTAAGATCTGCCAACTCCAAATCGGCGCTGCGCACATCTGCGCCACTAAAGTTCGAGCGCACAAGGTTCGCTCTTCTTAGACGAATGCCTTGCAAAAATGCACCGGACACATCCACGCCGACCAGTGAGACCCTGTCCGCATTCAATTCCTGGAGAGCCTCAATCCTTCCTCCGCTGCCGCC
>Ga0126381_100009871_pt1 | contig 10727 bp, 10 predicted proteins | sample PanSoiMetPlot_28_FD_96465 | JGI IMG/M metagenome (GOLD analysis project Ga0126381, IMG submission 96465) | Tropical forest soil microbial communities from Panama - MetaG Plot_28 | ecosystem: Environmental > Terrestrial > Soil > Tropical forest > Bulk soil | place: Panama | collected 2016-02-17
AACGACACCAGACTCGGTGCACCCGCCATCGCCTGCTGTTCCGTAGACATTACCTGCTTGATCGAACGTAAGATCGCCTGCCGGCAATGCACCATCATTGCCATCCGTGAACCTGTAGAGCACGGATTCTGTCCACGGGCAGCTAACCGCTCTACAGATCGCGGGCGATGGTCTGAGGCTGAAAACTGTCCCACAGCCATTGTGGCCGAAGAAGTTGCACGATCCCTGTCCGCCCGCTGCCGTCGACCCGTAAAGTATCCCATTAGGGCCGAAGACTACTCTAGCGATAGGATAGGCTCCGTCGCTCCCTCCCGAGAAGCTGTAGAGCGGACTGAGTGTCCATCCCGACCCGCCGTGAGTGAGCTTATACACGGTTCCGTCACCAGCGGTCCCGCCATTGGAGGCTGCTCCGTAGAGATTTCCGGCGTTATCGATCGCTAGCCCAGCGGGAGCCGCACCATCCGCTCCATCGACAAAGGTGTGGAGGACGCTGAAGGTCTGTGCCTGACACGGCGAAGAGGCGAATGATGTGAGGAGGCAAACCAGCGTCAGAACGATCACCGGCGCGTGGGGTTCGTGCTTGAGGTCGGTTTTGTACTCGCTCGCGAGATTCGGCATGGCAGGTGCTCCTTTCCGAACCGGATCATACATGCGCTCGTTCTCGTTGATAGCTTACACCTGACCAGACGGTAGTAATTGATAACTGCTCTGGACAGATTTTGGACAAGCTTGCGGCATTTTTTCACCCAATTTGCCTGACACTGGCGACCTCGTCCGGCCGCATGGCGTGCAAGATCAGGCCTTGGCCATCAAGAAATGAGTCGTGTTTCTACAAAGATAAGCAGGGGATAAAGGGGCTGGCCGCCCCTTTCCCCTGCACCCCAAATCCCCGCCGAGGCTCCTCCGCTTCGCTCCGGAACCACGCTGCGGAGCACCAACTTGACGAAGCCGAACACTTCTATGCACAATCAACACGCCAGCGTCGCTTCGCTCCGACGGCTGTTCGCCTTCGCCGGAACACCGTTCGGCTTCCCGCTGGAATCACCGTTCGTTCACCTTCACCGGAATCCCCAATCTCCAACCGGAAGCTCTCTTATCCGATTTCGAGGAATGAATCCATCGCGTTGCGAGCAGTTCGTCATCTCTCCGCCGACTGTTGACTCGTCTCCTCATGATCTGGAAACTCACGTGCATCAGTGGCTGAGTCATGAAAGGAGGTTTGCTATGAATCCTCAAGTCGTATCCCTCGCTTTCGGCGGTCTCCTGTTGCTCATTAGCGTTTTGGGAGGTGGGTTTGAACTCAAGGAGCTCAAGGTACCGAAAGTCGGTGTGGGCGTGCGCGTGCTCTCAGCCGTTGTAGGGATCTTGTTTATCTGCCTGGGGTTCTCTGGCTCGGACTCCCCGACGCCGCCGGTTCCAAACACAAACGTCCTCGCCGCCGAACCGGTGGACTTCCTGCTGACTGACCAGCTCGGAGAAGATGAGATCAGTGAGCAGGTCACGGTTCTAATCGATGGCAGAAACGTTGGCAACCTGACGGTCAGCCAGCCTTACCCCAACGCCGAATTGCGGGTCACCGTGCCGCAGGCTGGTCAGCACAGCTATGCCGCCGAGGCAACTGCAGTCTTCGACGACAATGGAGAAACGTTTGAATACACAGGAACCGGTCAGGGAATGATCAATGTTCGCGCAGGTAAGGTGTACAGCCTGCGCGGCTCAGTGTCGGGCAGCACTTGGTTGGTCAGTGTCCAGGAAGAACAGTAGGCGCGGCGCGCCACCTATTGGCTCTGAGCTATCGTCGAGCGATGATTTGTGCATATTTGACGCTGAAAGAAGCGTCGCAGGCCTGTCGTTCGTCACAATTAAACTCCGTGCGGTTTGGCAGACATTAGGCGCTCTTCATCTCTCCATTCTGCAAACGCTCAAATTATAGTAGGCGCTTTCAAAAAAGTGGGTGATCGCGGAAATGTGCTCAGAATGCTGGGTGTCAGAACCGACGCGTGAATCGACGGACTGTAGGCACGAGCAAATCTGCTGCACCGCAGGATGGTTCAGGCGGCTACTTGACAGGCCTTACTCAGATATCTAGTTAGTTGTCAACTTGTACGAGAAGTTCTTGAGCCTGGAACCTGGGCAACGATTCACCGATTCCTCGCCCGGTTCAACCGCCCTCGCTATAGGAGGGTGGTGGGCTTCGCTCAGGTCGGCGGCTTGCGCCATCTTTACGAACGTCGGGCCGCTTAACAGTTCTTCCATGGAACTGAAACCAGAATCATTGCCGACTTGCGTGCACACCTGAAGAGAACTCCCGATCTCGTTTCTGCGCGCGCGCACTGCCCTTTAGCGAGGCCACTTAGAATCAAACAGATTGGCAGGTTAATGCCGCGCGTGCGGCCCGTTGCATCAGGAGCTCGAGACTCTCTCAGACCAATATGTTTTTCTTTGTTTTGCTTGCTGATTCTTGTCTAACGCGTCATTGCGCAGATGCTCGTCTTTCAGATCGGATTAGATCGGATATAAACGATAAAACGGAGAAGATTGAAATTTTTAGAGTGACGTGACAGTTGTGCTTTCGTGGCGTGGTGATAGGCCCTCGCTCTAAATGTGATCAGGGCTAATTCGGCTGTTTCGATCAGCTGGATTGTGATGATCGCGATGTAGCTAGCCGTTAGTCACCACTCATAATTGCGTGTAATCCATCTCAGCCGAAGAATTGCCGCGCAAAATCATCGATTTTTGTGCCCTGGCCGGAAATTATCAGGCACGAACCTTTCATGTAGCATTTTTGGCAACTCCTGAGGAAGCTCTCAACTTTCTTCGATATCCACGTCAAGAGCTGACGAAGATGGGTATCGAACCGCCGCCCGACTGCCGCGTCGAAACCACAATTGAAAACCATGACTGGCTGTCTGAACACAGCAAGGGCTTTTCGGCCTAACGGCACCATCATATGTGGCACAGGTGGGGGTAATACCGCGAAGAGCTACTATAAGGTCTCGTTCTACGCACACACACATGATGTGATCGGACACTTACGAGAAGAAACTCTTGCTCGCCGGACGAGACAGAACGCTCCGCTCGCTGACGGGAGCTTACTCGGCTGAACTAACTCGGCACGGTTCATGATACTGACACCCTGTGACATGCGGGTTTCGTCTATGGACGCGTTCGCGTTGCTGCATGAAATTTCGGTAAGCCTGCGCAACTCCTATGAATTCCTTCCATCAAAGATGATTACAAGTCAGCGACGCTTTGCTTGAACGCCTCCGTACTTCGAGAGGAGGACATCCATATCATCCCCGACTCCGTAACCAATCTTATGACTAATTTGCCGCACACCGTCTAACCGGTTGACAAGGCCAACTCGACTAGAAGGAGGAAGTGTGTTCACCTGCATGAGGGCGCGCTCAAACATACGCACCAAGGCGTTGAAAAATCCTTCATCGTCGCAGGCAATATCACTCGAGAACCCGGCGGCTCGCTCACAGTAGAAGACCATCAGTTCGGCTAGGCCTGCGGGGTCGCCAACTGCTTTTTTGTAATCGGAGATGGCTTGCTTGGCTCTGGCGACAGACGTGTCCTGGTTGCGCAACACGTCGGGCCAAAGCCATCGATCGATGGTTTCTTTGTACGATTCCAGGACATCCTTTCCCAGACCAAAGCGGGCATGAAGAAACAGCTGAGTATCTTTGTGTGCAGCGTAAAGATTGTGGATCAAATCGAGCAGTGCTGCCCGGTCAAAATCCGCAAGCTTGGCTTTGACATCGGTCCAGGTCAGTAGCGATTTTGGCTGACGTTTGCCCATATTCGCCTTCGATTCTCCCATGCCTACCATCCCCCTGGGACTGCAAATGGGATTTGCGGGTTCAGCTTGGCCAACTCGTCTAAAGCCTCATTCAGCGCTACCAGACGCAGACTCCCGCTTTCGAAGGCCACGGTATCGTCCAGCGTCAACTTGCCGCCGCCTCGCTTTGCGGCGCGGTGATTGCGGGCATACTCGACCAACCATCGAAAGCGCCGGGAGGTGCGGTGAAGGCCAATACCCTGGTCTTGCTCGCGATTTTTTTGACCATGGTCGTTGACTATAGTAAAATCAGCTTAATGGAAGAAATCGCAGTTTCGAAATTCAAAGCGACATGCCTCGCGGTGATCGAGCAGGTGCGGAAGACGCGCAAGCCGGTCCGCATCACTCGCTTCGGCAAGCCCCTGGCAGAGGTCGTACCGCCCTCGACGCCCGATCGTCCTCAGACATGGCTGGGGTCGCTCGCAGGGACGGGGACCATCATGGGGGATATTGTCTCTCCCGCGGTTGAAGAGCACGAGTGGGAGGCGCTTCAGAATTGAAGCTCTTGATGGACACCCACATTTGGGTCTGGAGCCTGCTCGAACCGGGCCGCCTCTCGCGGCGTGTCTCCAAGGCGCTCGCCGATCCGGCCAACGAGGTATGGACGTCTCCGATCAGCGTTTGGGAGATCCTAGTCCTCTGCCAGAAGGGGCGGCTGATACTGCAGCCCAATGCTATGGCTTGGGTGTCTGCCGCCCTCTCCCGGGTCCCGCTGAAGGAAGCGACCCTCACTCACGACGTTGCTATGGCGACAGCGCAAGTAGCCCTACTTCATCAGGACCCTGCGGATCGATTCTTGGCGGCCAGCGCCAAGGTCTACGGACTAACGCTTGTTACCGGCGATCGTAATTTACTTGCCGGCAAGGGCTTCTCTGTTCTCGCAAATCGGTAAACCGCTGCTCCAAGAAATTGGCGCCGGCGATGAGCGGTACACAGCGAGGGGAGGAGCAAGATGCCAAACTGTGTATGCTTTGTGTAAGTATTCAACTTTACGTCAGATGTCAATAACGTCTTCAGTTTTGGAAGGTTGTTATATAAAGAGCCAGCGATGCCATATAGGATTTTGAGTCCCCTGCGTTTGCCAGTTCCGCCATCCCGGTTTTTGTTATCAAAAGCTTAGCGCCAGTCGGCCAAACACTGCGAAAGTCCTTTGCGCACGTGATTCCATCAGAGCCAGTCAGGTGTTCAACGCGAAACAAGTTCTTGGGTCAGGCGAACTTTCTCGGATCAGTTCGTCGATATCGACCAATTTGTGGCGCGGAGGGGTCTTCTTTGTACAACGACGGTAACCGTTCGATCACCTGTATTGCACGCGCCCCTCTGGTTTGCCGAAATCTAAAGCCGAAATCTAAAGCCGAAATCTAAAGCCTTTGACATTGCTGTCCTTATCGGCTACAGTCTCGCGCACAACCAAAAGGAGGAGTATGGCAGCCCCGAAACATCAATACGATGACCTACCTGTGATTTGCGACCAGGTCAAGCATGATCTTGACCATGCTCTCGGGCATCTGGACGAGATGAAGATGAAAAAGTCGTCGGAAAAAGTGACTAAGCAGATTGAAACGCTTCGCAAGATGGTGCAAGACGTGAGAGCCAGATGCTTTTTTATGGATGCAGATTCCTTGCCGGACAAGAAGTGAGGGAAAATGACCTGCGCTCGGTTGTCTCAGGGTCGATGAACGATGAAGATATTGCTGCGTCGAAGTCCATATTTAGTCTTTTATTGGGACGGAACCGATCTACGTATTCAGAACTATCTCACACGAGTAACGGTGACTGCGGAATTGGCCTCACTGAGCTTGCTTGCTTTTTTCGGGCGACCAAGGTGTCCACAGGAACTGGTTAGAGCGATTGCACCTGACCAGAGAGAAGCGATTTTACGCGCGATTAGATTGATGAAGCGTTACACACTACTGGAGCCGCTCAATGAACGTTCAAAGAGGCGGGAGCACGCCTCCGCGCAGTGGAGGGGATGGGGGGTTGAAGCTCGTTACTTCCATTGGGCAACTAAGGACGTAGACTTCATAGCGCCGGACGAGGCGAAGCAGTTCGACGAAGCACGTAAGACTGAAAACGCTCCGCCCGCCCCGTTTAAACGCTATCCAAAGGCGTCACAGATTAAATTGCCGGCTTCGGTAACAAACTTGGAGGCAAAATTCACTGATGTTCTACTCGCCCGAAGGACGCACCGCGACTTTGACGGACGGTCGATCACAATGCAAGAACTCGCGACTCTGCTCGGTTTAACTTGGGGAGTTAATAAGTGGGTGATCAGTCCAACATTCGGGCTTCTTGGACTCAAGACCAGTCCCTCAGGAGGTGCACGGCATCCTATCGAGGTTTATGTCGTCGTCCGCAATGTGCGCGGCATCAAGCAGGGGCTGTATCACTACTCGGCGGATCAACATCGATTGGATGTCCTTCGTCTCGGAAGAATGAAGGAACGGGCTGAGGCGTTTTGTGGCGGCCAGTGGTGGACGAAACATGCTGGAGCTCTTTTCATTATGACCGCGATCTTTGAGCGTACAATGTGGCTCTATGGTTTTAGCCGAGCGCTGCGAAATATCTATATGGAGGCAGGGCATCTCTGTCAAACATTCTGCTTAATTGCTACCGCCCTTAATCTAGCGCCGTTCTGCTCAGCGGCGCTGGCTGACAGTTTGATAGAACGCGAAATTGGCATAGATGGCATACGTGAGTCGGTGTTATACATCGCTGCCGCGGGACACACTCCCTCCATATAAAAGCGGAACCATATCATCCCTAATATCTTTGCGTCTTTTTGAAATCTTAAGATATTGCTTTGCCATTCTGTCTTTACTTCCGCCAACAAGCGATCAAACTCTGGGTTGCCCCGAAGACTTTGCAGGTTGTCGTTGAGTACGAGCCAGGGGTAATTCGGATAAGTTCTGGCAACTCTTACGAGCAGGGGTAGGCTCTTGCTAGGCTCGCCTTCTAAGGCCCATCCTTCCGCCAACCAAAGTTGTAGATCGAAGGATTTGCGCACTAAGGGCGACTGCTCCACGTCGTGAAGTAGTGCTTGAGCTCGGTCATGTAAGCCACGTCTACTGTAAACCCATGCTTGAATCAGCTCTGCGGCACCGCGCTCGGATGCGGCGAGCCGCGAACGTGCCGCCAGAGCGGCCTGTTCTGCCTCGTCTAGCCGGCCTTGATGGTAACGAATCCAAGCTCGTTTTAAAAGAACGCCATAATTATCCGGCTCGATCGCAGCAGCTTCTTCATTCTCTAACCACGCTTCGTCCAGCCGACCAAGCATCACCAACGTTTCGGCTGCATTGGTCATGGGATACAGATAAAGTGGTTCAGCTTCTCTCGCTTTGTGAAAAGCAGCTAACGCGTCCTCAAGCAGACCTTTGCTTTCATATACGGCACCCACTACCATGAGTGCCCCAGGATCATGAGGGTTCAGTGTAAGAACCTTGAGAGCGTATGTGTAGGCTGTATCAGGCCGACCGGTTGATGCGTACATCATCGCAAGCGCATCCAGAGCGGCGAGCTGCTTCGAATCGATAGCCAGTGCTTGCTCTGCGACTGTGTTTAGGCGCTCCGAATGTGCCGTCGGGCGAGCGCGTTCAATGTCATGCAAGAAATATAAGTGCGCCAGTTCTCCGTAAGCTGCTGCCATTTGTGGGTCGAGCTGGATTGCCCGACGCAATGCCTCTTCTGCGGCAGAAAAATCATCCTCTTGTCCGCGATTGTTAAAAGCGCGGGTCATGCTCTTACCATAAAGGTAAGCTTCGAAGGCCTGTGGGTTACGGGTCACGGGTGTTGAAAGCACGCGGATCTCGTCTTTGCCAAGCGTCAGCGCGAGGGACTGTACAACATCTTGGGCTACTTCGTTTTCGACTGACAGTTTGTTGCTTGCGCTTCGGTCATAGGTTCGAGCCCAAAGTATGCCAGTGGAAGCATCGAGCATACGAATGCGAATTCTTACAGTTTTATTTTCCGACTCTACGCTTCCGGTAACAAAGTAATGAGCCTGCAGCTGCCGACTGACTTCAGTTAGAGGAAGTTCACTTCCTTTGAAGCGCTGTACCGAAACCGGAGCGATTACCTGCAGAGTATGCACTCGCGATAAGAGTCCGGCAATTTCATCGGCAAGCCCTTCGGCTAGGTAATCGTGGTTAGTCGTCGTCCCGAGAGTTTCGAATGGCAGTACCGCAACTCGGGGCGACTGTGTGGCGATCTGCTGTCGCCCACTCTTGCGCACTACTAGAATGACGGCAAACGAAACAACCAATAACGCCAGCGAAAGGACAAGCAACCGCTTAATCATTGTCCAATTCTTTGGGGTGGGTAAGAGATTTTTCCAAGAGGGACGACTTTCTTCGATGGCAGCTTTCAATTCAGCCGCCGACTGGAATCTCTTGCTGGGCGTTTTCTCAAGGCAATGCATGATTGTTTCGTTCCACCGCTGATCCAACTGCGGTGTGAGCACTCGTGGGGGTTGAGGCTCATCGTGGAGGTGCTTCATGGCGATCGTAATCTTGGAGTCGCCCGTGAAGGGACGCTGACCTGTCGCCATCTCATATAGAACTACACCCAACGCGTAAATATCGGCGGTCGGGGTCAGCTCCTCTCCGCGAATCTGTTCGGGAGCCATGTAGTCCACGGTTCCAGCCATTCGGAGACTGGACCGGAGATCGGTATCGCCCAGCGCTCGGGCCAAACCAAAATCGGTGATCACGGCGTGGGTTCGATTCGACTGTGGCACAAGCATTACGTTTCCACTTTTAAAATCGCGATGGATCACACCAGCCTCATGCAACGCAGAGAGCCCGGCCGCCATATCTCCGATAAAAGGTAACGCCTCAGTTTCAGGAACCGGTCCTCGCTTGATGCGTGTTGCAAGTGTCTCGCCATCGAGAAACTGCATACTTAGAAACAACACCTCAGCTCCGGATTCGGAGTGGTCGACGACCAAGTCATGAATCCGGCAGACGTTGGGATGTGTTACGGTCTTTCCAAGGTGTATCTCACGCTTGAAATGCTCTACGGCCCTAGGGTTGGAGGCGATATCCGCGCGAATGGTCTTTAATGCAACTCGTTCCTGGAGCTGAAGATCCTCGGCTTCATAGACGCTTCCCATACCGCCCTCCGCGATGAATCGGACGATACGAAAGCGGCCAGCTACAATGGTGGGAACTAATAAGTCCGAAACGGTAGGCTTCGAGTCCAAAATGCCCGAATTATTATCAGCATCGAGAAGTGAGAGTACCTGTTCGAGCAAAGCTTGGTCGTCGCCGCACTGTTGCTTCAGGAACTCGACTTGGTCAACGTGATCGAGCTCGCGGGCAGCGTCAAATAGTTCGCCGATGCGTTTCCAAAGTAGCGCGTCCACTTATTTCGCTATTTCACGGTGCAGCCAAGCACGAGCGAGGCTCCAGTCCTGTTTCACCCTTCTGATAGATACACCCTCAAATTCAGCGATTTCATCCATTTCCAACCCGCCGAAGAAGCGCAACTCCACAACACGGCTTTGGCGCGTCGACAGGGGAGCTCCAGCCCCTTCAACGCCTCATCGAGCGCCACTATATCTTTGGACTTTTCACGAGAAAAAGCGAGAGCATCAACTAGCTGAACTTTCTCGGCGCCTCCTCCGTGCTTTCCAGCCGTCTTCTTGCGCGCACGATCAACACGGATTCGGCGCATTTGCGTCGCCGCGACAGCCAGAAACTGCGACCGACCTTGCCATTCAATGTGCTCATGCCCTGCTAGGCGGACATAGGCCTCGTGTACAAGCTCCGTGGGTTGAATAGTCTGTCCAGGCTTCTCCGCTCGCATGCACTGAGCCGCGAGCTGGCGTAACCCATTGTAAACGATGGGCAAGAGACGAGATGCAGCACTGGGGTCTTTCTTTTGAAGACCGCGAAGCAGCTCACTGACTTGGCTCGACCTGCTATCCACAAGTTCCTTTTGGAACTGTGATCGACGGTGGAAGTGTTGTAACCGAACAAGGCTACTTCACGCCTTTGAGCTGGGCATGTGGTTCGAGGGCGGACCCAGTCTTGTCATGCCGAGGCCCTTTATCAGATTCCTAGCCCCCTCGCCACGCAAACCGTGACGGCTACCGGGCAAATAGTCCCTTAAATCCACCCGCGCGTGTTACACCCGACAACTCCAGGCTCGCCGATTTCGCTGAAGGGTTCTTGGTCGGGGAAACGTGCGCGATTTCTCAGCCGCCCGTCGATGCCGGTTGCAGTCAGTTGTCGATGAGCACCGAGTATTGTGAGCTGGGAGCCGGCGGCACTAGCGTGGCCACTCCGCTATTTGCGGGAGTTTTGGCCCTTGTAAACGAACGACGCTTCCACGCTAAGCAGGGGCCCATCGGCTTCGTCAATCCCGCTCTCTACCGTTTGCAAGTCGGGGACGAATGGTCCGACGACGCGCCGATCATCGATATCAAGGCACCTGCGGAACCGATTGGGGGGTTGTATTTGGCTTGTTTGTTACTGCGAGTTACCCGCGATGGGGAACCAGTGACTAGCGAGCAACAATGTTCGTCAATGCGGATGGCTCGTTTCGCGCTTGTTGATTCAAGGGTTTCAAGATTGGTGTAAAATCCACCAGTCATGGCGCAATACGTCATCGAACGCGAGATACCGGGCGCGGGATCTCTCACGGAGTCCGAAATCCAGGAGATGTCGCTGCGTTCGCTGCAGACGCTGGGCGAGATCGGACCTCAGATTCAGTGGCTGCACAGCTACGTGACAGAGGACAAAGTTTACTGTGTTTACATCGCGCCGGACGAAGACACTATTCGGGAACACGCCCGCCGAACTGGATTGCCCGCAGATCGTATCGCGGCCGTGCGCCGGCTGCTTGAACCTTCTAAGCTGAAATAGCCGATTCTGGCTCTTCA
>Ga0126381_100009872_pt1 | contig 10726 bp, 7 predicted proteins | sample PanSoiMetPlot_28_FD_96465 | JGI IMG/M metagenome (GOLD analysis project Ga0126381, IMG submission 96465) | Tropical forest soil microbial communities from Panama - MetaG Plot_28 | ecosystem: Environmental > Terrestrial > Soil > Tropical forest > Bulk soil | place: Panama | collected 2016-02-17
AGAGTTCCCAACAGCGACGGACGGTCGGGCCGCTCAACCATCCCGACAACGAACTTCTCATCTTTAGCGAGGTGCAGAGCGATATCCCCACCGTCATTGACGTACGCGCGCGACAGCTTCGCAACACGAACCATGGCTTCCAAAATCTCTTCCGCCACGGCACCAGCAACTGCCGCCATCGGAGTGATGAAGCACTCTGAAGCATATGGCATCACCGCCGCCGTCATGCGCCGCGCAATTGATCCGCGGGGCCATTCCAAATCGCGACAACAGTCCTGCCGCAGGAATTTGAGTTCGACGCACAGCTCGTCGAGAACCGAACAAAATCGCGCACAGGCAGCTTGATAGGCCCGGTCGACTTCGCCTGCCGCACCAAACGCCTCCACAATCAGGTCGATGGGACCATCCTGCAGATGCATGCGACGGCCATCCGGCAGCATTCGAATTTGTGACCGCGGCTTCATCTTGATTTCGCGTTTGCCTCGAGCGGCCAGGGATTGTCTCTCCGTGCCGCAACAGATCTCTTCCCGTCCTTCTCCGCGGAAATCGAAGTCAGAGACCGCACCTGATCGACATATCCGCCTAGAGCACCATAGTCTGCCAGCCTCAGCGTGAATTCAATCGGCGCAACAAGCGCGGGTGTGGGCACGTATCCGAACGCGTTTTGCGGCATGCGCGTGACATCGAGCATAAAAGTGATTCCGCCACCGGGCCAAACGTACACTGGCGCTCCGCCGCATGTAACTCGGGTGAGCGCGTCACGCACCGAATGCGTAAGCTTTACCGGATTTTCCGTAACTCCGGCTCGCAGTGAGCCTCCTGCCCCGCCCATGAACAGCACTGTGCACAGTGCCGGCTCGCAATTTTCTTTGATTCGTGTCACCGACTGGCGTAGTACGGCGGGCAATTCTTTCTCTTTCGGTTGCAGACCTTCACTCAGTTCGAAATATCCGTAATGTTCGCCTGTGGTGCTGACCATCAGCAGACGGAGCCCCGGCCATGCCTTCTTCGCGTTGAACTTCCCCAGGATCGATAACGGATCCTCGATGTCCGTTCCGCCCCACGATGTTCCCGGCTCAGCAACTTGAAAATATCTCCCCGGTGTCGATCTTCTTCCCTTCAGCTTGATTCCGGTCTCAGGAATGCCAAGCAACTTCCCAGCCTGATGTTCCGACAGCACGCCCGTGATGTGGTCGTCGACCACGACGACCTCGTCGACCTTGCCGAACCATTGCTTGGCAAACATTCCGATGGTCGCCGACCCGCAACCTACGCGCATGCGCTCTTCCCGCACGCCATCGACAACAGGAGACCTCCCAGCCTCAACAACCACCGTAGCGCCATCATCGATTTCCAACTCGACCGCTTTGCCGTTGCACAAATTCAGCAGTGCGTCGCACGTAGCCGTTCCCTCGTGGCGACTGCCTCCAGTCAGGTGACGCACACCACCAAGCGACAGCATCTGCGAGCCGTACTCGCTCGTCGTAACATGGCCTACGGCCTCGCCCTGCGCACGTACCGTGCTGCACTCTGCTCCGAGATGCCGGTCCGTGTCGATCTTCACCTTCACGCCGCAGTAACTGAAAATTCCTTCGGTCACCACCGTGACCATGTCGACGCCTTCCACCTGCGACGAGATGATGAAGGGCGCGGGCTTGTAGTCCGGATACGTCGTACCTGCGCCGATCGCCGTCACAAACGTCTCGCCATGACTGACCAAAGATCCATCCCACTCGCCGCTGCGCTCCAGAAATGGCACCACCGAGTCTCCGCGCTCAACTGCGCGGTTCAGCACAACATGGGGGTCGAGACGCACAAGTTTGCCGTCGTGATTGCCGTACCGATCGCAAGATCCTGTGCGGCCGGGCTTTATGTAGCACAGCACCGGACAAGCATCGCAGCGGATGGCGTCGTCAGCCACGTACACCTCCGCGCGCTTTCTCGAGAATCGCGGCACGTACGCGATCAGGCGTTGCAGGAACTTTGCGGATACGCACTCCGGCAGCGTCGTAGATCGCATTCAAAATGGCCGGCGCGGTCGGAATCACAGCCTGCTCGCCAATCCCCTTCGCACCAAACGGACCAATCGATGACGGTTCCTCGATCAGAATCGATTCGACTTCAGGCACATCTCCGGCCGAAGGAATCAGGTAGTCATGCAGATTCTCGCCCTTGCCGGGAAAGAATTCTTCCATCAGCGCCATGCCGAGACCTTGCGCCACGCCTCCCTCGATCTGCCCTTCAATCAGAGTCGGATTAATCGCTTTGCCAACGTCATGGGCCGCAGTTACCTTAAGCACTCGCACCGTACCGAGTTCTATGTCGACTTCGATCTCCGCCATATGCGCACCGAAGCCGTAAACGGCATAAGGATTCCCTTGACCGTTTTCGTCGAGCGGAGTGACCGGAGGATCAAACGTCTCCTCGCACGTGACGACGTATCCGCACTCATCGAGTGGCAAGGCGCTCAGGTCGAGCAGGTGACCGTTCCCGTTCTCGGTTACTGAAATGCCGCCGTCTCGAAACTGAAGCTCTCCGCACTTGCACACACCCGCCAAACTCAGAATCGCCTCACGCAATTTTGTTCCCGCCATGTGCGCCGCTCTACCCGTCACAAATGTCTGACGCGAAGCAGAGGTCTTCCCACAATCCGGGCTGATGGCTGTATCACCGGAGACCAGATCAAAATGCGTGATGGGTGCTCCGACGGCATCAGCACAAATCTGCGCTACGACCGTGTTCGAGCCTTGACCGATGTCCACTGCGCCTTGATGTAAGGCGATCCGTCCATCTCGCTTCAACCCAATGCGCACCGTTGACGGATTCGGCAGCGAAGTATTCCCGCAGCCATACCACATGCCGGCAACTCCCACTCCGCGACGTAGAGGTTGGCTCATCGTCTCATTGAACTGCGATGCCTTGGTGCGGGCTGACTTCCATCTCGGGCGCAATGCTTCGAAGCATGCACGAATGCCGACTCCCTCGCCCAGAACTTGTCCGGTGACAGTAGGCGTGTCGTTGCTCAAAGAGTTCAGAATGCGGAACTCGAGTCGATCCATCCCGACGCAATCTGCCAGTTCGTCGTAAATCTGTTCCTGCGCAATCGCCGCCTGGGGCACGCCGAATCCGCGAAACGCTCCCGCCGGAACGATGTTCGTATGCACTGCGCGAGTCAGCGCTCGACAGTTCGGCACAACGTAGGGTCCGGAAGCATGCACCGGGACGCGTCCCGCGACAGTCGGTCCCCAGGAAGAGTATGCACCCGTATTGAAATCAGCGCTGAAGTCGAGTGCAGTCAGGCGTCCGTCACGCGTTGCACCTGCACGCAACCGCATTCGTGCGGGATGGCGCTTGGTTGTGGAAATGATTGATTCCGTTCTCGAGTAGACCATCCGGACGGGCCGATCCAGTTTCCATGCCGCCAGCGCGATGAATGGCTGAACGGAAAGATCGAGCTTCGATCCGAATCCTCCGCCCACAGCGGTCGGAATGATCCGCACTTTTTCCGGTGCGATGCCTAGAATCTTCGCCACGTCATGCCGGTCCATGTAGGGAGATTGGGTGCACGCTTGAATCTCAATCGTGTCGCGAACTCTTCGGGCGAATCCTGCCTCGGGCTCGATGTAGGCGTGTTCAACGAATCCCGTCTCGAACTCTCCTTCCACCACATGCTCCGCTTGCTTGAGAGCTTGATCCACATCTCCACGCACAACTCGTCCCCGAACCAGGACATTTTCCTCGCGTTGTCCATGGATTCGAGGTGCGCCATCGGCGAGTGCCTCGTCGACTGTCTTAATAGCCGGCAACTCCTCCCAGCACACGGGAAAGTCGGTGAGATCTAACTTCTCGAGAGCACTCGGCTCGCCGATTATGGCGGCGACGGCCTCTGCGCGATGCCGAGCTTCGTGATGCGCAAATACTGGCTGATCGGCGCAGCGAGGGATGACTCCGTAGCAGTCGACACCGGGTACATCCTTTCCGGTCAGCACCAGTACCACGCCGGGATTCTCCGCCACAAACGCGTCCAAATCGCCGAACTGAAAGCGTGCCCGATGATGTGGCGATCGAACGACGCGCACGCCCAGGGTGTCTTTCGGAATTTCATCCGCTCCGAAGATCTCGCTGCCTTCAACCTTGCGTTGTCCATCCAGGCGAATGAGTCGCGCACCAACTGCGACACCCACCTCTGGAAGCTGAACTCCGTGAAATTCGCAAGAGGCGCCAGCTTCGAGAATCGCGCTGATAATTTTTCGATAACCCGTGCAGCGGCATAGCACTCCGCCAATAGCATCCATCACTTCGTTCTGGTTAGGAGACGAATTCTTCTCGAGCAGCGCGGTAGCCGAGACGAGCATCCCTGGAGTGCAGGCGCCGCATTGCGCAGCGCCATGGGCCAGAAACGACTGCTGCAAACGGCCGAGCACAGGAGAGCGCTTGGCCAGTCCCTCAACGGTAACTACGTCGCATCCGGCGGCCTGCCCAGCGGCGACCAGACAAGCACAAACTGGCTCCCCGTTCAGCAGAACCGTGCATGCTCCGCAGTCCCCGGCGTCGCAACCTATTTTGGTTCCGGTCAGACCAAGGTCTTCACGGAGTACACGAGACAGACGACGCGCTCCGTCACCGTTGATCTCAACGTCGCAGCCATTCACCGAGAACGCAATCATGGTGGTATCTGTCGCGGGGACCGCCACTCATAGCCTCCCTACGCATGCTTCGAGAGCGCGTCGCACCAGCGTCAGGGAGGCATCGCGCCGGTACTCTGCAGTAGCGCGAGCGTCATCGATCGGCGACAGAGGCGTAAGGTGCTCTGGGCTGACCACGTCACCGATTCCGGCCTTAGCTGGCACACCGACCAAGTCTTGTTCCAGATCACCTAAACGCTTTGCCGAAGCCGAGCACGATCCGACTGCGATGTGCGCTTCTGAGACTCGTCCGGCTTCAGCGTGCACAACGACCGCAACCATGGAAATCGAAATTACCAGATAGCGACGCGCGCCAAGCTTCAGGAATGCAGACGCAGCCTCTTCCATCCGCCGGGGAACCAGCACCGCGGTCAGAATTTCATTCTGCCCCCGCAGTGTTCGTCGATTTCCGGTAATAAACTGCCCGAGAGGAACCCGCCTTCTGCCTTGGCCAGACGCTAACTCGACTTCCGCATCCATTGCCAAGAGAGGAGGCACCCCATCCGCCGCCGGAGACGCGTTGCACAAGTTGCCCGCAACCGTACCCCGATTCTGAATCTGCACCGATCCCACTTCGCGTGCCGCCGCCTTAAGCGCCTCAAAACAAGGCGGCATTGGAGTACGAATCACTTGGGTCCAGGTCGTCAGTCCCCCAATGCGAACATGATCATGCTCAATCGAGATTCCACGAATCTCATCGAGCGCCGTGATATCGACGATGTTGCCTTGGGGCAACCTCTCGCCCAGCGCCGGATAAAAATCAGTCCCGCCGGCCAGAATCTGCCCGCCCGTCGTAGCCAACAGGGAGACTGCCTGATCCAGAGTTCTTGGCTTGAGGTACAAGGTTTAGGCCCCAGAATCCCGCACCGCCATTCGCTTCGACAGTTTGTATACGAAGGCGAAGCGTTTGTACAGCAGCCTTCAGCCGGAAAACGGGCAGCCAATCCAACTCCGCGACCGCAAGCTTGCATCTTTGTTCACATGGCACGATCGAGGGATTGACTCCCGCATCCGACTCTGTCAAAACAGAAGGATCTATGTCGCAGTGGAAGGTTAAAAAGTCGACGTTATTCATCCTCAGCTGCCTTACCATCGTCATGCTGCTGATTGTCGTCCTGCCCGACGTCGACCTGCCGGATACCGCCTTTCATCAGGGGACGGCCCCTTTGGTCGTCCACGACCGCGGCACCACTGCGCCCGCGACAGTCATTGTTGCGGCGGTGTTTCAGTTACCCGATCCCGCGCAGATCTCGAGTTCGCCGCGAGATTCCCAAGGACTTGCGGAAACCCTGGATCCTAATTTCCGTCCCATACTCCTCCGCGCGATTCGATGCTGATGATCTGTCTCAGCCATTCCACTCGGCTGAGCGTTTGTCAGGGGCCAAGCGTCGACTAATTCAAAACAGAACATCCGTGAGGAGCATTGCAATGTTATTTGACCGCACACAACCAGCCGACTACGGCAGCCTCCTTCAAGAGGTCGCGGCTCGCACCGGCTTCAGTTCGTACGATATGCAGGAACTGTTGGAATGCGAACTGAATATCGATCACTTGCTGGATTACATCACTGCGGTAGTCTCAGACCGCATGAACTGAAAGTGCCGGATGGACGGGAAGTTGATCCGCGGGTCACCAACGCCCGTCCAGATTTCTCCCGACATCCGGGCATGCTCGCAGCCGTTTCTCAGACCAACTCCTCTGACGCCGTCACTCGGAAAATTCGCGTTCGTGTGTTCTAATCTCTCGATCGCAACTCAGCCCAAGGAGAACGCGTTCGGGAAAACTCATGGCCCAATTCCGTGGTAAACAGCTCTTCTATGGATTCCTATTTGCAGCTCTTACTCAAATAGCCATCGCCCAGAGCAGCAACTCACCCACACTCCCTCCAGACCTCGACTCCTACGTCGCGAATTCAATGAAGACCTTCGACGTTCCGGGTATGGGTGTGGCCATCGTGAAAGACGGCAAGGTGCTCGTCGCGAAAGGGTACGGTGTCCGAAAGCTGGGAGATCCAACTCCCGTTGACGAGTTCACCATGTTCGCTATCGGGTCGAACACTAAGGCTTTCACGACTGCAGCACTCGCCACACTTGTGGATGAAGGCAAGCTGTCTTGGGATGATCCCGTTTATCAACGGTTACCGGGGTTCGTCATGTATGACCCTTATGTGTCGCACGAGATGACGATCCGCGACCTGCTGACTCATCGCAGCGGAATGGGCCTCGGCGAAGGCGATCTTCTCTTCTGGCCACACTCCACCTACACGCGCGACCAGATCATCTACAAGCTGCGCTTCATGAAGCCGCACTCAAGTTTCCGCAGCCACTACGCCTACGACAACCTCTTATATATGACGGCCGGACAGATCATTCCTGCCGTCACCGGCATCTCGTGGGACGACTTCATCCATCAGCGGATATTTATGCCGCTCGGCATGAATCACTCCAACGTCAGCAACAGCGCACATAAACCCGGCGACAACTATGCGTTTCCCCACTCGGTTGTCGATGGCAAGCTGCAGGTAATCCCGTTCGGCGATCTCGATAACGTCGGCCCTGCAGGCTCGATCAATTCCAGCGCCGCTGACATGGCGAAGTGGGTGCAACTTCAGCTCAATCGGGGCAAGTTTGTAAATCGTGATGGCCACCTCTTCAGCGAGCAGCGATCGCGGGAAATGTGGACGCCGCAAACCATCCTTCCTACGGGCGATCCTCCAGGGCCACTGGCTGGGCTCAAAACCAGCTTCGCCGACTATGCCCTCGGCTGGGGACTCCGCGACTATCACGGACGAAAGCTCGTCGGGCACACGGGCGGCGTCGGTGGATTCGTCTCGCGCGTCATGCTGGTGCCCGAAGAGAATCTGGGAGTCGTCGTTCTGACTAATGCCGAAGAAGGTGGAGCGTTCGACTCCATTCTCTACCACGTACTCGACTATTACTTCCATCTGCCACCTTCAGACTGGGTCGCGAATTTCAAAAAGCTGAAGGATGATGAAGAGAAAGACGCGGCCGATACGATGAAGAAGACCGAGGGCGCGCGGGCCGCCAATTCGAAGCCGTCTCTTCCACTCGAGAAATATGTCGGGACGTTCGACGACGCATGGTATGGACCCATCACCATTCGCCAGGAAGGCGCAGGCCTTACCATCAGTTTCGATCACACTCCGGGAATGATCGGCGACCTGCAACACTGGCAATACGACACCTTCAAAGCTCACTGGCGGGTGCGCACGATCGAAGACGCGTTCGTCACGTTTTCCTTAAATCCGGACGGCACGATCGAGAGCGCCAAGATGGCAGCAGTATCCCCGCTGGCGGACTTCAGCTTCGACTATCAGGATCTTTTGTTGAAACCAGCGGTAGCGGAAAAGAAGTAACGCTTGCGTAAGCAGAGCGGCTAAGAAACGATGGGTGCCCCATTTCTCGCGCGTTCTTTGCGCGAGAAGTAGGGAATTTCGGCTTCCGACGAAGAAACCGTGTCCACCACTCAGAGCCCAACCTCAACATTAACCGAGTCCGAAGTTCAATCCCACAGCTCCGCCCTGAAGCGCGAACTGGGAATCTCCGACTTGGTACTCGCCCAACTGCTCATCATCTTGGTTGCCGACTACATCGGTACGGCGGTCAAGGCTGGTTCGTCCCACGTGGTCTTCTGGCTCTTGGCCATTGCCACCTTCTTCATCCCTCTGGCTCTGGTGGTCATCCATCTGAGCGCACGGTTGCCCCTTGAAGGCGGTCTCTACGAATGGGCGCGCATCGCCTTCAATGACCGAGTTGGATTCATGGTCGCGTGGAATCTCGGCCTTTACGCTGTTATCTACGTCGGCCTTGGCGGCCTGTTGACCGTCTCGTTTCTTTCGTATGTAGTCCCGGGCGGCGCATGGATCGCATCGAGCAAAATCCTGATCATCGCTGCTTCGTTTGCGATGGTTGGCTTCACCATGGCCAGCGCTGGGTTAGGGCTACGGATTGGCAAATGGATTAACAACGTAGGAGCGGCTGCATTTCTGATTACCATTGCGGCTCTGATTGCGGCGCCATTTCTGAATTTGTGGCGTGGAACCCTCCACACATATCACCCGCTTCGCATCGTTGCGCCTCCGCTCTCCCTCTTCACGGTGAGCGTATTTAGCAAAATGACCTTCGGGGCTCTCACCGGATTCGAATACGTTGCTGTTTTCGCGGGCGAATGCCGCAAGCCACAGCGCCACTTGCCACGTTCCGTATGGTTCTCGGCACCGATCGTTGCCGTGGTCTACATTCTCGCGACCAGCGCAATCCTCGCTTTCGTGTCTCCAACGGCGGAGGACGTTGTAGCCCCCATTCCGCAGGCGCTCAGCCGGGGATTTCAGGCCTTCGGCGCACAAAACGCGATCATGCCCGTCGCGGTCCTCTTGCTTCTCGTTTACTACCTCGCGACGTTCTGTGCGTTCTTCACTGTGAGCACCCGCCTCCCAATGGTTGCGGGATGGGACCATCTTCTCCCCGAGTGGTTCTCGCGTCTGCATCCTCGTTACAGAACTCCGATCAACTCCGTTCTCTTTCTCGGGGCAGCAACTTTTGCCGTTGCTGTGGCGGCGATGATCGGCGTGGGCCAGCAGGAGTCGTACGAACTCCTGCTCACCTGGAGTTTCACGTTCTACGGCATCGCGTACCTAGCGCTGTTCGCCATCCCGATCTTTTCAAGACGGGATCGAGGCTTGCGTCCGTCATCCTGGGTCCGAATGGCCGCAGGCTTGGGTTTGATCACGACACTCTTGTTTGTCGTCCTGTCGGTCTTTCCCATCATCGAAGTTGGAAATTCTTTGGGCTATTCGCTAAAGATTGCTGGCGTGGTGGTGGGAGCAAATCTGGTCGGATGGTTGGTCTATCGAACTGGCCAGCGCGAAGCGCCAATCCGTGCTGCCCAGAGCAGTGTGATGCTGAGCGGAGCCGAAGTGCCGCGAAGCGGAACTCCGGCGCAGTCGAAGCATCCCTACCCAGAAACAACTGCCGCTGGTAGGGATTCCTCGCTCCGCTCGGAATGACAGCTGTAAAAGCTGCACCTCGGATCACACCAACTTCGAACCGCGTCGCGCCCTCAACTACCGCAGGAACACATGCGCCGCATCTTCCACCCGCACAGACGACTTCCTCCGCGCCCCGCTCGCGACGTTGTAAACCACGAGCAGATGATCCTCGACGATCAAGATCTCTTTGTCGTTGATCCACCCCACCAGCGTCGCATGCGGCACGAATGCAATCTGCTTTGGAGGTCCCTCGATGCTCTTCACAACGACGGCCGGCAACTCGGTCAGAGCCTTGCGGACCTTTTGTGACTCTTCCGGATTCGCCTGTCCTTGCTCCGCGAGTTGAATTGGTTTGTTAGGCTGCGCGGTCGCGGTTACAGTCATCGCGATCCGGCTGGCGTCCGGCGACAAGTACGCGTTCGAGGTTAAGAAACTGACATCGTAGTCCTGATTCTTGTAAGTAGCCTGCTCGTCGAAGACGGCGATCTTGTTGCCACTCGTCAGTACGAAGGTTTGATCGTTGCTCTGATTCGACCAGCCGCAACAGCCGGTATCAGGAATCGCATTCACGATCACATCGCCCGCAGAACTGGCGTCGAGCACACGCTGAAGCGGTTCCGGTAGATTCTTTCCGGTCCATTTGCCGCCCTCTTCGTTGTACTGGGTGCTGGCCTTGTAAACCGCGGAAGTCTGCCCCGCGACGAACTGCGTCATCAGAAAAAACTTGCCCACGCCGCCGTCGGGAACCCACGCCACGCCGACCGGGCAGCTCTCTTCACAAGTTCCGGTGGTGCAGCGGCAATCAGGCAACTTGGTCGAAGTCAGATCTTCTCGTCCGGATCCCGCGAGGTCAGTACGCCAGGCCTTCCAAGTAATCGTGGTCGAGAGATCCACATCTTCGCGCTGCAGGCGCCGCGATTCGTTCGCAAACCAATAAAGGTGCGCCCCGTCCGCAGATAGATACACCGCAGGGACCAAGTCCGTCACAGCCTGATTCGATCCGGTCGGCTCTTGTTTCCTCGCAACGCCAAGG
>Ga0126381_100009873_pt1 | contig 10726 bp, 10 predicted proteins | sample PanSoiMetPlot_28_FD_96465 | JGI IMG/M metagenome (GOLD analysis project Ga0126381, IMG submission 96465) | Tropical forest soil microbial communities from Panama - MetaG Plot_28 | ecosystem: Environmental > Terrestrial > Soil > Tropical forest > Bulk soil | place: Panama | collected 2016-02-17
AGTCGAAAATCTCGAAGGCACGAAGATGTTGGGCGGCAGCGGTCAGCATCAGGTCGGCGTCGAGGACAGCGCGGTGATGAAATCGATCGCGGGCCAGCATGGCGGCAATATCGGCAAGGCGCAGGTCGACGTGAACTTCTCCAACGTGCCGAAGAACGCCAAGGTCTCGGCCAACGGCGACGGCGCGTTCGAAGACATCCGCATCACGCAGACGCGACAGATGAATTCGACCGGCGAAGGCAACAAGTCGGCCAACGACTACAGCGAAGAGTAAAATGACCAACGGCACGATCGAGCTTCCCCCAGTCACGGTCTCCCCCGATGTGCCGCCGTTCACGCAAGGCGATAATCTGCCGCCGGGCGCCGCTGCGGCACAGCGCGCGGATCGTGTCGCCCAAGGCAATAGCAACGCCAGCATCATCAGCAAGTTTGGACGCATCGAGCAACCGCCGTTCCTGACTCGCGCCGTGCTGTTGATTAACGGCGAAAAATATTACGAATGGGACACAGTCTCTGTGCGGCTCTCGCTGCGCGACAAGCCGAGCCGGACCTTCAAGTTCACCTGCAGCGAGCAAACGCCGTGGGCCGCAGATTGGGCATATCTGCGCATCCGCCCGGGCGACTCGTGCATCATCTATCTCGACGGCTATCCGGTCATCAACGGCACGGTGACGGTGCGGCAGGTCTACTACAGCGCCACGCAGCACTCGGTGCAAATCCAGGGCGAGGACTATACCGGCGTCATGACCAAGGGCGCCGGGGTTTCCGATACCGGAGAATTCAAAAATCAAAACCTGAAGCAATTCGCCGACGCGATCAGCAAAAAGTACGGCATCAACGTCAAGGCCGGGCCCGGCGTTTCGCAACTGAAGTTTCCGCGCATCTCGATCCAGCCGGGCGACTCGGCGTGGGATGCGATCGAGAAAGAAGCGCGCGCCGTCGGCGCGTGGCTGGCATCGGACAAGGACGGCAACTTGCTGTTGATCAATGCCGACGGCGACGAACTCACGCCGAGCGACGCAGAGTTAATCGAGGGCGAGAACATCATCGAGGGCCGCGAGGTCATCTATAGCAAGGCCGGGTCGACCGGGAAGGCGACCGATCAGCAGCGGCCGGGCGACGATCAAACCAACATGGCGCAAAGCGCGCATCAGCAGAACTACGAAAATCAAGGCGGTGCAGGTGGCAGTCTCGGCATGGGCTTCATGCCGTCGCGCGTGCTCAACGAAGTCCCGGCGTGGGGCGTCGACTTTCTCAAGCAGCGCGCGCGCATCGAAGAGAACGTCGAGAACTGGATGCACATCAAGGTCACGATCACGCATCTCGGCTGGCAGCGTCCGAGCGGCGGTCTTTGGGACATTCTCAATCGCGTGTGGGTCGACTCGCCGATGCTGATCATGCAGCGGCAGTTGATGCTCGAAGCGGTGACGTTTCAACAAGACGATCGCGGTGGCACGCGCGCTACGCTCGAATTGGTCAACGACGTGTCGAAAGGAAAGGCGCAATCATGAAGGTGCGATCATGACGATGCGAACGACGATGACCGATGCATCGCGGCGGTCGCAGACCTCGATCGGGCGCTGCACGCTGCGCGAATTCGATGACGATCACGACATGATGCAAATCAAGACTGCCGACGTGATGCACGGCGAGTCGGCGACCGATTTCGAGCGTTGGCAACAGTCCGGCATGTCGGTGCATCCGATGCCGCAGGATCAGAAGCAACAGCAGCAAGGCGGGCAAGGCGGCCAAGGCGGCGGTGGTGGTGGCGGCGGCAGCACGGGCGGCGACAAGATCGGCTTCAACGACAACCAGCCGACCGAACCGTCCGCGGAAGGCATCATGCTCTACGTCGGCGGCTCGCGCGCGCATCCGGTTTGCATCGGCGTCGACGACCGGCGCGTGCGGCCATACCAAACCAAGCCCGGCGAATGCCTCTACTATTCGGCCGATGGTTCGGGGCAGACCATTTACCATCGCGTGCGCGGCGACGGCGCCGACGGGCTCTACATGCTCACGCTGGACGACACGCAATCGAGCGGTCATGGACCGAACGGCCGCGCCGGGCAACCGCAGACGCGGCATATCTCGATCCGCCACGCCAACAAGCCAAAGCAGCAACGCAAGAAAGACCAGATGCAAAGCGGCCAAGGCGGTGGCGGTGGTGGCGGTGGTGGCGGTGGCGCACAAGCTTTGACGAATGGCGGTGGTGGCGGTCAGCAACAGCAGGACTACAAGCACGAAGGCGAGAGCATCAACACCGAACAAACTTTCAGTAAGGGCGAGATCAGATGGAATGACAGCGGCGGCACGAAAGGGCGCCTCGCTGTCGGCGGGGATTGGCTCTATCACGACGGCAGCGGTGCCAAGAATTCAATGCGAGCGGATAAAGAGCACTCGCACATCCGCAATGAAGGTGCCGACGTGTGGGTCAAAAAAGGCGTCTGCTACAAGTCGGTGCCGTTTGTCCTGAAGCCCGATCCATGTGACGGCAAATGAGTGGCTGGTGGATCGCTCCCGGTAATGGGCAGGTCTGTGTCGACGATTGCGTGATGCAACCGATCGACATGTCCTCGATCGATCCGAACATCTACATCGTGCGATGGTGGGCCACGAACGGCGAAATTCTCTACAATCACGACACGAGCCTGCCGATCCGCACCAAGTTCACCGATCTCACGCCATACATCCAGTTGTTCAATCTATGGATGGCCGCGGCAGAGAACTCGCCTCCGGACCCATCACCGCCGATCACAGTGCCGCAGGCGCGTACTGTGAAAAGCGAGATGGTCGACGCGCTCTTCGCCAGCAAACGGCAGTTGCCGGTCGATTATCTCGGCTATACGTGGGACGGAAGCGACAACGCCACCACGGCGATGTCGGACGAGATGACGGCGACGACTGGCGGTACTACGGACTCGACAAATTCCGCCATCAGCGCGCTTGCCGACAGCACCAACGCGGCGTTCGCGAGTCTGACCGGAGACGCAAATAACTCGATCGGCACTCTGAAGGATGGCACGAACGCAGCCATCGCTTCCACGGCCGCGAGCGTCGATAGCTCGACGAGCACCATCGCCACGTCGCTCAACCAGCAACTGAGCGACGGCATCGATGCGCTATTGTCGTCGCTTGGCGGCGGCACGACCAACGTGCTGACCGAGCACCAGGGCGCGATCAACGCCTTGCTCGGTGGCGGCAGCGCTCCCGGTGTCAGCCCCGGCGGTGCCGCGTCTTTCCCCAAGCCGGTCACGGGCGGGACGCACACGGACCCGGGCACAACGAGCGCGCCGCCAATTAACCTGCCGACAGTCAGCACCACGCCGATCAGTGGGCCCGATATCACTTGGCCGCCGATCGGGCCGGTCGACGCTAACGGCGTTCCGCCTGCGCCCGTCACGCTGACGTTCACGCAATTCAACACGCTTTTTAAGATGCTGACCGATCGCCGCGGCCCGCTGCAGCTACAGCGGCAAACGCACAAGAACAACGTTGCACGGTTGACGACGGTCGACGCGATCGTGGCCTACGACATCACAAGCGGATGGTGACATCTGTGAGGTAATATGGCGAGCCTGCCATCACGACAAGCCGGGACGATCAGCGTTCCGGGCCGCGTCGGGATCAGTGCTGATCCGCGCAATGTCGCGTGGCGGCGACGGCTGCAGCGTGCATCGTTCAAGGGTGTGCATTTCTACGTCGAGCAACAAGGGCGATCGTCCGGCCGCCGCACCGTGGTTTTCGAATATCCTAAGCGCAACATGCCGTTCACCGAGGACATGGGGCGCCACGCCATGCGCTACCAGATGACCGGCTATCTGATCCAAGCGCCGAGCCCGGGGCAATATGGCCCGATGTCGAGCGACTACAACGAACAGCGCGATCTCCTGGAAGCGGCGCTGCTGTCGGATGGCCCCGGCACGCTGCAGGACCCCTACAATCCGCAACTCAATCTCGCGGGCTACAACGGCACGCCCGTGATGTACTTCTGCGAGCGCTACTCGATCATCGAAGAGCGGCAAAAGGGCGGCTTCTGCGCCATCGAAATGTCGTTCGTCGAGGCGGGCCTTCCCGGCAACGCCATCGAGGACTCGTTTACCGCGCAGGCGCTGCAGACGATCGGCGCGCAGACGCTGGCAGCGGCAGCGGCATCAGCCAATAAGCAGCAAACGACCGCCAACAGCGGAAACGTCAGCGACCAGCAGAGGCTTGACGACGCGTTCAAGCAGTTGGCACCGCCGACTTCGTAGCTCGCCTGCGCAGGCGAAGTGCCTACGCTTACCACCAACAACGACAGCGAAAGGAGACCCGGCCATGCCCGGCAAGGTGAACTCGTGGGGATTGGACAACGGTCTGCTTGGTCTCAAAGCCAACGCGACGCACATCTATATCTGTTCGGCCGAGCCTACCGACTACGCTTCGGCGACGACCACGCTCGCGCTCGGCAACAAGAACTTCGGTGCGGGCAATGTGTTCGGTGCGCCAGCCGATCGCACGCCGAACGGCCGCAAGATCACGACAACCGCGGTCACTGACGGCGCCATCACTGGCACTGGCAATGCGACGCGCTGGGCAATCGTCGACGCTGTGAATTCGCGGTTGCTGGTCGACAACGATCTTGCCGCTACGCAAGCAGTCACCGCCGGGAACGTGTTTTCGCTCCCGGCATTCGATTTCGGAATTCCTGGATCATAAGCGCTATGGTCGCGAAGTCGCTTCGGCACAAATTCGTCAATCCCCAGTCCGACGGGACCGACGGCACAATCACGCGTCCGTCGAACTGGAACGACGATCACAATCTGTGGCTCGGCGGGCGCACGGTCACCGCCGCGACCGACACGCTTGCCGACAGCGATCATCTTTCCGTGGTGCAGTACAATTCGGCAGTCGCCGTTGCGGTGACGCTGCCGCAGGCCGGTGCAAGCTCGCAATTCATCGCGGGCTGGACGACCATCATCCGCAATCGTGGTGCGGGCACCGTCACCATCACGCCGACGACTTCGGCGATCAACGAGACGACGACCGGAAAAACAGTTCTGCAGAACGAATGGGCGCGGCTCTACAGCGACGGCACGAATTATACGCTCGAACTTATCCGCGCCGATGCGCCGTCGGATGGGAACGCCTATGGCCGTGTCAGCGGCGCATGGGCGCAAGTGCTGCCACTGACCGGCGGCACGCTGACCGGCGCGCTGACAATCAGCTATGCCAATCCGCAATTCGTCGTAAGGAAAGCGGCAAGCGGCCAAGGTTCGTACATTTACGGCAATAACGGCGCCACTGCGCGCTGGCTCGTTTTACTCGGCGATACCGCTGCCGAGAGCGGGAGCAACGTCGGCTCGGATTTCAGCATCACGCGCTACAACGATGCGGGCGCGGCTATCGACGTTCCTCTTCGCATCACGCGCAGTAGCGGGCTGATCACGCTCGGCGGCGACGCCATGATCAGCAAAGCCAGCCCTGGACTTAATCTTAACAAAACGGCGGCGGGCCAAGCGGCGTCAGTGGCCGGTCAGAATGCGGGTCTTTTCCGGTGGGCCATCGAGTTAGGAAATAACCAAGCCGAGTCTGGATCGAATTCCGGCTCGAACTTTACGATCGATCGCTTTAACGACGCGGGCACTTTCGTTGACACGCCGCTCACCATCAACCGCGCGACCGGCGCGGTCTCGGCGACCATTCCGCTGCCGACGCGGCAGACTTTTTTCAGCGGTTCGGGCACCTACACGCCCCCGGCTGGCTGTCGTTGTATCAGAATACGCATGGTCGGCGGCGGTGGCGGTGGCGGCAGTTTCGCGGCGGGCGCTAATGGGACCAACACGACCTTCGGCGGTCTTACCGCTGGCGGCGGCAGTGGCGGCGGTGTTGGGAACCCCGGTGGGGGCGGCGCGCCAAGCGGCGGCAATATTTTGTCAGTGGTCGGCGGCAATGGCTATGTAGGACCGCTGAGTCAGGCTTCGGTGATGCACGGCATCGGCGGCAACGGCGGCAACTCGATGTTGGGCGCGGGTGGTTTTGGACAATACGGGGCGATTTCCGCTGCCGGTACGGGCTACGGCAGTGGCGGTGGCGGCGGTGGTGCAAACGTCGCAGGCGGTACACTGGCCAGCGGTGCTGGCGGCGGTGCCGGTGCATACGTCGAACAGGTACAGGCGCCGGGGAGTTTCTCCTATTCGGTCGGCGCTGGCGGCAATGGTCAAGCCGCTAACGCCAACTACTTTGCTGGTGGTAGCGGTGCCGCCGGGTTCATCATTGTCGAAGAGTTCTACTGATGCCGCTCGGCTTTCAACCCAATGCATTTCAGGGCAACGCGTTCCAAAGCGCCTATCAGGTTGTCGCTGGCGACTACGCGCTGGGCTCGCCGACATTCGCGACGCCTGCGGTCACAGAGAAAATAGTTTTCGCAGCGGCGGCATACTCGCTCGGCTCGCCCGCGTTTGCGAGGCCAGCGCTTGGCCAGATTTCGCTGGTGCTGCACGCCAACGCCTACTCGCTCGGATCGCCCAGTATCGCCATCGCCGGACCGATCCGGCAAATCAATCGCCTCAACGCCAGTGCTTATTCGACTGCATCGCCCGTCTTCGCGACGGTGGGCCCGGTGGGGCAGAATTACCGGCTGCGCGTCAATCTCTATGCGACGGGCTCGCCAGCGTTCGCCACGCCGCTGCTGATCTATAACTATCAGTTGCACCCACAGAGCTATTCGATCAGCGCCATCGGCTGGCCGCCGCAACCGCCCGCGGTGCTGATTACGGCGCTCGTGCATGCGAATGCCTATTGGACGCAGAGCCCGCGCTTCAACTACCCGCGGCTGCAATGGCAGCTTGTTGTCAGCCCGGTGCCGCCGACCTACTACAGCCAAGCCGAAGCCGCCTCGAACATGCTGATCGGCTTGCTCGATATCCTGTCGTCGAGCATCCCGCCCGTCGTCAGCACCAACGCCACGACCGCGCGGCGCTTGATCGCGACGCTGCGCGCCAACGCTGATGCGGCGATCCGCGGCGAGACGATCGGGACGCAGCTTCAGCAAATCTACGCCGCGCTCAACTTGCTTGGCCCGAACTATGGCGCGATCGAAAGGGCCCGGCAGTACCTGATGGGCTTTGCCGCCGATGCGTCGGTGCTGACGCAAATCGTATTCCGAGCGGCGCTGATCATGGACCTTGCGGTCGAGGCGCAAATTCTGGTCGCGCACAAATACACGACTCGCAACGACGTGCAGCAAGCGATCCGTCATGTGCAGACGATCTTCGAGCAAGCCAAGGCGATCGGCATCGATGAAGTCGACGCGCTGGTCTATCAGACCTTGACCGCGCTCGGCGGGGCGACCGTTAACGCGTTGGCGTCGCTGGCGCTGCAGTTGCCACGGTTCGTCGAATACGACACACGCATGCCGATGCCGTCGCTCTATCTGGCGCAGCGCATCTATCGCGATCCGACGCGGTCGGACGAGATCGAACAAGAAAATAGTATTGTCCACCCCGGTTTTTGTCCTACAGCATTGCGTGTCTTATCAAATATTGGAGTCTAATCATGACGAAGGCACATAAGACGGTCGGGAAACGATTTGGTCGGCTCAAGATTGTGCGGCGCGTAGAAAGCAATAAATGGGGTCAAACACGCTTTGAATGTAGATGTGATTGCGGAACCGTAAAAACTATTGTGGCAAATGCATTTCGATCGGGACGAACGGTGTCTTGTGGATGTTTGAGAAACGAAACGGTCGCGCGACTGAATAGAAGCCATGGATTAAAAAGCGTAAAACCTCATAAGCTTTATCTCGTGTGGCGCGGTATTAAGACTCGCTGCTTCAATCCAAATGCGACCGCGTTCAAAAACTACGGGGCGAAAGGAATTTCGATCGCGCCAGAATGGAAAGATGATGCCGTTGCTTTTATCGAATGGGCATTGGCGAATGGGTGGGCGCCGCATCTGACGATTGATCGCAAAGATCGGCGAGGCGACTACGCACCATTGAATATCGAGTTTGTTTCAAAATCGGAAAACTCTCGACGCCTTCATCGAGATAACCGCTGTGATAAGAACGCTGTGTTGGCGTCTTCCCAACTCTCATTCGGGGCGTGAGCAATGTCGGATATTAGGATCGTCTCGATCGCTGACCTGCGCGGCACCTATGCCGATTGGAATTTGCTGTCCAACGGCTTGCTCGACGAGCGCGAAGAGTTGGCGAATTACGTCAAGGTGGCGCTGATGTCGGATCGCGTCGCTGATCCCGCCAGCGAAGTGCTGCCCGATCCTGACAGCGATGACTTCCGCGGCTGGTGGGGCGATCTCGATGCGCGCCAAATCTGGCGTGGCTGGAACATCGGCACCAAGAACTGGTTGCTGACGCGGGCGAAGATCACCCCGGGCGAAGCGTGGGAAGGCGACACGGTCGAGCGAGCGCGCAACTATACGCGCGATGCATTGCAGCCGCTGATCGACCTGAAAATTTGCTCGACGATCGAAGTCGACGCCGAGCGCAGAGATCGCGATCGCATCGACGTGCAGGTCAGGGTCTATCGCGGGCCGCAATTGGCGGTCGAATTGCTGTTCCAGGACCTGTGGGATCAGATGCGCGTGCAGTCGGTCGACTCGCCGTTCGGTGGGAGCGTCTGATGCCGTGGCAGACGCCAACGCTGCGGCAATGCCGCGAGATGGTGCGCGACGACATCACCACGTCGCTGCAGGGCGCGGTCGTCATCGGCAACACCGTGCTGCGCGTCATGGCCGACGCCATGGCCGGTGTCGGGCGCCTCACGCTCAAATATCTCGATTGGCTGGCGCTACAGTTGATGCCGGACACCGCCGAGACCGTATGGCTCGATCGGCATGGGCAGATTTGGCTGGTCAACGCCGACGGCAGCTTGGGACGCAAGCAACCCGTGCCAGCGACCGGCACGGCAGACTTCAGCGGCATCCCGGGCACGTTCGTGCCTGCAGGCACCGGGCTGGTCGCGGCGACCGGGCAGAACTACGAGACCTTGGAAGACGGCACGCTCGCCGATCAGCCGGTCGAGATCGCGCTGCACTCGCTCACTCCGGGGCAAGACGGAAATCTTCCGCCGGGCACGCCGCTGGCGCTGACGGCGCCCATGGCTGGCGTCGTTGCCGTGAGCGTGGTCGACCTGCGCGGCGGCACCGAAGTCGAGACCGACGAGCAACTTCGCGCCCGCGTGCTCGCGCGCATCCGGCAGCCACCGATGGGCGGCTGCGCTTACGATTACGAGCACTGGGCGATGTCGATCCCTAGCGTCACGCGGGCATGGACCGCACCGCGTGAGATGGGGATGGGAACCGTCACGCTGCGGTTCATGTGCGACGCGCTGCGAGCGGATCAGGGCGGCATCCCGACGCAAGACGACATCACCGTGGTGCGCAATTATCTCGACACGGTGCGGCCGGTCGCGGTGCGGGATTTCTTCGTGCAGGCCCCCGTGCCGGAGCCAATCAATTTCAATCTCTCGCTGGGCGAGGACTCGCTGACATTGCGGTCGCAGGTCTCGGCCAGCGTCGACGCCATGATCAAAGAGAAGGCGACGCCCGCGCATCAAATCAACGGCGAACTGGTCGCGGGCACGACCATCAAAGAGTCGTGGATATCCGAAGCGATCAATCGCATCACCAACGACTTCGTGCTCGACATGCCGGGCGGCGATCATCCTATGCCACACAACGGCGCCATCGGCGTGTTGGGCACGATCACGTATCCGATACCATAAAGCGCGGCGAAAATGAGCAACGGCATCATCGTTCCCGAGCCGCCGCAGTCGCCGGTTCTCAACGTCACCGGCTTCACCGATTTGTCGACGCAGCTTCCGCCCGACCATCACGTGCGCCGCGGACAGCCAGAATATGCGCACGCGATCTCGGCATTGTTGCCGCAAGGCATCGCGTGGCCGCGCTGGCAGGAAAGCATCCTGCAAAAAGTCGTCTACGGTCTCGCGGGTATCATGGGTTATGCCGACGGCCGCGCCGCGGACCTGCTAGAGCGCGAGAGCGATCCCCGCACCACGGTCGAAATGCTCGATAGCTGGGAACGGGCTTGGGGCTTGCCCGATCCTTGCTACAAGGGCCCGTCGACGATCGGCGAGCGGCAGAAAGCGCTGGTCATGCGCATGACGCTGCTGGGCGGACAGTCCCGGCAGTTCTTCATCGATATGGCCGCCTACATCGGTTACACGATCTCGATCACCGAATATCGGCCGTTCATGTGCGGTGTCGATCGCTGCGGCGACAATCGCGACTATCTCGCCGACGGGTCGCTCGGCGATTGGCCGTGCCAGATTGGCCATCCGCAGATGCGCTTCGTTTGGACCGTGCATGTGCACAAGGTGCGCTTGACATGGTTTCGCTCCGGCAAGGGCCAAGCTGGCATCGATCCCCACCTTCGCATCGCGCTGGCGACCGATCTTGAGTGCGTCATCCGGCGCTGGCGCCCGGCACAAACCGAAGTGCTGTTCGATTATTCCGGCATGTGGCCGCCGGATCATATGGCTGGCACGCCCTGATCCTCCCCGCGCCGTCGAGACGGCGCTTCAATCAACGTCAGGCCAAATAGGAGGCGACAATTCGCTACTCGCAGCCGTATGGCACTCCGCAGCCGCCGCTTGGGCAATATCCGCGTTACATCAACGGCGATCCGGTCACCGGCACCGAAGGCTCGATCCCGCCCAACACCGCGTTCGACGAAGACCAAATCGAGATCATTACCGTCATCGCCAAT
>Ga0126381_100009874_pt1 | contig 10726 bp, 12 predicted proteins | sample PanSoiMetPlot_28_FD_96465 | JGI IMG/M metagenome (GOLD analysis project Ga0126381, IMG submission 96465) | Tropical forest soil microbial communities from Panama - MetaG Plot_28 | ecosystem: Environmental > Terrestrial > Soil > Tropical forest > Bulk soil | place: Panama | collected 2016-02-17
CGCGGCCCGGTGCAGTAAGGAAGAGCAGCGCAAATAAGCCCAGACGGCCTAAAGTTCGTCTGGGTGGCGCGCCGAGAGGCGCACCCGCGATCCCGAGAGGGAGCGCGGGCACTGACGAAATGAAGGTTGCGCTACTTGGCGCGCCATCCCCCTCGCTTTTGGCGAGGGGTGAATAGGAATGAGTGACGACGGGCCGACCCGGGGCCTCGATCAAAGAATGCGGGTGGCGGAGCGTTGGCTAAATCAGCTGTTTGAAAAGTGAATAGGGAACGTGCATGACCGTTGGGAGGCACAAGCGCCGCGATGGCATGACGAATAAGGAGCACCCAATGGACATCGATCTGCCGGACGTTGCTGCTGAGGTGAGGGCGGCATTTGACCGATATGAAAAAGCGTTGGTCACAAATGACGTCGCGACACTCGATGAATTATTCCGCGATGACCCTCGTACTATCCGCTACGGCGCAACGGAGATTCTTTATGGCTACGACGAGATCAAATCATTCCGCGCAGCCCGTTCACCAGTTGCGCTCGGGCGCAAGATCTCGCGCACGGTGATCACAACCTTTGGTCGCGATTTCGCAGTCGCCTCTACACTGTACGAACGTCCGACCGCGCCCGGACGAATAGGACGACAAACGCAGACCTGGGTGAGATTTCCTGAAGGCTGGCGCGTGGTGGTGGGTCACGTCAGCCTGATGGACAAGCCCGCGGGAGGTTAGAGCGCTGCCACCGCCTGCACTTCGACGAGCAGTGCTTCCTGCACGAGCCGGTCGATCATCAGTAATGTGTTGGGCGGGTAGGCGCCGTTCGAGAACATTTTCGGAAATTCGCGCAGACGATACTTCATGAATTTCGGAATGTCCTGCGAGTGGACCAAATAGGTCGTGAACTGCACGATATTGCCCCAGCCGGCGCCGACGGATTTCAATGCGGCTTCGATATTTGCGAAGGTCTGCACGCATTGGGCGTCGAAATCGTCGACGCCCACGACCTTGCCATCGCGGTCGACACCGACCTGACCGGCAATGAAAATGAACTCTGACGCTTTCACGCGGGTAAGATGCGAATACTGCCCCAGCGGTTTGCCGAGCGCGTCGGGATTGAGGATCTTGATGTCAGCCATCTTTGACTCCATTCCTTATGCGCCGCGGCAAAACCATGTCATCTGGCTTACTCGACCTGGACGCCGCTTGCTTTGATCGGCGCTTCCCACTTCTTGACTTCGCTCTTGACGAAATCAGCAAGCCATTGCGGGCTGCGCTCATTTGGCCCTGCAACGGTCGCGCCGAGCGTGGCCAAACGCTCCTGCACCGCCGGTGTTGAGATGGCGCCAACGGCGGCTTCGTTGAGCTTCTTCACGACGTCGGCCGGCGCGCCCTTCGGCAGGAACAGCGCGCTCCAGGTGTAAGCCTGCACGTCGTTACCCTGTTCGCCGGTGGTGGCGAGGTTGGGCAGCACGGGCGAACGGTCCTTCGTCATAATGGCGATGCCCTTGACCTTGCCGCCGTCAATCTGCGGCTTGGCGGTCGCGATGATGTCGCACAGGAAGTCGATACGCCCGCCGACGAGATCCTGCATGGCCGGACCGGTCCCTTTGTAGGGAATGTGTGTGATCGTGGTGCCCATGGCGCTGTTGAGCACGACGCAGGCAAGGTGCGTCGCGGAGCCAGCGCCAGCCGAGCCATACTGCATCTTGGCCTGATTGGCTTTGGCGTAGGCAATGAATTCCTTGAAATTGTTCACCGGCAAGTCGGGACGGGTGATGATCGCAATTGGGGTGACGGCGAGATAGGCGACCGGCGTAAAGTCGGTCTCAACATTGTAGAGAGGATGTTTGTAGAGCGTCTGGTTCTGCGCGTGCGTGCCGACGCTGCCAAGCACCATGGTGTAGCCATCAGGCCTGGCCTCAGCAACGCGCTTCGAGCCGGTCATGCCGCCCGCGCCGCCAACATTTTCGATCACGACTGGTTGGCCTAGCAGTTCGCCCATGCGTTGCGCCACGATGCGGCCGATGGTGTCCTGCGGTCCGCCGGCGGCGAACGGAATAACCATGGTCACGGGGCGTGTCGGAAAATCTTCGGCGCCGGCCGGTGCGGCGAACGCCAGTGCGGCAAACACCGCGGCAAACAGTGATTTTTTCATTGTTATCCTCCAGATACGCAAAGCGCTTTTTGCGCGGTGCGCGTCCTCCGGTCAAGCGTGGCAGGCGACGTGGCTAAGAGCGCCTAGCCAACTTCGACGACTTCCTCTGGGAACTGGTGCAGCCGGTCGCCCGGGCCGTTGCCGCCGATGAGGTAGTTGTCGCAAAGCCAGTTGAGATAGCCGGCGTGGATATACGTCGGATGGACGACGATATTCATGTCCTTTGCGATGGTCATGGGCTCATCGTGTCGCACCAGGGGCCGTTCCACGAGATCGTAACCCTGGCCATGGCAATAAAGCCGCGCCTCCGTCGGCCGGCCGTTTTTGCGCATGAAGTCGTTGAAAGCGTCCCAGATATCCTTGCAGGGCGTGCCGGGCTTGAGCAGATCGAGCGTGAGTTCGCGCGAGGCCTTGCAGAACGCGAGCTCGTCTTTCATCGCCTGCGGCACTTTGGCGCCGACGACGCAGGAGCGGCCCAGCTCGGTGTACATCCCGCCCGGACCATTGTCTTCCACAAGCAGCGCGATCTGATCCCCTTTTTGGATGACACGGTTCTGCAAATGCCGGTTGGCGAACTTCGACGGCTTGCCGAGCGGCATCGACGCGCAGAGGTAAATGCCGTTCTCGCTGCCGTGGCACTGACTGTAGTGCTGCGCAACGGCAGCGACCTCGGTATCACGCATGCCCGGCTTCACCGCGGTGAAGGCAGCTCGCATGGCGCCGTCCTGCATCAGCGCGGCGCGCTTGACCAATTCCATTTCTTCCGCGCTCTTGATGACCTTGATCCTGTCGACCAATTCGGTGGCATCAACAAAGCGCGCCTGCGGGAACGCACGCTTGATGTAATCGAGCGTCGCGTACGACATTTGATAGGTGCCGACATAGCCGATGGTCGCATTGGCGAAAGGCTTGAGTGCTGTTGCGGCGAGCTCGGGATCGTAGTCCTTCGTGTAGTGTGCTGAAGCATAGCTTGGCGTGGTAAGGATGCGTTTGACGCCGCGCCAGTTCTGGTCGCCTTGCGCGGTTGCTTCGCCGCCGCCGAACGGACCCTGACAGACCACCGTCATCTCGTCGTCGCGGGGGAACACCACCGTGTTTGGATAGCCGTTCGTCGCCGGCATGTCGGTGAAGTAGCGAACGTAGCCGCCCATGTGATCGTTGTTGTTCTGCATCAGCAGCACGTCGATCTTTTCTTTTTCCATGGTGGTCCGAACGGCGCGCCAGCGGCGCTCGAGTTCGGCGTTGGAGATTGGTGTGTTCAGGCGTTCCGACAAGGCCATGGCTTCAATTACTCCAGGACGCGGGCTTGCGCACGATGTTGATCATGGATTTGGCATCGCCGGCCAGAAATTTCGCCATGTTACCGGCAATGGTCGGCATAGCGCGATCCTCATAGCCCTGCGAATAGCCGCCAAGATGCGAGAAGATCGTTACGTTCTTGGTCTTCCATAGGGGGCTACTTGCCGGCAATGGCTCCTGTGCAAAGACATCGAGGGCAGCGCCGGCGATCTTGCCGGTTTCCAATGCGGCGACCAACGCAGCTTCATCGACGACGCCGCCGCGCGCGACATTGACGAGAAAGGCCGTGGGCTTCATTGCCGCAAAAACTTTTGCGCCCACGATGCCGCGCGTTTCGGCATTGAGTGGGGTCAGCGCAACTAGATAATCAAGTTCGGGCGCGATCTTCACCAGTTCATCACGATGAACCATGCGGTCAAAGCCTTTGCTTTCGCGTGGGCTGCCGCTAATGCCGATCGTGGCCATATGAAAAGTCTTGCAGATTGGCGCGAGATACTCCGCGATCAGGCCAACACCGAGAACGCCGACGGTCTTGCCGGCGAGCAGCGCGGCCGGCCAACGCTCCCATTGGCCCTTGTCTTGCGCAACGTTGGCACGCGGCAGGTCGCGAGCGAGCGAAAGCATGTAGGCGATGGTGGCCTCCGATACCGGCGCACCATGGATGCCGCGGACATTGGTCACCACCACGTCCTTGCCGAGCGACGGCAGGTCGATGATGTTGTCGACGCCTGTACCAAGTGCCTGGATCCATTTGAGCCTGGGCGCATCGCGCACGACGTGATCCGCCATCGGCGGCGAAAAGCACAACAGGATGTCAGTGGTTGCAATGTAGGGGCCGACATCGTTGTGATGGCCGACCACATTGATGGTCAGTTGCGGAAAGCGCTCCAGCAGCATCGCCTTGTAACGGGCGCGCATGGCTTCCTGGACTTCGGTGAGGATAAGGACGTTGGACATCAGGATGTTCTATACGGGGACGGAAGGTATAGCGTGCGAGCAAGCGAAGTTGGAACTCGTTTTTCTGACAAATTTTCGCCGCAGCAAATGTCCGCACCGGGGGTGACCCGCATTGCGGGTCTGCGCTAAACTCCAGGCAACAGTGGGGACGTTCCATGCCGATCGATCTTAGCCAGGTAGACTGGCTGTATGTTGCCGTGCTGGCAGTCTTCGTCTTTGTCACGACGCTTGTTGCCGGCGTTCTCTCGTTTGGACACCGTTGGACAGCCGCTACGCTATCAGCCTTGCTGTTCGTGGCGTTGTTCGTGTTCTGGACCTATTACCCGCACCGCGTCCCGCTGCCGAAAACGATCACGCTCCCGAACGCGCCGACCAACACGGCTCAGCCGGCGCCAGCCGCTGAGGCTCCGGCGGCACCGCAAAAGCCGCGCAACCCCGTCACCGATATCACCCCGCGCAATCCGGTCACCGACGTAACGCCGCCTACCGCGCCTGCATCTCCTGCACCTGCGCCGGCGGCTCCATCGCCAACGCCCGCGGCTCCGCCCGCAGCCCCGGCTCGTTAGGCTTGCAAGCGGCCGTCAATGATGTTTTCTCATGATGTTGGGCACATAGCCGGAGAAAAAGGCAGAAGGGCCGCATGAAGAAAATCTATCCCGATGCAAAAGCCGCGCTGGCGGGCCTGCTCAAGGACGGCATGCTGATCTGTGCCGGGGGCTTCGGTCTCTGTGGTATTCCTGAAGACCTGATCAAGGCGATCCGCGAGTCCGGCGTCAAGAATCTTACCATTGTATCGAACAATGCGGGCGTCGATGGTGCCGGCCTCGGCCTGTTGCTGGAGACGCGGCAGGTCAAGAGAATGATCTCGTCCTATGTCGGCGAAAACAAATTGTTCGCGCAGCAATATCTCGCTGGCGAACTCGAGATCGAATTCAATCCGCAGGGCACGCTCGCCGAGCGCATTCGCGCAGGGGGAGCCGGTATTCCGGCCTTCTTCACACGTACGGGTGCCGGTACCGATATTGCCAAGGGCAAGGAAGAGCGCGAGTTCGACGGCGAGCGCTACATCATGGAACGCGGCATCATCGCGGATCTATCGATCGTGCATGCCTGGATGGGCGATCACGAAGGTAATCTTGTTTACCGGAAAACCGCCCGCAACTTTAACCCGATGATGGCGTCGGCCGGCAAAGTGACTGTCGCCGAGGTTGAGCACCTGGTCCGCCCGGGCGAGATCAATCCCGATCACATCGTCACACCTGGCGTCTATGTGCAGCGGGTCGTACATGTGCCAAACGCCGTGAAGCACATCGAGCAGCGCACGGTTCGCAAGCGTGTGCCTGCTGCGGCAACCGGAGAAGAGGTCTGATATGCCGTGGACACGCGAACAAATGGCTGAACGTGCGGCCAAGGAATTGCGCGATGGATTTTACGTCAATCTTGGCATCGGCATTCCGACTCTGGTGTCGAACTACATTCCCAATGGAATGACCGTGCAGCTGCAGAGCGAGAACGGAATGCTCGGCTTCGGGCCATTTCCTTATGAGGGAGAAGAGGACCCCGACCTGATCAATGCCGGAAAGCAGACCGTCACTGAATTGCCGACGACGAGCTATTTTTCTTCGGCTGATTCATTCGCAATGATCCGCGGCGGTCACATCGATCTCGCGCTGCTCGGCGCGATGCAGGTGGCGGAAAATGGCGACCTCGCCAACTGGATGATCCCGGGCAAAATGGTGAAGGGCATGGGTGGCGCCATGGATCTCGTGGCTGGCGTCAAGAAGGTGGTGGTCATCATGGAACACACCGCCAAGGACGAGCCGAAGCTTCTTCACAAATGCAAATTGCCGCTGACCGGTGCCGGAGTAGTGGACATGGTAATTACCGATCTCGGTGTGTTTACTATTGATAAGAAGGCCGGCCAAATGACGCTCACCGAGCTTGCGCCCGGCGTAAGCATCGACGAAATCAAGAAGAAAACGGAAGCGGGCTTCAAGGTCGACCCCAAGCTGAAGCATTAAGCCGCAGTCGAGACTGGAACCAAACACAGCGTTCGGCTTTTGTGGCTGCATGGATCGGACTGCCAAATTCCACCGCGAGTTGGACCGGCTTGAGGGCCATTTGCCCAAGTGGGCGCAGGGCGCTTTTCAGCGCGCACGCTCGCCGGATGCGTTTTTTTTGCGCACGCTGATCGCGCTGCTGCTCATCATCGGAGGAATTGTCGGCGTCTTTTTGCCCATTCTTGGCTTCTGGATGGTGCCTCTCGGCCTGGCTTTGCTGGCGGTCGATGTGCCGTTTTTGCGTGGGCCGCTGGGGCGGCTTTTGGCCTATATCAACCGGAAGCTTGCGTCGCAGGCAGGTTAAGGTCCGCGCCGACCATTTGATTTTCCTGAAAGAGCCGGTACAGGATCGCCCCCAAAGAGAATAAAGGGGGAAACATGCTGTCCGACGCCGACCGCAAAAAGGCCGCCGACATTCTGGTGGCCGCTCAGAACGAGCGCAAACAGGCGACCCAGCTGCACATCACCTTTCCGAACATCACGATCGACGATTCCTACGCGATCTCCACGGAGGTTGCGAACCGCAAGATCAAAGCGGGCGCCAAGCTGATCGGCCACAAGGTCGGGCTCACCTCGAAGGCAATGCAACGCTCGTCGATGATTGATGAGCCGGACTACGGTTACATCCTCGATGATCAGCTGATCGCTGACGGCGCCAAGGTCAAGCACGCCGACTACTGCAAGCCGCGGGTCGAGGTCGAACTCGCTTTCATCATGGGCAAGAAGCTGCAGGGTCCCGGTGTCGGTCTGACCGACGTGCTACGGGCAACAGAGTACGTCATTCCCGCGATCGAGATCGTGGACGCGCGCCTCCAGGACCAGCGCAAGATCGTTGACACCGTTGCAGACAATGGTGCTGCGGCGGGAATCGCGATGGGCGGGCGGCCGGTCGGACCGATGGATGTCGATCTGCGCTGGGTGGGCGGCATCATGTACCGCAACGCGGAAATCGAGGAGACAGGATTGGCCGCTGGCGTACTCGGTCATCCGGCGCTTGGTGTTGCCTGGCTGGCAAACAAGATCGGTCCGCACGGGCACGCGCTCGAACCTGGGCACATTGTCCTTGCCGGATCTTTCACCCGCGTGGTGTTTGCTCAAAAGGGCGACACACTGCATGCTGATTTTGGATCGCTTGGCGGTATCGCTATTCAATTTGTGTGAGAAACATTATGCCCGAAATGCAACGCAATGCCTTTAAGCAAGCAATCGCCGCGGGAAAATTGCAGATAGGCCTTTGGTCGAGTCTCTGCAGCAATATTGCGGCCGAGATCATTTCCGACAGTGGTTTCGACTGGATCCTGCTCGACACGGAGCACTCGCCAAACGAGATTCCCGATCTTGTCAGCCAGTTGCAGGCTGTACAGCGCGGGACCGCAACGCCGATCATCCGTCCGGCTTGGAACGATGCGGTGCTCGCGAAGCGGGCGCTCGACATCGGTGTCCAGACGCTTCTCTTTCCCTACGTGCAGAACGTGGAGGAGGCCAAGCGCGCGGTCGCCTCGACACGTTATCCGCCGCAGGGCATTCGCGGGGTGTCCGTTGCCGCGCGCGCCAGTCGTTATGGACGCGTGCCGGGCTATCTGACCAAAGCGAACGACGAAATCTGCGTGCTGGTGCAGGTCGAGACGCGGACCGCGCTTGATCAGCTCGAAGCAATCGCCAAGGTCGAGGGCATCGACGGCGTATTCATCGGGCCGTCTGACCTTGCCGCCTCGCTCGGCCACCTCGGCAATCCACAGCATTCCGAGGCGCAAAAGGCGATGCAGGACGCCGTAAAGCGGCTCAAGGCCATCGGCAAGCCGGCGGGCATCCTGACGGGCAATGAAGAGGAGGCACGCCGCTACATCGACTGGGGCTACCTTTTTGTCGCAGTCGGTGCCGATGTTGGCCTACTTGCGCGCAATGCGGACGCTTTGGCCAAGAAATTCAAGGGGTAGCTGACGCGGGACAGTTCGGACAGACCCAGTATAATCAGTCGCTTAGGGGGTTAACCGAACCTTTAGTAGGCCTTGCCGTCTCCAGCGAAAACCTGCGAGAAATGCTCGACAAGGGGCCGCGGCGAATGAGTGAAGACTTGATCCTCGCGACTGAGGATCTCACCAAGGAATTTGCCGGCTTTACCGCCGTCAATGGCGTGAGCCTGCGCGTCAAGCGCGGGACGATCCACGCCCTGATTGGACCCAATGGTGCAGGCAAGACGACGTGCTTCAACCTGCTCACCAAATTCTTGAGCCCGACGCGTGGGCGTATTCTGTTCAAAGGTCAGGACATCACCGCGATGCAGCCGGCGGATGTCGCGAGGCTTGGGCTGGTGCGCTCGTTTCAGATATCCGCCGTCTTTCCGCACATGACCGTCCTGGAAAACGTGCGCATCGCTCTGCAGCGCGGGCGAGGCGGCTCTTTCGATTTCTGGCGTCCGACCTCGGTGCTCAACGGCTTGAATGAGCGAGCCAACGAACTGATCGCCGATGTCGGGCTATCTTCCGTCGTCGATTGGACTGCGGTCGAACTTCCCTACGGCCGCAAGCGGGCTCTGGAAATCGCTACGACGCTTGCGCTTGATCCCGAGATGCTGCTGCTCGACGAGCCGACGGCGGGCATGGGCCATGAGGACATCGATCGCGTCGCGCAGTTGATCAAGCGCGTGTCGGCTGACCGCACCGTACTGATGGTCGAGCATAATCTTTCGGTCGTCGCCGATCTGTCGGATCACATCACGGTGCTGACGCGAGGACGCGTGCTGGCGGAAGGTGACTACGAAACTGTCTCCACGAATTCCGAAGTGCGCGAGGCTTACATGGGAGTAGGGCATGCTTGACGTTCCCGCATCCCTCCTTGCGGTCAAGGACCTGCAGGCCTGGTATGGCGAATCCCACATTCTTCATGGCGTGACATTCGACGTGCACGAGGGCGAAGTCGTTACGTTGCTCGGGCGCAATGGTGCAGGCAAGACCACGACGCTCAAGTCGATCATGGGTATCGTCGGGCGTCGGACAGGCTCCGTGCGCTTTCAGGGCGAAGAGCTGATCGCTTGCACGTCCGATCGGATTGCTCGCGCAGGCGTCGCGCTTTGCCCTGAGGAGCGCGGAATATTCTCCAGCCTCAACGTTGAGGAAAATCTGTTGCTGCCGCCTGTCGTGAAACCGGGCGGCCTCTCCGTTGATCGCATTTTCGATCTGTTTCCAAATCTCAAGGAGCGGCTCGGTTCCAGCCAGGGCACCAAGCTCTCCGGTGGCGAGCAGCAAATGCTGGCGATCGGCCGGATCCTGCGGACCGGGGCCCGGCTTTTGCTCCTCGATGAGCCGACCGAAGGGCTCGCTCCCGTCATCATTCAGCAAATCGGCAAGACCATCCGCGCGCTCAAGTCGCAGGGCTTTACCATTCTGCTCGTCGAGCAGAATTTCCGTTTCGCTTCCACCGTGGCGGACCGCTATTACGTTATGGAACATGGGCGTATCATCGATCAGTTCGCCAATGCCGAACTGGACGCGAATGTCGATAAACTCCACGATTATCTTGGTGTCTAGAAGGGGCGACAACTGGGAGGACGGTCAATGAAGAAAACGATCGGATTGGCGGCCTTTGCCTTCGCGTTGGCCTGCAGTGCCGCCAGCGCGCAGCAGTTAAACGTGAAGATCGGCGTGCTCACAGATATGTCGAGCCTTTACGCCGATGCCACTGGAATTGGGTCTGTTATTGCAGCGAGGCTCGCCGCGGCCGACTTCATGAAAGATCATCCTAATGTGAAAGTTGAAGTCGTCAGCGGAGATCACCAGAACAAGCCTGATATCGGCTCTCAGATCGCCAATCAGTGGTACGACGTCGACAAGGTCGACATGATCGTCGACGTTCCGAATTCGGGCGTGGCGCTCGCCATCAACCAGATCACTCGCGACAAGAACAAGGTGTTTGTCGGGTCGGGTCCTGCAACATCGGATCTGACCGGGCCGAAGTGCAGCCCCAATACGGTGCACTGGACTTACGACACCTGGATGCTGGCAAACGGTACCGGCAAGGCGGTGGTCAAAACCGGCGGCGACACCTGGTTCTTCCTCACGTCCGACTACGCCTTCGGTCATGCCCTCGAGCGCGATACCATGGCGGTGGTGGAGAAGAACGGCGGCAAGGTTCTCGGCAAGGTTCGTCACCCGCTCAACACCAACGACTTCTCGTCATTCCTGCTGCAGGCGCAATCGTCGAAAGCGAAAGTTATCGGTCTTGCCAATGCCGGCGGGGATACGATCAATTCAATCAAGCAGGGCTCC